>Ga0306920_100000920_pt1 | contig 35802 bp, 38 predicted proteins | sample flu12Cox44000170_FD_204666 | JGI IMG/M metagenome (GOLD analysis project Ga0306920, IMG submission 204666) | Lab enrichment of tropical soil microbial communities from Luquillo Experimental Forest, Puerto Rico - flux4day.12C.oxic.44.000.170 (v2)... | ecosystem: Environmental > Terrestrial >...
AGCGGGCGCCGCGTCTTCCGCGCCGAGTCCGCGGGCTTCCTCGTCGACTACGCGGATGCGATGCGCGCGCGGGCCGGGCTCGCGCCGCGCGCCGTGGCAGCGCGGATCAAGCAGCTCTTGCGCCACTGGACCGCGGGCGATCTGATCCGCAGCGAGGCCGAGCGCGCATCGCTGCTGCGCGAGCAGGACCCGGCGGCACTGCTCGGCGGGCTGGAAGCGGCCGCTCAGTGCGGCCGCGGGCCGTCGAGCACGCAGCGCACACCGCCCGTGTCCATCTCGGCGACGCACGCGTTGCAGTGAGTGCAGCGCGAGCGCGCGCTCGCGTCGACCCGCATGCGCTCGACCAGGTCCGGGTCGGCGATCAGCGCGCGGCCCAGCGCGACGAAGTCGAAACCTTCGGCCATCGCGCGGTCCACGTTCGCGCGCGACACGATCCCGCCCAGCAGCACCAGTGGCATGCGCACCGCGGCGCGCACGGCGCGCGCCTGCTCCAGGAAGAACATCTCCTCGAACGGGTACTCGCGGATCACGCGCGCGCCGAACCAGCGCAGCGCCAGCTTCTGCAGCCGGCTCGGTTCCGCCGCGATCATCTCGGCGAGCGGACGGCGGCCGCGGAACAGGTAGAACGGCGAGCGGCTGGTGAAGCCGCCCGAGAGCACCAGCGCGTCGGCGCCATCCGCTTCGAGCAGCCGCGCGAGCGCGACGCAGTCGTCGAGCTCGAGCCCGCCGCGGAAGCCGTCGCGCAGGTTCACCTTGCACAGGATCGGCGTGCCGGATCCGAGCGCCTCGCGCACGCAGCGCAGCGCTTCGAGTGAGAGCCGCGCGCGGTTCGCGAGGCTTCCGCCCCAGCGGTCCGTGCGCCGGTTCGTCGCCGGCGAGAGGAACTGCGACAGGAGATAGCCGTGGCCGAGGTGCAGCTCGACCGCGTCGAAGCCCGCCTCGCGCGCGAGCACGGCCGCGCGTGCGAATTCGACCGGCACCTGAGCGAGCTCGCGCTCGCCCATCGCCAGCCCGAACGGCTTCCCTGCGCTGATGCCGTACTGGTTCACCACCAGCGAGGGCCCGCGCGGCAGCCAGGTCGACAGCTCCTTGTTCTTGGTGAACCAGCCGCAGTGGCCGAGCTGGAGCGAGGCGGCGCCGCCCGCCGCGTGAACCGCGTCCGTCACCCGGCGCAGCGGCGCCACCGTCGCCGGCCGCATCACCAGCTGCTCGGCGAAGGTGCGCCCGTCGGGCGCGACCGCGCAGTAGGCGACCGTGGTCAGGGCGACGCCCCCGGCGGCGAGCCGGCGATGGTGCTCGACCAGCGCGTCCGAAGGCACGCCGCCCGGGCACATGCCCTCGTAGGTCGCCGTCTTGATCACGCGGTTGCGCAGCGCCAGCGCGCCGAGCCGCGCCGGCGCGAACGCGTCGCGCGCCGCTCCGCCCACGCTCAGAACTCCGCGTAACCCGGCACGCGGGGGAACGGAACCACGTCGCGGATGTTCGCCATGCCAGTGAGATAGAGCATCAGCCGCTCGAAGCCGAGGCCGAAGCCGGCGTGCGGGACCGAGCCGAAGCGCCGCAGGTCGAGATACCAGCCGTAGTGTGACTCGTCCAGGCCGCACTCGCGCAGCCGCTGGCGCAGCACGTCGAGCCGGTCCTCGCGCTGCGAGCCGCCGATGATCTCGCCGACCTTGGGGACCAGCACGTCCATCGCGCGCACGGTGCGCCCGTCGTCGTTGGCGTACATGTAGAAGGCCTTGATCTCCTTCGGGTAGTCGGTGACGACGACCGGCCGGCCGACGTGGCGCTCGGTGAGCCAGCGCTCGTGCTCGCTCTGCAGGTCTGCGCCCCACTTCACCGGGAACTCGAACGGCTCGCCCGAGCGCTCGAGCGCCGCGATCGCCTCGCCGTAGCTCAGGTGGGCGAACTCCGTGCCCGCGACGTGCTCGAGCGTCGCGCGCACGCCCGGCGCGATGCGCTGGTCGAAGAACGCCATGTCCTCGGCGGCCTCGTCCAGCACAGCGCGCACGACGGAGCGCAAGAACTCCTCGGCGAGCGCCCGGTTGCCGGAGAGGTCGCAGAAGGCGACCTCGGGCTCGATCATCCAGAACTCGGCCAGGTGGCGGCTGGTGTTCGAGTTCTCGGCGCGGAAGGTCGGGCCGAAGGTGTAGACGCGGCCGAGCGAGAGCGCGCCGATCTCGGCCTCGAGCTGCCCCGAGACGGTGAGGAAGGCCGGGCGGCCGAAGAACTCGTCGGGCGCGTCTCCCGCGGTCACGCGGAACATCGCGCCGGCGCCCTCGGCGTCGCTCGCGGTGATGATCGGCGTGTGCAGCCAGACGAAGCCGCGCTCCTGGAAGAAGCGGTGCACCGCGCGCGCAGCCACGTTGCGCACGCGCAGCACCGCGCCGAGCGTGTTGGTGCGCGGGCGCAGGTGCGCGATCGTGCGCAGGAACTCGAAGCCGTGGCGCTTCTTCTGCAGCGGGTAGTCGGCGTCGGCCCAGCCGAGCACCGCCACCCGCGACGCGCGGAGCTCGAGCGCCTGCTCCTTTCCCTGCGACGGCGCGAGCGTGCCCTCGACCTCGACCGCGCAGCCGGTGTCGAGCCGTTTCACCTCGCCGTCGTAGTTCGCGAGCCCGGGCTCGCACACCACCTGCACGCCCGCGAGCGACGATCCGTCCGACACGTCCAGGAACGAGACGCCCTTCGAGTGCCGGGCCGTACGCAGCCAGCCGCGCACCAGCGCGGCGTCGCCGGCGGCTCCCCGCGCGAGAAGCTCCTTGACCTGGATCGCCTTCATGTCTCCCCCGGCCGGCACGATAGCGCGCGCCGGTTGACAGCGAGAGCGGCGTGCCGTTCCTTCCGCGCGCGCGCATGGCCCGCGACTCCGACGACGAGCCGTTCCTTCTGGGCATCGGCGCGCGCGATCGCCGCGCGCCGCTCGGAGCCCAGGCGGCGGTGCTGCGCCGCGACCTCGCCCTGATCCACACCGACGCCATCGCGGGCAGCGTCATGGTCGGCACCGGCGAGAGCTATCTCGCGGCCTTCGCGCTCGCGCTGGGCCTGGGCGAGATCGTCTCGGGCTACGTCGCCACCGCGCCGCTGCTGGTGGGCGCGGTGCTGCAGCTGGTCTCGCCCGCGGGCGTGCGCCAGCTGGGGTCGCACCGCCGCTGGGTGGTGCTGTGCGCGCTGCTGCAGGCGCTCTCCTTCGTGCCGCTGGTCGTCGCGGCGCTGCTCGGCAAGCTCTCGGCGGCGGGGCTGCTCGCGATCGCCTCGTTCTACTGGGCCGGCAGCATGGGCACCGGCGCTGCGTGGAACACCTGGGTCGGGACGCTCGTGCCGAAGAGCCTGCGCTCGCGCTTCTTCGCCCGCCGCAGCCGGGTGGGCCAGCTGGCGCTGCTCGCGGGAATCCTGGTCGGCGGCGGCATCCTGCACCTGGGCCAAGCGCGCGACTGGCACCTGCTCGCCTTCGCGGCCCTGTTCGCCATCGCCGGCCTCGCACGCGGCGCGTCGGCGTGGCTCCTGGCGCACCAGAGCGAGCCGGACCCGCTGGTCGAACCCGAGCCGCTCTCGCCCGGCACCGCGCAGCTCGCGCGCATTCCGGGGATCCGCCGGCTGCTCGCATATCTCCTGACGCTGCAGGTCGGAGTGCAGATCGCCGCGCCCTACTTCACGGCGTACATGCTCGGAGAGCGTGCGCTCGAGCTCTCCTACGCGGCCTACACCGGGCTCATCGCGGCCTCGTTCGTCTCCAAGATCCTCGCCCTGCCCTGGCTCGGTCATTTCGCGGCACGTCACGGCGCGCGGCGGCTCCTGCGCTTCGCCGGGCTGTCGGTGGCCCCGCTGCCCGCGCTCTGGACGTTCTCGCACGACTACGGGGCGCTGTTGCTGATCCAGCTGGCGTCCGGGATCGCCTGGGGAGCGCACGAGCTCGGCACCTTCCTCTTGTTCTTCGACGCGGTCCGCCCCGAGGAGCGCACCCGCCTGCTCACCCGCTACAACCTGGCCAACGCCTGCGCGATCGTGCTCGGCTCGTCGATCGGCGCGGTGCTGCTGCGGCGGCACGGCATCGACTTCGGCGGCTACGCGGTGCTGTTCTGGATCAGCGCCTGCGCGCGCTTCGCCACGCTGCCGCTGCTGGCGTGGGTGCCCGACGCGCGCGGCTCTGCGGCGGTGCCTGCGATCCGCATCCTGGCGGCACGCCCGGCGGACGGCTCGATCGACGACCCGGTGCTGGCCGACCAGCCCGACAGCCCGCTCGAGCGCCTGTCCGAGCCGAGCGACTCACCGCGCGTGCGCTGACTCCGCGCTCAGGTGGGCGAGCCGGTCACCGCCTCGCCGCTGGAGAAGATCTCGAGGTGGCGCGTGACACGGTCGACCATTCCCGGCGAACGCTCTGCGTTCGCGGCGCGAAGCGCCTCTTCCTCGACCCGGGCCGCGGTGGCCGGGTCGCCGGCGGCGGCGACCGCCAGCGCCAGCACGTCGAGCTCGCCCGAGCTGGTGCAGCGCGCGAGCCGGCAGGCGCGCTCGGCCAGGCGCATCGCCTCGGCGCCGTCTCGCAGCGGCGCCGGCTGGGTCGCGCGCAGCTCGGCCAGGCCGAACAGCGCCGAGCGGTCCTCGGGATCGAGGTCGAGCTGGGTCTGGAAGTGCTGCACCGCCTCCTCGGCGCGGCCCGCCTCGGCGAGCACGTGCGCGTAGTAAATGTGCCACTCCGACGCCGCGCCGGGATTCGGCTCGAGCTCGAACGCGCGCGCGAAGTGATCGACCGAGCCCTGGACGTCGTTCTGCAGATACAGCGCAAAGGCGTAGTTCGCGTGGGCGCGGGGCCAGCGCGGGTTCAGCGCCAGCGCGCGCTGGAAGTACACCAGCGCCTCGTCGTTGCGGCCCGCGTTCAGCAGCTCGATCGCGAGCTCGGTCTCGGCGTAGAAGCCGAGGGGCGCCACGTCGACGGCGCGCTGCCAGAGCGCGACGTCGTTGCGCCAGATGCGGAGCTGGACGTGCGTCGTCCACGCCAGTGCGATCGCCGCGGCCGCGGCCAGGGAGGCTGCCGCCCCGCGCGGCGCTCGGGCGAGCAGATCGGCCCCGGCGAACGCCACCGTCCAGGCGACACCGATCTGTGGCAGGTACGCGTAGCGGTCCGCCGACGCCTGAAAGCCGACCTGCACCAGCCCCACCGTCGGCGCGAGTGCGAAGCCGAACCAGAGCCAGCCCGCCAGCACGTACGGCGGCCGGCGGCGCAGTGCGAACGGCGCGCTCGCGAGCGCCGCAGTAAGGCCGACGGCGGTCGCGACCCCGACGTGGATCCCGTGCTCGAACTGTGGATACATGGGCCCGAGCCCGATCGGCAGGAGGGCGCGCCCGAGCGTGTCCAGCACCGCGGTGACGGCGTTCGCAAGGCGTTCCGGGAAGGCGATCTCGAGCTGCATCGCGTGCAGCTGCGCGCGCAAGGTCACGAGCGACGACGCCGCGGAGAGCGCGGCAAAGGGCAGCTTCTCGAGCAGGCGGCGCCGGTCGAGCGGCCGCCCGAGCGGCCAGAAGTCGAGCACCAGCAGCAGGATCGGCAGCGAGACGAGCATCGGCTTCGCCAGGACCCCAAGCGCCATGCAGACGAGCGCAGCCGCGTAGCCGCGCCGGCTCCCGGAGCGCGCGTACGGGATCCACGCGTGCAGCGCGAGCAGGCCGAACAACGCGCAGAGCAGGTCCTTGCGCTCCGAGATCCACGCCACCGACTCGACGTGCTGCGGGTGGAGCGCGAACAGCAGCGCGGCCGCAGCGCTCGGGCCCTCCCTTGCAGTGAGGCGCGCCAGCAGCGCGAACACGAGCGCCGCGCAGAGCGCGTGCAGCAGGGCGTTCTCCAGGTGCGGCGCGGCAGCGCTCGCGCCGAACAGGCTCACGTCGACCATGTGCGAGAGCCAGGTGAGCGGGTGCCAATTGCTGGCGTGGAAGGTGGTGAAGGCCCAGGCCACGCCGTCGAGCGAGAGCCCGCGCGCGACGTGCGGATTGCCGGTGACGTACTGCTCGTCGTCGAAGCGCAGGAACGGGAGCGCGCGCACCGGCGTGTACACCCAGAGCGCTACGGCGGCGACCAGCGCCGCGATCTGCGCGCGCGACAGATTCGGCACGGGGGGCAGTCTACCCGCGGAGAGCGCCGCGACAACGCGGCGCGCGAAGCCGTATGATCGCCGCAGAAGGAGCCGCAGATGCGCTGGAAGATCGGGGACGTGACCGTGACGCGGGTGATCGAGGTCGACCTGCCGACGCCGGGCGGCTTCGTGCTGCCGGACGCCTCGGCCGAGAACGTGGGCAGGATCTCCTGGCTCGCGCCGCACTTCGTCCTGCCCGATGGGATGCTGCTGATGAGCATCCACGCGCTGGTGGTCGAGTCACAGGGCCGCAAGATCCTGGTCGACACCTGCCTCGGCAACGACAAGAAGCGCGCCATCCCCGACTGGAACATGCGCAGCGGCCCGTTCCTGTCCGACCTCGCGAAGGCCGGGCACCCGCGCGAGTCGATCGACACCGTCGTGTGTACGCACCTGCACGTCGACCACGTGGGCTGGAACACCATGAAGGTCGGCGACCAGTGGCGCCCGACCTTCCCCAACGCGCGCTACCTGATCGGCCGCAAGGAGTGGGACTACTGGAAGAGCGAGCCCGAGGACCCCGCGGCCCCGATCATGAGCGACTCGGTGAAGCCGATCCTCGACGCCGGACTCGCCGACCTGGTCGAGGCCGACCACAAGCTCACCTCCGAGGTCTGGCTCGAGCCGACCCACGGACACACGCCGGGCCACGTGTCGGTGCGCATCTCCTCGGGCGGCGCCGACGCCGTGATCACCGGTGACATGATGCACCACCCCTGCCAGATCGCGCGGCCGGACTGGGCGTCGAGCTTCGACTGGAACCAGGAGCAGGGCCGGGCCACGCGCAAGGCCGCGCTCTCGCGCTGGTCCAACGGAAATTATCTCGTGATCGGGACTCACTTCGCGAGCCCGACCGCGGGCAAGATCGTGCGGGACGGTGACGGCTACCGCTTCGCCGTCTAGCCCCGAGGCAGCCTCGTTCCCCGGGGCGCGCCGGCCTGACCGGACGCGCCGCGTGGATGCGTTCGGCGTGGGGATCTCGGTGGTCGAGTGGGGCGCGCTCGACGCGCCTCCGCTCCTGCTCGCCCACGGCGGCTTCGACTTCGCCGGCACCTTCGACGTGTTCGCACCGCTGCTCGCCGAGGCGGGCTGGCGGGTGGTCTCCTGGGACCACCGCGGCCACGGGGACTCGGACCACTGCGAGCTCTATGCCTGGCACGCGGACGTGCGCGACGCGCTCGCGGTGCTCGACTCGATCGGCCAGCGGCCGCTCCCGATCGTCGCCCACTCCAAGGGCGGCGGCGTGTGCATGCAGCTCGCAGAAGCGCGCCCGCACCGCGTGTCGCGCTTCGTGAACCTGGACGGTCTGCCTTCGAAGTGGCGCCACCCCGACGTCGCCGAGCACGAGCGCACCAAGCTCCTCGACAGCGAGATCTCCGGCTGGCTCGACTGGCGGCGCCAGACGGCCGACCTCACCCGCAAGGCAGGAACGGCCGACGAGCTCGCTGCGCGGCGCGGACGCATGAACCCCCGGCTGTCGGCCGAGTGGCTGCGCTACCTGGTCACGGTCGGCGCGCGGCGTGATCCCGACGGCTGGCGCTGGAAGCTCGACCCTTCGCTGCGCTTCGGCGGCTTCGGGCCGTGGCGGCCCGACTGGTCGCTCGAGCGCATGCGCGCGTTCCCGGCGCCGCTGCTCGCGATGCTGGGGCTGGTCGAGGAGGAGATGGGCTGGGGCACGCGGCCGGAGTCGGTCGAGCCGTTCCTGCCGCGCGGCGCGAAGCTGGTTGCGTTCGAGGACTCGGGCCACTTCGTGCACATCGAGCACCCCCGGCGCGTCGCCGACCTGGTGCTGGACTTCCTCGGCTAGCGATGGGGCTCACCCGGCTCCGACACAATCGCGTGTCGCTCGCGCTGCACGAGCTCGAGTCCCGCCCCGGCCCCAAGCTGCTGCTCTTGCACGGCCTGGGCGAGCATGCGCCCGCGCGCGTGCCGGACGAGCTGCGCGGCTGGCCGGGCCCGGTGTACGCGCTCGATTTCACCGGCCACGGCGAGTCCACCGTGCCCAGCGGCGGCGGCTACACCGCCGAGATCCTGATGGCGGACGCCGACGCGGCGCTCGCGCACCTGGGCCGCGCCACGATCGTGGGCAGCGGGCTCGGAGCCTGGGTGGCGCTGCTGTGCGCGGGCGGCAGGCCGAAGCTGGTGCGCGGGGCGATCCTGTGCGACGGCCCCGGCCTCGCGGGCGGCAGCGCGCGCCCGGGCACGCCGCAGCTGGCGCTGCCCGAGCCCGGAGCGCTCGCCCCGCCCGATCCGTTCGCGCTGCTCGAGCTCGGCAGCGACGTGCGGCCGCCCGACTACGCGAGCTCGTTCGTGCGCCAGGCGATGCACCTGTCCGGACTCGAGCGGCCGCTCAGCGTGTGCGCTCTCGAGCGGCCCGACTGGCTGGTGGCTGTGCTCGCCGAGCCCGGTGTGGAGAGCTCCGAGCTCGAGCCCGCGCTCGCGGCGCACGCCGCCGTGGCGGCGCGGGAGCGGCCCTAGCTGGAGCGCGGATCGAGCCGGACCGCCGCCGGGTCCTTGCGCAGCACCAGTCCGAACCACCAGTCGACCCAGCCGTACTTCTGCGCGAATGCGCGGTCGAGCGCGGCGCGCTGGGCCGAGTCGGTGACGATCACCGCGGTTCGCGGCTCCGAGCTCCCGCCGCGCGCGAGCACCACCTGCGGGTTCGACTTGAGCCGCTCGCCCCAGCCGCGGCCGGGGCGGCCGATGCGCACGTAGGGCCGGCCCTCGTAGTCCACCACCCACATCTTGGTGTCGTGGGCGGAGCCGCCCGTGTCGTAGGTGGTGAGCACGGCGACCTCGGTCTGCTCGCCGGCGAGATAGGTGCCGAGCGCGAGCAGGACCCAGGCTGAGACCGCGATCAAGAGCAGCTTGCGGAGCGTCCTCACGGTCGAGACTCTGGCGCCTCTTCCGCGTGCGCAGAACGCAGCGAATCGCTGCGCAGCAGTTCGCGCCGTCAGCCCGGGACGGGCCGCGCCGCGTAGCGCAGCACGCGCACCTTCTCCATCGTGACCAGGCCCTCGACCACCATCTCGTCGAGGATCGCGGTCAGCCGCTCCATGCGGTCCTCTGAGTCGACGATCTCGATCACCACCGGCAGGTCCTCCGACAGGCGCAGCAGCCGGGTGGTGTGCAGCACGCTGTGCGCGCCGAACCCGGCCACGCCGTGGAAGACGGTCGCGCCGGCGAAGTGCTCGCTGCGCAGCCGCTCGACCAATGCAGCGGAGAGCGATTGGTGCTTCCAGCGATCGCTCTCACCGATGAAGACGCGGACCAGGACCTGCTCACCGCTCAGAACTCGCATCTCGTACCTCACGTGCCGCCGAAGTTGCCGACCAGGGCGCGCCCGCTCGCGACGCCCAACACACCGGCGACCAGGCAGGCGACCACCGTGGCGAGGAGGTTCGCGGCCGCGCGCGGCCAGTCGCCCTCCGCCGCGAAGCCCAGTGTCTCGAAGTTGAAGGTCGAATAGGTGGTGAGTCCGCCCATGATCCCGGTGGTCAGGAAGATGCGGACCAGCGGCGGAATCAGCGTCGTCTCGATCGCCACGTGCATGATGAAGCTGATCAGGAACGAGCCGACCACGTTGACGACGAGCGTCCCCCACGGGAACGCGGCACCCCACAGGTTCACCGTCGCGAGCGTCACCAGATAGCGGGCACCGCTGCCGATCGCGCCGCCGAGACAGACCCAGGCCAGTCGATCCATACCGTCCCCCTTCGTCCAGATGGCGCCAGGTTCCGGCTCGGTCGTGCCCTACAGCGCCATCGGGCTGCCGTAGGAGTCATTGGCCGCTGCAACGAACGGCGGTTGTCGGCGGACTCCGCCGCCATCGTCTGCGGCGGCGAGGCTACGAGCCCGCACCGACCCCGTCAAGCTGCGCGCCGACGCGTGCGGCGCCCGTGCGCTACGCTGCGCCGATGCGGGTGCTGCGCCAGGTCGAAGCTGCCGAGGTCGAGCCCGCTCCCGAGCGCCGGGGCCTGTTCGCGCGGCTGCGCGACCGCGACCACACCCAGGGGAACCTCCTGGTCTCGGTGCTGGTGCTCGCGCTGCCGTCGATCGCGACGACGGCGTTCTCGTTCGGCTTCTTCCAGATGATGGAGCTCGGCTTCCTGGGCCGGCTCGGCGCGCACGCGCTCGCCGCCGCGGGCTCGAGCGACCAGATCCTGCGCCAGGGGCTGATGCTCCTGGCGATGGGCATGTCGGTCGCGACGCAGATGTTGATCGCGCGCGCGGTCGGCAGCGGAATGGTCGGCCGCGCCGAGCACTTGGCCGGGCAGAGCTTCGTGCTCGCGGCGGGCCTGGCGACGTTCGCGGCGCTCCTGGGCGGGCTGTTCCCGGCGGCACTGGTGCGGCTGGTGGCGTTCGAGCCGGAGGTGATCGCGCTCGCCACCGTCTACGTGCGGATCGTGTTCCTGAGCTTCTTCGTGATCATGTCCGGGCAGGTGTTCTCGAGCGTGCTGAACGGCGCGGGTGACACGACCACGCCGATGCTGACCTCGTTTGCGGTCACGCCGGTCGTGGTGCTCGGCGAGTGGGCGCTGACCTTCGGACATCTCGGCGCGCCGGCACTCGGGATCGCGGGCATCCCGCTCGGCTCGGCAATCGGCTACGCGTTCGGCACCTCGATCTCGCTGTTCATGCTCTTCACCGGCCGCTGTCGCGTGCACCTGCGCCTCCGCCACCTGCGCCCCGATCCCGCCGCGCTGGGGCAGCTGGTGCGCGTGGCCTGGCAGCCCGCCTTCCACATGCTGGCGCGCACGCTGATGATCATGTTCTTCATGGTGATGGCGGGTCGGCTCGGCGAGAAGGTCCAGGCCGCCTACACCGTCGGGCTGCGCGTCGAGATGCTGGCGATCATGCTGGCGTTCCCGATCGCCAACGCCTGTGCGACGCTGGTCGGACAGAACCTGGGCGCCGGCAACCTGTCGCGCGCGTGGGGCGCGATTCGCGCCAGCTCGCTGGTGGAGCTCGCCGCGCTGTGGCCGCTCGCGGCGGCGGTGTTCTTCCTGCGCCACTGGATCGTGTCGAAGATCGTCGACGACCCGGAGGTCGCGGACATGGCCGCCGAATACCTGAGCTACTCCGCGACGATCCTCCTGTTCTACGGCCTCTACTTCGTCGCCTTCCGCACGCTGCAGGCCGCCGGCGACATGTACACGCCGATGTTCATCTCGGTCTCTTCCGCGGTCTTCGTCGGCGCGCCGCTGGCGTGGTTCCTGGAGACCCACACCAGCCTCGGCCCGACCGGCATGTGGATCGCGAACCTGGTGTACGCGTCGCTGAACGCGGCGCTGATGATCGGCTGGCTCTTCGCGGGCCGCTGGGCCCAGGGCTTCGGCGTCAGAACGAACCCGTGAGGTCGCCAACGAACTTCTGCCCGAGCGCGCTCACCGCGACCCGACCCGCGCTCAAGTGCACGCCGTCGGCCTCGCTCTTCCACACGTGCAGGTGGTGAAGCGTGAAGCGCGCGCCGCTGCCCGTCAGCTGCACGTCGGCGGTCGCAGTAGCCGGGTTCCACTGGCCTTTGCCGGTGAGGAGCACGACTCCGCCGCTCAGCTGCAAGCCACCCTGGACGAAGAGCGTGTGGCTGTTCCTTCCTGGCCCGATCTGGAGGTACAAATGCAGACCGAGAGAGCTGGCGGGAACCTGGTCGCCGAAGCTTCTCGTGGCCGTGACCTTCTTCCCGTCGACGCGGCCCTGCAGGATCTCCTCCACGCTGCGTGCGCCAGTCGCGGGATCGATCGACTCGCTGCGGCCCACGATCGCGCGGATCTTTGGCTCGTTCGGGCTGTTCGCCTGGATCAAGAGCGCATTCAGGACCTCGACCTGTCCGCGCTTCGTCGAGATCTTGCCCACTCCAGCGACGTTGTCCGAGCCGAACAGCGGCGTCGAGCCGTAGGACATGGTGACCGCGAACGGGAAGAGCCGCCGACCACCGCTTGCTTCGACGCTGTAGGTCAGCGACAGCGCGCCGACGCTGCCGTCCAGATCGGCGCCCGTCGGATCGTAGAACGGGACCGCAGCGGCGGGCGGCGCGAACACGAAGAAGCCCTGTTGCAGCGCGTTCGGATCGGGCAGCGGCGGACAGCCGTCCCAGGCCGGCTCCGGGGGGAGTGTCTCGCGCGTCGCCAGGTGAAGGTCGCCGTCCCAGGTGTCGTGATGCGCGATCGAGACCACGCCCGTGCCGTCGACCGCGATTGCGCTCGATTCACCCGAGGTCGTGTCCGACTCGACCGTCTCCGTCGTCCACGCGCCGCCCTGGATGTGCGCATAGCCCAGGGAGTGATCGGCCTGGCGCCGGTAGGAGATGTGCGGATTGCCGATCGAGTCGAGCGTGAGGTCGGGATTGCGCGAGCCATAGATCGTGTAGGGATCGAGTTTGACGGACAGTGGATCGACCATGATGTCGACCCAGCCCCCACAGCGGTTGCTGCCGTATACGAGGGCGTGCGCTCCACCCGCGTCCTCGAACGCCATGTGCACTGTCCCGCCGGGTTCGACGAGGAGAGCGTAGCTCCCGACGTTGCTCCCGTTCTTCGGAACGCCGACGACGCTGGTGACCCAGCTGCCGGTGGCATTCGTGGCTTCGACCACGCGCTGCGAGGAGTCGAGATAGGCGACGACCACCGAGCCGAGCGGGCCCACCGCAATGGCGAGTGGCTCGGGGAATTGCGGCTGCTGCTGATCGGTCACCTGAGCGATCGTCTCCGCTGAGAGGCGAGTCGTGGTGTCCACGGCGTGGCGCAGGTTGAACGTGGAGAGCAGATACGGCGGTCCGGATGGCGTCTGCTGGGCGTAGACGGAGTGGAACGCTCCTTGCGCATCGAAAGCAACTGCGGGCGGATGGCCGAAGTCGGCCCCCTCGGTCGTGGGTATGGACGTCGTCCAGGTGCCGTCGCTCGCCCGTGTCGACTCCACCAGGGTGCTGCACGTCCAAGCGGCGCGTTCGCTCCCATCCGGAGCGAGCGCAAGTGCGAGGGGGTGGCCGGATCCAGAGGCGGCGCATGGAGCTCCGCCGGGCACGCTCTCGATCGCGAAGCCGTCTTCCTGCTCGGTCGCCTGGCGCACGAAGCCGCCCGCCGTCTCGGACCCGGCGCGATAGATCAGCCGGCGCTGACCGTTCGCGAGCGCCATGCGAACGCCGGCACCGAAGCTCGACGAGACGATGGAAGGATTGTCGGGCGAGCTGACGTTCCCGGTGCGATCGATCTCGACCGAGGTCCAGGCATCGCTGCGGTGCAAGTAGATGAGCGGGCGCGAGAGCGTTCCGTCGGTCAGCGCCACCGCATGGACGCCGCCACTCGAATCCACGCCGAGTGACAGGTGCGCGCTGGTGGGAAGCGAGGCGATCGAAGCCTCGGTCGACCACCCACCGTCCGTGCGGGTCAGGGAATCGGTCTCCCCGTTCGAGCGCACCGTCATCATGCGCAGCTCCCCCGCGGAGTCGAACGCCGCAGCGAAGAAACCGAGAATGTACGGGACTGACTCGACGGACCAACCGCTGCTCGAGCGACTCAGGTATTGGCGGCCCGTCAGGATGTGCGGATTGCCTGCGGGGTCCAGCAGGATCTCGGTCGTGCCGACGCTGATCGGAGTGCCGTTCACGGAGTCGAGGACCTCGCTGTGCCAGCCGCTTCCGTCGCGCTTCGAGTAGACGAGCCGGGGGTTCGGGCCCGATGTGGCGAGGTAGTAGACCGCGTGCAGGTCCCCGGCACCGTCGATCGCGAGCTGTGGCGGCTGGTCGCTTCCCCGAGTCTCGAAGCCCCCCGCGGCCAGGTCTGCGATCGGGTCGCGCACCCACGTGCCGTTCTGCAGCGTCTCCTGGGACAGGGTCGGGCTGTCGGTCAGGAAATGCGGTGCGTGACTGGCGTCGACGACGAGCCCGGAGACGGTCCCCGGGGCATTCGGGCTCGGAATCTGCTGGACGACCCACTCCCCCGACAGATTCGTGGCGTAGAAGAGCCGGCTGGTGGGAGCGGTCGTGACCCCAGCGGACCCCAGCGGGTTCTCGCCGCTTGGGATGCTGCGCTCGTAGACGACGTGGAACTCGCCGCTCGGGCCGATCGCGCTCTGTAGCGACGCGCCCGAGCGCGCATGCGAGTCCACGATCTCGCGCTGCCACGCGCTGCCGTCGAACCACTCGTGGTAGACCCGGTCGCCGCCGACGAACACGTGCGGGTGGCCGGCCGTGTCGAGGTGCAGCGCGGCGCCGCTCAGCGAATACTGGCGGATCCCGTCGATCATCCGGTCCGTCCAGACGCCGTCCGCGCGAACGTCCCCCACGGCGACGGCAGCGGTCAAGAGGGTCGCGAGGACCCACCCGGATCTCATGGCGGCCACCAGAGTACCATGGGGGCAGCGCGACTCAGCAGGGGAGACTCGCGATGCCCATGCCCACCGGAATCGGGATCGTCGACCTGATGCTCGGCATCCCCAGCGACGACCAGAAGCAGGTCTACGACTTCATGCGGCCGCTCTTTCGCGACAAGGAGAGTCTCCAGAGCTTCGACTTTCCGGTCCAGTACATGTTCAAGGACTTTCCGAAGGTCGAGAAGCAGGAAGACTACATCACCTTCACGCTGCAGCTCATGGACAAGTACGGGATCGAGAAGGCGCACATCGGAGTGAGTCGCGAGGGCGTCGTGTCACAGAAGGCTCTGCGCGACCATCCGGACCGATTCTTCGCCTCGGCCAACTCCGACCCGAACAAGGGCATGGAGGGCGTGCGCGAGATCGTCTGGCTGTACGAGCAGCTCGGCATCAAGTCGGTCTCGGCCTTCCCCTGCGGCAACTTCCCGCAGGTCCCGATCGGCAACCGCGAGTGGTATCCGATCTTCGCCAAGTGCGTCGAGCTCGACCTGCCCTTCAACTGCTGCATCGGCGTGCCCGGGCCGCGCATCCCGATGGCCGCGCAGCACGTCGAGCAGCTCGACGAGATCTGCTGGTTCTTCCCCGAGCTCAAGTTCGTGATGCGCCACGGCGCCGAGCCCTGGTGCGACCTGGCCGTGAAGCTGATGCTGAAGTGGCCGAACCTCTACTACTCGACCAGCGCCTTCGCGCCCAAGCACTACCCGAAGGCGATCATCGACTACGCCAACACCCGCGGCGCCGACAAGATCATGTACGCGGGCTACTTCCCCGCCGGCCTCACGCTCGAGCGCATCTTCGGCGACATGCCGAACGTGCCGTTCAAGGACTCGGTCTGGCCGAAGTTCCTGCGCGAGAACGCGGTGCGGGTGTTCAAGCTGTAGCCGGGCCACGCCGTGAACCACGACGCGAGCTACCGCGACGTCTCCTTCTGGTTCGACACACTGCCCGAGCCGATCCAGCCCCGCGAGCCGCTCGACGGCGACCTCGAGCTCGACGTGGCGATCGTGGGCGCGGGCTATTCGGGGCTCTGGACCGCCTACTACCTGGCGCGCCTCCGCCCCGAGCTCCGCATCGGGATCGTCGAAGCCGAGGTCGCGGGGTACGGCGCGTCGAGGCGCAACGGCGGCTGGTGCGTCGGGCTGCTCGCAGGAATCGAAGGGCTCTTGCACCGCGCGGAGCGGCGTGCGGTGGGGCTCGCGCTCCAGCGCGAGGCGTTCGCGGCGGTGGACGAGGTCGGCCGGGTCGCCGCCGCCGAGGGAATCGACTGCCACTACCGCAAGGGCGGGTCGGTGCGCGTCGCGGTGACGCCCGCCCAGGAGCGCGAGCTGCGCGTGCGGACGGAGGCGCTCGCCGCGCTGTTCGGACGCGACGCGTTCCGCTGGCTCGAGGCGGACGAGTGCGCGGCGCACGTCCGCTTGCAGGGCGGCCTTGGAGGCTTCGTCACGCCGCACTGCGCCACCCTCCACCCGGCGCGACTCGCGCGAGGGCTCGCGGCCTGCGTGGAGCGCCTCGGCGTACGCATCTACGAGCGCTCGCGCGTGGAGAGGCTCGAGCGCGGGCGCGCACAGACCGCACGTGGCGCGATCCGCGCACCGCTGATCGTCCAGGCCACCGAGGCCTACACCGCGGAGCTGCCGGGGCAGCGGCGTGCGCTCGTGCCCATGCACTCGTGGATGATCGCGACCGAGCCCCTGGCCGATCCGGTCTGGAAGGAGATCGGGCTCGAGCGCGCCGAGACCTTCGGCGACGGGCGGCTTGTGACGACCTACGGGCACCGCACCGCTGACGGCCGAATCGCGTTCGGCGGGCTCGGCCACTACAACTTCGGCTCACGCATCACGCGGCACTTCCCGGCGACGCACCCGAACTTCGCGGAGCTCGAGGCAATGCTGCGCGCGCTGGTGCCACCGCTGCGAGAGGCGCGAATCACCCACCGCTGGGGCGGCGCGCTCGGGGTCCCGCGGGACCAGCGCGCGCGTGTCGGCCTCGACCGCGCGCAGGGACGGGCGTGGATCGGCGGCTACTTCGGCGAGGGAGTCGCGGCTTCGAACCTGGCGGGTCGGACGCTCGCGGAGCTGATCGCGGGCATCGACAGCGCGCGGACCCGATCGCCCCTGGTCGCTCCACCCGCGCGCCCGTGGGAGCCAGAGCCGCTGCGCTCGCTCGCGCTGAAGGGCGCCCTTGGCCTGGCCGCGGCCAGCGACCGCGCCTCGGCCGCCGGCCGGAGTACGTGCTGGCGCGCGCGCCTGTTCGGCCTGATCGCCCCGCGCTGACACGCAAGCGCGCCGGTCTCTTCTTTCTTCTCGGCTTCGCCGGCCCTTCGCTTGTCACTGCGGTCAGTCGAGTAGATCATCGCGATCATGCACGTCACTCGCTGCTTGGTGGTGGGCATGCTGGCCGCAGCCTTCGGATCGCGAGTCGCTGCTGCCAACGAAGTCACCTTTGCGTTCGAGGGTATCGTCTCGCAGGCATTCACCTCAAAAGTCAACGTCGGCGAGCCGGTCAGTGGCTATCTGAGCTTCGACTCGCTTGCGACGGATCACGTCGCGGACAGCAGCGAGGGTTTCTATGACCTCGACCGCTTTCACGTCTCGATCGGCGGCATCGTCGTCGACCAGGACCGAACCAGAGATCAGCTCGTCTTCTCCGACATTACGATCGTCACTGGCTCCGGCACCAATACCTTCCGGGCCGAGAGCTCCCCGAGCTTCGACTTCTACAGCTTGTCGCTGGACTTCCAGTTCGCGCCGTTTCACTTCCCGAGCGATGCTCTACTGACCGAGCCCACGCTGTTGAATGTGGGACGCCTGGAAGGGGGCAACGAGCTGATCGTGGGCCTTCCCGACGACTCTTCGTACTTCAAGGCGAACATCGGAGAGCTCCGTCTCCCCGAGCCGAGGCTTCCGGGGCTGGCATTTCTCGGTGTCGGGCTCTGGGCGGTGGGCTGCCGACTGCGGAGGCGCCTCCCGGTTTAAACTGTCGGGCATGAACCCCGACACCTACTACCGCGACCATTGGGTCGAGATCGATCCCGAGCGGCTCGACGCGTACGAGCAGATGTTCGAGTGGCGGCCGCAGAACGCGCCGCTGCTCGAGCCCGCAGAGCTGGCGACCGGGCAGGTGGTGGTCGACTACGGCTGTGGTCCCGGCGGGCTCGCCGTCGAGCTCGCGCGGCGGGTCGCGCCGACCGGGCAGGTGCACGGCGTGGACCTGAACCCGCTGTTCCTCGAGCGCGCCGCCGCACGGGCCAGGCGCGAGGGGGTGGAGTCACGGATCAGCTGGCACCGGACCGCCGGCGACAAGCTCCCGCTGGACAGCGCGTTCGCCGACCGTCTCGTGTGCAAGAACGTGATGGAGTACGTCCCCGACGTCGGCGCGACGCTCGGCGAGTTCCGGCGCGTGCTGAAGCCCGGCGGGCTCGCGCACGTGATCGACAGCGACTGGGGGCTGCTCGCGGTGGAGCCGATCGGCGCCGAGCGCATGGCAGAGCTCTTCGCCGCGGCCGCGCCCGCCTATCGCACGCCGCTGATCGGCCGCAAGCTGCGCGGGGCGATGCTGGCGGCGGGCTTTCGCGACGTAAAGCTGAAGGTGCTCGCGACCGCGGACACCAAGGGCTTCACCGCGCCCATCGTGTTCAACATGCTCGGCTACGCGCGCGAGTCGGGGCGGCTCTCGGAGAAGACGCGCGAAGGCCTGGTGCGCGATTTGAAGCAGTCACTCGCGGACGGCACGTTCCTCTTGATCCTGCCGCAGTTCCTGGTCACGGGGAGCGCTTGACGCCCCACTCGTTCCAGAAGGTGACTTCGGCGGGCGCGAGCCGGTCGGCAGGGCGGAGCACCGCGTCGCGCATGTAGGCGACCGGCAAGAGCACCGTCTGGGTCACGCCTTCCGGGATGCCGAGCAGGCGCGCGGCCTCCTGCTCGTGCATGAGGTGCAGCGTGGTCCAGGTCGAGCCGAGCCCGCGAGCGCGGAGCGCCAGCATCAGCGACCAGGCCGCCGGCAGGACCGAGCCGTAGAACGCGACCTGCTGCGGAACCGAGAGCGCTTCGGGCCGGCCCTCGACACAGACGAGGATCAGCACGGGCAGCTCGTGCATGCGGTCGGCGAGCAGCTGGTAGGTCGCCTTCGGAGGCTCGGCCGCGGGCTCGGCGGCCCGCAGCGCGCGGTAGTGCGAGAAGGCGCGCCGGTAGAGCTCGGCGACGGCGCGCTTCTTGTCGGGCTCGGTGATGACGAGGAAGCGCCAGCCCTGGGCGTTGCGGCCGGTCGGCGCCTGGGTGGCCAGCGCGATGCACGCCTCGATCGTCTCGGGCTCGACGGGCCGGTCGAAGTCGAGCTTGCGCCGCACCGAACGGGTGGTGCCCAGCACCAGATCGACGGACTCGAGATCCACGCGCGAAGCTTAGTCGATCGGCGCGGTATGATGGCGCCGTGAGCGACGCCCAGCGCCCCGAACGCACGGCCGCGCCCCTCTCCGCGGAGGCGCTGGGCCTGGCGCCGGGCCGCGGCCGGATGGCGAATCGCAAGCTGCTGGTGGTGGGCGCGGGCACACGGCCCAGCCCCGAGCCCGACCCGCCGATCGGGAACGGCCGGGCGATCGCGCTGTTGTGCGCGCGCGAGGGCGCGGCGGTGGCTTGCGCGGACGTCGATGCGGCGGCCGCGCGCGAGACGCTGGCGCAGATCGAAAAGGACGGCGGGCGCGGCGCAGTCGTGGTCGGCGACGTCGCCGACGCCGACAGCTGCGAGCGCATCGTCGCAGAGGCCGCGCAGGCGCTGGGCGGACTCGACGGGCTGGTGCTGAACGTCGGCATCGCCGCGGGCGCCCGGCTCGCGGGTACCAGTCCCGCGGACTGGGACCGCGCCTTCGCGGTGAACCTGCGCGCGCACTTCCTGGTCACGCGTGCCGCCCTGCCCCGGCTCGGCCCCGGCGCATCGATCGTGTTCATCAGCTCGGTGGCTTCGCTGCAGCCGGGCACGCGCTCGCCCTCGTACGACTCGTCCAAGGCCGGGCTCGCCGGGCTGATGCGCCACGTGGCGCTCGAGGCGTCGCGCGCGGGCGTGCGCGCCAACGTGCTCTTGCCGGGGCTGATCGACACGCCGCTCGGGCGCGTGGCCACGCGCGGTCGACCGGGCCGCGCGCGCACGCCGGTGCCGCTCGCGCGCCAGGGGACGGGCTGGGAGATCGCCTACGCCGCCCTGTTCCTGCTCTCCGGCGAGTCGAGCTACGTCACCGGCCAGTCACTCGTGGTCGACGGCGGACTCACTGGCGTCGGTGCAGTCTAGAGGAGCAGCTCGTGCCCACGATCCGTTCGAACGGTCTCTGGCTCCACTTCGAGCAGGATGGCGACCCCGCCTGGCCGACCGTGCTGCTGGTGCACGGCTTCGCCTCGAGCGGTGACGACAACTGGCTCGCCACCGGCTGGGTGAAGCGACTGCACGAGGCGAAGCGCCGCACCGTTCGAGTCGACTGCCGCGGCCATGGCAGGAGCGAGAAGCCGCACGATCCGGCCGCCTACTCGCTCGACCTGTTCGCCGCCGATCTCGACGAGGTGCTGCGCTACGCCAACGCGCGCAGCGTCGACCTGTTCGGCTACTCGATGGGCGCGCGCCTCTCGCTGCACTTCATGGCGCGGCGCGCGTCGCGACTGCGCTCCGTGGTGCTGGGCGGGATCGGCGGGAGCGTGGTGCGCGGCCTCCGCGACAGCGAGGCCATCGCGGCCGCGCTCGAGGCGCGTGATCCGAGCCAGATCGCGAGCCCGGTCGGCCGCGCGTTCCGCGAGTTCGCGCAGTCGCGCGGGAACGACCTGCAGGCGCTGGCGGCGATCCGGCGCGCGCCGCGACCGGCGGGACCCGACCGCGAGGCGCTCGCGAAGCTCTCGCTGCCGACGCTCGTCTGGGCCGGCAGCAAGGACGCGCTCGCGGGCGAACTGGCGCCGCTCGCCGCGATGATCCCGGGCGCGCGCACCGCGGTCGTCCCGGACGCCGACCACCTCTCGGCGGTGAGTCACCCGGCTGCGTTCGAGGCCGTGCTCGGCTTCCTCGCGGAGCGGTAGACGACGTGCGGACGCAACGGGCTGCCCACCGGCAGCCGCGGGTGCTCGAACCGCTCGCCCGACCAGCGCATCCCGATCCGCTCCATCACCGCGCGCGAGCGCTGGTTCCCCTCCGCGGTGAACGACACGATCTCGTGTAGGCCGAGCTGCGCGAAGCCAGCCGCGAGCACGGTGCGCGCCGCCTCGCTCGCGTAGCCCCTGCCCCAATGCGCGGCCGCCAGCCGCCAGCCGATCTCGACACAGGGTGAGACCGGCAAGTCCGCGCTCGGCACCTCGAGCCCGACGTAGCCGATGAACGCGCGCTCGGCGCGCAGCTCGACCGCCCACAGCCCCCAGCCGCGCTCGGCCATGCCGAGCCGGATGCGCGCGGCGAACGCGTCGCTCTCCGCGCGCGAGAGCCGCGCCGGCATGAACTCCATCACCGCCGGATCGGCGTTCAGCGCCGCGAACGGCGCGAGATCGGCGTCGCGCCACTCGCGCAGCCGGAGCCGCGGCGTCTCGAGCTCGATCAGCGCCGCCATTCGTGGCCGCACGAGCGACAGCGGACACCGCGATCCAAGCCCCAGCGAACCTGCCCTGCAGTCAACATCAGCACGATCATTCCTTCCAGCCGCCGCAGGCCATCGTCGAACTGATTCCGGCGCACGCGCTCCAGCGCTTCCGACCCGCAGCGAGGGCAGAGCTCGTCTGGGGCGGGCGGAAGGTGGGCTTCGGGCACCGAGGCGAGATCCGCGGAGTGGTCGCGACCATCGAGCAGCTCGAGCGCCCTTGCGAGGTCCGCCCGGCGCAACAGGAGCTGAGGACTGAGGTCGCCGCGCGGTGCCGCCTCCCGCACGAACGCGAGCACGCCGAATGCATCCAGCAGCGATTTCGCACGGTCAGCCTCGTCGACGAACGAGTAGCTGCGCACCAGCACGGGCTCATCCGGGTCAGGGATTTGCGGTCCCATTCCTCGGCAGCGCCTCGCGGCCGCGCTCGATCCATGCGGCGGCGTCGGCCGGCACGGTCTCGGCGACGCGCTTGGCGTACGCGTCGAGCTCGGCGGGCGTCAGCACGTCGCGCCAGCGGCCGTTCGTGCCCTTGAACAGGAAGCCCTTGGCGCCGCCCTCGAACGCGAAGTCGAACGCGCCGATCTCGGCGTCGCGCGCGCGCATGCCCTCGAAGGTGCAGCGCTCGACCGCCGCGGGCCACAGCCGCTCGGGGACGGAGATCCCGAGGAACGCCGCGATCCGCCGCATCTCGCCCGACAGGTCGGCCTTCAGATCGTTGTAGTGCACCAGCAGCAGGCGGGGGTCTCCGCGCAGCTTCCAGTACGACAGCAGGTGCTCGAAGTGCAGCGGCTGCTCGAGCCAGTGAGCGAAGAAGCCGTGGACGTCGCCGTCCCACAGCGGCATCGGCGGCACGCCGTCGGCCAGCGCCTTGGCGTTCAGCTGCTCGCCCAGCTTGAAGCGCTCGACGTGGTTGCAGAGCGACATGAACGCATCGCGGCCGTCGCGGCCCACGGCGATGTACTTCGCGTCCGGGAAGAACGGGATGCCGTCGGCCGGGGTGTGACTCTTCATGAAGCGGCGGTGGGTCTGCGTCCGGAGCGCCTCGTGCATCGGCTCCTCGGGGACGAGGTGGAACTCGATCCAGGGCGAGAGCATCATCACCGGCGCGGGCGCCTTGCCCTCGGGCCAGAGCAGGCTGGCGACGATGCTCTGCGTCCAGGTGGTGCCGCACTTCGGCGGGGTACACACGAAGATGTCGTCGCGCCGGGGCTCGAAGTCCGCCCAGCGGCGGTTGTCGAAGACGGGGGTGCGGTAGGAGACGAGCTGCGAGACGTCGACGGCCATGGCGCCACTGTGGCGCACGCCTCGCTGGCGAGTCAAACCCCGGCTAGGCTTCGGCGATGGCCACCGTGCTTGCCGACGTCGAGTGGGAGTCGTGCCCGCTCGGAACGCACCGCGACCGCGAGCTCGAGGCCTACGTCCGCCGCGAGATGGGAACCGTACCGCCGTCGCTCGGCCACTTCACGCCGGTGCCCTGGGTGGTGCACTCGATGACGGCGCTCGGCCCGTTCAACGCCCCACCGCGGCAGTGCGAAGACGTGCTCCTGGACCTGATCGGGCTGGTGGTGAGCCAGGACAACTCCTGCCGCTACTGCTTCGGCATGACGCGGATGCTGTTGCGCGTGCACGGCTTCTCGGACGCGCGCATCCGAGAGCTCGAGCACGACTTCCTCGAGGCGGGGATCGATCCGCGCTCGAAAGCGGCGATGGACTTCGCGCGGCGGCTGTCGCGCGCGGCGCCTCGGATCGGCGTGACCGACCTCGCCGAGGTGCGCGCCGCCGGCTGGTCGGCCGATGCGGTGCGCGAGCTGGCGTGCATCTCGGCCTACAGCATCTACATGAACCGGCTGATGACCGTGAGCGCGGTGCCGTACGAGCCGATGGAGCGGCTCGCGACCGCCTGGTTCGTGCCCTGGGTCGCGCCGATCGTCCGCTTCCGGATGAGGCGGCGCCTCAAGCAGGCCGCCGAGCGCGCTCGCGCGTCCGGCGAGGTGCGCGCCGACGGCCCCTGGTCGTTCCTGATCCGCGCGCTCGCGGGCACCGCCTTCGCACGGCCGCTGCGCGAGACACTCGACGCTGCGTTCGCCTCGCCGGTGTTGTCGCGGCGCGCCAAGGCGCTGGTCTTCGCGGTGGTGGCGCGCGGCCTCGACTGTGCGGCCTCCGCGCGCGAAGCGCAGGGGATCCTGCTCGAGAGCGGGCTCGCGGCCGAGCAGGTCCACGCCATGCTGACGCACCTGGACTCGCCGGAGCTCGAGCCGGTCGAGGCGGCGCTCCTGCCGTTCGCACGCGGCACGATCCGCGGCCGCCCGGCGCAGCTGCAGCAGCGCACGCGCGCGTTCGCGCAGACCTTCGGCGACCAGCGCACGGTCGAGGCGATCGCGCTCGCGGCACTCGCGAATGCCGTGTGCCGGCTGGGCGCGCTCACCGAGCTCGGATGAGCGCGAGCCTCGGCGCCGGGCTCGGGGCGGCCGCGCTCGCCGGGCTCGCGGCAGCGTTCGCGTTGTTGTGGCTGCGCGCGCGCCGCTCCGATGCGCGCGCGCGAGCCCGCCTCACCGCCGCGACCGCCGAGCTCGAGCGACTCGAGCAGGCGTTCGCGCGCTTCGCGCCGATGGAGCTGGTGGAGCGCGTGATCGCGCGCGGCGTGCCGACCAGCGGGGAGCGCAAGGACGTCACCGTGCTGTTCGCCGACCTGGTCGGCTTCACTCCGCTGTCGCAGAGCGTCGAGCCCGCGACGCTGGTGCGCATCCTGAACGGCTACTTCGAGCGCATGAGCCGCGCGATCAGTGCGCACCAGGGGCACATCTCGACGCTGATCGGCGACGGCATCCTCGCGCTCTTCGGCGCGCTCGAAGCGAACCCCTGGCAAACGAACGACGCCGTGCAGGCGGCGCTGGCGATGCGCTCGGAGCTCGCCGCCTACAACGCCGAGCTTGCGGCGGGCGGGCTGCCCAAGCTCGCGCTCGGGATCGGCGTGCACCGCGGCTGGGGCATCGCGGGGCTCGTGGGCAGCGACGAGCTGATGCAGTTCACGGTCGTGGGCAACGTGGTGTCGGTCGCCGCGCGAGTCCAGGGTCTCACGCGCGAGCACGGTGTCGACGTGCTGGTGACCGTCGCGGCGAAGCAGTCACTCGATCCCCGCTTCGCGCTGCGCGCAATGCCGCCCGCTGAGCTGAAAGGCATCGCGGAGCCGGTCGCGACCTTCGCGCTGCTCTAGGGGCTCCTGTACGGCTTTCGCAGAGCTGCGACCCCGAGCTCGGCAGCGACCGCGCGCAGCGTGTCGGGGCAGAAGCAGTAGCAGCGGATGCGCACGACCTTGCCCTCCTGCTCCTCGAGCCGGTGGATCTCGTTCAGCCCTTCGGCGCCGTCGACCGTGCGGTAGCCCAGCACGATCGGCTCGCCGAGCAGCTCCGCCAGCTCCCAGCGCGGATCGGAGCCGAAGCCGGGGATCGGCAGCACCAGGTGCGCGTGCGCGAAGAACGGGCGCGCCCGCTCGAAGCCGTCGATCTCCGCTCCACCGACGAGCTCGACGCTGAGATCCGCGGAGCAGATCGCTTCGAGTGCCGGCAGGTCGTTCTTCGCCAGTGCGGCGAGGAAGCGCTCCACGAGCGCCCGCGAGGGCCGCGCCGTCTCGGATGGTCCGTCGGGCGCGTCGGCGAGCCTTCCGCGCGCGCGCTGCAGGGCCGACTTCACCGCCGCCACCGTCGTGTGTAGCACCTCCGCCGTCTCCTCCAGCGAGAGATCGAGCACGTCCTTCATCACCAGCGCCGCGCGCTCGCGAGGAGCGAGGCGTGCGAGCAGCCCCGCCGCAGCTTCGCGCACGCCGGCCGCGCGGCTCGGATCCCCCGGGCGCTCGGCCGCGCTCGCGCGCTCCTCCTCCCTGGCGAGGATCTCGCGCTCTCGGGCCCTGCGGCGCTGCGCATCGATCCAGATCCGCGTCGCAGTCCGCACCAGATACGCGCGCGGCTGCTCCAGCTTGGCGACGTCGGCGTCCAGCTTCCCGAGCAGGCTGAACACGCGCAGCAGCGCTTCCTGCACCAGGTCCTCGCCCTCCCAGACGTTGCCGGTGAGCCGGACGCAATAGCGGTGGAGCTGGGGCCGCAGCGGCGCGAGCTCGTCCAGGTAGCGACGCCAGGGGGCGCGGACATCGGCCTGCACGCTGAAGGGCGACTCGGACTCGCTCATGGCGGTGCTCCTCTCCATGTCTCGAAGACTAGACGAGCGGGCGAGCCCGGAGGAATCGCGTCATGATGAACCGATGGAGCGGGTCGGCACGGTGCGCGAGATCTGGCGCTACCCTTTCAAATCCATGGCCGGCGAGCGGTTGGGCGAGGCCGCGCTCGACCTCGGCGGGATTCCGGGGGATCGCGCCTGGGCCGTGCGCGACGAGCGGCGGGGCGGCATCCGCGGCGCGAAGAAGATTCCAGGGCTGATGCGCTGCGCAGCGCGCTATCTCGAGCCGCCGACGCGTGAGCGTGTCGGCGCGCCGGAGATCACCCTGCCGGACGGCGGGACGCTGCGGGCGGACGCTCCGGACGCCGCCGCGCGGGTCTCGCACGCGGTCGAGAACCCGGTCACGCTCTGGCCCTTGCTGCCCGCGACGGAGCTCGCGCACTACCGACGCGGCCGTCCGGACCACGCGGATCTCGGGACCGAGCTGCGCGCGATCTTCGGCCGTCTGCCCGACGAGCCGCTGCCGGACCTGGCTGCGTTTCCTCCCGATCTGCTGCGCTACGAGTCGCCACCGGGGACCTACTTCGATGCGTTCCCCCTGCTGGTGCTGACCTCCGCATCGCTGGCGAGGCTCTCACGCGCCGCGCCGGGCTCACGCGTGGACGTGCGGCGCTTCCGCCCGAACGTCGTGATCGAGACCGAGCCCGGCCTCCAGGGCTACGTCGAGTCGAGCTGGGTCGGGCGGCGGCTGCGCCTCGGCGGGATCGAGATCGAGGGGACGCTCGCCTGCCCGCGCTGCGTGATGGTGACCCACCCGTTCGCGGACCTGCCGCGCGACACGGAGCTGCTGCGCAGCGTGGTCCGCGACGCGAAGCAGAATCTCGGCCTCTATGCGCGCCCTGTCTCGGCCGGCCGCATCGCGCTCGGCGACGAGGTGCTGCTCGGCTAGCGCAGAGCCCCGTTCAATCGTGGGGGTGTGCTCGAAACCAATCCACGGTGCGCCGCAGGCCAACGTCCAATGAGATCGGCGCACGCCCGTCGCGTTCGGGCTCGAGCACGGAGCGCTCGAGGTCGCCCGGCCGGCGGTCGGCGACGCCGATCTCGGAGCTGCTCTTCGCGGCGGCCTTGATCGCCTCGGCGAGCAGGCGGGTGGTGGTGCCCTCCCCGGTCGCGACGTTCGAGATCGGTGCGGTCACGGCCCCGCGGATCGCGCGCAGGTTCCAGTCGACCACGTCGTCGACGTAGACGTAGTCGCGCACGCAGCCGTCGTCGCCGGCTCGCTTCTGCGCGTTGATCTTCACCGGCTCGCCGCGCAGCATGCGCCGCGCGAAGATCGCCACCACCCCGGCCTCGCCGTGCGGGTTCTGGCCCGGCCCGTAGACGTTCGCGTAACGCAGGATGGTGTAGGGGAGCCCGTGCAGCACGCGGGTCGACTCGAGGTAGGCCTCGCCCGCGAGCTTCGAGCACGCGTAGGGGCTGGCGGGTGCCGGGCGCGTCGCCAGGCCGGCGCGCGTGCCCGCAGGCACCTCGCCGTAGATCGCGCCGCCGGTGCTGGCGAACACGAAGCGGTGGGTGCCCGCCGCGACGCTCGCGCCGAGCAGGTTCAGCGTGCCGAGCACGTTCACCTGCGCGTCGAAGACCGGCTCGCGCGCGCTCACCGCCACGCTCGCCTGCGCAGCGTGGTGAGAGACCACGTCGGGCCGGAAGTCGGCGAACACCCGCTGCACCGCGTCGCCGTCGCGGATGTCGATCTGCCGCAACGTCGCCCCGGCCGGCACCATGCCGATCCGGCCGCTGGAGAGATCGTCGATGACCTCGACCTCCCAGTCCGCCGCCAGCAGCGCCGCGGCGACGTGACTGCCGATGAACCCCGCTCCACCCGTGACGATCGCGCGCATTCGGCGGGCGACAGTAGCCGAATCCGGCGCGCGGGGGAAACTAGCGGCGGCGCTTCTTCCGGGGCGCGCTCTTCTTGCGCGGCGCGGCCTGCTTGCGTGCGGCAGGCTTCGCGCGGCCGGCCGCTTTGCCCAGGCCGAGCGGGCGCAGCACCTCGGCCCAGTCGTCCAGCGCATCCTCGTGGCCTTCGACCAGCTGGACCGCGAGCTGCGAATAGCCGGCGTCGCGCAGCGCCGCGACGCGCTCGCGCAGCACCGGCGCGGTGGCGGTGAAGCTGAAGGCCTCGATGATCTCCCGGGTGAAAAGCGGCTTCTCCTCGGGCCGCAGGAACATCAGGTGGCCCCGGTGCAGCGTGAGGTAGCGCGCATCCTCGGGGCGGTAGCTCTCGTACAGCTTGCGATAGCCCTCGACCGCGGTGGCCACGAACGGCGGCAGCGCGCCCATCACCTCGCCGAGCTGGCCGCGCTCGACCATGTCGTGCATGAACGCGGCGGCCAGCGTGGCGGCCTGCGCGACCGCGCGCGCGCTGGTGGGGCTCTCGCCCTTGCGCAGCACGCAGCCCAGCGTGAACAGCGTGCTGTAGAGCCGCTCCGAGCCGCCGGCGTCGCGCCAGCTGTCCTGCATGCCGCGCAGCGCGGCGACCGCGGCGTCCACCCCGCCGGCGAACATCATCCAGCCGGCGCCCAGCTTCGCGGTGAGCGCGCGCGCCTTCGGCCCGAACGCCGACACGTGCAGCGGGATCGGGTGCGACAGGTCGATCAGGCCGGCGTCGGGGTTGAGGAAACGCACCTTGTGCGGGCCGTCGTCGAGCTGACACTCGACGGTGTCACCGCGCAGCATCGCCTGCACCACCTTCACGTAGCGCTCCATCTCGCCCAGCTTGATCGCGCCCTGGCCCATGGTGCGGCGCGCGGTAAAGCCGGTGCCGACGCCGAAATCGATCCGGCCCGGCGCGAGCTTCGCCAGCGTGGCCAGGCCGTTCGCCGCCACCGGGGCGATCCGGTTGGAGGGGATCAGCACGCCCGTGCCGAGCCGGATGCGCCGGGTCTCGCGCGCGGCCAGAGCCATGCCGACGAAGACGTCGGGGTTCAAGAGCTGCGTGTCGTAGAACCAGGCGTGCGTGAAACCGAGCGCCTCGGCGCGCTTCACCGCGCGCCAGCTCTCGGTCGTGGTGGCGAGTGCGATCCCGAAGTCCATGCGTGGCCCCCTCGGGCCACAGTCTGTCCCGCGCCGGGCGCGCGGATCAACTCGCGCTAGCGGAAGAGCGGTCCTGGACGGCGTCCCTCGCAGGCATCGCGCAGCCGGTACATCAGCTCGCCCCAGGTGGTGTTGCAGGCGCGGAAGGCGCCGTCCGACGAGCGCCAGTCGCGGTGCGCGAAGCGGACCCGCGTCTTCGCACCCTCCGGAATGAGCTGCACGTCGATGGTGGTGCCGATCCACTCGTCCGTCATGTTCGGCCCCGCGATGCCCGTCCACTGCACGTGGAGGGGCGGCGCCAGCGTGTCGACGTGGAAGTGGAACAGCACGTCGCGCCCCTGGAAGCCGAAGACGTGGACGCCGCCGACGTCTTTCGCGAGGCGGCAGTCCGCGGTCCACCACGACGCGAGCCCGTCCGCGGTCGTCCAGGCCGCGTACACGCGCTCGATCGGCGCGGCGATCGAGATCTCGTGCAGCGAGTCGGCCATCGCTAGCTCGCCCCGCCGAGCTGCACGAGCAGGTCATGCAGGCTCACCTCGGACCACGCCTCGGCGATGCGCCCCTCGGCGATCCGGTAGATGTGGTTCCCGGTCCACGACACCTGCCGGCCCGTGGGCGCGATGCCCATGAACTCGCCCGAGTGGACGCCGGTCGAGCGGTGGCGCTCGACCACGCGATCGCCCTCGACGATCTGGTCTTCGACCTCGACCTCCACCTCGGAGAAAGCCTCGAAGATCATGCGGCCGACCGTCTTCTGGGGCTCGCGTCCGTCCGCACGCTTGCCCGAGATGTGCAGCACGGGATTCTCGGCGAACACCTCGTCGACCACCGACAGGTTCGCGCGCTTCTTGAACTCGAGGAAGAAGCGCCGCGCGGGCCGCACGGTCGCGTCGCGCAGGAACTCCGCGATCGGCACCCAGTAGAAGTCGCGCCAGCCGTTCGCGGTCTGCGCCGTGCGTCCCGCGGGAACACCGGAAAGCACCAGGTGCACGTGCGTGCCGCGCCCGCCGTTCACCGGCGCGAATTGCAGCTCCAGCTGTCCGTAGTGTCCCGCGGTCCAGTCAGCCTCGCGCCACAGCTGCACGATGCGCCGCTCCGGCACGAGCTCGCGGAACGTCGCGGTGACGGCGCCCTCGAATGCTGAGAACCTGCCGCCGACGCGCGGGTCGATCTCCGCGCGCTCGCCGCCCGACATCGCGCTGTGCGTCTGCGCATCGGTGAAGATGCGGAACACCTCGCGCGGCGGCGCGACGAAGAACGCGTCCTGGGTGATCGTGGCGACTTCCATCCCCGGCCCGGAGCTTTGTGCCCCGCGCGGGGTCGGCGCGCCAGCACGCGCCGTTCGGATCTCTATGCCGAGCGTTCAGCCGCAGCTTTCACGGGAGCCCGCGGGCGCATTTTCGTCGGCGCCACGCCCATCTCGCGCAGGAACGCGCGGCTGAAGGCGGCCTCCGAGCCGTAGCCCACTTCCGCCGCGACGCGCGCGAGCTTGGGCCGCCGGGGATCCTCGAGCAGGGCTGCCGCCGTGCGCATGCGCAGGCGCGAGATGTACGCGTGCACCGAGGTGCCGAGCAGCGCGCGGAAGCGCGTCGCCAGCGACGTGCGCGACATCGACGCCTGGCTCGCCAGGGTGGCAATCGTCCAGCGCCGCGCCGGCTCGGCATGGATCGCCTGCAGCACGGCCGCGATCTGCGGATCGTGCAGCGCGCCGAGCCATCCCGCCCCACTCGTGGGAGCAGTCTTGAGATAGGTGCGCACCGTCTCGACCACCAGGATCTCCCCCAGGCGCGCGAGCACCGCGTCGGTGGCGGGCCCGGAGTTTCGCAGCTCGCGTTCGGCGAGCGTCAGGATCGGCTCGAGCGACGCCGTCTCCGACGCGCGCAGGTGCAGCACGCGCGGCAGGAAGGAGAGCAGCGGCTCCTCCGCGCCCGCCGAGCAGGCGAAGCCCGCACAGATCAAGAGCGACCGCGCGCCGCCGTTGCGGCCGAAGCCGAGCAGCCACGGGCTCGTGCGTTCGGCCTCCTGCAGCAGCTGCGAGACGGGCGCAGCGGGAGTATCCCGGTCGCCGCAGACCTCGTGTGCGTCGCCGTGCGGCAGCACCACGAAATCGCCCGTGTCGAGCCGGATCGGCGCCTCGCCGCCGAGCCGGATCCATGCCTCTCCCGCGCGAACCGCGTGGAAATGCACGCTCGGTGAGGCGGGAAGTGCCACGCCCCACGGCGCGCGGTTCGTGCACAGCGCGCAGTAGACCGTCTTCGAAAAGCGGAACTTCTCCAAAGCAGTCGCAAGGATCTTCATCGCGTCTCGTCACCTCGGTAGGCACCGGAGCGGCAACTCGCGGCACCCGGGGGCTTCCGGGGGCGGGACAATGCCAAATCCGTGAAGAAGCGCGAGTGCAGCGACTAGCTGCAGTGCGAGCGTCTCAGTGCGAGGGCGAGGCCGGCGAGCGCAACGAGCGCGAGCGCCGCGGGCTCGGGCACGGTCTTCTGGGTGACGAACATCTGCTGCTGCGAGCCGACGGACCGGAGGGAAGTGAGCCCGAAGGGACCCAAGGCGAAGAGCTGCGGCGCCACCGAGCTGCTCCCGACCAGGACCTGTTGCGAGAGGGTCAGGAAGATGTCCCAGCCGTTGGTGGCGATCGTGGAATTCTCGAGCACACCGGTGCTCGCGTTCACACGCCAGAGCTGAGTGTGCCGGCCGAGGGTGCCCAGCACGCTGACGTACAAGTCGTTCGTCGCCGGGTCGAACGCGATGCCGCGGATGTCGGTATAGGACAGCGTGCCCCCGCCCGTGAAGACGCTGGGAAAGCTGCGCAGCACCGTGCCGTTGCTCGAGATCTCGTCGATCCCGTACTCCCAGGCAACGAACATGTTCCCGTTCGGCTCGGGACTCATGTCCCACACACTCCCCAAGCGGTTCGAGTAGATCAGCTGGGCGGAGGACGGATTGCCGATGTCGAAACGGACGAGACCGACCCCGGCCGCCACATAGATGTGTTGGCCGTCGACGAAGACTTTGCCGGTCGCCCTGTAGCTCGTCGTGGAATAGCTCTGATGCACGTTACCGAAGCGGTCGAGGGCCAGCACCGTGAGACCCGCGCTCACATCGAACGGATCGACCACCGCGTACATGAGTCCATCAGGACCGAACGCGACGCCCTCGAGGTCGTCGTAGGGGCTCGGCGTCAGGATCGTGAGCGAGCCGACCTGGCCAAATCCCTGGGGGCTGTACTCGTGGATCGTCTTGGTGTCGTGGAGCTGGTCGAACGACGTGAAGTAGTCGCCATTCGCAAACAGGAGCGCGGCGTGCGCGCTCCCCGCCACGACGCACGACACCGCGACGACCACCGCCACCCGGACCCGCACTCGCCTCATCGGCGGCGATGATCTCGCAAGTGCCCGGATTCGCGCCAGATGCAAGCCGCCTTGCGGTCGGGCCATAATCGCCCGCGGAGGGACGCCCCATGCTCTCGAAGCTCGACGACTACACCATCCACCAGACGCCCGAGCCCGTCGCCGTGCCGGCAACGACCGACCGAAATGCCTACGACCGCTTCTGGTTCAACGGCTACGCGGGCGACGGCGAGTTCTACTTCGGGATCGGCGCCGCGCTGTACCCGAACCTCGGCATCATGGACTGCGGCTTCTCGATCGTGCGCGGCGGCGAGCAGCACGCCTTCCACGCGTCGCGCCGCGCGCCGCGCGAGCCGAGCCAGATCGACGTCGGCCCGTTCAAGATCGAGATCCTCGAAGCGCTGAAGTCGCTCCGCGTCGTGCTCGAGCCGAACGACACCGGCATCTCCGCCGATCTCACCTGGATCCCGCGCACCTCGAGCTTCGCGGAGGGCTACCAGTACATGCGCCGCCGCCGCGGCACGATGCAGGCCACGCGCTTCAACCAGTTCGGCACCTGGAAGGGCGAGATCCGCTACGCGGGGCAGACGGTCGCGATCGATCCGAAGCGCGTGTACGGGACGAAAGACCGCTCCTGGGGCATCCGGCCCGTCGGCGATCCCGACCTCGGCGGCGCGCCGCCGTCGGCCTCCGAGATGGGCGGAATCTTCTTCCTGTGGGCGCCGCTGCACTGGCCCACGCGCTGCACGCACGCGGGCATCTTCGAGAACAACGCGGGCGTGCGCTGGCACTGGGACGGGATGATCGTGCCTGCGTACGGCGACCCGGCGAAGATCCCGCTGGTCGACGATCCGGGGCTGGTGCCGCTGCTCAGCGTCGACCACCAGATCGAGTACGAGAAGGGCACGCGCCGCGCCCGGCGCGCCCTCATCACCAAGACGGAAGTCACCGGCAAGAAGAACGAGATCGAGCTCGAGCCGCTGATCTGCTTCCGCATGAAGGGCATCGGCTACCAGCATCCGGTCTGGGGGCACGGCAAGTGGAAGGGCGAGTACGCGCAGGCCGGCGAGTCGTGGAAGACCGCCGACCTCGACGAGAACGCGCTCGAGAACCAGCACATCCAGCAGGTGATGCGGGCGCGCTGCGGGAACGAGGTCGGCGTGGGCGTGCTGGAGCAGATCGCGATCGGTCCGCACCCCAAGTACGGGTTCAACAGCTTCCTCGACCCGGCGTGAGCCGAGAGATACACCGATCGGCGGCGGTCGCGCTCCTCGCGAGCGTGGTCGCGTGTGCGCGCCTCTCGAACGAGCTCACCTACAACCGCGCGATCGACGACGCGTGGGACGCCCAGCAGCGCGGCGACATCCAGGGCGCGAAGGTTGAGTGGTGGCGCGCGTACGAGGCCGCCGACCGCGCGAAGATGGGCCCGCCCTACACGTCGACTTCGCTCTACAACTACGGGCGCATGGCCGGGTACCTGTGCCAGTACGACGAGGCCCGCGAGGCGCTGCAGAAGGCGCTCGCGCTCGACGAGCAGGCCTTGCCGCTCGACGAGAGCAAGCTGGGCAAGAGCCTCTTCGAGCTGGCACGGCTCGACTACTCCCACGAAAACTGGGACGGCGCGCGGGGCTGGTACGACCGTGGGATCCCGCTCTTGCGCAAGCTCGGCTACGACCGCTCCGACCCCGTTGCCATGGCGAACGAGCTCGACCGCTACGCGCTCGTCCTCGAGAAGACCGGCGATGCCGCGCGCGGCGCGGCGACGAGCGGCGAAGCTGCGCATCTCCGCGCCGTCCATCCCGGCGCGAGCGCGAGGTTCGTCGCGCAGCTCTACCCGGCGAAGTGCGACTACACGTGACCCCCGGCGCGCGTGCTCTCGCACTCTCGGCCGCTCTGGGGCTCGGCGCGTGCCTCTCAGCCGAAGACTTTTCACCGATCAACCTGGATCGGATCCACCGCGACCGGGCGAGCTCGGCCGCCGCGGAGGGGCACTGGGAGGATGCTTACGCGAACATGAAGAAGGTGGTCGCAAAGGACGACAGAAACCCGTTCCCGATCTGGCCTGCGCACGACCACTTGCTCCTGGGCATCTACGCGGGAATGACTTGCCGCTTCGACGAGGCGGAACAGGAGATGGAACGCGCGCACGAGTGCTACGTGCGCTCCAAGGGCGGCCGCGAGTACGCCGCGAGCTTCGAGCTCGCCGAGCTGCAATTCGAGCGGAAGAACTACCCAGCTGCGGCCGCACGGTTCAAGCAAGCCCTCGCGGAGCTGGGCGACCGTGAGCCGATGAGCGAAACGATCGCATTGCGACTCGACGACTACGCCGTCGCGCTCGACCAGAGCGGCGACCACCCCGGCGCCGTCGCAGTTCGCGAGCGCGTCTACGCGTGGCGGAGCGAGCACCGAGGGTCCCGTGCGGGGACCACGCCCTTCCCTTACGGGAGCAACTGCCCGGAGTCATCCGCCAAGGATTGACTTGCGCAACTCGATGCTTGCGCTGTAGCCTGCCCCCGTGGTGCGAGCGAGCGAAGCGGTGCACGAGGTGCTGAAGGCGCTCGCGGAGCCGCAGCGGGTGGCGATCTTGCGGCTGGTGCACGCGCAGGAGCTGCCCGCGGGCGAGATCGCGAAGCGCTTCTCGAGCACGCGCCAGGCGGTGTCGCAGCACCTGCGGCTGCTGACGGATGCGGGGCTGCTCGAGGAGCGCCGCGAGGGCACGCGCCGGCTCTACCGGCTGCGGCCCGAGGCGTTCGCGCAGCTGCGCGACTTCCTCGGCACGTTCTGGGACGAGAGGCTCGGCTCGCTCAAGCGCGAGGTCGAGCGCGGCACTGGAGCGCGGCGTGGCCGGCGCTGAGCCGATCGTGCGCGAGGTGTGGATCGACGCCGCGCCGGACGAGGTGTTCCGCTACTTCACGCAGAAGGACCTGTACCTGCGCTGGATGGGCCTCGCCGCCGAGCTCGATCCTCGGCCCGGCGGAGTGTTCCGCGTCGATCCGAACGGGCGCGACGAGATCGTCGGCGAATTCGTCGAGCTGGTCCCGCCGAGGCGGCTGGTGCTGAGCTGGGGCTACGCTGCGCCGGGCCATCCCCTGCCCCGGGGCTCGACCCGCGTCGAGATCGAACTGCTGCCGCACGACGGCGGAACGCTGCTGCGGCTCGTCCATCGCGGGCTCGCGGGCGAGCAGCACGAACGCCACGGCTTCGGCTGGACTCACTATCTCGCTCGGCTCCAGGCTGTTGCAGCCGGGCGGGACCCCGGCCCCGATCCCTACGCCAGCCCGGCGATCCGCCACGGCTGAAGGAGGCACGCGTGGACCCACACAAGATCGTGTCACATGCCGAATGGCTCGACGCGCGGAAGCGCCTGCTCGCGAAGGAGCGCGAGCTCACCCACCGCCGCGACGCGCTCGCGCGCGAGCGGCGCGAGCTGCCCTGGGAGCGGGTCGAGAAGCGCTACGTGTTCGAGGGCCCGGCCGGGAAGGAGACCCTCGCCGAGCTGTTCGGGCCGCACGGACAGCTCGTGGTCTACCACTTCATGTACGGCCCCGAGTGGGAGGAGCCGTGCAAGAGCTGCTCGTTCTGGGCCGACAGTTTCGATCGCATCGGCGTCCACCTCGCGCACCGCGACGTCTCGTTCGTCGCCGCGTCGCGCGCCCCCTACGCGAAGCTCGAGACGCAGCAGCGCCGCTTCGGCTGGACCTTCACCTGGGTCTCCTCGTTCGGCAGCGACTTCAACTACGACTTCGACGTCTCGTTCCGGCCCGAAGACCTGGCGAAGGGCCCGGTCGCTTCCCCGGTCCGCACCGAGCCGGTCACGATCGACGAGCAGGTGGGCGTCAGCGTGTTCGCGAAGGATGCGAGCGGTGCCATCTTCCACACCTACTCGACCTACAACCGCGGCGTCGACCCCTTGAACGCGGCGTACCAGTACCTGGACCTGGTGCCGAAGGGGCGCGCCGAGGACGGGCTCCCGTACCCCATGGCCTGGCTGCGCCACCGCGACCGCTACGAGGGCTGAGGCCTCACCACGTATAGCCGCGCAGCACGTCGGAGTCGGTCGTCGCGTTGACCGTGTCGAAGGTGGTCGCCTTCT
>Ga0306920_100000921_pt1 | contig 35786 bp, 33 predicted proteins | sample flu12Cox44000170_FD_204666 | JGI IMG/M metagenome (GOLD analysis project Ga0306920, IMG submission 204666) | Lab enrichment of tropical soil microbial communities from Luquillo Experimental Forest, Puerto Rico - flux4day.12C.oxic.44.000.170 (v2)... | ecosystem: Environmental > Terrestrial >...
GCGGCGCGCGCCAGCCAGCCAAGCCCGAAGGTCTGACTCGACCAGGGGACCACCAGGGACGCTAGCTTGAGCGAGGCGCTGTCCGGCCGGCTGGAGAACCCGGCGGGCTGGTGGCTCAGCGCGTACTTGAGATAAGGGGCGGCCAGCACCAGGGCGATCGCGTAGGCGATGCCCACACGCAGGCTGAGCCCGGCGATCAGCTTCCGGCCGGGCCGGTCGGCCAGCAGGTAGCCCGCCGCCAGCCCCACGACCAGCACCGCCGTCATGTCGGCGAAGGTCTCGAGGAACAGGTAGAACTGGGTGGCCATCGTGAGCGCCAGCAGGAGCACGAAGGTGCGCGAGCCGATGACCCGGTCCCGCCACGCCAGCATGAGGTACGCCATCAGCGGCAGCAGCGCCGCGAAGGCCAGGTTCAGCTGCCCGGAGAAGATGTGGTTCATCTCGTAGGCCGAGAAACCGTAGACGGCGCCGCCGGCCAGCGAGGCCCAGAACCGCCCGGTGAGGCGCCTGCAGACTATGAACGCGGCCCAGCCCGAGACCGGGATGGCCAGGATGACCAGCAGGTTGAACGTGACCACTGGTCCGGCTAGCCCGGTGACAGGGAAGGTGAGCAGGCCCAGCGGCGGGATCGAGGTCACCCACGCCAGGTCGTCGCCCGCGGGCGCGCCGATCAGCGTGGTGTGCAGCGGGTTGAGGCCGTGCGCGACCGCGTACGGCCACCAGCGCAGGCTCCAGACGTAGAAGTTGGGATCGGTGCTCAGCTGGTCGAGTTGCGGCCGCCCAGGGTGCGCCAACAGCGGGAACGTCTCGGTGAGGATCCAGATGGCCAGGTAGATGACCAGCGCGATGAGCCCCTGGACGGCCGGGGAGGCGCTCTGCGCGCGGGCGGCCAGCGTCCGGGTGCGGGCCGCGCGATCCTGCAGTGCGGCCAGCGGTCCCGAGGCCGGCGGGCGCGCGGGCGCCGTCACGGGCGTGTCCGGGGAGTCCGGTGACCGTTGCGTTTCCCGATCGCTGGCCACACGACCCCGTCCGTTCTGCTCACCGAACCCGCGCATCTCACGGACAAAATACAGAGTGCGGGCCCGGGCTTCGTCGCATATCCGCGGCGGGCACGGCCGAACGCAGGGTCCCGCGCAGCGCCTGGAAGGAAGTGGTCAGCCGCCGCTGCACCACGACCGCGACGACCGGGATCATCCACACCGCCAGCACGGGCAACGCCCAGCCGAAGCGACCGCCCAGCCGTCCGGCCGGCACGCTGAGCAGGATGACCACCGCGAACAGGTACACCTCGATGAACGATCGCATGTCGGCGTCCAGGCTGCTCCAGGTGGTGGGCGTCACCACGCAGATCTCGATGATGTACAGGTAGAAAGCCAGCTTCTCCCACGATGCCGCGCGGCTGGCGCGCAACGCCGTGGTGGCCGCGATACAAGCCAGCACCAGCCCGGAGAACTCGAGCAGCCACAGGCCGTATTGGCCTGGCCACGCCGTGTTGATGTGCCCCAGGTTGACGACGAGCGCGTGCACCGGGGCGCTGAACGGCGCGCCGGCGTTCTTGCTGCCATCGGAGGCCACCGCGAGGCTGCCGGTGACGGCGAGGATCACCAGCTGCCACGCCGCGAACACCATGCTCGGCAGCACCCAGGGCAGGTCGTCGCGTCCGGGCCGCCGCCTGGTGCGCAGCAGCGTGATGACGCGGACGACCCCGATCGCGGCCACCGCGACCATAACGGTTTCCCTGGTCAGCGCCCCGCAGGCGAGCAGCAGCCCGGCGACCCAGGGCCGCCGGGCTCGCAGCGCGACCAGGCCGGCGAGCAGGAAGGCCGCCCCCAGCGGCTCGGCGGTGTCCCGCGCGAGGCTGGTGACCAGGCCGAAGTAGGCGACCATGAGCAGGCCCCAGAGGACGTGGCGGCCGCCCTGGCGGGCGACCACGCCGCCGAAGTACCCCATCGCCCCGACGGCCGCGACGTTGACCGCGATCAGCATGGCGGGCACCAGCGAGTGCTGCCCGAACGACAGCAGCCAGGTGACGGCGGGATAGCCGATTCGCATGAACCGGTAGCTGTGGTCGACCCGGATCCCGTAGGCGGTCTGCGCCAGGTTGGCCGGGTTCAGCGCCAGCCGGTAATAGTACTGGCCGTCATAGCCCCACGTCGGCTGGACCAGAATGCCCGGGGGCAGCCGCGCGGGGCTGGAGTAGAAGCGGCCCACGAGGATAAAGTTCGCGAGGTTGTGATGGGCCCAGGTAGCCCAGCGCGCGACCACGAAGGCGAACGCCGCGGCCGCGCCGATCAGGCCAGGCAGCAGCGGGCTCCCCAGCCCGGGAGTCCCGGTGCCGCCATCCGGCGTGGCCGGCAGCACCGCACGGTGTTCTTGCTGTCTCGTTATGGCTCCTGCCGGCCCGCCATGGGCGCTGTCGCCACAGGGACCTGAGGTGTGCAAACCAATCGTCAAGCGACGGTCTGAGTTGTGCAAACCAGCCAGGCGACTTTACAGCATGAACGGGTGCGGGCGCGATCGGCTCCAGAACGCCGCACATCGGCGTCCGGCGGCCTCCCGGCTAGGACGGAGCGCCGAGGGTCGCGGGGGCGCCGTAGCGGCGCAGCACCTCGGGGACGGTCACCGTGCCGCCCTCGTCCTGGAAGTTCTCCATGATCGACAGCAGGGCGCGGGCGGTCGCGCCGGTGCCGTTGAGCGTGTGCACGAACTCCAGGTTGCGGTCGCGGCGGAACCGGATGTTCAGCCGCCGGGCCTGGTAGTCGGTGGTGTTCGAGCACGAGGTGATCTCCCGGTACCGCTGCTGGGTGGGGAACCAGGCCTCGATGTCGTACTTCTTGGCGGCGGACGCGCCGAGGTCGCCCACCGCGATGTTCATGACCCGGTAGGGCAGGCCCAGGGCACGGGCGATCTCCTCCTCGTAGGCCAGCAGCCGCTCGTGCCACTCCGCAGACTGCTCCGGGACGCAGTAGACGTACATCTCGACCTTGTCGAACTGGTGCACCCGGAACATGCCCCTGGTGTCCTTGCCGGCCGCGCCGGCCTCGCGCCGGAAGTTGGTGGTGAACCCCGCGTACAGGGCGGGCAGCTGGTCGGATTCCAGCCGCTCCTCCATGTGGATCCCGGCCAGCGCGACCTCCGAGGTGCCGGTCAGGTACAGGTCGTCCCGTTCCAGGTGGTAGAGGTTGGACTCCTCGGTGGGCAGGAAGCCGGTCCCGTACATGGCCTGCTCGTTGGCCAGGACCGGCGGCAGCACCAGCAAGAACCCCAGGCCGGCCAGCTTGTCGATGACGAACCGGTACAGCGCCATCTCGGCCAGGGCCACGTCCCCGATCCGGTAGGCGAACCGGGAACCGGACAGCCGCGCTCCCCTGGCCATATCGATCCACCCACGCGGTGAGCCCAGGTCCAGGGCATCGCGGGGCGGGAAGCTGAACTGAGGCGGCTCACCCCAGGTCCGGACCAGCTGGGCGTCGTCCTCGTCCATGCCGTCGGCCGCGGTGGGGTCGGGCAGGTTCGGGATCCGGTCCAGCAGCCGGTCTCGCTCGTGGGTGACCTGCGCCAGCTCCTCGGACGCCACCCCGACCTCGGCCGCGAGCCGTCGCAACTCGGTCAGCTCGTCCGGGCTCGGCGGGCCGCCCTTGGACGACCGCTTCTGCGCGGCGCGCAGGGCCTCGGCCCGCTCGGTGAGCTCGCGCCACCTGGCGTCCACGTCCAGCAGCTCGTCGAAGTCCTTGGCCGCGCCGCGCCGGTCCAGCGCCGTCCGGTACCGCTCGGGTTCCTGTCGCGCGGCTTTGAGGTCAATCATCCTGACGAGTGTAGTGGGCGGCCCCAGCCCGGCCGAGCGGGTTTAGGGCCGGCCCGGCGCCGGCTCCGGGGGCGACACGCAGGCCGGCTCCGGCTCCTTTCTCCGGCGCCGGCTCGGGCTCGGCGTCCGCGGCGGCCCGGCGCCCGCCGGCCCGGGTGGCCAGCACCGAGCCGCCGAGGATCAGCGCGAACGCGGCGGCCATCTCGGGCGTGAACGGCTCGCCGAGCACCGCGACCCCCAGGGCCACGGCGACCGCCGGGTTGACGTAGGTGATCACGCTGGCCCGGGCCGGGCCCACCTCCGCGATCAGCTGGAAGAACAGCGGGAACGCCGCGGCCGTGCAGATCACGGCCAGAGCGGCCAGGGCGGCGAGCACCTGCCAGGACGGCATCGCGCTCGGCCAGGTGAGCGCGGCCAGGGGCGCGTAAACGATCGCGGCGAAGCCCAGGCACACCGCGGTCATCTCCAGCGACGGGAGATCGGCGAGCTTTCTGCTCGCGATCAGCGGCCCGGTCGCGTAGCACACCGCGACCAGCAGCACCTCAGCGATCGCCAGCGCATTGCCGCCCACGGCCGTGGGCCCGGCCAGCACCGCGACGCCGCCCAGCCCGGCCAGCAGTCCCGTCCACCGGACCGCGGTCAGCCGGTCCGTGCCACCGGTCAGCCGTCCGAGCACGACCACGACGATCGGCACCGAGGCGACCAGCAGCCCGGTCGTCGAGCTGGGGAGGCTGCGTTCGGCCTGGGACAGCAGCAGCCAGGGCGTGATGATCTCGACGACCGCGAACGCCGCCAGCCAGCGCCAGTGCGGCCGCAGCGTGCCGAGCTGCTGCCGCCTGATCGCCACCGGCAGCAGCAGTGCCGCGCCGATCCCCACCCGGGCCAGCACGAGCACCGGCACCGCCACGCCGCCATCCGCGACCTTGATCAGCAAGTACGGAATGCCCCAGATGACGCTCATCGCTGCGAACAGCGCCCAGCCCCGGCGGCTCACGGCCGGCCTCCCTTCTATCGGCACCGTCCTTCATCAGCACCGCGCCTCGACCGGCGCATTCCCCCGGGCATCAATGAATGGTGACGAGACCATCACGATGAACGAACCCTTTTCATCCGGCGACCTCGGGCTCAGAGAATGTGGGTAGCCCACAGGAGGATGAAAAGGGCTCGACGACGCCGCTGCCAGCAGTCGGAGGCGCCGGGAAGTTTCCGGGCTACGCTCGCAGAAGCGGCGCAGACCGCAACGGGCAGGCGGGAGGCACAGTGGCGCAGACCGGCGCGACCGGCAAGGCGAGCGGCTCAGCCGCGGACGCCTCGACCGGCCCTGCCGCCGATGTCCCGGCCGGCACCCGTGCCCTGGCTGGGGCCGGCCCGGGCCTGCGGCCCGGCGCCGAACGCGGCCTGCGTACCCTCCCGGCCGTGCTGGTCGCGGTGGCCGGCGGCCTGGCCCTCGCGACCGCGTTCCCGCCGGCCGGGATCTGGCCGCTCGCGGCGGCCGGCCCGGCGCTGCTCGTGGTCGCGCTGTGGCGGCGGAGCCTGCGCGGCTCGTTCGTCATCGGGCTCTGCTTTGGCCTGGCGTTCTTCGTCCCGCTGATCTCCTGGCTGATCAACCTCGCCTGGTACGCGTGGGCCGCCCTGGCCCTGGCCGAGGCGGTGATCTTCGCGCTGTTCGCGATCGGCCAGCGGCTGATGCTGCGGCTGCCGGCCTGGCCGGTGTTCGTCGCGTGCTGGTGGGTCGCGGCCGAGGCCTTCCGCGACCGGTGGCCCTATGCCTTCCCGTGGGGCAGGCTGGCCATGAGCCAGGCTCAGGCGCCGACGGTGCGGTGGGTGGCGATCGGCGGCCCGCCGCTGCTGACGTTCCTGGTGGCCCTGGCCGGGACCACGCTGGCCTGGCTGCTGGTCGCCCCGCGTGGCCGGGCCGCCTCGTTCCGCGGCTGGGTGATTCCCGCGCTCGTCTTCGTCATCGCCGCGGGCCTGGCCCTGGCCGGTGCCTTGCTGCCGTCAGGCCAGCCGGGGGCCGGCGGCCCCACCGCGGTGGTGGCCGCGGTGCAGGGTAACGTCCCGCGGTCCCACACGTTGCAGGGGCTGCTGCGGGAAACGACCGTGACCGAGAACCACGTCAGCGCCACCGAGCAGCTCGCCGCGCAGGTCAAGGCGGGCTCGCGGCCCGCGCCGGACGTGGTGATCTGGCCGGAGAACTCGACCGATATCGACCCCACCCAGGACCCGTTCGTCTACGCCACGATCGCTGGCGCGGTCGGCGCGATCAACCGCCCGGTGCTGGTCGGGGCGGTGCTGGAGCATCCACGGCGCAACGTCGGGGAGCTCTGGCTGCCGGGCCGGGGCCCGGTCGCGATCTACGTCAAGCGTCAGCTGGTGCCGTTCGGGGAGTACATCCCGTTCCGGAGCCTGATCTCCTCGTTCAGCTCGCTGCCGTCGCTGCAGCCGGTCAACTTCACCGCGGGGCACCAGGCGGTGGTGTTCCGCATCGGGAAGGTCAGGCTCGGCGACGTGATCTGTTACGAAGTCGGCTTCGACAACCTGGTCTCGTCCGAGGTCAACGCGGGCGCGAACCTGCTCACCGAGCAGACGAACGACGCCGATTTCGAGCTGGACGGCCAGCTCGGCGAGACGCTGCAGCAGCTGGCGATGGCCCGGATCCGCGCGGTCGAGTTCGACCGTGCGATGGTGGTCGCGGGCACGACCGGGGTCAGCGCGATCATCGCACCGGACGGGACGCTGATCACCAGCAGCCGGACCTGGCAGCGGACCGTCCTGGAGGCACGGGTGCCGCTGCTGAGCCACGCCACGCTGGCGCAAAGAGCGGGCGAGTGGCCGGAGATCGTGCTCAGCGCGCTCGCCATCGCGGGCCTGGCCTGGGCTGTCGCCTTGGGCATCGCGGACCGGCGCCGGGCCGCACAATAGAACCGTGGGATTCTGGCGCGGGCTGAGGCACGCATTCGGGCAGCCGCTTCGCTATGCGACGCTGGTGGCTGGCGCGCTGCCCGCGCTGGCCTTCCCGGCCCCGAACCTGGAGTTCGTCGCCTGGTTCGGCCTGGTCCCCGGCATGCTGCTGCTGCGGGCCTCGCCATCGGCGCGCGAGGCGGCCGTGCGCGGCTGGTGGTTCGGCACCGGATTCCTGCTCGCCTCGCTGTACTGGCTGGCGCCCAACCTGGGGCCCGGGCTGCTGCTGGTCACCGCGTTCATCGGAGTGCTGTGGGCCGGCTTCGGCGTCGCCGTCCGGGGGCTGCTGCGCGACCCGGTGACGCTGGGGCGCGCGCTCGCCGCGCTGGTGGTCGTGCCGAGCAGCTGGCTGGTGGCCGACTGGGTTCGCTCCTGGCAGGGGTTCGGCGGGCCGTGGTCGGTGTACGGCGCGAGCCAGTGGCAGCATCCCGCCGTCCTGGCCCTGGCCGCGCTCGGCGGGGTCTGGCTGGTCAGCTTCGCGCTGGTCGTGGCCAATACCGGCATCCTGATCCTGCTGGTGGCCCGGCCCGTCCCGCTCCGGCTGGTCGGGGCGGCCAGCGCGGCCATCGCGATCGCGGCCGGCCCGGTGGCGTTCGCGTTCACGTCCGCCTCGCCGGTCAGCCGGACCGTCACGATCGCGCTGGTTCAGCCGGGCGTGGTGCACAACCCCACGCTCAGCGCCTTCGCCAGCGAGCGGCTGTCGGCCGGCCTGAGCCGCGATCACGCGGACCTGATCGTGTGGGGGGAGAGCAGCGTCGCGGTCGACCTGAGCCTGCCCAGCTCCGCCCCGCGGCTGCGCCGGCTGGAGGCGCTGTCGGCGGCCGACCGGGCCCAGCTGCTGGTCGACCAGGATTCGGTCGTTGATGGCAACCACTCCAAGGTGGCCTTGCTGATCGGCAGCAACGGCATCGACGGCCGGTACGTCAAGACCCGGCTGGTGCCGTTCGGCGAGTACATCCCGTTCCGGCAGGAGCTCGGCTGGCTGACCAAGATCAGCAAGGCGGCCGCGCAGAACATGGTCCCGGGCACCGGTGCGCACGTCCTGACGGTCACGACGCCCAGCGGTCCGCTCACGATCGGGGTGCTGATCTGCTTCGAGTCCGCGTTCCCCGACATGTCCCGGGTGGACACCGACCAGGGGGCTCAGCTGATCGTCTACCAGACCTCGGACTCCACCTGGCAGGCGGGCTGGGAGTGGGTCCAGGCGCAGCACGCCGCGCTCAGCGCGGTGCGGGCGGCCGAGACCGGCCGCCCGGTCGTGCAGGCGGCGCTGACCGGGGACTCGGTCGCGTTCGATGACCGGGGCCGGCTGGTGGTCTGGAAGAGCTCGAAGTTCCGCGGGGCTGCCGTGGTGCGGCTCGATCTCCCCCCGGTTTCCGCGCGGACGCTGTACGACCAGTGGGGCGACTACGTCCCGTGGACCGCCGTGGTGATCGCCGCGCTGGCCGCGGTCATCGCGCTGGTGCGGGCCGACCGGAGACGAATTAGCCGGTATCGTCCGGCCGGGCTACCCTGGGACGGCAATCCCGAGCGCGACCGGTCCGGTGCCGCAGCGGGCACCGCCCGGGACGGCACCGCCCGAGACGGCACGGCGACGAGTGGCTCTGCCCTGAGCGATGGCAGCCCGGCGGGCGCGCCGCCATCCGAGCAGTGAGGCTCGGCCGGCTGGGCACGAGCACGTGAGCCGTCAAGGATCCTTACTGGGAGGTTCGGACGTGGGCGCTACCGGCTCTTCACCCGCGCGCGGGCGCCGATGGATGGCCGCGGCCGCGATCTGCGGCGCGCTCGGCCTGGTCACCGCGGCCTGCTCGGGAGGCGGCGGCAACGGCGGCAGCAGCAGCAGTTCGGCCCCGGGCGGGGGCGGCCACCAGGCCGCGAGCCCCACGCCGGCCAGCACCCAGCTATCCATCACGCCCGCGAATGGCAGCACCAATGTTCAGCCGGGCCAGGGCATCACGGTCACGGCCGCACACGGCAAGCTCAGCAACGTCGCCGTGAGCACGGCCGGCGAACCGGTCAGCGGGACGATGAACGCCGCCGGCACCGTATGGCACAGCACCTGGGCGCTGGACGTGTCGCAGCGGTACACCGTCACCGCGAAGGCCACGGGCTCGGGGAAGACGGTCACGCAGACGTCCACGTTCCGGACGCTCACCCCGTCGCAGACGTTCACCACGCAGATCTACGAGGGATCCGGCCAGACCTACGGCGTGGGCATGCCGATCATCTTGTATTTCAGCCAGCAGATCACCAACAAGGCGGCGGTGGAGCGGGCGCTTGAGGTGAAGTCCTCGAAGCCGGTCGTCGGCTCCTGGTACTGGGACGACCCCTGCAACATGGCACCGGTCTGCGCGTACTTCCGGCCGCAGAGCTACTGGCCCGCGAACACCCAGGTGAGCTTCACCGGACATCTGGACGGCGTCGAGGGCGCCCCCGGCGTGTACGGGGCCCACACCCTGACCCAGTCGTTCACCATTGGTGACTCGCTCATCGTAACGGCCAGCACGGCCAGCCACTTCATGAACGTCTACCGCAACGGGAAGCTGTTCGCGCACTGGCCGATCAGCACCGGGCGGCCCGGCGACAACACCCCGAACGGAACCTACCTGACCATCGAGAAGGGCAACCCGGTGGACATGAAGGGGCCGGGCTACAACATCGAGGTGCCCTGGTCGGTCCGGTTCACCTGGTCCGGGGACTACCTGCACGACGCCTTCTGGTCCGTGGGCGAGCAGGGCTTCACGAACGTCAGCCACGGCTGCGTGAACATGCCGCCCGCCGACGCGCAGGCCTACTACAACATGGAGGTTCCCGGCGACCCGGTGACGATCACCGGCAGCCCGAAGGCCGGCACCTTCGACAACGGCTGGACCATGTGGTTCCTGCCGTGGGCCCATTACCTGAAGGGCAGCGCGACGGGCGAGGCCGTCCAGGCCGGGCCGAGCGGCAGCACGTTCGTCAGCCCCACGGCCGTGCCGGCCTCGACCGCGGCCTCCCCGCTCCTCGCCCCGGACCCGCACAACTGGGAAGCGTCGTAGCGGCTCCGGGCATCCCGGCGGCGTAAGGACGGCACTCAGCTGGCCACGGGCCGCGCCACGGGTAACCGCAGACGGTACGTGCCACCCCGGCCCATGCGGTAGAACAGGTGCCCATGGAGAGCTTCCTGACCCACTGGGGTTACGCGGCACTCATCGTCTGCGGGTTCCTCGAGGCGTGCTGCATCCCGATCTCATCGGAGATCACCTTCGGCTTCGCGGGCGTCCTGGCCTACCAGGGGCACCTCAACCTCGCCCTGGTGATCATCATCGGGACGCTGGCCGAGATGGCGGGCTCGTACACCTCCTACGCCGTGGGGCGGGTGGGAGAACGACCCGTGGTCGAACGGCTCGGGAAGTACGCGCTGGTCACCCGCAAGGACATCGACCGGGCCGAGCGGTTCTTCGCCGGCCGGGGGGCCTGGACGGTGGCGGTCGGCCGGATGCTGCCGGTCATTCGCGCGTTCATCTCGCTCGTGGCGGGCCTGGTCGAGATACCCGCAGTCCGGTTCGGCATCCTCAGCCTGATCGGCACCGCGATCTACGCCACGGTGTTCTCGTTGCTGGGCTACGCGCTCGGCAGCACCTGGCACACCGTCTCGCATTACGTCTCGGTGGGCAGCTACGTGTTCGTCGTGCTGGTGGTGGTGGCCCTGGCCGGGCTGATCGTCTACCGGCTGCGCGAGCTCAGGCGGGAGAACGCCGCCGCCCCGGCCGCACGGCACGAGAGCTGAGGCTCACACCAGGGCCTGGTAGACCAGCTGGCGTAGCTGCGGGCGGATCCGGTACGAGCTCGACGGCATCAGCTGGGTGTAGAAGCAGACGGTCAGCTCCTCGGCCGGGTCCACCCAGAACGCGGTGGAGGCCAGGCCGCCCCAGGAGTACTCACCGACCGAACCGAGCGTCTTGCCCGCGGCCACGTCGATGACCACGGCGAAGCCCAGACCGAACCCGACGCCGCGGAACGGCGCCTCCGCGTTCAGGGGACGGCCGAACGTCTCCAGGTCCGCCCCGCCGGGCAGCTGGTTGATGGCCATGTAGGCCACGGTCCGCGGGCCGAGCAAGCGCACGCCGTCCAGTTCCCCGCCCGGGCTGCCCGGGCGGTCGAGCAGCATCTGGGTGAACCGGTGGTAGTCGGCCGCGGTGGAGATCAGGCCCCCGCCGCCGCTGAGCACCCGCGGCGGCCGGTGGGCGACCCGGCCCATCTCTTCCAGCCGGCGCAGCCCGCCGGCGCCGGGCGTGTAGAGCGCGGCCATCCGGCTCATGTCGGCCTCGTCGACCCAGAACGCGGTGTCGGTCATGCCCAGCGGGCCGAATATCCGGGCGGACAGGAACTCGTCCAGGCTCTGGCCGGAGGCCACCTCGACGACCCGGCCGAGCACATCGGTGGCCACCGAGTAGTTCCACTCCGCGCCGGGCTGGAACAGCAGCAGCTGACCCGCCCAGGCGTCGCAGCACTGGGCCAGGTCCATGCCGCGCGGCCAGCCGAACTCGAAGCCGGCGTCACGGTACCGCGCGTCGACCGGGTGCGCGCGGTGGAAGCCGTAGGTCAGGCCCGCGGTGTGGGTCAGCAGGTGCCAGATCCGCACCGGCTCGGTGGCGGGCACGGCCAGCGGCTTGACCTCGGATCCCGCGACGTACACCCGGACGTCGGCGAACGAGGGGATGAACGCGCTCACCGGGTCGTTCAGCTCGAACGCGCCCTCCTCGTAGAGCATCATCGCCGCGACCGACGTGATCGGCTTGGTCATCGAATAGATGCGCCACAGGGTGTCGGCCTCGACCGGCAGCCCGGACTCCACGTCCCGCGAGCCGTAACCGGACACGTGCGCGAGCCGACCCTGCCTGCTCACCGTGATCAGCCATCCGGGCAGGCGGCCGTCGTCCACGTAACGCCGGAAATGCCGGTCGATCCGGTCCAGCCGGGCCGGGTCGAATCCCACCTCGGCCGGGTCCACGTCCGCCTTGAGCTCGGTCATCGCCATGCCCCGATCCTGCAGCCTCCCCGGCACCCCCGTCCAGCCAGTCCGGCACTCCCCGTCTAGCCGGTCCGGCACTCCCCGCGGGGCCGGTCCGGCACTCCCCGCGGGGCCGGTCCGGCGCTCCCCGCCGGGTACGCCGCTGGATGCGGCCGTGCCTCTGGTCGGGGAGCGCTGCTCCGCTATGCGTGCTCGATGACCTCCCCGGCGTCGGGCTGGCTGCCCGGGCCTTGGTCGGTCCCCTTCTCCTGGGCCGCAATGAGCAACGGGACGACCGTGATCACGTCCTCCCGTCCTTGCTTGCAGCCCGCGGCCCAGTTGGCGGCGTCTCTCGCGATCTGCGCCGCGTGGCTTCTCGCGCGGGCTGTCTCGTCTCTCCAGTGCTGTATCTCCCTCCGCGCCTCCCGCTCGATGCGGGTCATCTCGGCGCGGAGCCTGGAATGGTGCGCGCTGGCGCGCACCATCGTGAATCCCCAGGCCGCCACCGCGGCCGTGATCATCAACGCGGCTATCGTCAGGCCGTTCACGGGTACGCCCGGCAGCGTCTTACCGCCCGCCTCACGTGTCCCGCGGGGGCAATCCCGCAGCTAGGACCGCCGAGAGACCCCTTGCATTGAGAGCATGCAGATGTAATCTGAGTAGTCATAAACTGACTCCGTTCGATTCGGGTGGAGCTTGGTTTGCCTGGGCTAGCGGCGCCTCCGCTGGCCCAGCGCCATATCTGGAGCCATCTGGAGCCGGTATCGCGATCCGTCACGGATGCTCTGGCGATAATCCGGCGTCCGGCACCCTCCCGGGGGGCCCCGGGGCCCCTGCCGTGACGCGATGCGCATCCGATGGCAGGTCCGGGAAACGGGCGCCGGGCGGGCCGATCCGGCAAAAGCATGCGACGGCTCCAGGGTCGGAAACCCCCGCCTGCCGATCATGCTCCAGCCTCCCGGCCTCCTGCCCGCAAGGGAATTTGGCCTCTCCTTTGAGTAGACGGCATCATCAGCATGATCGCAATATGCAGAGCAAATTGCATCCAATGTTTGCCGTGCGTACTTCTCATGACACATCTGCCGCCACTACGCTGTCACTGAGTAACACTGGGGCAGGGACGTCCAGGTCCCGAGAAGGAGCCGGGGGTGCCCGATCACGGCAGCCCGACCGTCCGTCGCCGTCGGCTCGCCGCCGAATTGCGCCGGCTCCGTGAGCGTGCCGGTTTCCTCGGCGAGGAGGCCGCCGCGCGCCTGGGCTGGTCCGCATCCAAGCTGAGCCGCATCGAGACCAGTAAGACCGGGGTGAAGCAGAGCGATCTCCGGCAGCTCCTGGACCTCTACCGCGTCGCCGACCCGCACCGCGCCGAGGTACTTGCCCTGGCCCGCGAGCCAGACCGGGCGCCGGCCTCGGTCGACAGCGCGGCGATCGCCACCTTCCAGGCCGGATACGGCGCGTTCGTCTACGCCGAGGCCGAGGCGATCAGGCTCTGGGACTGGGAGCCCCAGCTGGTGCCCGGATTGCTGCAGACGGAAGGCTACGCCCGCGAGGTCATGCGAGGCTGGTACTCGATGTTCAACCTGCCGCCCGGCGAACTCGATATTCAGGTTGAGGCCCGGATGAAGAGGCAGCAAGTTCTTACTCAAGACCAGCCGCTAGATTTCTCAGCCGTCATTGATGAATCGGTGATCCGCAGGCGCTTCGGCGATAATTCTGTCATGCGCCAGCAACTCCAGCGGCTGGCCGAGTCCTCGGACATGCCCAATGTAGAGATACGAGTGCTGCCGCTGGACGGAAACCATCCCGTGGGAACCGCTCCGTTTACTTATATGCAGTTTCCCCAGGAGCACGAGGTACCGCAGCCTGACATCGTTTATGTTGAGCAACTGGATAACAATTACTACGTCGGAGACATGACAGACACCAACAAGTACCGAGTCGCATTCGAGCACCTGAGGCTGGAGGCCCTCAGTCCCGCCGAGTCGCAGGACGTGATCGTCAGCACCGCGCGCCAGGTCTGGGCCTAGCGGCGGCGGAGGTACCTACGGTAGCTCGAACTCCCTGGCCCTGACGCCCATCAGGAAGCCATCCCAGCCCGCGCGGGAGAAGGCCAAGACCGCGCGGTCGGGGCCGCTCTCCTTGCTGTCGCGTACACCGATAACGCCTTCCGGCAGAGCCGCCACCTCGACGCAGTTGCCCGCGTGAGAACTCCGCGAACTCTTCTTCCAGTGCGGGCCTGCTGATCCCTCCGCGTCTGCCACGGCGACTCACTCCCATCCCGAGGTAACTTTCAGGCATACGTAGCAGTCGGCTACCCCAGGGCCCGCAGGCAGCCGTTGTCTTTCGCTTATCTGTAGCTATTGGCTCGGTGCGCAGTACGCCTCGTTCCGGCACCAGCCAGCACGGCACGAGGTGTCGGTCACGAAGAATCTTGCGGGATGATAGTCCCGGGCAGGGTCCGCCACGCCGGGGATTAGCAAAATGTCATCCGGGATCTACTGGGCGGCCGCGTGCGGTCAGCCCTCGCCGCGGCCGGAACGGAAGTCGCCGGGCGTGACGAAGTCCGTCAGGCAGGCCTGGCCGACGGCGATTTTCGGCCAGGTGCCCGTGAACGCCAGGACCGCGATGGCCGCGGTCGGGAACTTGACCCGGACCCGGCTGACGGCCTCCAGGCCCTGGTCGCCGGGCTGCGCGCTGGCCAGATCCAGGGTCAGTTCCTGCATGGCTGGATCATGTCCGACGATCAGCAGGGTCCGGACTCCGGCAGGCGCGTGACGGGCCAGGTCCAGGAGTTCTGCGCTGGTCGCCCCGTAGACCCGCTGCTCGAAGACGGTCTGCGGATCAGCGCCCAGCTGCTCCTCCGCAAGCTGCCAGGTCTCCCGGGCGCGCTGCGCCGTCGAGCACATCACGCGGTCGGGCACGAGGCCGGACTTGCGCAGCCAGCGCCCGGCGGCGGGAGCGTCGCGGCGGCCCCGGGGCGCCAGCGGGCGATCATGGTCGGGCACCCCGTCCGGCCAGGCCGACTTCGCGTGCCGCAGCAAGACCAACCGGCGCTCGGGACTAGCCACGAAAGCCAGCCTGTCAGATCGGCGCAGGTCCCGCATCTACCGCTGCCTCCGGGCCCGGCCCGCGTCAGCCATTAGGCTGGGCGGGCAGAACCGGCAAGGAGTCACGGCCATGACGATCGCCAGCCGCTTCTTCGAGCGGGTCATGAAGCTTCCGCCCGCGCCCAACCGGGCCGTGCAGGTCGAACGTGACCTGCGGATCCCCATGCCCGACGGGGTGCACCTGCTGGCCGACCGGTACGTCCCGGGCGGGGACGGGCGGCCGCCGCTGGTGCTGGTCCGCTCGCCGTACGGGCGGCGCGGGATCTGGGGGCTTTTGTTCGGCCGGCTCCTGGCCGAGCGAGGGCTCCAGGTGCTGGTCCAGAGCTGCCGGGGGACGTTCGGCTCGGGCGGCACCCTCGACCCGTTCGGGCCCGACGAGCACGACGACGGCCTGGCCACGATCGCGTGGCTGCGGGAACAGCCCTGGTACCCGGGCGTGTTCGGCACCACCGGGCCCAGCTACCTGGGCATGGTCCAGTGGGCGATCGCCGCCGACGCCGGGCCCGACCTCAAGGCCATGGCCCCGCAGGTCACCTCGGCGGACTTCCGGGCCCCGTTCTACGCGGGCGAGGCGTTCTACCTGGAGACCGCGCTGACCTGGGTCGACCAGATCGCTCATCAGGAGCGGCGGTTCGCCTACCCCCGCCAGTCGCTGGCCGAGCGCAGGCTCCGCTCGCTGATGAACCGGCTGCCGCTGCGTGATCTCGACCGGCTGGCCACCGGCCAGCACGTGGCGTACTACCAGGAGTGGCTGGCCCACAACGAGCCCGGGGACGACTACTGGAAGGGCCGGCGGTTCACCGACACCCTGGACCGGGTCACCGCCCCGGTCAGCATGGTCACCGGCTGGCACGACATCTTCCTGCCGCTGCAGCTGCACGACTACGCGGCGCTGCGCCGCGCCGGGCGCGAGCCCTACCTGACCATCGGCCCGTGGCGGCACGCCGACCAGCAGTCGGCGGCGGCCTGGGTCAACGACTCGGTCGCCTGGCTGCGCGCCCACCTGCTCGACGACCGCAGCGGCCTGCGCCCGGAGCCGGTCCGGGTCTTCGTCACCGGCGCGGAGGAGTGGCGCGACCTGCCCGGGTGGCCGCCCGCCACCCGGGAGCAGCGCTGGCACCTGCAGCCGGGCGGGGTACTGGCCGCCGAGCCGCCGGCTCCCGGCGAACCGGACCGCTACGCCTACGACCCGACCGATCCGACGCCGAACCTGGCCGGGCCCGTCGGCATGCAGGGCAAGGCGCGGGTCGACAACCGGGTCCTGGAGGCGCGGCGCGACGTGCTGACCTACACCAGCGTGCCGCTGCCCGGCGACCTGGAAGTGTTCGGCGAGGTGACGGCGGACTTGTTCGTGCGGTCCAGCCGTGAGCACACCGACTTCTTCGCCCGGTTGTGCGAGGTCCAGCCAACCGGCGCGTCGGTCAACATCTGCGATGCCCTGGTCCGGCTGGTCCCCGGCCGGCCAGCCCCCGAGCCGGACGGCACCATCCGGGTCCGGTTCACCCTCTGGCCGGTCGGGCACCGCTTCCGGCGCGGGCACCGGCTCCGGCTCCAGGTCTCCAGCGGCGCGCACCCCCGGTACGCCCGCAACCCCGGCAGCGGGGAGCCGCTGGCCACCGCGACCACCCTGTACCTCGCGCAGCAGCAGGTCTATCACGACCCCGATCACCCGTCAGCGATCATCCTGCCCGTGGCCACCGGGGCCGGGGCCGAGCCCACCGCGGGATGAATGAACCATCGGGCAGGCTCCGGCCGGCCGCGCCCAGCTGGTATGGTAGATGGTATGGCAACGAAGAAGGTCACGATCACGCTGGACGAGACGCAACTCGGCCAGATCCGCTCCCTGGTGCGGGCGGGGACCGCGTCGAGCGTGTCCGGATTCGTCCAGCACGCCGTGGCCATTGCCCTGGACGACGTAGCGGGGTGGGGCGCGATGCTGGCCGAGGCCCTGCGGCAAACCGGCGGCGCACTGTCCGACGACGAGCGCGCCTGGGCCGATGAGGTGCTGGGCACCGGCACCCCTCTCGGAGAGTCGGCGGCCTGATGCCGGGCGTGACCCTCGACGCGGGCGGGCTGATAGCCCTGGATCGAAACGACCGCCGCGTCGTGGTACTCATGGCCCGAGCGCGCGAGACGGGGGCCCGCGTAACGGTACCGGCGACCGCGCTCGCCCAGGCCATCAGGCGGCCGGACCGGCAGGCCCGGCTGGCGCGGCTGGTCCGCCAGCCCACGACCGATGTTGCTGACCTTGACCGTGTCGACGCGACGAACGTCGGGCGGCTGCTAGCCGCAAGCGGAACGTCCGACATCGCCGATGCCCACGTGGTGATCTGCGCGCGCCGCAGCGATCAGCCTGTCGTCACGTCCGATCCGAGCGACCTCCGCGCTCTTGATCCCGCTCTCCGCCTGATCACGTTGTGACCTCCCGAGTCCAGGCACCGGCGCGCCACCCGCCGCAGGCCAGAACCCGGGCCAGCGTCAGGCGGCTGACGGGATGGCGGCGAGCAGCGCGCGCGCCCAGTCGCGGTAACCAGCCTGGCTGGGGTGGAAGGCGTCGGACGCCAGCTTCCCGTGCCAGGGCGGCAGGTAGTGCGCGGACACCTCGGCGACCGGCAGGCCGCGGGCCCCGGCGGCCCGGTGGATGGTCCGGTTGATCCGGGCCACGTAGGGGACGCTGGCCCGGCCGACGATCCCCCAGATCCCGGCGGGCAGCGGCAGGTCGAGGAGGACCGTCCCATCGGGGACGGCACCGATCAGCGTGCGCAGGTCGCCGAAGAGCTTCGCCGGCGCGGAGTACAGGATGTCGTTGGCCCCGACCCCGCAGGTCACAAGGTCAGGAGCGACGGGCAGCCGGGGCAGCTGGTCGTGCAGCACGTCACGGATGAGCGCGCCGGACAGGGACAGGTTGAGCACGCGCCACCGCTGCCGGGTCCGCCGCCGCAACTGCGCGAGGACCTGGCCGACGTACCCGCCCATCGGGCTGGGCGCGCCGAGCCCCTGGGCGCTGGAGTCGCCGAACACCACCCACAGCGGCCCGCTCTCGGCGAGAACCTGCTGGTTGTGTGCCTCCCACTGGCCGGCGAACGTCGCGCAGTCCGCGCGCAGGGCGATGACGCCATCGGCCCAGCGCCCCAACGGCCCGGCCCGCAGGCCGGATATGTCGGCCGCGGAGGTGCGGGTCACGTACGTCGCCGCGGTGGCGACGACCTCGATGGGTGAACGGCGCCGGTAGCCGCCGCTACCCGGCAGCGCCACCGCCCGGGACGGACGCGGCGCCGCTGGCGTCTGTTGCATGCCAGCCTCTTGACGGTAAGCGGCGGATCGGGAGCGAGATGAACGAAGCTAAAGGATTACACCGCTACCTGTCAAAGCGCAGGTATACGCGCGCTGTCCAGGGATCCATAACGGTTAGCCGCGTGGCCTAGCGCGATCCCGGGCTGACCTGGGCGAGGCCCGCAGCGTCAGTGGCGTATCTGGGACAGGGTACCTGCCGCGCGCTGGTCCAGCCCGTGCGCGCGGAGAAAACCGTCCACCGCCGTGGGCCAGTCGAACCGCTCGGCCTGCTCACGGGCCAGCCGCCGGCGCTCGGTCACGTCGCGCCGCAGCAGGCGCTCGACCGCCTCGGCGCACGACGCGTCGTTGTCCGCGGCGGGCAGGCCGGCCGGCCCGACCACCTCAGGCAGGGCGCTGCGGTCGCTCACCACCACGGGCGTGCCGCTGGCCAGCGCCTCCAGCGCGGACAGGCCGAAGGTCTCGGCCGGCCCGGGGGCGATCACCACGTCCGCGGTCGCGAGCAGTTGCGCGAGCGCGCCGCGGTGCGCGATGTGCCCCAGGAACCGGACCGGCAGCCCGGCCGCCTGGGCCTGCAGCATCCGGCGCCGCGGGCCGTCTCCGGCGATGACCAGGACGGCGGGTACCCCGCGGCGCCGCAGTTCGGCCAGGGCGCCCACGGCGCGTTCCGGGCGCTTCTCCGGGGAGAGCCGGCTGCAGTGCACCAGCAACCCCCAGCCGCGAGGGGCGAGCCGGGAGCGCAGGCTCTCGTCCGCGCGGGCCGGGTGAAAGCCGGCCAGGTCGACGCCGAGCGGCACCTGGACCAGGTTCGGCACGCCAAGCCGCCGGAACTCCCTGGCGGCCCAGGCCGTCGTGCAGACCACGACGTCGAACGAAGCCGCCGTGTTGCGGTTGAGCCGGTCCACCAGCCGTCGCACGGGCACCCCCGGCGGCCGGAACATCCCCGCGAGCGCGGCCAGGCTGTCGTGCGAGACCATCATGGACCTGACGCCGCAGCGCCGGGCCCAGGCGCCGGTCCACCGCAACGTCGTGCGGTCGGACACCTCGATCCGGTCCGGCTCCAGGTCGTCGAGCAGCCGCCGCAGCGGGCGCCGCGCGATAATCGCGCGGTACCCGCCGGTGCCCGGGACCGTCAGCCCGGGCACCGTGACCACCAGCCCCTGCTCGGTCTGCCGGCGTTCCGGCCGGGGTCCCGGCATGACCAGCACCGGCTCGTGCCCGGCGGCCAGGTAGCCGACGCCGAGTTCCCGCAGGGCGGTCCGGAGCCCGCCGGAGGCCGGGGCGATGTAATTGACGAGCCGCACGACCCTCACGCACTGATCATGGCTTCGGAAAGTTCAGGTATCAGTAACTCGGCGTGACAGGTCTCCAAACAACAAGCGCTGAGCGCTGACCGGCCGGTGAAGTCCGTCGTGCTAGGCGGCCAGGGCGGCGATCACGTCGCGGATCTCGGCCGGATCCAGCGCGCACGTGGCGTCGCCCACCGACAGCTCGACGCGCTGCACGCCCGGATCCACCGTGGTCATCGCCTCCGGCCAGGTCCAGACGGCCCGCTCGGAGGCGACCCGCCGCGCGGCGGCGGCGAACCCCTCCTGGCTGGTGGCCAGCAGCAGGTGCATCATCGGGACCTGGGGCGGGTCCGGGATCACCCGGACGCCCGGGAGGTCCTTCAGCGCGTCGGCGATCGCCTGTGCGTGGCTGAGGTAGCGCGGCATCAGCGGCAGCCGCCGTTTCAGGCAGGTCAGCGCCGACGCCGCATTGGGCCACAGGCCGAACAGGGTGCCGCCCATCCGCCGGCGCCAGTCCCTGGCCTCGGCCACGATCTCGTCCGGCCCGGCGACGCAGCAGCCGGGCAGGGCCCCGAGGCCCTTGTAGAAGGAGACGTAGACGGTGTCGAACAGGGCCGCGATGTCCCCCGGCGGCCTGCCATAGCCCGCCGACGACTCCCACAGCCGGGCGCCGTCCAGGTGCGCGGCGGCCCCGTGGTCGCGGGCCCACGCGACCTGCGCCTCAAGCTCCGCCCATTCCGGCTGCTGGCCGCCCAGGTCCCGCTGCGGCAGCTCGAGCAGCAGCGCGGCGGCCGGCTCATGGACCTGGTCGAGGTCGTCGCGGCCGATGAGCCGGTTCGGGTCACCGGCTCGCCGGCCGGTCAGGTGGTGTAGCCGCTGGTAGGCCTCGCCCTCGTGCCGGTCCAGGTGGCACATGGGGTGGAAGACCACCGTGCGGCGGCCGCGCCGGTCCGCGTGCACGCGCAGCACCGACTGCTGCGCCATCGTCCCGCTGGGGAAGAACACGGCGGCGGGCTTGCCGAGCAGCGCGGCGATCTCCCCTTCCAGCTCGGCCACCACGCCCCCGTCGCCGTAGCGGTCGGGGGCCGTGCCGGACAGGATGGTCGCCAGCTGGTCGCCGGCCCGGACCGGCCCGTGCCCGGTCAGGAAGCGATCGCACTGATCCCGCAGCGCCAGGAGGTCATCGTTCGGGGCCACGACGTCATTGTGCCCGCAACCTCAGCCGTTGCCACACGGTCCGCCCAGGGCAGTACGGCCGCTCGTTCCTGCTCCGGGCCGTCGCGCAGCGGCAGGCTCGTCCGGAAGAGGGTGAGCGCTGAGGCAGTCGCGGTCTGAGACGATGCTGAGGTGAGCGAGGGTCCGGGTGCCGGGTCAGGCGTGGTCGAGAGCCAGGTCGGCGCGGGTTTTCAGGCCATGGCGACCGGCGACTGGGGCAGCGCGCGCGATGCTTTCTCCGCCGTCCTCGAGGTGGCCGAGGTGCCCGAGGCGCTCTTCGGCCTGGCGAACGCGCTGTTCTGGCTGGGCGACCTCGCGGGCACCATCACCAACTGCGAGAAGGCGTATGCCGGCTTTCGCCGCCGCGGCGACCCGATGTTCGCCGCCGGCGCCGCTCTCTCGCTGGTGGGCTACAACAAGGGGTACCTGGGCAACACGGCGGCGGCCCGGGGGTGGCTGTCACGTGCGGCCAGGATCGTCCGGAACGAGGTTCCGCAGCTACGCGGGGAGCTCCTGGGGGCCACCGCGTACGTCACGGACGACCCAGTGCAGAGCGAGGCGCTGGCTCGGCAGGCGGCCGAGATCGGGCGCGCGAACGGCAACTCCGATCTGGAGCTGATGGCGATGCACGCCGTCGGGCAGGCCCTGGTACAGCAGGGCCGGACCGAGGAAGGCATGTCGCTTCTTGATGAGGCGATGGCCGGCGTGATCGGCGGTGAGGGCCGCGATCCGCTGACGGTCGCGCAGATGAGCTGCATGACGATGGTGGTGTGCGGCAGCTGTTTCGATCTCGAGCGGGCGACGCAGTGGGTGCAGGCGCTACAGGGCTTCATCAACCGGTACGGGTGCCCGTTCCTGTACGCGGAGTGCCGCACCTATTACGGCCGGGTCTTGTTCGAGAACGGCGACTGGGCCGCGGCCGAGGCGCTTCTCACTGATGCGATCTCGATGTCGGAAGGTGTCTTCCAGGCGCCGCACGCGTTCGCGGCCGGGACGCTCGCCGAGCTCAGGCTCGCGCAGGGACGGGTCGAGGACGCGGCCAGGCTGCTGCGCGGCGTCGAGGGGCGCCAGGAGGCCGCCGCGGCGGTCGCCTCGGTGCGGCTCCAGCAGGGCGAGCCCTCGGCGGCGGCGACTGTCTTGCGGCGGCGGCTCGCCGCCACGGGTCCGGACCGGCTCGATGCCGCCGCGGTGATCGAGTTGCTCGGCGAGACCGAGATCGCGCTGGGCGACAGCGGCGCGGCCATCGAACGCGGGCGTGCCCTGGTGGCGCTCGGCGCCGTCAACTGCTGTGACCTCATCGTCGCGCACGGCGAGCGCCTGCTCGGGCAAGCGCTCGCGTCGGCCGATGTTCCCGCGGCGTGCGCGCACCTGGAAACGGCACTCGCGGCGTTCGTCGATGCCGGGATTCCCTACCGTGCCGCGCAGACGCGGCTATTGCTCGCCCAGGTGCTCGCGCCGAGCGACCGTGAGGTAGCCGGAGCTGAGGCACGGACGGCGTTGTCGGTCTTCGAAGATCTGGGGGCCGGCCGCGACGCGGACGCCGCAGCCGCGCTGATGCGCGAGCTCGGCGTGAAATCGGCCAGGACCGGGCCAAAGAACGTCGGACGGCTGACCAGGCGTGAGCAGGAAGTGCTCGCCCTGCTCGGCGAGGGATTGTCCAACCCCGAGATCGCCGGGCGGCTGTTCCTCTCGCGCAAGACGGTCGAGCATCATGTGGCGCGCATCCTGTCCAAGCTCGGCCTGCGCGGACGTGCTGAGGCCGCGGCGCTGGTCGCACGGGGTGCTGGGGACGAATCAGCCAGAGATAGGTGAGTTCGCCGATGCTCCGGCACCGGCCGGAGCGCATCGTTGCCCCCATGACGGTACAAACACCGCAGCACCTGGGCCGGCACGTGCCTGCCAACGGGATCGACATCCATTACGTGGAGGCGGGACAAGGCGAACCGCTGCTCCTGCTCGACAACGCCATGGTCTCCACCAACCCGATCTGGGCCTCTCTTCCCTTTGCCTACGCCTCGTTCCTGGGAACGCTGGCCGAACACTTCCGGGTGATCGCGCCAGACACGAGGGGATCGGGGCAGAGCGTCCACTCCGGCGGCCCGATCCCCTCCGGGCTGCTGGCCGACGACGTCGCTGCCCTCATCGATGCGCTCAACCTGGACCAGCCGCTGATCTGCGGCTTCAGCGACGGCGGGGAGACCGCAACCCTCGTCGGAATCCGCCATCCCGGGTCTGTCCGCGCGATCGTGAACCACGGAGGATACGACCTGTTCAGCCCGGACCCGCAGGCCCCCGCCATCGTCCTGACGCGGCAGATGCTCGGAGGCAGCGCCGATGCCACCCAGGCCGACCCCGAGCTGAGCGCGAGCCGCTCCCCGGATCTGCGGGCGATGTTCGAGCTGATGAGATCAGACCACGACAGCGCGCAGGGAGCCGGTCACTGGAAGACAGTTGTCGCTCAGACCTTCGACCGGATCACCCAGCCGCACGGCTACACCCTTGAGGACATGCATGCGATCACGGTGCCGACACTCATCCTCACCGGCGACCGGGACCCGTTCTGCACCGTCGAGCAAGGAGCAGCCGCCTACCGCGCGCTACCGGCTGGCGAGCTCGCCGTGCTGCCGAACACCGGGCACCTGATCACCCCCGCCGCCGTGCAGGCCGCGATCGAGTTCTTCGAGCGCCGTTGAGGGCCGCGCTTCACCCGCCCTACCCTGGGCGCTGGGCTGCCTCTACCGCCGTGAGCCAGTAGTCGGCGAAGCCGGCCGAGTCGAGATCGGCCAGTACCCGCGTGGGCCGTCCGGCCGGCCCGGGCCGGAACCGCACGAACCCGCGCTCGTATACGAAGGCCAGCCGTGTTTGCTCCACGATCGCGCCCGGCCAGCCGAGGGCCACGGCGCAGGCCACCGCGTCGTACTGAAAATTGATCAGGTCATCGGGCAGGCCCGCGTGCAGCCGCCCCAGCTCGGCCATCCGGTAGTCGCGGCCGTGTGCCGCGCCCTGGCGGGCCAGCAGCTCGCCGAGCGGCCCCGAGGCGCGCAGGCGGGGCAGATCGGCGGCGCGCAGGTGCGCCTTGAGCGTGACCGGCAGTGGAACCAGGGTCAGGTCGGCGGTGGCCGCGACGATCTCGGCCGCCCGGCTGTCCCACTGCACGTTGAAATCCATGTCCGGCCCCCACGCGGGCAGCCCGGCGCCCAGCCCGGTCCACCCGCCCGTCGCCACGACCGACGCCCGGCTCAGGCTGCCGGGCCGGGCGACCTCCAGCAGGGCCAGGTTGGTCCAGGGCCCGATCGCCACGAGCGTCGCGCCCCGCTCGATGTTGCGCTGGAGCAGATCGAGCGCGGCTCCGGCCGGGGCCGGGCGGCACGCCAGGCCGCCCGGCCAGTACCTCTCGTCGTCGATCACCGGCTCGGCGACGCGCAGGGTGGTCATCGACAGCCCGGCCCCGGCGATCACCGGGACGCCGCCGCGTCCGGCGAGGTCGAGGCAATGCCGGGTGTATCCCGCCCTCAGCCCGGCCCGGTCGGCGACCGTCGTGACCCCGGCCAGCTGCACGCCGGGCTGGCCCAGCAGGAAGGCCAGGGCGCAGGCGTCGTCGATGTCACCGCCAAGATCGGTGTCGAGATGGACGAGCATGATCCCAGCATGCCCCGGCGGCTCCGGTCCGTCCGGCGTGCCGCGCGCACCGGCGCTGGCCGGGATTGTCGCAGGCCATGTGACCGACCGCAGCGGCGCGGCGGCGCCCGTCATACGATCGCAGGTAGGCGGCGGGGATAGCCCCGCTGACGGCTGCGGAGGCACGATCATGCCGATGCCAGACCTCGCTGCGCAGCAACTCGCCGGGACGGTGCTGGTCCCGGCCGGCTCCGGGCTGGCCCTGGCCGAATGGTCTGCGCAGGGCAGCGCCGGGGATGAGCCCGTCTACCAGGCGCCGCTGCACAAGCACCCGGAAGACGAGGCCTGGTACGTGCTCGAAGGGACGCTGCGGGTCCGCGCCGGCGAGGACGTCCACGAGATCCCGGCCGGAGGCGCGGTGATCGTGCCCGGCGGGACCGCGCACACCTTCTGGAACCCGCGCCCGGACCCGGCCCGCTACCTGCTCATCATGGGCGCGCGCACGTACGCGCTCATCCAGGCGATTCATGCCACCGACGACCGCAGCCCGGACCGCATGCGCGAGCTATTCGCGGCCTACGGCGCCACGCTCCTGGACTGAGCTAGGGGCCGGCGTGCTCACCAGGCGCAGATGAGCAAGGCGCGGGCGGGGCGGATCGGCTGGCCGCGAATAGGCCCGGGCCTGTGGTAAAACCACCGCGTTGCGGGCTCTTACCGGGTGATGACTGTTCACCCGGGAAGGAGGCCGCTTGCGGCCACGTAGCGCGCACGTGATGGGCAGCCCGCCGGAGGCGGCTGGCGGCCCGGCGGGGTTCGAGGCGTTCGTGCTGGCCACCGAGCCGCCGCTGCGCCGCGCGCTGGTCGCGGCCTACGGTTATGAGGACGGCAGGGAGGCGGCCGCCGAGGCGCTGGCCTACGCGTGGGAGCACTGGGCGCGGGTCAGCCAGATGCCGAACGCGGCCGGGTACCTGTTCCGGGTCGGCCGGTCCAGCGCCGCCCGGGGCCGGCGCTGGCGGCGGCCCGCGCCGCTGCTCACCCTCCCGCCGGGAAGCGAGCACAGTTTCGAGCCGGGGCTGCCGGCCGCGCTGGCCTCGCTGCCGGAACGGCAGCGGGTCGCGGTCGTGCTCGTGCACGGCTTCGGCTACACGCTGCGCGAGGTCGCCGGCCTGACCGGCGTCAAGATCACGACGGTGCAGAACCACGTGGAACGCGGGCTTCGCCGACTGCGGGACCGGCTCGGGGTGGTACCGCCGGCAGACACCACGACGAGGAGTGAACGATGAACACCACGGAGCTTCCGGCCATGATCAGGGAGTGCGTTGACGGGGGGGCGCAGCCCGTTTCGCTTGGTGAAGTCAAGGCGAGGGCCGTGATGACCGAACGCAGGGTGCGGCCAGGGCGGCTCGGCGTGGCGGCCGCGGGCGTGGCGGCGGCCGGGATCGCGGGGGCGCTGGTCGCCAGCCAGGTGGGCGGGACCGCGGCCCGGCCACCGGCGGTGCTCACCGCGGCGATGCTGAAGCAGGTGGCGGCCGCGTCGCAGGCGGCGATGACCTCCGGCCAGGCCCGCATCGCCACCGCCACCGGCGGGAGCACCGTGGTCCAGCAGGTCACGTTCGACGGCGCGAACTGGAACGACGTGCTGAACCCGGGCGCGCCTGTCCGGGTCCACCGGACCGCGCATTTGTTCTCCTGGACCGGGGAGTCGATCGACAGGGTGGTGGACGGGCAGGCCTACCATTACCCGGCCTTCGCGTTCAAGCCGGCGCCGCACATCGCTGCGGAGTGGATGCACATCATCGCGCCCGGCGCGGGGGCATCGCTGAACATCCCCGACCCGCGGACGCTGCTCAACGTGCTGTCGCCGTCGGCAGGGTTCGTCACCGACGGGTACGCGATCGTGAACGGGGTCAGGGCGGAGCACCTGCGCGCCACCACGCCCGCCGGGGTGCCGCTCCGGCCGCTGAACCCGCTCATCGGCACCGAGCCGGACCATCCGCGGGTGTCCGCGCTCGACCTGTGGGTTGATCCGTCCGACGTGGTGCTCAAGGCCCGGTTCACGGTGAGCGGGCCGGAGCAGGTCAGGGACCCGGGCGTGACCGTGACCGTGACCTTCAGCCAGATCGGGCAGCCGCAGGACATCACCGCACCGGCGCGCTACGTGACGGTCGGCGGCAAAGGGTGAGCTGAGACACGGCGCCGACGGCGCTACTGTTCGGGCTCGGGGACGTAGTGCCGGCTCAGGTCGGCCGGGTCGACCCAGACCCGCATGATCGCCCGGGTCGTCGGGTCACGGAACCTCTCATCGGTCGGCACCCACCCGGCGCCGGGCGTGGTGGCCTGGGCGTGGCCGCGCCGGCGCCGCGCCCTGGCGGGACCGGGCCCGCCCGCGGCCGGCCCGGCGAGCTGGGGCAGGTCGGCCACCATCGCGGCCGCTTCGTCTACGTACGTCGCGCTCAGCACGACGCCCACCCGGCGGTCCAGCTCGTCGAGTTCGAGCTCGCCGCGCGCGTAGTGCTCGCGGAGCCTGGCGACCAGGCGCTCCCGGTCGGCTTCGCGGGCCAGCGACCGCGGCCGGCCTGCGGGCGCCGGGCCGTCCGGTGGGGTCGCGGTCATGGCTACCCGGTGGGCCGGGCCACGACGGCCGTGCCGTAGGCGACGATCTCCGTGAGCTGCTGGCCGATCTCGGAGGAGTCGAACCGCATCGCGACGACTGCGTTGGCGCCCAGCAGCCGGGCGTTGTCGATCATCCGGTCGATCGCGTGCCTGCGGCTGTCCTCGAGCAGCTCGGTGTACTGAGAGACTTCGCCTTGGCGCAGCGCCTTGAACCCGGCGCCCACGGACCTGGCGAACCCCATGCTGCGCACGACCAGGCCGAAGGTGACCCCGAGGTCCTTCTCGACCGTCATGCCGGGCAGCTCGAAGCCGGTGGTGATGGGAAACCCAGCAGGTGAAGGTTCGGTCATGGGCGTCATCGTACGGCCGCGAAGTGGCGCGCGGCGGGCATGCAGGCAGCTAACTGTCTGTCACGCTGGTGAGCGTGAAGGAGCCCACGCAGCCCGAGCCCGGCGTAGCCGTCCCCGATCCCGCGCTCGTGGTGCTGGTCGGGCCCGCCGGGTCGGGCAAGTCGGCCTGGGCCGCGGCCAGGTACCGGCCGCAGGAGGTGGTCTCCTCCGACCAGTTGCGCGCCGTGGTGGGCAGCGGCGAGCACGACCTGGACGCGTCGGCCGACGCGTTCACGCTGCTCGACCAGATCGTGGCCGCCCGGCTGCGCCGGGGCCTGACCACGGTCATCGACACCCTGGGCCTCGACCCGGCCCGGCGCCGCGGCTATCTGGAGCTCGCCCGGCGGCACGGGCTGGCCAGCGTCGCCGTGGTCTTCGACACCGACCCGGCGCAGTGCCGCCGCCGCAACCGTGCCCGCGACCAGGCCGTGCCCGCCGGGGTGCTCGACGGGCAGTTGCGGCGGATGCGGACCGCGGTCGCCGATATCCCGGGCGAGGGCTGGGACCTGATTCTGCCTGCCGGTCAGGCCGACCCCGCTCATCCCGCGGGATCCGCCCATCTTGAGCCGTCGCACACGCCCGGCGCTCGCAGCGCCGCCCGCGAGCAGCGGCGGCGACCGGTCCGGCTGGGATTCGTGCTGCAGCTCTCCCGGTTCGGCTGGGACGGCCACCCGGCCGGGCCGGCCGGCTGGCTGGCGGCGGTGGCCGGCAACGCGGCCGAGGCCGGCTTGCAGGGCATCGCCCTGATGGATCACCTGATCCAGATTCCCCAGGTCGGCCGGGCCTGGGAGCCGATCCCGGAGCCGTGGGTGACGCTGGGGATGCTGGCGGGCCTGCAGCCGGACCTTCGCCTCGGCACGCTGGTCACGCCGGTGACGTTCCGCGCGCCGGGGATCGTGGCCAAGACCGTGGCCACCCTGGACGCGCTCAGCGGGGGCCGGGCGTTCTGCGGCGTCGGCGCGGGCTGGTGGGCCCGCGAGCACGCGGCCTTCGGCCTGCCGTTCCCGCCCGCGCCGGACCGGCTCGACCGGCTGGAGGCGGCCATCGAGACGCTGCGCGCTCTCTGGCAGCCGGGCACCAAGGCCTACACGGGCCAGCGGGTGTCGCTGCCCGAGACGACGTGCTACCCGCGCCCGGCGTCGCCGATCCCGGTCATCGTCGGCGGGTCCGGGGAGAAGCGCACGCTGCGCATCGCCGCCCGGCTCGGCGACGGCTGCAACCTGCCCTCCGACCTCGGCGAACTGGAGCACAAGCTGGCCGTTTTGCGCGAGCACTGCCTGCGGGCCGGGCGTGACCCCGCGGAGGTGGAGATAACGGTGCTCGACGTACCGGTCATCGGCCGGGACCGCGAGCACGCCGCGTCGCTGGTCGAGCAGTTGCGCGGCCGGACGACTGCGGCGGTCTTCGCGCGGCGGCACCACGCCGGAACGGCCGCCGACCACATCGGCCGTTACCGCCTGCTGGCCGAGCGCGGCGTCACGACGGTGTTCGTCTCGCTGCCCGACCTGGCTCACCCCGACGACGTGCTGCGCCTGGCCCCGGTGGCCGCGGCCTTCGCCTGACGTTCAGGCCGGACGGCGCCCGAAGACGAAGTACGAGATCGGTATGATGCCGGCCGAGTTGACGATCAGGCCCGCGGCCCAGGCCCACTTCGGTCCTCGGATCTGATCGGCCGGCCGGCGCTTGATGTCGATGGCTGCCGCTGTCTTGAGGACGGCTTCGGTTATCCCGACCACGATGATCGCCCTGCGGGCGCCCGGGCTGAGATCACTCCATCGTTTGGCCATGACTCCTCTATCCTGACGGCTAAGCGGTCCGGTAGATGATCATGCCGCCTACCGGCGTGCCGTGCAGTCCCATCCGGCTGAAGATTTGCATCCAGGGCGATGCCCAGTTCTGCTCGACAAGTATGGCCCCCACCCCGGCCTGGCGGACGTAGGCGCGGAACTGCCGCTGCGCAGCCCGGGTTGGGTCCATGAGGTTCTGGACGGGCGTCGGCAGGGCCGTCCTGTTGCTCAGCGTCACGTTGATGAAGCCTCCGGCGATCCGGAAGTAGAAGTTCGCGTCCGCCTGGAACAGCATCCCGGCGTTCCCGCGCTCCGACACGACCACCACGATCTCGCCTGGGCGCAGATAGTCCCGGTAGAGGCCATCGCTGATGAAGCTGGGCAGGGCATCGGTCGGCCGGGCGGCCGCCGCCGCGACATTGGCCGGAAGGACGCTGCCCCGGGAGGCCGCCGGTATGTACGCGAGGATGCCCGCGACAGCCGCCAGGCCAAGGATCCACCGCAAGGTCAGCAGCAGCCTGTTCGTTACGGGCCGGGCGAGCCACAGGGCCAGGATGATCGCGAGCACGAGGTAGCCGAAGAGCATGAGGCGGGCCGGCTCGGCATTGCGGGCGAACGGCAGCGACCACAGCGGTGCCCACGGCACCGAGCCGAGTCGCCTGGTCCCCGCGACCAGATCAGGACCGAGAGCCAGGGCGACGATGAGCACCAGACCGACGACCAGGAGCCGGGTAAGCCTGCTCGACCAGGCGACAACGGCCAGGGCCAGCGCGATCACCAGCAGCAGGGTTACCGAGGGGGGATCGACCAGGCCTTTCAGGTTCAGCACGTATGCGGACTTGGTGAAGTTGGCGGGCTGATGCCGCAGCGCGTAGACCAGGTACGGCGACGCGAGCACGATGGCCACCACAACGGCCAGGCCGACGAGCCCGGCCAGCCGGGCCACGACCCGCCGGTCCGCGGGCCTGGCCACCGCGAAGCCGATCAGCAGGCCGACCGCCCATAGCGCCACCACCTCGGCGAAGGCCTCGTCGGAGATGTAGAACTCGGCGGCCAGGGCGACCGCCATCAGGCCGACGAAGGCGAGACGTCCCAGCTTCCCGTCCCGCCACAGCAGCGCCAGGTACACCATGAGCGGAAGCAGCATGATGACGATCAGATTCGCCTGGCCCGCGCCCGTGTGGCCGATCTCGTACGGGGAGAACCCGTAGACGGCCCCGGCCATCAGCGAGGCCCAGAACCGGCCGGTCAGCCGGCGAGCCGCGACGAAGGCCGCCCAGGCCGAGACCGGCGCCGCGAGCAGGAGCGTCAGGTTGAACGAAGCTATCGGGCCGAAGACCGCCGTGACCGGAGTCAGGATCACGGCTACCGCGGGGGTGGTCGTCGTCCAGGCCAGGTCGTTGCCGACCGGTGCCCCGATCTGGCCGGAGTACAGCGGGTTAAGCCCGTGCAATATGGCGTAGGGCCACCAGCGCCAGCTCCAGACGTAGAAATTCGGGTCCACCTCGCCCTGCCCGATCCAGGGCAAGCCGGGGTGGCGGATCAGCGGAAACGCAAAGCCGATGATGAAAACCGCCAGGTAGGCGCCCAGCGCTAGCAACCCCTGGAGGGCCGGCCGGGGGACCCGGGCGCGCATGGCGAGCTGTCCGGCACCGGCGATCCTCGGCACGGTGGCGGTGCGGCCCGGACCAGGCTTCTCCGCCTCGCTCGCCGTCATGGCGCCGGCCGCGGCGGACGGCCCTGGCCGGGCGCGACCGGCGGCCGGGCGCCGTCCGCCCCGGAGTCCGGCGCGGCGAAGCCGGCCCAGCCCTCAAAGCCGCTGGCCTGGCGGACCAGATAGAGCGGCCGTCCCCTGGTCTCGTCGTACACCCGGGCCACGTACTGGCCGACCATGCCCATCACCATGAGCTGGACGCCGGACAGGAACGCGATCGTCACCAGCAGGGAGGCGTAACCGGGCACGTAGGGCAGCCCGGCCAGCTTCAGCGCTATCGCCACCAGTCCGTACCCGACCGCGAGCATCGCGATGATGAAGCCCCCGACCAGCGCGATCCGCAGCGGTGCCGTGGAGAAGCCCACGAAAGCGTCGCCGGCGAACTTGACCATCTTGCGCAACGGGTACTTGCTGGTGCCCGCGTGCCGCGGCTCCCGGTCGTAGGGCACCGCCGCTTGCCGGAAGCCGATCCACGAGAACATCCCGCGGACGTACCGGTTGTGCTCCCGCATGCTGAGGAACGCGTCAAGCGCCTTCCGGTCAACCAGCCGGAAGTCACCGACATCCACCGTCTGCTCAATGCTGGCCAGGCGGCGCAGCAGGCTGTAGAAGGTGGCCGCGGTCATCGTCTTGAACCTGGTCTCCCCTTGCCGCTGCTGCCTGACGGCGTAGACGACCTCGTATCCCTCCTGCCACTTGGCCGCCATCTCGAGGATGACGTGCGGCGGGTCCTGGAGGTCGGCGTCCATCACCACGACCGCCTGGCCTGACGCGTTGTCCATCCCGGCCGTTATGGCGATCTGATGCCCGAAGTTGCGGGAAAGCTGAATCACCTTGAACCGCGGGTCCACGTCGCGGGCGTCGAGCATGAGCCGGTAGCTGGAATCCTGGCTGCCGTCGTCAACGAGCACGGCCTCGGCCGGGCCGTCAAGCTTGTCCATGATCTCGCGCAGCCGTGCCACCAGCTCCGTGATGGACTCTTCCTCGTTGTACACCGGCACAACGATGGAGTACTTCAGCGCGTCCATGAGGTATCCCGTGCCACACGACCCTAACAACGTCCGCGCACCAGCATCCGCTGCGCGCCTTCTCCACGGCCGCCCCTGACGTGCGGGGTAACGAGCAAGGCTAACGCAACCTACCCGAGAGCCGGTAACAGGCGGCGGGCGCGCACGATCAGCGAGACGCCTGGCCAGGACTTGACCGGCAGGTACCGCTCCGCGACGACCACAGCGGTCAGCACCTCGTTAGCCAGGGGCGAGACCTGGTCGAGGTCGCTGCCGGTGGAGAACTTCCGCCGTAGGGACACGGCCGGACGGAGCAGGACGTTCCAGCTCCACATCTTTTCCACGGTCAGGCCCGCCTTCTGCACGAGGCTGGCCAGTTCGGACCGGGAGTACCGGCGCAGGTGCCCGACCGCGTCATCGTGCGCGGACCAGAGAGCCATGTCGCAGGGCACCGCGATCAGGGCTGTCCCGTTCGGCTGGAGGACCCTGGCTATCTCGGCCGCCGCCAGGTAGTCCTCGTCGATGTGCTCGAGCACGTCCAGAGCGGTCACCAGGCCACAGGTCTCCGACCGGACCGGAAGCTCCCTGGCGTCGGCCCGCATGATGCAGATTCCCCTGGAGTACGCGACGTCAGCCACGGAATCCGAGTACTCGACCGCGACCGCCTGCCAGCCGTGCGCCTGGAGAACCCGGGTGTTACCGCCGCCCGCGGCGCCGATGTCCAGCGCCCGGCCGGGCCCCGGCAGCCGTCGCAGCTCCCGGCGCAGTATGGCGCGGCGCTCCTTATACCACCAGTGGCGGTCTTCCAGCGAGGTCAGCAGCTGGAGCTCAGCGGTATCCACGGCTCACTTTCACAGCAGGCACCGAGCTACTTTAGAGCATTCACCGATCTACCGCTTGTAGAGTGCGCCACCCGGCCACGACCCGCAGGCCGGCGACCGGAAGGAACGCGGCCGGTACCCGCTCGATCAGGCCGCCCGCGCGCACGAGGACCTAGCGGCCCGGCGCACCACCGGCAAGCTCATCCTGCTCCCAGGGTCATCCTCATCCTGCGGGCCCGCTGACCGGCCGTGCCGCCCGGCGCAACTGGGCGAGTACCTCCTTGCGGCGCCCGCCGGTGAGCCGGTCGATGAACAGGATGCCGCGCAGGTGGTCGGTCTCGTGCTGCAGGACCCGGGACAGCTCGCCCTCGCCGGCGACCGTCACCGGGTCGCCGTGGCCGTCGACCCCGGTGACGACGGTTCGCGCCGCGCGCACGGTGTCGGCGGTGATGCCGGGGATGGACAGGCAGCCCTCGGGGCCGTCGTACTCGCCGGACGTCTCGGTCACGACCGGGTTGATGACGTAACCGAGCTGGCCGTCGACGTTGTAGGAGAAGGCGGCCAGGCTGATGCCGATCTGCGGGGCGGCCAGCCCGGCCCGCCCCGGCAGCCGGACGTTCTCCAGCAGGTCGTCCACGAGCCGGCCGAGCGCGTCATCGAAGCGGGTCACCGGGTCGCACTCGGTACGCAGCACGGGATCACCGAGCAGACGCAGTTCCCTGACGGTCATCGGGTGTCCGCGGGCTCGCGGCCCGCGCTCAGCTTGCCGACCTGGTCCAGCACCATGTCGTGCCAGCGCAGTTCGGTCTCGATCCTGGCCATGAGGTGCTCGATGATCAGGCCGTCGGCCGGCGACCGGTCCGGCTCGTCGCGCTGGCGCTCGAAGAAGGCCGCCCGGCCGGACAGCGCCTCGCGGCGGCTGGCGAAGAACCCGCGCAGCGTGTCCTCGTCGAGGTCCGCGCTCACGGCCAGGGCCAGGTCGACCGGGTCCGGGCGCAGCGCCACCTCGCGCAGCGCCTCGGCGCGCAGCGCCCGCAGTTCCCTGCGGCCCTCGGCGGTGATGGCGTAGACCGTGCGGGCGGGCAGGTTGCCCTGCTGCTCGGTGCGCACGGGCTCGATCAGCCCTTCGGCCCGCAGGCGGTGCAGCGCCGCGTACAGCGACCCGGGCTTCACCTCAGACCACAGCTCGGTGCCGTCGATGCGCGCATCCCGGCGGATCTGATGCCCGTACATCGGCCCGTGGCGCGCCAGCGCGCCCAGCACGAACAGGCGGGTCGGGTTCACCAGACCAGTAAATCACGAGCACTCAAATTTGAGTACTCGAAGGCGAGCAACGGCCTCGCCGGGCATGACCGTCACCGCCGCCGGAACCGTCCGGACCGGGTTACCGCCACCGACACGGCCCCGTCCCGGTCCGCATACCGCCATGCCCGCCCGCCGGCGGGCGAATACCGGCGGGCCAGAGCTTGTTCCCCCTGAGGAAGGCCCAGCGGCCCGCGTCCGCTGACCGCGAACGAAACCTGGAACAAAACCGGGCGGTTTCCTGCTGTAGGAACTGTAGGTATGTAATCACCTAACAGCTAACCAGGGAAGTGACCTGATGAGCCAGACCCTCTCTCTGCCGGTCCTGCCGCTCGACGACACCGTCGTGCTGCCGACCATGGTGGTCCCGGTGGAGATCTCGGGGACCGAGGTTCGCGCGGCGATTGAGGCGGCGCGGATGTCGGCGTCCGCACCGACCGCCCCGAACAGCAGCGCCGCGAAGGACCCCAAGCCCCAGGTGCTGCTGGTGCCCCGGATCGGCGGCAAGTACTCCTCGATCGGCACGCTCGGCATCGTCGAGCAGACCGGCCGGCTGCCCAGCGGCGAGTCCGCCGCGGTGATCCGCGGCCAGTCCCGGGTCCGGATCGGCACCGGGACCGTGGGCCCGGGCGCGGCCCTGTGGGTCGAGGGCACGGTCGTCGACGAGCCGCCCGCGAGCGCGCGCGCTCAGGAGCTGGCCCGTGAGTACCGCGGCATCGCCACGTCGATCCTGCAGAAGCGCGGCGCGTGGCAGGTCATCGACGCGCTGCAGAACATGACCGACCCGTCGGCGCTGGCCGACAGCGCCGGCTACGCCTCCTACCTCACCATCGAGCAGCGGACCGAGCTGCTGGAGACCATCGACCCGGAGCAGCGCCTGGAGCGGCTGACCGGCTGGGCCCGCGACGCGCTGGCCGAGCTGGACGTGGCCGAGACCATCCAGAACGACGTCCGCGAGGGCATGGAGAAGCAGCAGCGCGAGTTCCTGCTCCGCCAGCAGCTGGCCGCCATCCGCAAGGAGCTGGCCGAGCTGGACGGCAAGCCGGGCACCGAGGAGGAGGACTACCGGGCCCGGATCGAGGCCGCGGACCTGCCGGAGAAGGTGGCCGAGGCAGCGCTGAAGGAGGCTGAGAAGCTCGAGCGCACCTCGGACAACTCGCCCGAGGTCGGCTGGATCCGCACCTGGCTGGACACGGTGCTCGAGATCCCGTGGAACACCCGGACCGACGACGCCTACGACATCGGCGCGGCACGCGCGATCCTCGACGCGGACCACGCCGGGCTGGACGACGTCAAGGACCGGATCATCGAGTACCTGGCGGTGCGCAAGCGGCGCGCGGACAGGGGCCTGACCCTGGTCGGCGGGCGGCGCAGCGGCGCCGTGCTGGCCCTGACCGGCCCGCCCGGTGTCGGTAAGACCTCGCTGGGCGAGTCGGTGGCCCGGGCCATGGGCCGCAAGTTCGCCCGCGTGGCGCTCGGCGGCGTCCGCGACGAGGCCGAGATCCGCGGCCACCGGCGTACCTACGTCGGCGCGCTGCCCGGCCGCATCGTGCGGGCCATCCGGGAGGCCGGGTCCATGAACCCGGTGATCCTGCTGGACGAGGTCGACAAGCTCGGCGCGGACTACCGGGGCGACCCGACCGCCGCGCTGCTCGAGGTGCTGGACCCGGCGCAGAACCACACGTTCCGCGACCACTACCTCGAGGTCGAGCTGGACCTGTCCGACGTGCTGTTCATCGCGACGGCCAACATCGCCGAGGCGATCCCCGAGCCGCTGATCGACCGGATGGAGCCGATCCCGCTGGACGGCTACACCGAGGCCGAGAAGGTGACGATCGCCCGCGAGCACCTGCTGCCACGGCAGCTGGAGCGGG
>Ga0306920_100000924_pt1 | contig 35697 bp, 26 predicted proteins | sample flu12Cox44000170_FD_204666 | JGI IMG/M metagenome (GOLD analysis project Ga0306920, IMG submission 204666) | Lab enrichment of tropical soil microbial communities from Luquillo Experimental Forest, Puerto Rico - flux4day.12C.oxic.44.000.170 (v2)... | ecosystem: Environmental > Terrestrial >...
CGACTTGATCTAGCGAGGTCGTGATTTGCTCGTGATCCAATCGCGCGAGCGGCCGGAGCGATAGAACGAGCCGAGGCGCTTGGAGACGATGCCCTCGAGCCCCAGCTCGCGCGCGTAGCGGAAGACGTCGTCGCCCGCCGCGGCCATCTCCTCGCTCAGCCGCAGGGGCGGCTTGGCATCCTCAAGCAGCCTTCCCAAGAGCGATTTGCGCGTTTCGATCGGCTCGCGCCGCAGATCGCGGCCATTGAGCTCGAGCAGATCGAAGGCGAACAGCACGTCGCGTGGCCCGCCGCGTCGGCTGCGCGCATCTGCGCCGCAGGCGGCGGCCTGCCCGTCGATCAGACAGGAGCGGCAACGCAGCGCCCGCACGCCAGCCGCGATCGCGGGATAGCGCGGCGTGCAATCGAGGCCGCGTCGCGTCAGCAGGAGCACGCGCGCGCCGTCGCGCCGCGCCATGAGGCGGTGGCCATGATGCTTGATTTCGTGAATCCAACCGGGCTCTGCCGGCGGCCGTTCCGCCGACATCGGCAAGCAAGGGGCGATGAAGCCGAGCGCAGGATCAGCATCATGGCCTCCCTCCCTTCGGCCCGAAGGGCCTGGGTTCTTGTCGGAGCGAGTATGCCGCTCCCGGCGCGGCAAAACCTTGGCGAAAATCTTAAATGTTCTGAATCTCTTCCTAGCCCCGGATAGTCATTTGTGGTGAGTTGTAGTCGAAGCAAGACGCAGCATACTTGAGCTCGTCCTCTACATTCACATTCGGCATCGGACGATCATCGATGAAGATATCTAGCTCATTCATATTGGCTATCGCCTCGGTGCTGGTCCTGATTGCCATCGCGAGTTATTTGTTGTTCCCGTTCCCCAAGCTCAAGGGCTTTGCCGGGCTGCTTGGCTCCGCGCCACCCCTTGGCTCTTATGGGATCGACATCCAACAAACATCCGTTTCCGGGGTGTCCTCGGGAGCCGCGATGGCAGTGCAGATGCATGTCGCGCATTCGTCAATAATGCGTGGCGTCGGGGTGATCGCGGGTGTTGCGTACGATTGCGCCGACTCGTCTTTACCGTCGGCGATGCAGCGCATGCTTCGCGGATATGATTTGTGTCTAAACGCTACCGGCGGTGCGGATGCGAACTTTTCAATCGGCAGAACAACCTTCGCTGCGGGCATCCCTGGTGCTATCGATGATCCTGCACTGAATCTCCCACGCCAAAAGGTATGGTTGTTTTCCGGGTATAACGACGGCGCGGTGCTGCGACCGGCGATGGATGCCGTGGCCGGGTATTACGAGCACTATATCGACCCCAGTAACGTATTCTTCAAAACCAACAGCCGCGCCCCGCACGCACTTGTCACCAACGACTACGGGGGAGCGTGCCTGAGCATCGATCATGACTTCATAAATAACTGCAGCTACGACATGGCCGGTCTCTTGCTCCAGCACATCTATGTCCGCCTAAATCCGCCCAGCAGCAGTTTGAGTGGTTCGATCCTGGCGTTTGATCAAGGTGAATTCGTCGTCGGTGCAAATCCGAGGTCGGTCGGCCTCGCGGACACGGGTTATGTCTACGTTCCCGCCGCGTGCAATACCCAAAACAGCGCATGTCGCGTGCATGTTTTCTTTCACGGTTGCCTACAGTACGCGGGACGGGTAGGCGACGCGGTCTACAAGCACGGCGGCTATAATAAATGGGCCGACGCGAACAGATTCATCGTGCTCTATCCGCAGACGCTCAACACCGATTTCGATCCCGTCAATCCAGAGGGGTGTTGGGATTGGTGGGGTCTCAGCGACCCGCTGCCCAAGAGCGCCGATTACGCACGAAAAACCGGGTATCAGATCTCGGCAATCAAGGCGATGCTCGATCGCCTCGCCCAAACATTCGTGCCGGGTGGGGGTTCTTCCAATGCCTTCGGGGTGCCGCAACATTTCTCGGCGCCGGATAGTACGTCGACATCGGTGGAGCTGATCTGGGAGGCCAACAGCGCCGCCGCAGGTTTCAACATCTACCGGTCGCCTGCGGGCGTCGGCTCATATACGAAAATAAACAGCCAGCCGGTGTCAGGGGGTAGTTTTGTGGACCGGGGGCTCCCTGCAAATACGAGCTATGATTACGAGGCTCGCGCCATCGATCGGCAATCGAGCCTGGAGAGCGCGCCGACTCCCCCCGTGCTTGGTGCAACTTCGCCTGTGCCGCCTGCGTGCGAGCCGTATTTCAGCAACAATGTCGTCCACGTGAATAAGCTTCGTGCGTACACAATCCTAGGTGACACCTGGGCGCTGGGCAGTAATGATCCGATGGGTTTTTACACCATTTTCAACCTCAGCCAGCTTACGAAAGACGCGCCCTTCTCATACCGCGTTGGTTACTGTCCCTGAGTGCAGCGCGCCACGGCTATCGGCAGTTTCATGGCCAACTCGGGCGCGAGGGCTGCGGTCTCACCACAAATTAATCTGGGTTTCTATCCAGCGCCGGGTGAGTAAGGGGCTCAGGTAGGCGCAGCCTATGCACCAACGCTATTGCCACCTGTCGCGTCCAAAGGAAGTGCGCTCCAGGGATGCCCCTTCAATCACCGACTTTACAAACTCAGTCTTGATTGTCTCCAGGATGTACTGGCCGTCGTCCGCCATCAAAAAATGTGAACCTTTGCGCAGATGGTTGGTGAAGCCGCCGCGAGTAAGCTCACCCCAGCGGGCGGAGTCTTCTTCCGTTACCCAGGGGTCCAAATCACCGACAAAACTGCTGATCGGAAAGGAAAACGGCGCAACAGGCCGGTACTTATAATTGTAGGCCATTGCAAACTCGGCGCGGATTGTGGGCAACAACACCTTCCTCAGCTTCGGTGTCTCCAGCATCTTGTCGGCAGCCGGAGTATCGAATTGACGTATGATATTGGCGAAGACTTCGTCCGTTTGGGCGGTAGGCGGGATTCGCACGTCAAAGTCCCGGTGCAGCATCATGTCGTAGGCCAAATTGTCCTCGAACGCTCCCATGCGCTTCAATAGATGCGGGGGTCTAACTCCGCAGGCAAACGCGTACTTGATGAAGTGCGCACACGATTCGGGTAGCGCGCACAGCGTCGCGAACATGGTGAGTCCACCCAAGCAGTGGCCAAAAAAGGCCGATGGTCTGTCCAGCCAGGCAATCATTTCCGGCAACAAACGCTCGACAAAAGTGTTCAAGTCATTGATGGCCGTTTCATTGATACGCGTTCCGCGTCCCGGCGGCTCAACCGCCACCACCTCCACTGAGTCGTCGAGCAATTGCGGCCAAGCCCGAAACGATACGAGGCCGCCGCCCGCATAGGGAAAACAGAACAAACGGGCTCTGGCAGCCGGATTGGGCCGCGGTGCGATCAACCACTTTCCGGCGGTGCGCAACGCGACGTCAGCGGCGGGGCGAGAGACCGGTGTACCGAAATCTTCTGCACCACCTCCATTGCTTTTCCTGGCGGGTGGGGCCTCTTTATTCGTTCTAACGGCCGGGACAGCGGCCGAGTCGTTTCCATTTCCGGCAATATCTATCGCTGTCTCACCGGGTGCTCGCTTTTGGGTGACTCGTTGCAGTTGCAACCCGCTTTGGTATTGATCCCCCGCCATTCGGGATTCCGCTGGCGAAATCTCGTCTGTCCGCATCTCGGACGAGGCCTGTTCATTCTCCGGGGGTCGGATGGCCGCCTCTCTGACGACAATCGGCATTGCAACGGCTGCGGATCGAGAAGCGTGATTGGGTTCTGTGGGAAGGCTCCCGCCCAATTCGCGAAGGAGACCGTCGGCGAGCTGGTTAATCGTCGGCCCCTTGATCAGCTCGCGCACCGAAATCGGAATACCGAACTCCGCTTCGAGGCTGTTCGACAGAGCCACCGACATCAACGAATCGAGACCCAATTCGTTTAATGGTTGATCGGGGTCGATCACTTCAGCGAAACCGAGTTTCGCCATGATGTGCTGTTGCAATTTGCTCAAAAGCTGTTGGCGTGCTTGCCCGTTCACTTCCGCGGGACGTGCGTCCGGAGGAACCTCGATAGGACGCGCATCCGCGGTGACCTTCCCCTGCGCAGATTTCGACGATCCGGAAACCTCATTCCCGTTCAGGAGCTCTGCCAAGAATGAGGGCTTGCCCACCTTTCCGGCGTAAGTCGTCCAATCAGCAACTGCGATCGCGATCTGGTCCACGTCGCGGTGCATCAACCTGTCAAATGCCTGCATTGCGAGATCAGGAGAAACGAATTCTACGCCCAGCGACGACCACATCTGCTCGCCGCGAGCACCCGAAACGGTGGCCAGTCCGCCCCCAGACCAGGCGCACCAATTGATCGCTGTCGCCGGCAAGCCTGCTGCGCGGCGGTGCGCCGCCAAAGAATCGAGAAAAGCGCTACTCGCGGTGTAGTTTCCCTGACCAGCAGAGCCTAACAGGCTCAACAAAGAAGACTCGAAAATAAAGAAGTCCAGTTCGAGCGATTGGGTCCATTCATGCAGTAGCCAGCTTCCATAGACTCTCGGCTGGAATAGCGGGGCGAATCTGTCCCAATCGAGCTGGGCCAATATGCCGTCATCCAAGACGCCGGCCGAGTGCACGATACCTTTTAGAGGCGGCAATTCGTTTCTGATTGTGTGGATCAGGCGGCCTACGTCTTCATCACGGCCGACGTCGGCTGCTACGACATGAATTGCTGCGCTGTTAATCTCTGCTGCGCTGAATACTTTTTGTGCCGTTTCGGAGCTCGCGTTTCGACCTGTCAGGACAAGGTGTTTCGCACCTTTGCTTATGAGCCATTTGGCCACGCTGCGGCCCAACATTCCCAAACCGCCGGTGACAAGATAGGTGGCATCCCCGCGCACCCGCGGCAGCCGTGCCGGCAGTTCTGCAAGGGGTTGCTTGACGAACCTTGCGACACTGCGCTCGCCTGCGGCGGAGATGGCAATCTGGGTCTCGCCATCTGGATGGAGCAACTCCGCCGCCAATAAATCGATGTCCGGCACCCGCTCACCGTTCAGCTGCAGATCGATCAATCCTCCCCAGATGCCCGGGTACTCGATCGCAACCGTTCGTCCCAAACCCCAAAGCGGCGCCTGGAGGGGATCGACATGCTGGTGCGGGCCTTCCGTCTTTTGCGTGTTTGCGGTTACGAACCAAAGCCGTCTGCCGGTCGGGTTTGTAGACCGCGTTTCGGCGAGCGCGTGCAAGATCGCGAGCGCGCCGCGACACATCATCTCGCTGCCGCTCTTCAATCTTGCCAGGGTCAGGCCTTCGAACGATGGGGTATCCAATCCCCACAGATAAACCACGCCACGGCACGGCAGCGTCTCGCCGGAAACGAATTGTTCGAGCAATCGGCGAAACTCGTGGGGCTGCCGTTCGTTCACCGCCCATTTTCGGGTACCGCGCTGAGCGAATGCCTCATCTCTGTAGACGAGGTGGCAATGATCGCCCGTAGCTTCTAGTCTGCTCGCGAGCGCCCCGCCGACACCTTTTGCATCGGCGAAGATGATCCAGCTTGCCGGGGCACGATCCTGCCCAGAGTTGGCAGCCGCTCGAACGCTCTTCCGCCAGACCGCCCGATAAAACAAGTCGTCCGTTCCGTCTCGAGGCCGTTGCACTTTATCAAGCGGCAACAGGCGCACGGCCAATCCTTCCAATTCCGCCACCGGGCGCTCCGCCGCATCGTAAACGCGAATGTCGACCACCTGCGTGTCGTCTTCCTCGACACTGCGCAGCCTGGTGTGCACCCACGCTTCATCGATTCCGTCCCGATAGCAGCGAAATGCCGCCAGCGAGACCGGCAGGTATGAGCTACGGCCATTGCCTTTGGCCTTCTCCGCACCATCAAGGACAAGAGGATAGGCATGCAGGCACGCATCGAGGAATGCGGGATGCAAGACGTATTGCGCATCTACCAAACCGTCCGGAAGCTGCACTTTGGTCAGCGCTTCATGTTGACCGACGTGCAATTCCCGAACCCCACGAAAACTCGGACCATACTCGAGTCCGAGCTCGGCGAGCCCGTCATACAGATCGGCAACAGGCAGTGTTTGCCGGCAGCGGGCCCGGACCTGGTTGGTCGAAAAGGCCGACGAAGACGACACCTCTGATTTGCGCAGGGTGCCCGTCATGTGGGTGTGCCAAACCTCCGAGTCTTCAGTCGTTGCACTTAGCAGGCTGAAACTTGCCCTGTCGGACTTCAGCGGAGTTATTGACACCCGCACAATCCGATCTTCCCCATTGGTGAAGGACATCGCTTGGTGATGCATCGCATCATCGAAACTGACTCGCGGTGTCCCGAAATGCATCCGGCCCACGACGGTGGCCGCCTCCAGTTCAGCGGTGGTCGGGAGGACGATCGTCCCCACGACTCTATGATCAGAGAAATAGGCCGTGTGCTGCACGCCGTAGCGTGCTTCATAACGCACCTCTCCGTTGGTTGAATTTATGCGCTTGCCGACCAACGGATGGATTTGTTCAACGGCATTCCGAGGGCGTTCAGTATGGGTCGTATTATCCTCGATCCAGTGCCGCTTGCGCTGGAAGGGATAGGTCGGCAACGGTACTCGCCGCCATGAGGCGTCGGCGTGCACGGCAGTCCAATTGACCGTGTGGCCGGCGAGATAAAGCGCCGCCAGCATGTCGGTCATTGACTCGGCGTCGGACCTTTGACGGTTGAGCGTCGCAATCCAGGTGGCGGACTTGCCTTTTGCCTGCAGGCAGGCTTGCGCCATGGGCAGGAGCACCGGGTGCGGTCCGATTTCGAGAAAGGTCCGGCACTCGAGCTGGGCAAGCGCAAGCATCCCGTCTCCGAACCGCACCCCTTCGCGGATGTGTCGGCGCCAATAGGTTTTGTCGGGCGCGGCCGACATCAACCCGCCGGTGAGATTCGATATCAGGGGGAGTTTAGGCGCGTTATGCTTGATCTCGCCTGCAACCTTTTCGAGATCGTCAAGAATGGGCTCGGTGCGCGGCGAATGAAAACCGTTGGAAATTCGCAATTGCCGGTAGGTGATACCTTGCCGGTCCAGTTCCTCGGTCAGCATCGTTAGCGCATCGCGGTCACCGGAGACGACCGTATTCAGCGGTCCGTTCATTGCGGCCACGGCAATCTCGGGAGCGAACTTATCGATGAGGGGACGCACCAATGATTCCTCGGCCATGATCGCGACCATGGCCCCGCCGCTCGGCAGCCGGTGCATCAATGCACCGCGAGCGGCGACCAGCCGCATCGCGTCCTCGAGCGCGATGACATCGGCTGCACAGGCGGCGGCAATTTCTCCCAGGCTGTGCCCGATCACTGCATCGGGAGCGATGCCCCAGGATTTCAGCAGTTCCGCCAGCGCGTACTCGACCGCAAAAAGCGCAGGCTGGGTGTAATCGGTGCGGTTGACCAGCGCATCATCGCCGCCCTCGGCAAAAATCACGTCGCGCAAGCCGTGCTCGAAATGCGGCTGCGCCAGGGCATGGCAGCGATCGATGGCATTCCGGAAAACGGAGTGCGTCTGATACAACTTCGCCGCCATTCCGGCATGCTGCGAGCCTTGACCGGAAAACATGAAAGCGATTGGCGCACGAGCGGTCGGCTTCAGCGCCGATGCATCGACCCTCGCCGTTCGCAGCCATGCTGCGAGGTGCTGTTTCAGCTCTGCGACCGATCCGGCCGGCGCGGCAAAACGAAATGCAAACTGGCTTCTGCTGACGTTGGTGGTGTAGCAGAGGTCGCCGATCGGCGCGTCGGTATGATCGTTCAGCCAGTTCAGAAGCTGCTCGACGCGTGCCACCAACGCGTCGGCGCTTTTGGCTGAGAGCGTGACCAGACACGGGAAAAGGTCCGGTGACCGGGTATCGACCGTCGCGGACGGCGGCGCCTCCTCGAGCACGGCGAAGACATTCGTGCCGCCGATCCCGAGGCTGTTGAGCCCGGCGCGCCGCGGCGTGTCGGCGACCGGAAAATCCCGCAGCTTCGTGTTGACGTAGAACGGCGACGACGCGAAGTCGATGGCCGGATTCGGCGTTTCATAATTGATGCTCGGCGGAATTCGCTTGTGATGCAGCACGAGCGCGGTTTTGATCACGCCGGCAATCCCCGCCGCCTGCTCCGGATGGCCGATATTGGCCTTGACCGAGCCGACCGCGCAGTACTGCTTGCGCTCCGTCTCCTTTCGAAACGCCATGGTCAGCGCTTCGAGTTCCAGGGGGTCGCCGACGATCGTGCCGGTCGAGTGGCATTCGACATAGCCGACGCTGTCGGCGCTGACCCCGGCCAGCTCCAGCGCGTCGACCGCCGCCTGCGACTGCTGTCCCAGACTCGGGGCGGTGTAGCTGCTCTTGGTCGAACCGTCGTTATTCGCCGCAGTCCCTTTGATGACCGCGAAGACATGGTCGCGATCGGCGACGGCTTGCGCCAAGGGCTTGAGCAACACGGCGCCGACGCCGCTGCCGAAGATCGTTCCCTGGCCGACCGAATCGAACGGGCGGCAGTGCCCGTCGAGGGAATGAAGATTGCGCTTTTCCGCCAGATATCCCTCGACTTGCGGGACGCGCACCACCGAACCTCCGACCAGCATCATGTCGCACTCGTCGAACCTCAGGTTCTGGCACGCCTGGTGGACCGCCACCAAGGACGAGGAGCACGCCGACTGAATTGTGAAGCTGGGACCCGTGAGATTGAGCTTGAAGGCAACGCGGGTGCTCAAGAAGTCTTTGTCGTTGTTGATGTGCGAGATGCTCGCTGTCTGACCGGGAAGATCCGCGTGGTGCAGTTTTGCCAGCAGATAGCTGGTAACGACGCCGCCGGCGGCTGAAAGAACACCAACCTTGCCCGGGTAAGCCGCCGGGTCATAGCCCGCGTTTTCGAACGCCTCCCAGCACACCTCCAGGAACAAGCGCTGCTGTGGGTCCATCAGCGCTGCGTCCTTGGGGGAGTAACCGAAGAACGCGGCGTCGAACATCTCGACGTCCCGCAACATCGGCGCAGCCTTCACGTAACTGGGGTTGGCAATCAAAGACGGGTCGACACCGGCTCCCAGAAGTTCTCGATCGGAAAAAAAAGTGATGGACTCAACGCCATCACATAAATTGCTCCAGTACTCTTCGGCCGAGGCCGCCCCGGGAAATCGACAGGACATCCCGATGATCGCGATGTCGACGTTACGCCGCGGGATCCTCATGGTGACGCAACCTCCACAAGCACTGGAAGTTAATGCCGGCGCATAAGACAATCAGATTCCACGAAATCTCATTTATGCTTTCTTGCGTCGGAATGTTTCCCGTTCTTTATCCCTTTTAATGTCTCTATGAGCTGCGGAAGAATTCTTTCTTGAATGTCGACGACAGTGATCAAGCCGTCAGCTAATTTTTGCAATATTTGCGTGAGCTCAGCTTGCAGCTGGCTTTCCAGATTGTCGTCTAAGCGGCCTCTAAGTCTCCGCGCCGGATCCAATATCATCAGCAGAGCGTGCAGCTCAAACGACAGGAGGTTGCCGACGGCTCTGATATGCTCCTCCTTGTGTCTTTCCAAGCTTGTTCTGACCGTTGCCAGTATGTCTCGCTGGAACGATAACAGGGGCAGCGACAACAAAATCAAATGCCTCAACAGGCCGCCTTCGTTATTTTGACCGGGACCTGAGCGGGTGTCCTTGTAAGTCGGCATCTGAGCGACCCTCCCTCTGTGGGCGCAGCAAGGTCTCGAGGCAACGCTGCAAGCCGCCCGGCGCGTCACCTCACCGGGGCTGCATCGGGTTGCGGGCGCAGAGGCGACCGCACCTCATTCGTCTGGAGCCCCCGAAGGCTTTGCTGCTTACGTAAGTAAATCATGTGGCCGGACTGCCGCCGCTCCAGCAACCGGCTCGCCTTGCGGCAGGATAGCCATCATCCCTTGTAGAGTAAACCGCGAGGGCCGCCCCATGGTCGCAAGTTCAGGCACCAGCGATAGGGAGACGCTATGGAGAGTATCCGCGTCGAGTCGCGACCGGGGCCGTTGAGCATGCCACTGATCAGCTAGTCGAATTTTTCCTAGTCAGGCGCTTTGCAACCTTGCTTTGGCTCTGACTAAATCCAGGGTTTCAAAACCCTCGGTAAAAGATCTGTAGACCTCGCCGAGTTGCGGCCGATAACGGTCGGCGTTTTGTCTCAGCTCGTGCAGGTCCGACATGCTCAGGCAAAGTCTAAGTTCAAGCGACTTGGCTTTCTGTTCCCGCGCGACCTCAAGGCCTATACGAAAATAACGCTCCGCCTGATCCAGATCTCGGCGTGATCGCAGATATGTTTCCCCAAGCAAACGATATATTTCAGCCGCGTAAAAGCGTTCGGAGTTCTCTTCATCGAGCCTCAATTGCGCTTGGTGCAAAAAATCGAACGCTTGCGCGTAACGTTCATTCTTTATGCATACATCCGCCAATAACCCCAAAGCGTACGACTCATATAACAAGGCGCCGGTGGCCCGCTCTTTTTCCAAACCTGCCTGAATCTCGGCAATACCTTTCTCAAACTCGCCTTGCTGGGCGCGCGCCCAGCCCCGCAAGATCAAAGTCATGGCAAGATAGTGCACAAACTCGTGCTCTTCGCAGAGTGCGATCGCGGCGTCCGCCTGCCTTGCAACAACGGCGGCCTCACCGCGAAACTGGTGGACCCGCAGCGTTATCGTTCGCGCCACCGCCTCGCTGAACGGATTTTGCGATGCATCTGCGTAACGGCGGGCCTGTGCGCAAAGCTGCAGCGCCTGATCGGGATAGCCGAGGAACCACAGGACTATGCCATCGTATACCCTGACATGCACGCGCGGGTCTTGCGCTGACAGATCGAGATACGCCGCAGCTTGGCTGCCTTTGGACATGCTAATGCTGCGTTCTAGCTCCGCGTGGGCGGCGGCAAATTTCCCGTGCGCAAACAAGGTAAACCCTAGAGCTTCGTGGGCGAGAACCCTGTAAGCCGGGTCGTCTACATTCTCGGCTGCATTCAGCAAATGTTCGGCAAGGGCTTGAGCTTCACCAAGCGCTGCACGAACGAAATTCCAGGTCCACAAACCAAACGCCGCAGGAAAAGTATGTTCGTCAAACCCACCCTCTTTGCAGAGCTGGAGTGCTCGCGTATACGCATGCTTTACGCTGTCAATGCTCCAGCCCTTGGTCGCCCGCAGCGAGTTGCCGAGCGAGGTTTGCAACAGCAACTCCGACTTGTTGCGTAGCATCGGGTCATCGATATTGGGAAGGAGCTCCAAACCACGAGCAAGGTGGTTTAGCGCCTCGGCATTGGCCGAGCGTCTGGCTGCCTGTTGTCCAGCCCTGAGCCAGTAATTACTGGCGGACTCAAATAGACCGGCTTCGGTGAAATGGTGCGCCACGATTTCCGGCTCGGTCGCCACGACTTCGGGGAATCTCTCCTCGAGCGTGCGGGCAATCTGCCCGTGCAACTGATGCCGGCGGCTCTTGAGCAGGCTCTCATAGGCTGCGTCCCGCACCAGCCCATGCTTGAAGCTGTAGACGGCTTCCGGCGCCTCGCCGCGGCGGAACACGAGCTCCGCCTGCTCCAATTGCGCCAGCGCATGCTTCAAGGCGCTCTCGTCGCGTCCCACCAACGCGCGCATCAAGGAATAGGAGAACTCGCGCCCGATCGCCGCGCCGATTTGCGCGATCTCCCGCACCGGCGCCAGGCGGTCGAGCCGCGCCATCAACGAGTCTTGAAGCGTCTCCGGAATCGCCAGCGGTGGCAGCGGTCCGTCCAGCCGATAGCCCTCGGCATCTTCGACCAGGATGCCCGCCTCCAGCACTGCCTTGGTCAGCTCTTCGACGAACAGCGGGTTCCCGTCGGTCTTAGCCACGATCTGCTCCATCACTTCCGCGGGCAGCATGCGCCCGCCGGTCACCTGCGCGACGATGCTTTCAACCTCGCTGCGGTCGAGACGGCCGAGCGTCAAGATGCCCACGTTGGGAAGGCCAACCCAGGGCGGCTCGAACTCCGCTCGGAAGGTGAACAGTATAAGCACTGGTAGTCGACGCACCCGCTCGACGGTGAGGTTGAGTAGCTCCAGCGAGGTGGCATCCGCCCAGTGCAAGTCCTCGAACAACAGCAGGATCGGTCGCCGGCGGGCGAGTGCCTCGAATTGATCGAGCAGTGCCGCCAGCGTCCGGCGCCGCTGCTGCGTGGGGCTGAGCGCCAATGGCGGATAACGCTCCCCGAATGGGATCGACAGCAACGCCGCTAAGAGTGGGACTACCGCTTCAACCCGCGATGCGTCCACCGCGAGCAGCGCTTGCAACTTGTCGAGGCGTTGCTCGGATGTATCGTCCGCCTTGAACCCCGCCGCTCGCTCCAATTGGGTCATGATCGGACGCAGCGCGCTGTTGGTATGGTAGGGCGAGCATTGGTAGCGCAGCCGCGTATACCGCTCGCCGCCGATGCGCTCGGCGAGCGCCTCCGCAAGGCGCGACTTACCGATCCCCGCCTCCCCCGAGATCAGCACGATCTGCCCTTCCCCGTTCCAGGCGAGGCGTTGGCGCTCCAGCAGGAAATTGATCTCGGCCTCGCGGCCGATGAGATCGGTCAGGCCCGCCGCGCGCGCTGCTTCGAAGCGGCTCTCGGAATCGGATACGCTCTCGACCGCCCACGCTCCGACTGGCTCGGCAATACCCTTGACCTCATGCCGGCCAAGGTCGCGCAGACAGAACAGATCACCGAGTAGTCGCCGCGTGGAGGCGGCGACGACGATGGTCCCCGGCACGGCCAAGCCCTCAAGCCGCGCTGCTAGGTTCGGCGTCTCCCCGATCAGAGCGTTCTCCCACAACGTACCCCCGCCGCCGAGGGCGCCGACCACAACCAAGCCGGTCGCGATCCCAATGCGCACCGCCAGCGGTTCCGCCGCTTGCGTCTCCAGCCGTGCAACCGCGGCAATGATCTCCAGCCCCGCTCGCACGGTGCGCTCGGCATCGTCTTCATGCGCGCGCGGATAGCCAAAATACGCCAATATTCCGTCGCCGCGAAAATCCCCGAGAAAGCCGTCATAGGCCTGCACGATACGCGCGCACGCCGCGTGGTAGGCGTCCATCACGGCGCGCATCTCCTCGGGATCGAGTCGCGCCGATAGCGCAGTCGAACCCACCAGATCGCAGATCATCACCGTGAGGTGGCGACGCTCGGCAGTGGCCACGCGCGGTTCGCCGCTTTGCGCGTCCTCCCCAACCCCGCTCGCGGTGAGCGCACCGGGGGAGTCGGCCAGCATCGCCCTGATCGCCTTAATGAGGCGCTTCCTGTCGCCCAGCGGCATCCCGAGTTTTTCCAGATCGTCTTCTGTCAACTCCGCCAGCACATCGCCATCGATCGCGTTCTCGGCGAAACGTTGGGCGTATCTGTCCAGGCCGATCGATGCGAGCCACTCGGCGATGCCTCTCATGGCACTTCCTGAAAACGCTCCGCCGAGAGATTGCCGACGATCACCGTTACCTGCCTCTCGACCAAATCGGCCGCTAACCCTGGTTGGCCACGGCGATCTTCCGCAGACCGGTATTCGATCGCGACGTTCTGCCCCTCGACATAGCTGGGCGTCGCCCGGGCCGGCCACAGAAAGAATACCACAGCGCGGGTGCGGCAGGTGACTGCTGCGCTGCGGGATTTCGATGCAGTCTGTGTCGGCTCGAGGCTCAGAAGCGGACATTGGTGTTTCTTCATTCAATCAGTTCGTTCAATCAGCGAACTTGCGCCGCTTGATGTCGCACATGAGCCTTGCTCGCGACGCGGTAACGGAGTGTAGGAGGGGAGGAGGCGCCGATATGTGAACCGCATCACACTCGAAAAAATAGAAGTTGTTAGCGTGTTGGGTGTTGTGGGGGTGCGCGCAGCAACAATTCCAGGTAGGGTCCCGTGAAGCCGGGACACAAGATGCTCAATACGACGGGCGCTTTCGCTGGAATCAGCAAAAAATCCGCATCTTGCCGAGTGAACGCTCGGGTCAGCAGTGTGCGTTGGCCTGTAGGTGAGGGGAGACGAACGCATGACAGATGGGCCGAATGAGAAGAAGAAGAAGGTCGCCGTTGCCTGTCAGGGGGGCGGGATACACGCTTCCTTCTCGGTCGGCGTCCTTGTCGAGATCCTCAAGGCCATCGAGCAGCAAAACAAGGCGAAGGACAGCACGGATCGAAAGCGGTTCGAACTGGTGGGCTTGAGTGGCACCTCGGCGGGCGCCCTGTGTGCGCTGATGGTGTGGTACGGCCTCGCCCCGAAGAATGGCCGCGCCGGCTCAGCGCATGAGGCGATCAAGGGCCTCGAAGGAGTCTGGAAGACGTTCGCGGCCACCACGCGCACCGAGAGGATAATCAATCTGCTCGCATACTCCACATTCATGGCGCAGGAGTACGAGGTCCCGGTGTTGGGTCTGAACGCGCCGGTCTTCAGCATGAATCCGGCCGGCTTGATCAGCCAGGCCGTTTTCGCCGCGTTGCCACTGCTGAAAGTCCGCGAGCAATACTACGACCTGAAAAAGCTGCTGGACGAGGCCTGTCCAGAGTTCGAAAGCATTGACTGGGAGCACTTGCAGACTCGCCTTCTGGTGGGCGCCACGGAGGTCGTCAACGGTATCGAGACCACGTTCGACTCCGACCGCAATATGCCAAATCAGGGACACAAGCACAGAGAGCCAACCGTTAAGCAACGCTGGCGCGAGCGGCTCCCGCTTTCACTAGGCGGGGTCGCCGCCTCGGGAACGTGGCCTCAGTTTTTTTCAGCCAAGGAGGTCTGTGGCCGTTACTATTGGGACGGCCTTTACTCACAGAACCCGCCTATACGCGAGTTTCTGGCAGGCGTTCACCCGCAGCACGTGCCTGACGAGATTTGGGTTGTGCGCATCAATCCGCAGCAATGGTCAGAGCCACCGCAATCCAATGCCGAGATCATAGACCGCGAAAACGAGTTGATGGGCAATCTGTCGCTCAACAAAGAGCTGGATTTCGTCTTGACCGTGAACGACTGGATCGAGAAGTTCGGAGGCGGCCTTGCTGAGAAGAAGAAAGTGAAGGTGCGGACCATAAAGATGAGGGAGCCGACGGCCGAAGCGTTGCGGTACTCGTCGAAGTTCGACCGCAGCCGGGGCTTCATGGATCGGCTTCGCCGCGAAGGTGAAGAGGTCGCCCGGGAGTGGCTTCAACATTGGCCGAATGTCGGATGCTATCCCGAAGACGCCGCCTATTGGCCGCGGCCACGGGTTTATTGACGAAGCCGCGCTGCACCTTCTTTGGAAGCATCCGATGCCGCAGCGAGGTGATGGGTTTCGCCATAGTCCGTCGAAGACGGGCGTAACGCCCTTCAGGCGCAACCTATCCTACGGCAGCCCCGCCTTCGCCAACCCATCGACGATGCGCTGAAAATCGCGCGGTTCCTTGTACGGAAGCACGCGCTCGCGCTGGGCGAGCGAGAAGTCCGGATTGACTTTCATAAGCCCCGCCCACGCCGCGCGCGCCTCCTCCGTGCGCCCGAGATGGCCGTAGCAGGCGGCGAGCAGCATGCGGCTTGAATCGGTGGCGGGGGTGCGGGCGATCCGCTCGAGCAGGCGCTCCACGGCGGCCTCGTAGCGTCCCAGGCTGAAATGCGCCTGCGCAACGAAGTGCAGCACGATGGATGGAGAGTGTGGATCGAGCCGCTTCGCGATCGCGAACGCCTCGAGCGCGTCGGCGGACCGGCCGGCATACATCAGCGCCAGACCCGTCGCCGAATGGCCCTGGGCAAAGTTGGGATCGAGCGTGATCATGCGGCCAAACTCGGCGAGCGCGCCGTCGTGATTGCGGCGCCACAGCATGAGGTTGCCGAGCGCCATATGGCTCACCGGTTCCTGATCATCCAATTCTAGCGCGCGGCGCGCCCATCGTTCCGCCTCGTCGAGCGCCTCTTCCGGATCCACGGCCCAGTCGCTGACGTACTCGGAGATCGTGGCCAGCGACAATCCCGCATGCGGCGCCGCGAAATTCGGATCGATCTCGATGGCGCGGCGATACATCGCCTTGGCTTGCACGATCGCCTCGCGCCTGCTGCGGCTGAGCAATTCGCGTGCGCGCAGCCACGTCTCGTATGCCTCCACGCTGGCGGTTCCACGCCGGCGCAGGCGCTGCGCCTCGCCTTGCGTCAGGTTGACCGCGAGCGCGGCGACGATCTTCTCCACCACCTCGTCCTGGGTCGCAAAGATGTCAGTGAGTTCGCGGTCGAAGCGCTCCGCCCAGATGTGCCCGCCGCTTCCTGCATCGATGAGCTGCGCGGTGATGCGCACGCGATTGCCGGCCTTGCGGATGCTGCCTTCGAGCACGAAGCGCACGCCGAGATCGCGCCCGATGTCCTGCACTCTGACCGACTTGCCCTTGTAAGCGAAGGTCGAGTTGCGGGCGATGACGAACAGGGCCGAGATCTTCGAGAGGTCGGTGATCAGGTCTTCGGTCATGCCGTCGCTGAAATACTCCTGCTCGGCGTCGCCGCTCATATTGGTGAAGGGCAGCACCGCAATCGAGGGCTTGTGCGGTACGGCCGGCGGTCCGGCTTGTACGGCATTTGCCGTTTGTGTCGGCCCACCGATGCGAAAAACCTGCACCGCCCTGGCGATGTTCTTGAGCTCGCGCTCGCCCAGATCCTCAAGCACCAGTTCGGGCGTGCCGTCGACGAAGTCGCGCACCGTGCGCGAGATGTAGACCGCGCCCGGCTCGGCGATGTTCTCCAGCCGCGCCGCCACGTTCACCCCGTCGCCGTAGATGTCGCCGTCCTCCTCAACCACCACGTCGCCGAGATTGATGCCGATGCGGAACTCGATGCGCCCCTGCTGCGGCACGTCGGCGTTGCGCTCGGCCATGGCGTGCTGCACCTCGATGGCGCAGCGCACCGCCTTGACCGGGCTCGCGAACTCCGCGAGCACGCCGTCGCCCGTGGTCTTGACCAGGCGGCCCTGATGCTCGGCGATCTTCGGCTCGATCAGCTCGCGGCGATGGGCCATCAGCCGCGTGAGCGTGCCCTCCTCGTCGGCGCCGATCAGCCGCGAGTAACCCGCGACATCCGCTGCAAAAATGGCGGCGAGCCGACGCTCCATGGCACTCCCATTCCTCGCAAAAACACCAACCCGCGCGGGGGGCACTCCAATGCCGTGACATTATATGGGGTCTCCGCCGCGGATTTCCGCCCCGCGGGGAGAGGGCGCCAAGCCGCCAAAGCGGCGAGGTGGTGAGGGCACGTGCCCTGTTTTGGCTTCAGTCCCCCGCCTTCCACTTGGCGAGCGGGAAGATATCGGGCACTTCGCTGCCCTTGTGCGTCCACGGATCGACCGTCCACAGCGCGCTCGTCTTGCGCTCCTTGATCACTGCCGTGTTGTGCGGACCCTCGGTGAGCAGGAAGCGCGATGCTGGCGCCGCAATCGTATGGTGGCGCAAGAGTTTGAGCTGGTCGAGCACGAGCAGCAGCGAATTCGTGTTGTTGGTCGTGTCGATGCAGTCGAATTGACCGCGATTGAGCGCGCCGCCGATGAGCGGGCCCGCCCGCGCGACGCGCAGCGCCGTGCCGGTGACGGGGGCGATGCGCCGTTCGAACCACGCCTCGGTGCGGCCGATGGCGGCCCGTTCCGCCTGCGCCGAGGCCGATCCCGACGCCATGATCGCGGCCATCTGCGCGCGATCCGCGCCCGTCAGCGCGATTTCGGTGTGGAAGGCGCAGCCGAAGCCGTGGCAAATGACGACGCGCGAGGGACTGGGCGCGGAGAGCGACCACTCCCTGAACATGGCCGCAACCGCGGGATCGGCGGTGTCGGCAAGCGCGCCCCCAGCAGCCGTCAACAACGCGACGAGTACCATCGCGAAGTAGCGCACCGCCACCTCCCCCGATGAACCCGCGCGCGAATCTACAAGGCGATCGAGTCGTGGCAAGGGCAAGCTCGCCGCAACGCGCACCCCCGCGTCACTTTCTGCGCGAGCGTGACTTATTTGCATCCGTTTGTCCCCGCGAAAGCGGCCCAGACCACAAACAGGGGCAGGCGGTGCTCGATGCGCGGGTCAAGCCCGCGCATGACGTCCTGGGACAGGCCCCTTACAATTAGCAGTCATCCCGGAGAATCGAGAGTGCAGCATGCAAGTTGGCTTTTTCTTCTGGCCTTATACCCCGGAGCTGTGCGAGCGGCTCGCCGAGCGCGCCGACCACTACGGCTATGCCATGATCGGCATTGCCGACACGCCGGGCAACGCCATGGACCCATGGGTGTCGGCGGCGATCGTCGCGCGCAGCTCGCGCCGCGCGCGCGTCGCTATCTGCGTCACCAATCTGCTCACGCGCCATCCCGCGGTGTCAGCCGCCGCGATCGCCTCGCTCGACCAGCTCGCCAACGGCCGCGCCGTGCTCGGCATCGGCGCCGGGCATAGCGGCACAAAGAATGTGGGGCTTGCGAAGTCGCGCGCGGAAGAGCTCGCCGACGGCGTTACCTTCATCAAGACGCTGCTCCAGGGCAAGCCCGCCGCGCTCGCCGGCGCGAGCGCGCATCTGCCCTGGATCAAGCGCGCGCCGCCGGTCTTTCTCGCCGCCTCGCATCCCAAGCCGCTGCAGGCGGCTGGACGCACCGCCGACGGCGTGTTCGTCAACTACGGGCTCGGCGCCGACGACATGCGCTCCTCGCGCGTGCACGTGGTCGCCGGCGCCAAGGCCGCCGGCCGTTCCGTCGACGATCTCGAGCTCTGGCAGATCGCGGCGCTCGACTGCAACGAAGATCGCGAGCTTGCGCGCGGGAAGGTCGGCGCCATGCTCGCCTTTCTCGCCGGTTACGTGATCGGCAACAAGCGTCTGGAGACGCGCGGCGTACCGGAGGCGTTGCGCGCACCGCTGCTTGAATTGCACGCGCGCTACAGCACGCGCCCGGGCGAGGCCGACATCAAGCTCGTGCAAGAGCTCGGCCTGTTCGATTACCTCTCGCGGCGGCTGTCGATTTGCGGCAATCCGGACGATTGCCTCGCCCAGGCGCTCGCCGCCAAGGCCGCCGGCGCCGAGCGGCTCATGCTCACGATAAGCCTCGCCGCCGACCCCGTGCGCACCGTCGAGCTGTTCGGCGAGCATGTACTGCCGAAGTTGTGACGCGAACGACTGCCCTGCCAATCCCGTCGTAGCGAACCTACGATCTGCGTCAGGAAGTCTGGGCGCTGATGATCCAGACACAGGCAGGGAGGACGTCATGCTAACTCGACGAGGATTCGCCGGTTTCGCGTCGTGCGCGATCTGTGGAATTACCGAGTTCATCGCCACCGAAGCGTCGGCCCAAGGCGCGCCGACCGCGACCACGCCCGGCGTCACGCGAAAGATCTTGTCGCAGATGGACGGTCCGACGCCGGGCTATACGACGATCCTTGCGGAAGCGACCATCGAGCCGGGCATTCCCGTGGCGCGGCACACGCATCCCGGAATCGAAGCCGCGTATATCTTGGAAGGTAGCTTCGAGCTTCCCATCCATGGGCAACCGACCCGCATGGTCAAGGCCGGCGATGCATTCCACATTCCGCCCGAAACACCCCATGCGGGCGGGAAACCCAGCGACGTCAAGGTCAGAGTTCTGAGCACTTACATCGTGGAGAAGGGAAAGCCCCTCGCATCTCCAGCCTGAGCGCTCCCGCGGCAGGCAAAGGCTGGGATGGGTCGAGTATGCGCGCTTGCGCGCGACCCAGCGCCGCCGCTTACACCGGCGCACTCGTTTGCGCGCCGGGCTGCCGCAGCGGGTGCTCGAGCGCGAAGGCCTCGATCTGCATGCAGGCGTCGTGGATGCGCCGCGCCGTCGGATAAGGCGCAGGCTCGCTGCCGCACAGCATCTTGGCGCTGGTGAGGTGCGCGACCAGGCAGATATCGGCGATCGTGACTCGATCGCCGCAGCAGAAGCGCCCGGTGCGCGGGTCGCGCGCCAGCACCTCCTCGATCGCGCGACTGCCCAAGTCGAGCCAGTGCCTGAGCCACTTCACGCGCGCGGCCTCGTCGAGACGCAGCTCCTGCTCGAGATATTTTCGCACGCGCGGGACGATGAAGGGATGCGCGTCCATCGCCAGCATCTGCGCCAGCGCGCGCACATGCGCCCGGGTCCGCACATCCGCCGGCAGGAGCGGCGGCTGCTGATATTTCTCCTCGAGATAGTCGAGGATCGCCAGCGATTGCACGAGCGGCGGGCCCTCGCCGTCGAGCAAGGTCGGCACCACCATTTCGGCATTGAGCGCGCGATAGCTTGCATCGAATTGGTCGCCCTTGAGCAGATCGAGCGAGACCATTTCCGCGTCCAGCCCCTTCAGCCGCAGCGCCACGCGCACGCGAAACGAGGCCTGGGATCGCCAGTAGGAGTAAAGCTTCATGCGGTGCGCCCTCGCGGTTTTGGGCAAGCCGGCAATGGGCTCAGCGGTCATACCGCTTGCACGGTTTCGATCAAGTCGCGGCTGCGCGTCACCTTCGGCCAGGCGTCGTCGAAGTCGGCGATGAGCAGCTTGAAAGCTGGGGACGCAAGGCGCTGACGCAGCGTCGCCATATCGTTGAACTGGTAGAGTGCATAGTGGACCGACGGATCGCTGCGGCTCCAGAAGCGCCAGACTTTCTCGGCCTCGAGCTTGTCCATCGCCAAGGGCAAATGGTGCGTTCCGTACCATTGATCGAATTTCGAACGCTCGGACTCATTCCCCACCTGCGCGCGAACCATGAAATAGGCTTTGTTCTCTTGCATGCTCGCTCCTTCCGCCAGAAAGCGTCCGGATGCCGCCGATGCTATGGCGACGCCATCGGCGCGCAAGCGGAAAACGACGCTCCCCGTACGGCGGGCCCTGTTCCCTTCGTCGGGGCGGCTCGATAAGGTTCAGCCGTCATGTCCGTCTTGATGCAGCAAGCGCCTTCGAAAGCCCGCGACGGCTTTGCCGGCGGCATTGCCGCGATCGCCCCCGGGAAGCTCTACGCCTTACAAAACGCTTTCGCGCTCGACGGCCGGGTGAGCTCGTATCCCGCCAGCGCCCGCGGCTATGCGGTGGCGAACAGCTATCTCCTTACGCAGCGCGACGGGGCGATGCTGATCGACACCGGCTTCGGCAAGGACGAGCCGACAATCCGCGCGCAGATCGAGTCGCTGATCGCGCCCGGCTTGCCGCTGTCGCTGTTCCCGCTGCGACTCAACGAGTTCATGTCGATCAACAACGTCGAGGCTTTCGCCGGGCACTTCAACGTCGAGACCTGCTACACCAGCAATGTCGATGCCGCGCTGTGGTTCGATTTCGGCGCCAAGGCGCAGGGCCGCGACATCCTGCAATCGATGAAGGTCACCGCGGTGACCCGCGCGGATACCATCCGGCTCGGACAAGCGGACCGCGCGATCGACGTCATGCAGGCGCCGATCCGCCTCATCGCCACGCGCTGGCTCTACGACCGTGCGACGCGCACGCTGTTCTCCTCCGACATGTTCACCCATGTCTGGCGTGCGCGCGAGGATGGACCCTGGATCGTCAGCGAGGACGACGACACGACGTCGGCGCGCGACCTGCGCTCCTTCCTGCTGAACACCCGCTATTGGTGGCTCGAAGGCGCGCCGACCGACTCGATCCGCCGCGGCATCGGCGAGGTCTTCGACAAGCACGACGTCGAGACCATCGCGCCCGGCTACGGCTGCATCCTCTCCGGCCGCAAGGTGGTGGCGCGGCACTACCACATGCTCGATGAGATTCTCAAAGACCTGGACAAGCGCGTGGCAGTGTCGCGCTACGTCGGCCGCGACGAGGAGCGCTGATCGTGGCGAACAAAATGCCCCGCGAGATCGCGCCCGGCGTGTTCTGGATCGGCGATTGTTTGGCCCAGCGCCACAAGGGCAAGATCTATCACGGCTACAACGCCGCCTTTTTGGTCGCGGGCGAGAGCGCCTCGTGCCTGGTCGAGACCGGCCATCCCAAGGACTTTCCGGTCATCGAGCGGCACATGAACGAGCTGTTCGCGCGCGGCGTGGCGCCGCTCAAATATCTCTTCGTCACCCACCAGGAGACGCCCCACTGCGGCGGCCTCGGTCGCGTGCTCAAGACCCATCCTGAGGCCATCCTGTGCGGCGACGTCAGCGACTATCACCTCGCCTTCCCGCAATACGAGCACCGCATGCGCTGGATGCAGGAGGGCGACGAGATCGAGCTCGGCGGCCGCACGCTGATGGCGGTCGAGCCGGTGATCCGCGACCTGCGCACGACCTGGTGGGGCTTCGACACGCGCGAGCGCGTGCTGTTTCCTGGCGACGGCTTTGCCTACAGCCACTATCACGAAGACGGCCACTGCGGCCTCGTCGCCGAGGAGGCGGTCTCGCTCGATCTGCCCGACGTGTCGGCGGTATTCGCAGACCTGGCCTTGTTCTGGACCAAGTTCGCCAACATGGACGCTTATTGCGATCGCCTCGATCAGCTGATCGAGCGGCTCGGTGTCAAGACCATCGCGCCGACCCATGGCCTGCCGATCACCGACGTCAAAGCCACCGTGCCCAAGGTCAAGGAAGGGCTCAAAGCCGCCGCGCTCCTGCCGGAGTCGGGCACCAACGAGAAGGTCCCGCTCACCGGCGCCGCATCGTCGGCGGCCTGAGCCGCGACGCACGTCGCCCCTCTTAAAAGCCTATCCGTTGAAATGGACCCGCCGCGCGCGAGTCTGCGGCAGCGACTGTCGCTACTGCCCGGCGATGTGGTTGGCGCGGATGACGTCGCCCCACAGCTTGATCTCGCGCTTGAGCAAGGCGCTCGCGGCTTCCGGCGTTTGCTCGTCGGCGGGAAACATATCCATGCCGCCGTCGGCGAAGGTCTTGCGCACCTTGGCATCGGCGAGCGCGTGGCGCAGCGCGGCGTTGAGCCGCTCGACGATCGGCCGCGGCGTGCCGGCGGGCACGAGCAGCATGTGCCAGAAATCGAGATCGAGCTTCCTGTAGCCGACCTCGCCCATGGTCGGCAGCTCGGGCAGGCCGGCGAAGCGCGTTCGGCCGATGATGGCATAGGCCTTGATCTTGCCGGCCCTGACCAGGGGCCCGGCGACAACCGCCGAGATCGAGCTCAGATCGGCGACGCTCGCGAGGAGGTCGTTGAGTGCGGGACCGGCGCCGCGATACGGCACCTGCGTGACGCTGGCGCCGATCTCCTCAGCGACCAGCACGCCGGCCAAATGGCCGAACGAGCCGACGCCGGGATGCGCGATCTTGGCGTTCTGGCCCGGCTCCTTCATCCACCGCACCAGCTCGGCGATGTTGTTCGGCGGCAGCGTCGGACGCGCCGCCAAGGTCGACGCGGCGTTGTTGATCAGGCCGATGGTGACGAAATCCTTCTCGGCGTCGAAGCCGAGATTGGGATAAAGCGTCATGCCCGCCGCCAGCGCCACCTGGTGCAGCAGCACTGTGTAGCCGTCGGGCGCGGCGCGCGCTGCGCGTGCGGCGGCGATCATGCCGCCGGCGCCGCCGATATTGTCGACGACGATCTGCTGGCCGAGCGATTGCGACATCCCGTCCTGGATGATGCGCGCGATCGCGTCGGTCGCGCCGCCCGGCGGGTACGGCACGATGAGCGTGATCGGACGGCTGGGATAGGTCTGCGCCGACGCTGTGCCGATCGGGAAAATACTCGCGGCGAGCAACGCCGCGGCGCCGCCGATCAATGCGATGAATTCCCGGCGTCTCATGAGTCGCGCCCAGGCTACTGCAGGTAGGCGTTGGTGAAGTAGCTGCTCAGCGGCTTGACGTCGGTGATGTCGCCGGTTTCCTTCAAGAGGTCGAGGTTGGCGCGCCAATCGGCGTCAGTCTGCCAGCCGATCGGCTTTCCGGCCGGGGCATTGGTGGTGACCATGGTTGCCTGGACCTGCTGCTCGAGCACGTCCGGCTGCTCCGGCACGGCCATGTGTTTCGCCATGATCTTCGCTGCCTCCTTCGGGTCGGCCATGGCGTCGCGATAGCCTTTGCCCGTCGCACGCAAGAGCTTCTTTACCGTGTCGGGCTTCTCCTCGGCGAAGGCGTTGCTCACGTACATCGAGGAGCCGAGCACGTTGAGGCCGAAATCGGTCACCTTGATCACGTTGAACTTCACGCCCGCGCGCTTCTCGATCTGCGGCAGCTCATTGCTGAGATAGACCGACATCACGTCGACCTTGCGCGTGAGAAACTGCGTGGTGCGCGCCGACGCGTCCATCTGAATGAGCTGGATCTTGCTCAGGTCGACGTTGTTGATGCGCGTGAAGGGGTGAATCATGTCGCCGAAGGTCTCGCCAACCGAGATCGCGAGCCGCTTGCCCTCGAGGTCCTTCGGGCCCTTGAGCGGCGTGTCGGGGAAGGCAATCACCGCCATCGGCGCGCTGGTCTGGTAGAGCGCGACGACCTTGACCGGCAGGCCCTGGCTCGTCGCTCGCGCGGCGGCGACCGCCGGCCCGTATCCGAACTTTTCGTTGCCCGCCGCCAGCGCCTTGAGCACGTTTTGCGCGCCGTTTCCCTCCGACAGCTGCACGTCGAGGCCTTCGGCATTGTAATAGCCCTTCTCCAGGGCGACGTAGAGCGGCGCGTACTCGCCCTTGAGCTTCCACGTGAAGCGCACCGTCAGCTTTTCCGGACTCTCGCCACCGGCGATGTCGTGCCACGCGCCCGTCATCGTGACCGCCGCCAGTAGGCACGCCGCGACGGCGGTTGTGAGCACCTTTGCCTTTGCTTTCATGACTTTGCCTTTGGTCCTGTCTCCGACGCCTGGTCCCATCGACATTCCTTATCTCAAAGCGCAATCGCCGTCGCGGGCAAGATTGTCGCTATCGTTCCGCCGCCGCGTTCCGATGTCGCCATCACGACAGCGAGCGAAGCTTGCCCGGATTCAACAGTCCTATCGGATCGACGGATTTGCGAAACGCCATCTTGCGCCCATCGGGATCGAAGCGGCCGCCATCCTCCAGCTTGAAGATGTGCGGGTTGTTGAGGACGCAGCCGTCCTGTTCGAAGGAGCGCATAATTTCGTTCAGCCGCGCTTCCGTCGTGTAGCGAATGAGGGGCAGCCCGCCGATCCGGCAACGGCCCTTCTCCTTTGTATATTCATGATGCATCAGAACTTCGTCGCCGAAGCGCCGCTTCTGCTCCGCCACGAGCTTTGGTTCGAACGGATTCGGCATCACGACCTGGAGATAGGTCCAGCCTCGATCGACTTGCAGCGCCATCAACGTCGTATGGTTGAACGCCGTTTCGTGGATGCGCTGCAAATTGGCGGCGGCGCTTTGCGCATCGTTGACCGCCATCGAGCGGTGCCCATTAAACGTGGCGGCGAGCGCGAAGTAGCGGTCGACATCGCTCTCCTTGACCATCGAAAACATCGCGTCGCGGCTGCCGTCGAAATAGGTGTTGAGCCGCTTGTAGTAGGGCGCAAACTGGCGCTCGACGGCGCTCAACAGGAAGATATCGAGGTCGCTGTCGAAAGCCGCATTGCCGAAGGCGATGACGTCCGCATATGTCGGGAATGTCGCGATGCAGTCGATCCATGTCTCCGCCGGCACCAGCTTGAGCTCCGCCTCGAGAATAATGCCGCTCGTGCCCCAGGAGTGAAGAACGAAAGCCACGTCGTCGCCGGAGAGTGTCACGCTGCGCGGGGATTCTTCCATTGTCATGATTCTGAGAGACTGGATCATCCCGGAATCGCGAAGGATGCCGTGACGCACGGAACCGATGCCGGCAAAGCCGCCGCCGAGATAGCCTCCGATCGTGGCCGACCGCATGGTCGATGGATACATCATCAATTGCTGGCCCGATGCCAAAGCCGCCTCGAGCGCTTTGCCAATAACCGCGCCGCCTTGCACGCGAATGCTGCCGGGCGCGACCGCTAGAACTTTGTCGAAACCGGTCATGTCGACGAGCACGCCGCCTTTGACGGGCACCGATTGCCCGTAGTTGCCCGTACCGCCGCCCCGAAGGGTCAATGGGATTCGATGTCGGACGGCAGCAGTCACCACGACGGCGATGTCCTCCTCGCTGCGCGGCCCAACCACCACGTCCGCCATGCAATTCTGAAGTTGGGGGGTCAGCACCGGGCTGTACCAGTGAAAGTCGTGGGATTTCTGGCGAATTTCACGCGCATCGACTGTCGAGCCGACCGTGCCAATGTCGCGGCGAAATTGCTCGACGAGCATTTGACTTGTCATCTTCTCCTCTCGGCGTTGGCTTGCCGGTGCCATTGCGATGGCGCCCGCCGGCTCAACCGGTCCCGACGCGCGTTCTCCTGCCCGCCCCGGCGAATACGTCGAGCGCCGCGTTCGCCGCGGCCCCCTCTTCGAACCGGTAGCCCATCTGCCGGATGACGATTTCGAAGGCCTCGAGCGCGGCGACCATGTCGGCCTCGGAGATGGCCCCCATCGTTCCCCAACGCCACATCTTTCCGGCCATCTTGCCCTGTCCGCCTGAGATGACGACGCCGTGCTCGTCGCGGAGCTTCGTCAACACTGTCTTGTTGTCGAGGCCGGGCGGCGTCAGAATGCCGGTGACCGTGACCGAATGCACGCCGTTACGTGAAAAGATCTGCATCCCAAGCGCCTTGACGGCTTCATGCAGCGCGTCGGTGTAGCGTGCGTGACGGGCCCAGACGTTTCGCGGCCCCTGCCTTTCGTAAAGATCGATCGCGACGTCGAGTGCAAAAGCGACCGAGACCGGCGGCGTCCATGGCGGCTCGCCTTTATCGAAAAACTCCTTGTGCTTGAGCAAGTCGAAATAAAAGCGTGGCGACTTGTTCGCTTTGATCTTCTCCCATGCGCGCGGGCTCACCGCGACCATCGCTAGGCCGGGCGGACACGCGAGCGCTTTTTGCGACGCGGCGCACACGATATCGAGCTTCCACTCGTCCATCTTGAACTCGCTCGCGCCCAAGCCGCTCACCGAGTCGACGACGATGTAGGCGGGATGATCTCCGATCGCGCGCGACATCGCGCCCAGATCGATTTGCACGCCGGTCGACGTCTCGTTGTGGGTCAGCAGAATGCCGGTGATCATCTTTTCGCGGTCGGCGCGCAGCCGCGCAGCCAATGCTTGGGGATCGACCCCGGCGCCCCACGGCGTCTCCAGCGTCTCGACGCTGCAGCCCCACATCTTCGCGATCGCGGCGATCCGTTCGCCGAAAACGCCGGTCGGGCATGCGAGGAGAGTGTCGCCCGGACCGAACATGTTCGTCACGGCCGCCTCGAGACTGCCAGTACCCGACGCGCCCATCAACAATACATCGCCTTTGGTTGCGAAGATCGACCGCATGCGATCCGCGATGCTGTGGAGCAGGCGCGCGTATTCGGGGCCGCGGTGATTGATCAGCGGCTGCGCCATCGCGGCCAGCACGGTTGTGGAACAAGCAACGGGTCCAGGGATGAACAACAGCGTCTTTTGCATATCGACACGCTTCGGGTGGAAAAGCCGGCCGTGAGGGCCTTTATCTCTACATGCAAATCTTAGTCCATCTGCGCGAGCCCTTCCAACTCCACGCGATGTCAGCTGTAGCCCGGATGGAGCGAAGATTTCGCTACCCCCAATCCGGGCTACGGGGTCCTTCCAACCCCACGCGAGATCAGCGTAAGCTTCTTGGTAGATGGCGGCCGGGACGAGCCGCTGCGCAAAAATTGGAGGGAGAAAAGGCATGAGCGATACCGCAGCCGCGACCGCGCCCTGGTACCGCGCGCTCAACCGCACGCAATGGAAGGCGCTCGTCGCCTCCAATCTCGGCTGGACCTTCGACGGCTTCGAAGTCTTCGCGCTCATCCTCACCGTCGGCGTGGCGCTGCGCCAGCTGCTCGACCCCTCGCAATACCAGTTCATTCCCGCTTATGCCGGCGCCATCATCGCCATCACCGTGTTCGGCTGGGGCTTGGGTGGGCTCCTTGGCGGTGTGCTCGCCGACTATCTCGGCCGCAAGCGCTCGATGACGCTGACCATCCTCGCCTATTCGCTGCTCACCGGCTTGAGCGCGCTGGCCTGGGATTGGCTCTCATTTGCCGTGCTGCGCTTTCTCGTCGGGCTGGCGATCGGCTCGGAATGGGCCACGGGGTCCTCGATCATGGCCGAGCTGTGGCCGGCCAAGGCACGCGGCAGGGGCGGCGCGTTTTTGCAGTCGGGCTACCCGATCGGCAGCATTCTCGCCTCCGGAGTCTGGCTCTTGATCGGCAGCTCCGGCCCCGGCGCCTGGCGCTACATGTTTCTCATCGGTGTGCTGCCGGCGCTGCTCGTGTTCTGGATCAGGCGCAACATTCCGGAATCGCCGCGCTGGGAGGAATCGGACCGCCGCCGCCGCGCCGCCTATGATCTGCGCCGCCAGGGCGCGGCGCTTGAGGGCGAGAACGCGGCGCTAGTGCGCTTTACGCTCGTCGACATGTTCGCCGAGCCCGCGGTGCGCATGCGGCTCGTTCTCACCTTCATCATGTCGCTGTCGGTGACGATCGGTTACTGGGGCGTCTCGAGCTTCGTGCCTGCCTATGTCGGCACGCTCGCGGCCGCGCAAGGCCTGCCGCCCCAGTACTATGCGGGCTTGGTCGGCCTGGTGCAGAACATCGGCGCGTTGTTGGGCTTCGCCAGTTTCGGGTTTCTCGCCGATCACTTCGGCCGTAAGCCGACGACCATGCTTTATTATCTGCTGTGCCTGATCCTCACTCCGCTCGTCTATCTCGGCATCAAGGACATCTATCTCCTGGTGCTCGCGTTCGCGGTCTATGGATTTTTCATCCAAGGCTGCTTCGCCTGGACGCCGATCTGGCTGCCGGAGCTCTTCCCCACGCGCATGCGCGCGACCGCCGCCGGTTTCATCTTCAACGCGCCGCGGCTGATCTCCGCGATCGCGCCGCTGATTGCCGGCACGATCATCGTCGGGCTTGGCGGCTATGGCCGCGCCGCGACCATCATCGGCCTGTTTTACATCCTCGGGCTTTTTGCCGTGCCGTTCCTGCCGGAGACGCGTGGCAAGCCCTTGCCGGAAAGCGACACGCTGGCGGCGGAGGAAGAAGGCGCGCGCATGCCGCGCCCGGCGTGAGCAGGAGAGATGCGCTGCGGTCGTAGCCGCATTGAGCCGTAAGCGCGTAAACGCGCTTTTCGCTCCATCGCGCTACGCTCGCTGCAACAGCGCTCATCTGGACAAAGGCGGCGCAGGCTTCGACAATGGAGCGCCGCCGGGGAACGGCTTGCTGCCGGCCTGCGGCCAAAAAACATCCAGAGCTCCGAAATCATTCGCAGAGAGGGAACCATGATTCGGCATTCCTTGATCTGCTGCGGCCTCGCAATCGCCCTGACCGTGTCAGCTGCCGCTTGGGGGCAGGGCTATCCCAACCGGCAAATCACCATCATCATCGGGATTGCAGCCGGCGGCATCACCGACGTCACGACGCGGCAATACGCGGCGGTGGTGTCGAAAAATGTCGGCGAGAACATCGTCATCGAAAATCGTCCGGTCGCCGGCGGCGCGGTCGCGGCTGCCGCCGTTCAGGGCGCGGCCCCGGACGGATACACGCTGCTGTCGATGGTCGGCTCGCAGTTTTGCTCGGTCCCGGCCATGGGGCCCGCTCCCTACGATCCGGTGAAAGGCTTTGCTCCGATCAGCTTGACGTTTCGCCTTCCGACTCTGCTCGTCGTGCCCATGGACAGCCCAGCGAAGACGGTGGCCGAACTGCTCGCCTTGGGGAAAAAGAAGCCCGGCGGGCTGCTCCTCGGCTCTCCCGGCGCGGGCACCCCCGGCCATCTGCTCGCCGCCAACATCGCGCTCGGAACCAAGACGCCGATTCAATACATCCATTATCGCGGCGGCGCGCCGGTGATGGCCGATCTCATCGCCGGGCGCCTGGATTTCAGCCTCGCCTCCTTCAACAGCGCCCGCTCGAACATGGACGCCAAGAAGCTGCGGGCGCTCGCGGTCGATGCCGAGACGCGGCTCCCGGCGCTGCCCGACATTCCGACCTTGATCGAGGCCGGGCTCGGCGCGTACAGGGTCGCCGACTGGGCTGGCGTGTTGGCGCCGGCGGGAACGCCCACCGCCATCGTCGACGAGCTAAATCGAGAATTCGTGAAAGCGGCCCATACTCCGGAGCTGATCGCGAAGTTGACCGAAAACGGCAACATTGTCGCGAGCAGCACGCCGCAAGAGATGAACAGGCTCATCGCCGACGAGGTCAAGAACATGGAGCAATTGATCAAGACCCTCGGCCTCAAGGCGCAGTGATGGCCGTCATGCTCTGGTGAAACCGGCAGGTTCGGTCGCGCGCCACGGCATTACGGCTAACGCCTGATCCGCCCTATCGCTCGGGCCGTCGGGGTGTCGATGGCTTTCGTCGGTGGGTGGGCTTTTGACTCATCGAAGCGCGTTGCCGTAAGTTGGTTCGCACGCGCCTGTTTGGAGCGATCAACCATCTCGCATCGAGAACACTCCATGCGCAGCCGCATCATTCCGGTCGCCGCCCTGCTGATTCAACTCGCTTATGCGGCCGTCGCACCAAGCACGCCCGCACGGGCCGTCGACGCCATCGAGATGGGCTCAGTCGGCGGTCCGACGGCGTTGCTTTGGCCGCTTTACATCGCCACCGCCAAGGGCATGTTCGCCGCCGAAAACTTGGACATTAAGCTGATTTTTGCGCCCTCGAGCGCGGCGGTTCAACAACAGTTGGCGGCCGGAGCGTTCCAGATTTCCAATTCCGGCCTGATCGATCAGGTGCGGGCGATTTTCGAAGGTGCGCCGATTGCAGTCGTCCGCCTTGAGGGGCAGGTACCGCCCTATGCGTTGCTCGCCCAGCGGACGATCAAGAGCATCGCGGAATTGCGCGGCAAGACCATCATGGTCGGCGGCGAAAAGGACATCACGCGAATTTATCTCGAACGCATGTTGACGCCTAACGGCGTCAAGGCCGGCGAATACGATTTGCTGTATGCGGGATCCACGCTGGCGCGTTTTGCCGCGCTGCAATCGGGCGCGGTCTCGGCGGCCATTCTGTTTCCGCCTCTGAACTTCCGAGCGGAGGCCGCGGGCTTCACCAATCTGGGCTTTATCGTCGACTACGCCAAGAATCTTCCGTTCTCGGGGATTTCGGTTAACACGGCGTGGGCGGTTCGCAACAAAGAACGCCTGGAAAAATTTCTCGCCGCCTACACGAAGGCCGTCGTCTGGTTCAACGACGGCGGCAATCGCAGCGAGGCGGTCAGGATTTTGGTCGAGGCGAGCAAGCAATCGCCGGAGGATACCGAGAAATCCTACGATATGTACCGCAAGATCGATTTCTTCGAAACGAAAGGCGAAGTCTCGAAGAAGAAAGTCGCCGAGATCGTCGACATTCTGCGAAGCGACATGCGCGATAAGCCGCTCGACGTCGACCGGCTTTTCCTGCCGAACGTGACGCGGGTGACGGAGTAGCCCGGACGCCACGCCTCAAAGCGCGCCGCTGCGCTCAACCCATCCTACGGTGCCCGGCCATCCGCTTGCGCGTACGCCTTGCCTCACCAGTTCCAGAGATTTTGATTGTAGCCGAGGCTGCCGCCGCCGCTGGCTGCCGGGCTGTCCGGATTGGCATAGAGCGGAGCGTTGCGCGGAGCGCTGCGGCGAACCGCGCTGCGGTTTTGCGGCACATAGGCGCGCGAGCTATAGGCGCGCGAATAGCCGTAGGGGCCATAGGTCTGGGCGCTCGCGCTCTCCGCGCCAACGCCGACCGCGAAAATGCCCATGCTTATGATACCGATCAGGGTACGCTTCATTGTTCTTTCCCTTTGCATATGACGTGCTGAAAACGATAACCCCTCGACATAACGAATATTTCCGTAAATTAGCGGGGTGTTCGCATAAACGACGCGGATACTACACGCCGGCGGCGCCGACACCACCACGCGGTGGCGATCAACGCTGCGCCGACCGCATAGGGGCCAATGAGAATGAGATTGTAACGCGTGTAGTGGTTGCCGACTGCGGCGTGCAGCGCGAGCATCGTGATGGCCGGCGCCGCATAGAGCAAGAACAACGGCTGTCCCGTCGTGAAGGCGCGCACGCCGGCTATGACGAAGGCAGGAAGCAGAACCAAGCTAACCACCCAACCGGCCCACATGCCGCACCAAGTCAGCGGAATGCCTACCAGCAGATAGCGCCACCATCTGGCGCGCATTTCGTCGAGCGCGATGGAGCCGATCAGCGGATCGAGCCGCGCATGCTCCCGCACCAGCGTGTCGCGCCGCTCCCGGCCCACGTGAAAGAAGCTCCCGGGAGTATGGAAGACGAAGCGGTGCATGGCATCGGTGCCGTACACCTTGTCGAAGGCGAGATCGCCGAGGCCGGGCGTGCAATACGGAAAGGCCAACAGGAATTCCCGCGCCGTCATGTCGTCATAGGCGAAGCGTTCGATCAAAGTCGCGGCGCCGTATTCTTCGGTCAATCCGACCTTGCCGACGGAGACCGCGTTGCGAGCAATCCATAGGCCCAGCACGACCGCGAAGGCCAGACTGAAGCCCAATACGCACGCGGCCGTCTTTGGCCGCCGCTCTTTCGCTAGCCGATAGCCGTAGAGCAGGCTCAGCGCCGCTATCACCGGAAACAAGATGACGAATGACGGCTTGGTGAGGCAAAGAACGCCCAGCACGGCTCCGCCGCAAATGAAATATCGCCCTTGGCCGGTTTTCCATGCGAGCAGGACAAGCAGGGCCAACACGCTGTAGAGCGCGAAGATCGCGCTTTCGGTCATGACGTAGGAGAAAATATATCCTCTCACCGCGGCGAGCGCGGCAAGCGCGAGCAATCCGGCGATGAAGAATGCCGATTTTCGCGCGAGGATGACCTCGGCCGCGCCGGCCACCGCAAGCAATCCAATGACGAGCAGGAACGCGTTGATCAGGCGCATGGGAAGCGCGTAAGCCTCGCAACTCGCCTCATCGCGGTATCCGCGATCGGCTTCGACGCTGCATCGCACGGCCGCGGCGAAGCGGGGGTCGATTTTCATCGCGACGAAGACGAGCGCGGGATAGACCGGGCCGAAGAACATTCCCGGCGGCGGGCGGGCGATCGTGCTGTCGTCGCCCGCGGCGAAAATTCCATTGCTGAACACGCCGTGTTTGTCGAGATCGTAGGCGACGGTCACGTAGAAGATTTGATCGAAATCCCGCAGCTTCCACGCCGGACTCTGCAAAATCATGAAAGCCAATACGGCGAACGCAAAGCAGCCGAAGAACAATTTTTTCAGCATGGAAGCTGACTTATAGTCGCTGCTCTCCCTGGCGAACAGTATCCGTAGCCCGGATGACAGCCGCGCAAGCGGGGGGAAATCCGGGATCTTTCGCGGAGAAGCATGACCCGGATGTCGCTGCGCTCATCCGGGCTACTCGATGCGCCTCCCCGCGGCGCTTTATTGCTGCAAGCCTCGCGGTGTGCTAGCGCGTTTGCGCAAGCCGGCAAGATCCCACGCATGATCAGCGAACACGACCGTCAGGTTCTCGCCGGACTGCCGGTTTGGAATCCCGCCGGCGACATCGTCGCGCAGCGCCGCGCCTGGGAGGAGCTGGCGAAGGTTTACAACCGCGATCTCCCGACGATCGGCGATCTTCAGAAAAACGTCGAGCTGCGCGCGGGTCTGCGCGCCGACGTCGCCGTCCCCAAAGGCGCTGGTCCGCATCCGGTGGTGATCTATCTTCACGGCGGCGGATGGGCATTCGGCAGCCCGACCTCGTTCCGCAAGCTCGGCATGCAGTTCGCCGAAGCCGGGTATCTGACCGTCATCCTCGGCTATCGCCTCGCGCCCGAGCATCCGTTCCCCGCGGCGCTGGACGACGTGATGTTTGCGGTCGGATGGGCGGCCGAGAACGCGCGGCGCTGGAACGGCGACGGGGCGCGCATCGCCATCGGCGGCGATTCCGCCGGCGCCAACCTGGCGCTCAGCGCGATCACCGCACGCGCTCCGCAATCGCGCGCGGGCGTGCGCGCGGCGCTCCTTTTCTACGGCGCCTTCGATCTTGCGGCGACCGCCGAGCGCAACCGCGCGCACGCGGGACTGCAGGAGCAATTGAGTACCTACGTTGCGGGCGACACGGCGCTGTTCGGCGATCCCCGCGTCAGTCCGCTCAAGGCGGTGCCGCCGAACCTTCCGCCCTGCTTCATCGTGGGCGCGGGCGACGACGCCTGGTGCCTCGCCGACTCGCTTTCGCTGGCGCAAGCGCTCTCCGCCGTCGGCAGCCCCTACGAGCTGCACGTGATGGAAGGCATTCCGCACGGCTTCATGCAAATGAGCACGCTCGACGCGTGGCGCGCAGCGACGCGGTTGCTATGGGAGTTCATGGCGCGCAACATGTGAGTTCACGCCCGTCTTCAACGGCTATGGACGCGTAAACGCGCTTATGGCTCCATCGGGCTACGCCTTCTGCATGCTCAGGCTTGGCTCAGTCCGCGGCATCAATACCGCAAGAATGATTGCGACGAGGAAGAGCGCAGGCACATCCGCTATCAAATGACCGCGTTCGGCCGGATCGGTGAAGGCCTGAACGCCCATGATCGCCCCGTGAACCACGCTCGACCACACGGTGAACCAGATAAGGCTTTTGTGGGCGTAGGGATTTCGCGATGCGATGAGCAAGAATACGCCCAGCGTCGCATACACTCCAATGATCATCATCAGATAGTGCGAATGTCCTTGTCCCCAGGTCCAGCCCGAGGGCCACATAATGCCCAACGTGTATATGCCAAATATAAACGTTAGGCCGATGACGATGAGCGCGGTACGAAGAAGAAGCAGGCGAGTTGCATCAGACATTTTGCGTCTCCCGGTTCAATATTCTCACCCAATCGGTACTGCAGAAATCCCGAGCCATCCGTGCGGCGCGGGATCACAAGCCCTGGCGCCAGAAGGTAAGGTCGAGTTTGCCCGGCTTCTGCCATGCGCTGCCGCTCAGCATGAGATAAGCCGCGACCGTGAAATCGAAGCTCGAGCAGAAGATGCCGTAACCCAGCGGAATGTCCGTCATCGACAGGCCCGCGAGCGAAGCGCCGGCGAGGCAATGGGAGAGGTCCCAGAGCCCATGCATGACGTAGCCGATCGCGATGGCCGATCGCGACAACAGCCCGCCCGCGGCGCAAACGAGAAAAACGCCAACGCCGACGAGCTCGGTTTGCCAAGCATGCGCTGAAGCCTCGAAATAGGCGGCGAAGCTCAAATAGAAAGCGGCGATGACGACGAGGAACGCGGCCCAAAAAATCTGTTCCCATCGGCCTTGGAAGATCCGCCGAAAGACGAGAATGCTTCCGATCGCGCCGAGCAAACCGATCACGAGGTACAACATTGCAACGACGAGGCCGCCGATGAGCCGGCTGGTCGATCCGGCTCCGGAGATCAGATTTTGCAGTAGTGCCGTATCCATCCTCGTTGCTCCGACTCGATCGTCCGCTATACCGCTGAGTCATCGTAGAGATTGCCGGATGTCCGACAAGTCGCCAGGGTTGGCAGGCAAGCGACGCGTGGCTTACTAAGTTTGGTCGTCATTGCCGGGCTTGACCCGGCAATCCATCCCTGTTCGCAAAGCTTTTCGCGAAGAAGATGGATGCGCGGGTCAAGCCCGCGCATGACGCGTTAATGGCAGCCCCGGATGTCGCTGCGCCCCATCCGGCGCTACAAGAGCAAACCACGCCGTTATGGGATCAACCCCTTTTCGTAATCACCACCTCGAGATACTCGCTGGGGATGACCAGCGTGCCGTCTGCGGCAATGTTGAACTTGTCGAGCAGCGCGTAGAGATCGGCCTCCAGCGCCTCGCGGGCCGGAGGATCGATG
>Ga0306920_100000925_pt1 | contig 35672 bp, 28 predicted proteins | sample flu12Cox44000170_FD_204666 | JGI IMG/M metagenome (GOLD analysis project Ga0306920, IMG submission 204666) | Lab enrichment of tropical soil microbial communities from Luquillo Experimental Forest, Puerto Rico - flux4day.12C.oxic.44.000.170 (v2)... | ecosystem: Environmental > Terrestrial >...
CCGATGTACATGCCCGGTCGCTTGCGGACCGCCTCCAGGCCTTCGAGGACCGTAATAGAGCGCGCGTCGTAGGACAAGAACAAACTCCTCCTGAAAGGGATGCGCCCGGGACCATGTGTCAGCCCCCGCAATCTCTAGTCCCGGGGACACTACCCTTCGATTTTACCTGGTTATGCCGTCTGACTCAGCCGTAGTCGTCGTTATGTTTGCTCGTGCCGCGGACCCGCAGCGGGCCCATCCGGCGGGGCGGCGCGGGTCCCCGGACCACCACTCGTGTGACCGTTCCGTGACCCAGTTCCTCGTTCAGCCTGCGCAGCACCGCGGACGTGAGCAATCTCACTTGTGTGGCCCAGGCGGCGGAGTCGGCGATCACCACGAGTTCGCCGTCGTGGAACCGCTCTGGCCTGGTGTGCGCCGCCACATCTGGCCCGACAAGCTGGTCCCAGCGGCCGAACACCGAGCCGATCGCGGCCGCCGTTCGCCAACCCTGATCGCCCAGCAGCCCGTCCAGAGCGGTGCTCAGTGGCTGTGGGTCCTCCCGCCGGGTCCGCCCCCCGCGGCGCGGCCGCCGCGGGCCCTCCACCTGGGTCCGTTTGCGTGGCCCTTGCGGGCCCAGCGCCACCGGCTGACCAGGCACATCTGACCCGCTAGGTATAACGGGATCACCGGGCTCCGCATTCCCATCTGGCGCGGCGGTCCCGCCTGGCGGGCGTGCCGTTCGCCGGCCCCTGGGGACCGGGTAATGGCCCTTGGCCTGGGCGTCCGCCTTCGCCTCCGCGAGCGCGTCCGCGGCCTGCCGGGCCCGGCGCTGCCAGTCAGCCTCCTCCGGCACGCGTCACGCTCCCCTCCGCGACCTCGAAGCGGGCGCCCGCGAGCACCGGCGGGACGTCCTGCGCCACGGCGGCGGTGACGATCACCTGCTCCGCGCCCGCCGCCACGGCCGCGAGGCGCTCCCGTCGCCCCGAGTCCAGCTCGGCGAACACGTCGTCGAGCAGCAGCACCGGGTCGTCCCCATCCTCGCGCAACAACTCGAAGGCGGCCAGCCGCAGCGCGAGCGCCGCCGACCACGACTCGCCCTGGCTGGCGTAACCGCGGGCGGGCAGGTCACCGATCCGCAGTTCGAGCTCGTCACGGTGCGGGCCGACCAGGCACACCCCGCGCTCGATCTCCTCGGCCCTGGCCAGTGACAGCGCCTCGCGCAGCCATGCCGCCAGCTTTTCCGCGTCCGGCTCCGGCTCGGGCCGGCCATCGGCACCTGCGCCATTGCGCTGGCCCGGGATATTGATGCTGAACGCCTGCCGGTACGCAATAGACGCCGTCGCGCTCTCGCCGGACACCGCGGTATAGGCCTTGGCGACCAGCGGCCTGAGTGCACCGGTAAGGCTGATCCGGGCGGCCAGCAACTCGGCGCCCTTCGTGGCCAGGTGCTCGTCCCATACGTCGAGCGTGGTCGCGGCGGAGCCCTCTGTGGCGCCATCGCCGCCGGATTCCCCGGGCAACCCTTCGTCCGGGGAACCCGGGCGCGGACCCACCGGCCCCGCCCGCCCGGCACCGGTCAACTGGCGGGCCCACGGCCGGCCGCGCAGCGACTTCAGCAGCGCGGTGCGCTGGCGCAGCACCCGCTCGTAGTCCCCGCGGACCGCCGCGTACCGTGGCGCCCGGGCGACCAGCAGGTCGTCGAGGTACCGGCGGCGCTGCTCGGGATCCCCCTTGACCAGGGACAGGTCCTCGGGGGCGAACAGCACCGTGCGCAGCACGCCGAGGACCTGGCGCGGCCTGGAGACCGGCGAGCGGTTCAGCCGGGCGCGGTTCGCGCGGCCGGGGTTGATCTCGATCTCCACCAGGCTGTCGCGCCCGGCGGAGCTGACCGCGCCGCGCAGGATGGCCCGCTCGGCCCCGTGGCGGACCAGGGGGCCGTCGCTGGCTACCCGGTGGCTGCCCAGCGTGGCCAGGTAGCCAACCGCCTCGACCACGTTGGTTTTCCCCTGCCCGTTCGCGCCGATGAGCGTGCTCACCCCTGGTTCCAGGCTCAGGTCCACCGCGGCGTAGGACCGGAAATCGGTGAGGGCGAGGCGGCGCAGGTACACACGCCGAGGTTACTCGTTGGATACCGCCATCAAGTGCCGGGGCAGGGCTCGTTCCTGCGGGCCAGCCCCGGGCCCGGTGCGCGGGGTCAGGGGGCTGGATGGGCCGTCGTAGTGTCCGCATCTGTGCCTGAGGCGGTGACCGCATGCCCGCCGAACTGGTTGCGCAACGCGGCGACGACCTTCATCGCGGGAGAGTCGTCCTGGCGGGAGGCGAACCGGGCGAACAGGGCCGCGCTGATCACCGGCATCGGCACCGCGTGGTCGATCGCCGCCTGCACGGTCCACCGGCCCTCGCCGGAGTCCTGCGCCACGCCGCGGATCTTTTCCAGGCCCGGGTCCTCGTTGAGCGCCTTGCACAGCAGGTCGAGCAGCCAGGAGCGGATCACCGTGCCGCCCCGCCAGCTGCAGAACGCACCGGCGACATCGGTCACCACGTCGGTGGCTGCGAGCAGTTCGTAGCCCTCCGCGTAGGCCTGCATGATCCCGTACTCGATGCCGTTGTGGACCATCTTGGCGAAGTGGCCCGCGCCGACCTTGCCCGCGTGCACGAAGCCGAACTCGCCCTCGGGCTTGAGCGCCTCGAAGATCGGCATGAGCCGGTTCACGTCGGCGTCGTCCCCGCCGACCATCAGGCCGTAGCCGTTCTGCAGGCCCCACACCCCGCCGGAGACCCCGGTGTCGACGAAATGGATGCCGGCCTCGCCGAGCATCTTGGCGTGCTCCTGGTCCTCGACGTAGTGCGAGTTGCCGCCATCGATGATCAGGTCCCCGGCTTCGAGCAGGCCCATGAGCTCCTCGATCGTCTGCCGGGTGGGGTCGCCGGCGGGGACCATGACCCACACCGCGCGCGGCGCGGACAGCCGGTCCCTCAGCTCCGCCAGGGAGGCGACGTCCCTGTTCTCCGGGTGGTGGTCGTAGCCGACCACCTCGTGTCCCGCGCGGCGCAGGCGCTCCGCCATGTTGCCGCCCATCTTGCCCAGGCCGATCATGCCGATTTGCATCGCTGTCTCCACCTCGCCTGCTTCGCGGGCAATCCGGCACCTACGCTAGTCACCCGTGAAGGGGGATGGGGAGGCGGGTGGGGGCGCGAATCAGGGGCTGTTACGCGCCAAGCCGGATCGGCATGAGCAGGTAGCGGAAGTCGTTTTCGCCCTCGGGGCCCGGCTTGCCGGTGATCAGCACGGCCTTGCCCGGCTTGGTGAAGGCGAGCCTCGCGGTGTCGGAATCGATGGCGGCCAGGCCGTCCAGCAGGTACTGCGGGTTGAAGGCGACCTCGAGGCCCTCGGGCCGGAACCCGCTGCTGTCGGGCTCGCCGTCGGCGTCGGCGAGGAACTCGTAGCTGGCTTCGAGCACCTCGGTGGCCTGAGCCTCGTCCCCGGTGCCGGCCTCGAGCACGGCCTGGCCGGGCGCGAACGACAGCCGCAGCGCGGTGTTGCGCTCGGCGACCAGGGCGACCCGCTTGACCGCCTCGCTGAACGGCGCGGTGGCAAGCTCTCCCACCGCCGTGGGGGTGCCCGGCAGCAGCGCCCGGTACGGCGGGAACTCGCCGCCGAGCAGCCGCGTGGTCGTGCGGCGGCCGCCGCCCTCGAAGCCGATCATCCCGTCGCCGGCCTGGCCGCCCTCCTCGGGCAGGCCGAGCGCGATGAGCACCTCGGCGCCGGAGGTCAGTGCGCGCGCGGTGTCCAGCAGGGCGCGCGCCGGGACCAGGACCGAGGCACTCAGCCCCGGCCGGACCGGGTTCCAGCGCAGCTCGCGGACGGCCAGCCGGTACCGGTCGGTGGACACCAGCGTGAGCGTGTCGTTTTCGATCTCGATGCGGACGCCGGTGAGGCCGGGGAGGGTGTCGTCGCGTGCGGCGGCGGTGGCGGACTGGCTGACCGCCGAGGCGAAGGCGTCACTGCCCACCGAGCCCGCCGCGGGCGGCATCTCCGGCAGCGTGGGATAGTCCTCGACCGGCATCGTCAGCAGCGTGAACGTGGCGCTGCCGCAGGTCAGCGTGGCACGTGCGCCATCGGTGGAGATCTCCACGGGGCGGGCGGGCAGGCTGCGGGTGATCTCGGCGAGCAGGCGGCCCGACACCAGCACGGTGCCCTCCTCCTCGGCCACGACCGGGACACTGGCCTGCGCCGACACGTCGTAGTCGAAGCTGGACAGGGTCAGGTCCTCGCCCGCGTGCAGGCGCATGCAGGCCAGCACGGGGATGGCGGGACGTGCCGGGAGCGCACGTGCCGTCCAGGCCACGGCATCGGCGAGCGCATCACGATCCACCTGGATCTTCACCGGAAGCTGCCTCCAGTCGCACGGGTGGGTTGCCAGCGTGCGGAGCGGGTATCCCGCGTACGGCGGCTCCGGCTCCCCGGCCAGCCCCCTCCTACTTGTTTTTTAGTCTTGGTGATAAAGAAATAAGTAGTCGTCGTAGGGTCGGTGGAACCTGGGGACAAGCCGCTATCTCCCAGCCCAGTGTGGCTTTGCGTGACCACAGCCCCTGTGTGCCGGCAATGGCCTGGCGGGGGAGAGCTGTGGACGGCCTTCCTTTCTCCACCGGATGCCTGCTGGTTACCCCCCGGACTTCCGGTGTTGTCCTCGCACTGTCCCGAGTGTGTCCACAGAGATATCCACAGCCTGTGTGTACCGATTGTTACGGGCGGCGCTGATACGTGGCGGCTCATCCGGGCCGTGTGCTGCCTCATCCGGTTCGCGCTTGCTGCTTGATGCGGTTGGTCAGCTCTGTGACCTGGTTGTAGATCGAGCGCCGTTCGGCCATCAGGGACCGGATCTTGCGTTCCGCGTGCATGACGGTGGTGTGGTCGCGGCCGCCGAATTGCTGCCCGATCTTCGGGAGCGACAGGTCGGTGAGTTCGCGGCACAGGTACATAGCAATCTGCCTGGCGGTTACCAGAACGCGTGACCGGGATGTACCGCAGAGGTCGTCAATGGACATGCCGAAGTAGGACGCGGTTTGGCCCATGATGGTCGACGCGGTGATCTCTGGGCCCTGCGCCTCGGGAATAAGGTCCTTAAGTACAATCTCGGCCAGCTGGAGATCAACGGTCTGCCGGTTGAGGCTCGCGAACGCGGTCACCCGGATGAGGGCGCCCTCCAGTTCCCGGATATTGGTCGAGATGCGGCTGGCGATGTACTCCAGCGCCTCCGGCGGCGCGTTCAGGCCCTCCTGGACTGCCTTTTTGCGGAGGATCGCGATGCGGGTTTCCAGTTCCGGCGGCTGCACATCGGTCTGCAGGCCCCACTCGAACCTGCTGCGCAGCCGGTCTTCCAGGGTGACCAGCCGCTTGGGCGCCCGGTCGCTGGAGATGACGATCTGCTTGCTGGCGTTGTGCAGCGTGTTGAAGGTGTGGAAGAACTCTTCCTGCGTTCCTTCCTTGTTCTCCAGGAACTGGATGTCGTCCACCAGGAGCACGTCCACGTCGCGGTACCGGCGGCGGAACCCGTCCTGCTTGCCGTCCCTGATCATGTTGATGAAGTCGTTGGTGAACTCTTCGGAGCTGACGTAGCGGACCCGCACCCCGTGATACAGGGTCTGCGTGTAGTGGCCGATCGCGTGCAGCAGGTGGGTCTTGCCCAGTCCCGAGTCGCCGTAGATGAACAGCGGGTTATAGGCCTTAGCGGGCGCCTCAGCGACCGCAACCGCCGCGGCGTGCGCGAACCGGTTGCTGGAGCCGATGACGAACGTCTCGAAGGTGTACTTCGGGTTGAGCCGCGCCTGCGCCGGGCGGGGCAGGCCGGGCGCGGGCAGGCCGGGAAAGCCCGGCTGGCGGTGCGGCGGCTCGCCGCCGTGCCTGGTGCCCTCGGACAGCGGAAGCCCGTCCAGCGGCGGCGCGCCCTGGTCCCGGGTGTCCCGGCCGGTGATCGCGGGCCCGCCGGTGACCGGGGGAGCGCCCAGGTGGCCCGGTGCGAGCAGCCCGGCGGTGGCGTCGCGCTTGTGCGCGGGATGCGTGGCGGGCCCGGGAGGGCTGTCGTGCCCGGACGGCGGCGGGTAGGCGTGGGAGGGGTAGCCGAACGGGTGCGGGTAGCCGCCGTTCTCGGCCGGCAGGTCGCTGTGCCCGGCCCCGTGCGCCGCGGCCGCGCCGATGGGGCCGGTGAGCTCGGGCAGGCCGTCGCCGCGCCCGCCGCGGCGGTCGTGCCCGCCACCAGAGTGCCCAGATCCGTCGGTGTCGCGGTCGGAGATGCCGTGGTCGGACATGCCTCGGTCGGACATGCCTTGGCCGGGGGCGTGCGGTGGGGCGGCGTCGCGCGACGTCGGCATGCCGCCCGCGGCCGTCGCCGGGTCCACGGTCACCGCGAGCTGGATGCTGCGGCCGAACTCCCGGGACAACGCGTGGGTGATCAGCCCGCGAAGACGTGTCTCGAGCTGCTCCTTGACGAACTCGTTGGGGGTGGCGATGAGGGCGGTGTTCTCGACCAGGCCGAGTGGTCTGGTCAGCCGCAGCCAAGCACGCTGATGGGGTTCGATCTGGAGATCGGAGAGCTCCTCCAGGGACCTCGCCCACACCTCCGCCAGGTCGGCCTGGCTCATTGGATGTTCACCTCACGCCCCCACATGCGAATCAACAGTCTTATCCACAGGCTGTGCACGCCGCACTCCGCGCCGTGCCCGGGACGCCGCTGGACCGCTCTGGCTGGCCCGCCACCCCGTTCCGCGCGGCCTGGCCGGTTATCCACAGCCTAAGCTCGCCGGCCGCCTTCCGTTCAGCAAACGGCCGTTCCTGCTCACGGTTATGATGAGGCCATCCGGTTGCCGCGGGTGCTCCTGGTTTGACCGGTGCTTAGTGATGCGCGTAACGTAGACCGACTCAAAAGCTTTCCCCTGGGCAGTCCGCTGCGCGCTGGCGCGCCTCGCGGCCCGGCTGCCAGTGATGACACCCTGCTAGTTCTGACCCCGCCGCCCCGCCCAAAGTAGTTCCGACCCCGCCGCCCCGCCAAATGTGGAGCCTCCTGTGAGCAAGCGCACGTTCCAGCCGAACAACCGACGCCGCGCCAAGACGCATGGGTTCCGGTTGCGCATGCGCACCAGGGCAGGTCGCGCGGTTCTGGCCGCCCGGCGCCGGAAGGGCCGGGCCAGGGTCAGCGTGTGACCCTGTTCTTCCCACCCCCGCGCTGCGCGCCCGCCCCCGCGCTGCGGCGCCCCGCGTGACGGCGGAGGTCGTGCGTGCTTCCCGCAGAATCCCGGATGCGCCGCAGCGCTGAGTTCCAGCTCACGGTGCGTCGCGGCAGCCGTGCCGGGCGCGGGTTGCTGACCGGTCACCTGCTGGTCCACGGCCGGGACGAGGCCCAGGCTCCGCTGGTCGGTTTCGTGGTGAGCAAGGCGGTGGGGAACGCCGTGGTGAGGAACAAGGTGCGGCGGCGCCTGCGTTCGATAGTGCGCGGGTATCTGCCTGCTCTGCCGGGAGGTAGCCTGCTTGTGGTACGCGCTCATCCACAGGCTGCGGCCGCGCGCCAGGCAGATCTCGCCGCGGAACTGGATCTGGTGATGGGCACGCTCATGCGGCGGCAGGTTGGGGCAGTACGGTGACAACGGATTCGGGCAGGGAGTCAGCGGAGGCACGGCCCTCCGCGGGTGCCAGGATCCTCATGCTCCTGATCGGCGGGTACCGCCGGTTCATCAGCCCGATGACCGGCCCGCATTGCCGGTTCTACCCTTCGTGCAGTGCTTACGCGCTCGATGCGGTTCTCGAGCACGGGGCGCTACGAGGCTCGTGGCTCGCGGTGCGCCGGGTGGCGCGCTGCCATCCCTTCAACCCAGGCGGACTTGACCCGGTCCCGCCCGGCACGCGCCACGGGCGCCTGTCCCGTCCCGAGGGAGTCAGCTCGTGAGTTTCCTCAATCCCCTCTACGCCGCCGTCGCGTGGGTGATGGCGCAGATCCATTCCGGGCTGAGCCTGATCATGCCGTCGACCAGCGGCGAGGCGTGGTTCCTCACGATCGTCCTGCTCGTGGTGCTGATGCGGCTGGTCCTCGTGCCGCTGTTCGTCAAGCAGATGCACGCGATGCGGAAGATGTCCGCGCTCAACCCGCAGTTGATGGAACTGCGGAAGAAGTACAAGAACGACAAGCAGACGCTGAACGAAGAGACCATGCGGCTCTACCGCGAGAACGGGGTCAACCCGCTCGGCGGCTGCCTGCCGCTGCTGGCGCAGATGCCGCTGTTCTTCGCCCTGTTCAATGTGCTGCGGGGTATCGCGGACTGGAAGGCCGGGACCCCGACGCCGTATGGGCTGAGCGAGTCGGTGGTCAAGAGCGCGCAGAACGCCAACATCCTGGGCGCGCACATCTCCGACAAGGTGCTGTTCACCGGCACCATGTACGTGCCGCTGCATGCCAAGATCGTGATTCTCTGCGCGGTCGCGATCAGCGTCACGACGACGTTCATGACCGTTCGCCAGAGCACCAAGCGGGGCATGACGCCGCAGATGACGCCGGACAACCCGATGGCGGCGTCGCAGAAGTACATGGCCTACATCGTGCCGTTCTTCGCCCTGTCCGGCCTGTACTGGGCGTTCGGCCTGGTCCTGTACTGGGTGACCACGAACGTATGGACCCTCGGCCAGCAGTACGTGCTGTTCAAGCGGTACCCGCCGACGGTGCCAGGTACCGCGACCGCGACCGGTGGCGCGGCGTCTGCGGCACTCGCCCCACCCGCCGCCAAGCCGGGGCCTGTCAGCAGGCTCACCTCGGCGAAGTCGGTGACTTCAGGTAAGCCGACCACCACGGCGAAGCCCGCGGCTTCCAAGCCCGCTGCCTCCGCCAAGCCGGCCACGTCGTCCGCGAAACCAGCGCCGGGCAAGAGCACGCAGAAGCCGCCCGCGGGCCAGCCGCCGCGGAAGAAGCCGCAGAACGCTGGGTCTGCGGGGACCAGAAATGCCCGATCCGGCAGGCCGGTGACCCCGGCCGGGCAGCAGGCGTCGCCGAACGGCTCGGACAGCAGCTCAGGCGGCCTGCTGCGGCGCCTGGGGCGGAGCAAGCCAGAGCCCGAGCCGCAGGCGGAGACACCCGAGGTTAAGCTCGTCAGGCAGCAGCGCGTCCGTCAATCGCGCAGCAAGCGTTCCGGTAAGCGTTAGGCGCGAGGATGAGCAGGCCAAGGCCTGGCCTTGAGCGGCCGGGTTTGGCTGGGCCGGGTCGTAGCCTCGCCGCTGCGAGAATCAGGAGGAGAAAGTGGTTGCCGTGACCGGCGATGACAACTCGGGGGCTCCGGCGCCGACTGACAGCAGCGGGACCGATGGGACGATGGCAGCAGATGACCACGGTGCACCCGAAGCTGTGATGACGGAGCGTAACGAAGGAGTTCCAGAAAGCGATGTAGCGGAATCTGCCGACGATGAAGCCGCGGAGCCGGGCGACGGCGTGGTGAGCCCTGTCGACCTTGAGCAGGAGAGCGAGATCGCGGCCGACTACATCGAGGGCCTGCTCGACGTGGCGGATCTCGACGGCGACATCGACATGGATGTGGAGGGCGACCGGCCCGTCGTGTCCGTGGTCGGTGCCACGCTGAACGAACTTGTTGGGCCCCGTGGTGAGGTCCTGGAGGCGCTGCAGGAACTCACCCGTCTGGCCGTGCACCGCCAGACGGGCACGCGCAGCCGGATCATGCTGGATGTGGGCGGGTACCGCGCACGCCGCCGGCAGGAGCTTGCCGAACTGGGCCGGAGGGTCGCCGAAGAGGTTGGCCGGACCGGGGTGCCGCAGCGACTCGATGCCATGACGCCGTTCGAGCGCAAGGTCGTGCATGATGCGGTGGCGGCCGCGGGGTGCCGGAGTGAGTCCGAGGGCGAGGAGCCTTCGCGGCGGGTCGTGGTTCTGCCGGCCGAGGACGTTGCCGTGGTGATGGAGCCGGCCGGCGGCGGGCAAGGCTAGTACCGCAGAGATGAGCTGGCGGCCGGTGTCAGGTGCCAGCTCAGTGCGTCTTTTAGGCCGGATCGACTTCGTTGTGGGGTGGAGCGAGAGGTGGATCCGGGGAGCTCAGGTACACCTCATGGCGCACCTACGCCTCCGATCGCCTGCGCTGATCATCGCGTTTGCGCCCCGCACGGCCCCCAGCTCGTATGGCACCCGCTCCTGACACCGCGCCCAAGCCCGGAGGCTGCACCGCCCCAGGATCTACAGCCCACAAAGCGCTCGCACCTGCACGCCGCGCTGCAGTCGCGACCACAACCGGCGGTGCGGTCGCGACCACGACCCGTGCTGCACCCGAGTCTGAGCGGCGCGCTGCGGCCTGGCCCGCATCGCGCGCCGCATGTGACCCCGCCTTACGTGCTGCAGCCGAGCTTGTATGCCGCACCGCGCGCGGCCCCCCACCCCGCGCGCGAGTTCCACCCCGCACCACGCGTGGCCGCGCAGCGCGTGCCGTGCGCTGCGTGGCCGGACCCCTGCACGTATCTGGGGATGCTGTGGATATGACCGCCCCGCCGATGCCCGTTGCTGCGCGGGAGGTTTTCGGGGGAGCTGCGGGACAGGCGGAGCGGTATGCGGGGTTGCTGGTTGGGGTGGGGGTTGAGTGGGGGGTTATTGGGCCTAATGAGGTGCCGCGGGTATGGGAGCGGCATCTGCTGAACAGCGCCGTCGTGGCCGAGTTGGTGCCGGATGGGTGCTCGCTGGTGGATCTTGGGTCCGGGGCAGGGTTGCCCGGGATCGTGCTAGCGATGTTGTTGCCTGACAGTGAGGTGGTCTTGCTGGAGCCGATGCTGCGGCGGGCGAACTTTCTTGAGGAATGCGTGGCCGAGCTTGGACTGGGCAATGCCAGGGTGGTGCGGGCCCGGGCCGAGCAGATGGCCGGCCACCTGGCCGTGGATGTGGTGACCGCCCGGGCGGTGGCGCCCCTTGACCGGCTGGCAGCGCTGGCCGTGGGGCTGCTCAAGCCGGGCGGGATCGTGCTGGCGGTCAAGGGCGCGAGGGCCTCGGCGGAGGTCCGGGACGCGAAGGCGGCGCTCGAGCGGCTGGGTCTGCGGGACGCGGAGGTTCTGGTCGTCGGGAGCGGTAAGGTCGATCCGGCTGCAACAGTGGTCCGGCTGACCGCGCGCCAATGACGGTGGCGGGATTAGGCGATCAGACCGGGACTGGGCCCTGATGTGCGGGACGCGGAGCGGGCCCGGCGGGAGGACCAGGACCGGGCTGGCCCCCGGCAGGACCGGGAGCGGGACTGCGCAGCGGCACCGGCTTTGGTACGGCGCAGGACTGCCCTGGGAGGAGCGCGCTGATGGCTTCGCCAGACGGCCTGGGATGGCCGGAGGAGCCTGCAAGCTTTTCGCTTGGCGCGGCCCGGGATGAGTCGAGGCTTATGACGGTCGGGCTGGGCTGGCCGTCCCGTCGGTCCAGAACCGGGTGGTCGGTGCCGGGCGCCGGGTCCGCTGCCGCGAGGTCTGGGCACGATGCGGCGGGGCCTGCGCGAAATGTGGGTAGTGCGGGCGAGGATGGGCAGGGACAGGTGTTCCGGGAAGGGGAACCGGTGGGTGCACCGGTCCGTGTAAAGCAAGCGCTGTCGGCGGCGGTTTCACGTGAAACGGATGCGCGGAACGTCAGCACGCGAGACGAGGCACAGGGAAGTGGCACAGTGAGGACACGGGGAAAGCCCGCCGGTGGCGCTGGAGCGCTCTTGGAGGGGGAAGCGCCCGGCAGGCAGGGCAGCGGTCCGGTTGGCTCAGGTCCGATGGCGCCCGCTCCCGGGAAGCCGGATACAGGGTCCACGGCGCCGCCCGGTGCTGGCTCAGCCAGGAATCTCGTTCCGGCGCAGGGCCGGGCCGGTGTTGGTGAAGGCCTTCCCGCCACCGTGGACATGCCCGCCCCGGCCCAGGTTCCCGTCCGGGCCCCTGCACCGGGCCCGGTGGCGGTAAGCCAAGCCCAGGCGGCGCTGGCCGCACTGGGAGAGACCGAGTACGAATGGCCCCGCCCGCCGGCCTGCCGCGTCATCACGATCGCCAACCAGAAAGGTGGCGTGGGCAAGACCACCTCGGCGGTCAACCTGGCGGCGTGTCTGGCCCTGCATGGTGCCCAAGTGCTCGTGGTCGACCTGGATCCGCAGGGAAACGCATCCACCGCCCTGGACATCGAGCACCGGACCGGAACGCCATCGGTCTACAACGTGCTCGTGGATGATCAACCACTGGACAGCATCGTTCGCGAGGTGGCGGCGATACCGGGCCTGTACTGCGCGCCGGCCACCATCGACCTTGCGGGTGCCGAGATCGAACTGGTGCCGCTAGTGGCCAGGGAAGCGCGGCTTAACCGCGCGCTGGCCAGCTATGACGCGTCGGGCCTGGACTACATCCTGATCGACTGCCCGCCGTCGCTTGGCCTGCTCACGATCAATGCCCTGGTGGCGGCCACGGAGGTCCTGATCCCGATCCAGTGCGAGTACTACGCGCTGGAAGGCCTGGAGCAGCTCTTGCGCACGGTTGACCTGGTCAAGGGGCACCTCAACCTGGAACTCCGGATCTCGACGATCCTGCTGACCATGTACGACGGGCGGACCCGGCTGGCTGCACAGGTCGCGGACGAGGTCCGCGAACACTTCGGCGACGTGGTCCTTAGTGCTGTGATCCCACGCAGCGTCCGGGTCTCCGAGGCGCCGAGCTACGGGCAGTCCGTGATTACGTACGACCCCGGGTCGAGCGGAGCGCAGGCCTATCTGGATGCCGCACGGGAGATGGCTTTCGGGGCTGGACTCGGCGGATCTGTCGGCTAGCCGCTGCTTCGATTGCTCCGCTCCGGTCGGCTGCACGGGGAGGGCGATACCAGGATTGCTCTGAACAGCGGGACAAAACGCTGTTCAGAGCAACCCCGGCACCGCTGGGATGAGCGGCCAGCCCAGATGAGGTACCGGGCGGTCTGATGGGGCTGCTTAGCGGAGTGCGCAAGTAGCACCCTCGCGTCGCCGCCAAGATCAGTACTGGCGCATCGCTGGTCGGTAGCGTCTGCGTTTGCTGGGCGGGGTCGTGTGGTCGGGTGGTGAGCTAACTGGGCGCGGGGTTCTGTCCGCGCTCGAATCACACACGAGGCGGCCGCAGGCGGGATAGAAAGAAGCTTGGCCGGGGATGGACGGCCTCGCCCGGCGGATGGGGTCGTGTGCTCTGGTGGTGGCTGGGCGGCCCCGTCCGGGTTGGGGTTGGGGGTCTTCCACAGGGATTGGGTAAAGGGTTCGGTCGTGGGTGCGGGGATGGGATGCTCTAGGGAGGGGTGAGGGCGCGTGGTAGTGCCGGCGGTGCGAGGAGATGAGATGGCTCAGCAGAAGCGGGGACTCGGCAGAGGGCTGGGGGCGCTGATACCCACGGCGCCCGCGCCGGCCGGGCTGGAGAGCCATGCCAGCGATCCCACTGGCGCACCGATGAGTGGTTCCGCCGTTGGTGTGCGGGAGCCGCAGCAGGTTGATGGGACCTATTTCGACGAGATCTCTATCGGTGCGATCACTCCGAACCCGAGGCAGCCACGTCAGAACTTCGACGAGGATGCGCTCGAGGAGCTGGCGTCCTCGATACGTGAGGTCGGCCTGCTCCAGCCAGTCGTGGTGCGGAAGGTCATGCCGGGCCACTTCGAGCTGATCATGGGTGAGCGCCGCTGGCGTGCCTGTCAGCTTGCTGGCCTGGAGCACGTCCCGGCCATCGTGCGTGGCACTCCCGACGACGAGTTGCTCCGTGAGGCCCTCATGGAGAACCTGCACCGGGAGCAGCTCAACCCGCTGGAAGAGGCCGCCGCCTACCAGCAGCTGCTCGATGATTTCTCTGCGACGCATGACGAGCTTGCGCACAAGGTCGGGCGGTCGCGGCCGCACATCTCGAACACGATCCGGTTGCTCCAGCTTCCCCCGCAGGTGCAGCGCCGGGTTGCGGCGGGCGTGCTGAGCGCAGGTCATGCTCGGGCGCTGTTGGCCCTGGCCGACCCGGAAGAACAGGATCGCTTGGCCCACCGCATCGTGGCTGAAGGGCTGTCGGTGCGGGCGGTGGAGGAGATCGTGGCACTCGGGCAGCATCAGGCCAAGCCGCGGCGGCCATCGACGAAGCAGCCGGTCGCACCCGGGCTCAACGCGCTGGCGGACCACCTCTCCGACGCGCTCGAGACCAGGGTCAAGGTCGAGCTCGGCAAGCACAAGGGCAAGATCGTGGTCGAGTTCGCCTCGCTGGACGACCTCCAGCGAATCGTGACCACGATGTCGCCGGAATGGGCGCAGAGCCTGACCGCCTGACCGTCCACTGCCGTGTTTTAAACTGCGCAACCTCGTCCCCGTTTCACGTGAAACAAGGCCGCCGCAGCGCCGCCGCTCCTTATTCGCGAGCCGTGTGGTTGATGTCCGCGGCGAAGGCATCGACGTCGGCGTCGGTGGTATTGAAGGCCGTCATCCAGCGGACCACATGCGCGGAGGGATCCCACACGTAAAAGTCCCAGTCCCGTTGAAGCCGTTCGATGTGCCCGGGATCAAGTGACACGAAGACCGCATTGGACTCCACCGGCTGCCACAGTTTCACGCCGGGCACCCCGGCGATCCCTTCGGCCAGCCGCCGAGCCATGGCGTTGGCCTGGCCGGCATTGCGAAGCCAGAGCTGGCCGTCAAGCAATGCCTCGAACTGGGCCGCCAGGAAGCGCATCTTCGAGGCAAGCTGTCCTTGCTGCTTGCGCAGGAACGGGGCGTCCGTCGTCAATTCCGCGGCCATGACCACCACGGCCTCGGTGCCTACCGCCCCGTTCTTGGTCCCGCCAAAGCTCAGCACGTCGGCCCACGCCGCTAGGTCGGCGAGGGAGCAACCAAGATGGTCGGCAGCATTCGCGAGCCGGGCCCCATCGATGTAGAGGTGCAGCCCTTCGGCCCGGCAGAACTCTCCGAGCGACTTGAGTTCCTCTAGCGAATAGCAGGTGCCCAGTTCCGTCACCTGGGAGATGGTGACGACTCTCGGCTGCACCCGGTGCTCGTCACCACGGTCACCCAGCCTGCCGCCGATGAGCTCCGGGGTCAGCTTGCCGTCCGGAGTGCGCACGGTGAGCAGTTTGCTGCCGAGGATCCGTTCCGGCGCCCCGCACTCGTCCACGTTCACGTGTGCGCTCTCCGCGCAGATCACGCCCTCGTAGGGGCGCAGCAGGAGGCTCAGTCCAAGGACGTTGGCCGCCGTTCCGGTGAACACGAAGTAGACATCGCCGTGTGCACCGAACTCCGCACGCAAGGCGGATGTGGCGCGCTCGGTCCACGGGTCGGCGCCGTAGCCGGGGACATCCGCGGTGTTGGCCTGGGCGAGGGCACGCACGACCGCGTCATGTGCGCCCGCATGATTGTCGCTGCCGAAACTCTTCCGTTGGTCCACGGGCCGAGCCTAGAGCCTGCCCGGACGGGACAGGCCGGCGGCTTCCCCGCGGAAGCCGCCGGCTCTGGTTCGCTTACCGCGCCCGGTTTCAGGGGCTAGTGATGGTCTGCTTGGGCGTGAGCTTGTAGCTACCGGTGAAATTCACCGAGTCGCCGTTGGCGATCACCGGACAGGTGTTGTTATACAGGTGCAGGTTGCCGCTGGCGAGCACCTTCAGCGTGTTGGTGACGTTGCTGAACGTGGCCTTGACCATGCCGTTGTGCGCTGTGGCGCCAGTGCCGTCAATGGTGGCACTGCAGCTGAGACTGCTGACAGAGATCGTCCCATGGATCTTCGTGATGGTCATGCTCGCGGTCTTCGTCGTCGCGTTGTAAGAGATGCCATTGAGCGGCATCTTGCCGGTGATTGTCACTGTGGGAGTTTGGCCGAGGATCGAGCACCCCTTGAAGGCCAGCGAGGTGATGCTGCCAAGGCCCGCACCGGCCAGGCCGGAGCCGTTCTTGAGCGTTCCCTTTGCGACCGAGGACGTGCAGGTCACCGACTGGTTCGCGGTCTTGTCGGTGATCACTGTCTTTCCGGCCGTACCTGTGGTGGCGCCACCCGGCTTGACGGTCCACGTGGCTGCGGTGGCGAACGCCGGCGCGGCTGCCATGCCGATAACCGCTGCCGTTGCTGCGCCTGCGATGAGTGCCTTGCCGAAACGATTGAGAATCGCCCTCACTCCCTTTCCGTGCCGGTCATGCTCGCTGCCAGGCGCAGCCCTGGTTACGCCTTGCGCACGGCATATCGCCGAGCGCTATCGAGCCGGATGCACATTCGGGACATAACGTAACCTGCTCTTTGCCGCGTGACCATACCCCCCAGTAACACGAGGGGAGAGTTCGTCTCAGGTTCCCCTCGCGGCAGCCTGGCCGAGTTCAGTTGGCACGACCCCTGCGCCCGGTCGTGGGTACCATGTCAGGGTACGGGGCCAGTGGCCGCCCGCTCGTGCTATCCGGCATTTGCTGTGTATGGCACGCGGAAGCCCGGCTCGCTCGGGAGAATTGCTTTGGACGAAGGGGTGCCGGTGACGCGCCGCCTCGCTAGCGTCACGCTCGATAATTTGGACGACTTGCCGCATAAGTGCCGCAAGTGTGTCTTCTGGGAACTGGACCCGGTCAACCACGCCCGTGCGCAGGAGGTCGGCGATCCCGCGCTGGAAAAGGAGGCATGGGTTTCCGCCATGCTCCTCGAATGGGGCAGTTGCGGAAAAATTGCCTATGTCGACGGCGCACCGGCCGGTTATGTCCTTTACGCCCCGCCGTTGTATGTGCCGCGGTCCGTCGCCTTTCCGACCAGTCCGGTCAGCGGTGATGCGGTCCTGTTGATGACGGCCAACATTCTCTCCGAATTTCAGGGCGGCGGGCTGGGCCGGATGCTGGTCCAGGGCGTCGCCAAGGACCTGACCAGGCGCGGAGTCAAGGCGATCGAGGCGTTCGGCGACCTGCGGGGGGAAGGCATCTCGTGCATGCTGCCCGCGGATTACCTGCTGGCCGTGGGGTTCAAAACGGTCCGGCCGCACCATCACTTCCCGCGGTTGCGGCTTGAGCTTAAAACCACCGTGTCATGGCGGGAAGACGTGGAAGTGGCGCTGGAGCGCCTGCTCGGCTCGATGACTCCAGAACGGGCGCTACGACTGGCCTGACAGCCCTGCGCCGCATTGTGCCGCGGCCCGCGGAGCCCAGAGCCGCCGTTGCCTTGCCCCGCCCGGATCCGGGCGGGAAAACGGCCCCATGGCGAAATCGCCGCGGGGCCGTCGCCTTGGTCAGATGAAGTCGGCGAGCTCGCGGAGCAGCGCTGACTTAGACCGGGCCCCGACGAGTTCCTTGACGACCTCGCCGTTCTTGAATACGCCCAGGGTGGGGATGTTCAGGATCCCGTACTTCTGGGTGACCACGGGGTTCTCGTCGACGTTCAGCTTCACGATGTCCAGCTTGTCCCCGTGCTCCTCGGCGATCGCCTCCAGCACGGGCGCGACCATCTTGCACGGGCCACACCACTCGGCCCAGTAGTCCACGAGCACCGGCTTGTCGTTCTTCAAGACGTCTGCCTCGAAGGTCTCATCGGTCACCTTCTTGGTGCCCATTTCCTGGTCTCCCTTCAGCTGCCCCTGTTGTGGCGCTTTGGTTGGGTGGGGTGGCGGGGTCAGAACTAGCTCAGTACATGTCTCGCGGGTTCGTCCCGCCCGCCAGGTAGCGCTCGCCGTCCAGCGCGGCCGCGCAGCCCGTTCCGGCGGCCGTGACCGCCTGGCGGTAGGTGTGGTCCACCACGTCACCGCAGGCGAACACGCCGGGGATCGCGGTCCTGGTGGACGGCTGGTCGACGAGCAGGTAACCCTCGGAGTCGGTGTCGAGTTGCCCGGTGAACAGTTCGCTGCGCGGGTCGTGGCCGATCGCCACGAACACCCCGCCCACGGCCAGGTCGCTCTCCTCGCCGGTCACCGTGTCACGCACCCGCAGGCCGGTGATCTTGGTGTCACCGAGCACCTCGGCGACCTCGCTGTTCCACCGGAACTTGATCTTCGGGTTGGCGAACGCCCGCTCCTGCATGATCTTCGAGGCGCGCAGCTGGTCGCGGCGGTGGATCACCGTCACGGTCTTGGCGAACCGGGTCAGGAACAGCGCTTCCTCCATGGCCGAGTCACCGCCGCCGACCACCGCGATCTCCTGCTCCCGGAAGAAGAACCCGTCGCAGGTGGCACACCACGACACCCCATGGCCGGACAGCCGCTTCTCACCCGGGATGCCAAGCTCGCGGTACCGCGATCCGGTCGCGATGATCACCGCGCGGGCCAGGTAGGTCTCGCCCTCGGAGATGACCACCTTGGGGTCGGCCTTCAGGTCGACCTCGGTCACGTCCTCGGCCAGGAGCACGGCGCCGAACCGCTCCGCCTGCTTGCGCATGGCATCCATCAGGTCCGGCCCCTGGATCCCGCCGGGGAAACCGGGGAAGTTCTCCACCTCGGTGGTGTTCATGAGCGCGCCGCCAGCGGTGACCGAGCCCTCGAAAACGAGCGGCTTGAGCTGGGCACGGGCGGCGTACAGCGCGGCCGTGTACCCGGCGGGACCCGATCCGATGACGATGACGTCGTGAATGGCGCTCACGGTCTGAATGCCTTTCGCTTGACTGGCAGCGGTGTCAACCGATCCTAGGGCCTGAAGATTCCCGAGGTCGGCATGGCGCGGGCTGTGGGTGGCGGGCATCGGGACGGGGGTGGGAACGGGCAACAGCAAACTGGCGGGCCGGCTAAACGCCTCTGCCAGTTCACCGTTGCCCGCTGGCACAGCGGCAACGGGAGTGGGGAGTCGGGGAGGGTGCCGGGGTTGGCCTTTACCGGAGCGCGGGGTGTGGGAAAGCGGAGGGGGCCGGGACCGGGCTCAGCCCGAGCGGCGAGTGGGGAGCGGGGTGGGTGGGTGGTGGGTCTGGGTGGTCTAGCCCGAGGCGGGGAGGGGGGCTGTGGCGAGGATGTGGGCCGTGGTGGCTGTGCAGCCGGGAGCTATCACCAGGGCGTGCGGGCGGGTGCCCTGCGCGCCTGGGAGGACGACTATCAGGGCTGGGTGGCCAAGGTAGTGGGCCAGGTCCACGAGAAGGGGGCGCTGGCCGTTGCCTAGGTGGATCAGGCAGGCCCGCAGGTTAGGGGAGAAGCTTGCCTGGGTTGGCGCGGGAGCCACAGGGATGGGACGTGCAGAGGAGGAGTGCGCGCTGCGGGTCAGTTGCTTGAGCACGGTGCTGGCTTGGGCGCCCAGGCTTGTTGCCTGGTAGTTGGTGCCGCTGCTTTTTACCAGGGGGGCCATGGTGCTGAGATTGCTGCTGCTGCTGCTGCTGCCGCCGCCGCTGGCGCCGGAGGAACCGGGTGCCTCGCGGATGCCGCCGGCGGACACGCGCGGGCCGGGACCCGGGATTCCTCTCATGTTTGGGCCTGCCGCGCCGGAGCCGGAGGCTCCCTTCACGGCGGAGCTGCCGGACAGCAACTGCGCCCCGCCGTAGCCGCCGCCCGCGATCACGGCCACCGCGGCGGTGACCGCGGCCACGCGCAGCGCCAGCCAGGACCGGTCGTGGCCGCGCCAGCCCGTACGGTGCCCGGCGTCCTCCCGGTCCCTGCGGCCATTGCTGCCCCGCATGCCGTCGTGCACAGGGGCGCCCACCATGGCGGGAACCGGCTCTGGTACCGGCGCGGCGGCCGCGGTACGGGACGCGGCCTCGGCGGCCAGCGCGGCCTGGATCCGCGCAGTGAGCGCCTCCGGCATCGGCGGCGCCGTGGCATGGTTGAGCAAGGTCGTGACCTCGGCAAGTTGCGCCTCCAGCGCAGCACAGCGCGGGCACGCGGCCAGGTGCGCGGACACCTGGGCGGCCTTGCGGGCCGACAGCAGTTCCTCCCGGAACGCCGCCAGCGTCGCTGCGTCGGCATGCCCTCTCACAGCCGGGGTTCACCTCCTCCTTCCGCAGGTGAGACGCGCGGGGACGGCGACTGGTTCCCCAGTTGCGTGCCGTCTTGCGGCGCCGATGACACCGGGGTGGCCCCGGCGACGGACGGATCTCCCCGGCGGCGCAGGTGAGCGAGCCGGGGCAGCAGCCTGGCCCGGCCCCGGGCGCAGCGGCTCTTCACCGTCCCGGGCGAGATGCCAAGCACCGCTGCGGCGTCCGCCACCGAATACCCGAGCATGTCCACGAGCACGAGCACAGCCTGCTGGTCGGGCGGCAGGGTCCGCAACGCGGACATGACGTCGAGCGAGGTCTCCGTGCTGGCCGCCGCGTCGGCAGCAGCGGGGCCCGGGGCCAGGACGTCCATGGCCCGTTCGTCCAGCCCGCTGACGGTGGGCCTGGCCGCCCGCCGCCGCAGCCGGTCGAGGCAGGCGTTGACGACGATGCGGTGCAGCCAGGTAGTCACGGCCGAGTCCCCGCGGAACCCGCTGGCCTGCCGGAACGCGGAAATCATCGCGTCCTGGAGGGCGTCGGCCGCTTCCTCGGGATCCCCGAGCGTGCGTACCGCAACTGCCCACAGGCGGTCCTTGTGGCGGGTGAACAGCAGGCCGAAGGCCTCATTGTCGCCATTAACGTGCCGCCGGAGCAGTTCGGCATCGAGCGGCGGTTCACCCGGGAGGGGCGTCAGGACGACCCTCGCACGACGACGTTGAAGACATCCGCCTGGTAGTGCCCGGACTGGCCGGACTGCGGCGCGAGCTTCGTGAACCAGATCAGGATGAACTGGCCGGAGGCGGTGCTGTGCCCGGTGAAGGTCACCTGCTTGACCGCGTTGCTCGACTTGTTCAGCAGGGTGAACCCGGGCGGCGGTGCGCTGCCGGTACCCGTGCCCGTGTTGCCGACCATCACGCGCACATGGGTGCCGGGGATGGTCCCGAAGGTCACCGTCACTGACGACACGTTGACGTTCTTGCCCATGTCCAGCATCAGGCCCGTGCCGTTGTACAGGTTGCCGAAGTGCGGCGACGATTGGTAGGAGTCGGTGTTCCAGGCCGTGGCCGGTGAACTGTCGATCGCCAGCCCGGCCTGGTCCGGGTTGTCGCCTCCGCTTCCCCCGCTGCTGCTGGGCCCGTACGCGACCGCGCCACTCGGCTGCAGCACGGCCGCCGGGGTATTGCTCGGGGACGCGCTGTGGGTCTGCTTGGCCTTGGGCGGTGGTGGCGAGCCGTTGTGGCCGAATGCCCACGCCGCGACGCCGATCACCACGAGCACAAGCACACCGGCGACGGCCGCCAGCACCCGGGGGCCACCGGATCCCCGGCCCCCCATGGGGTCGCGGCTTCCCCGCCGTGGCGGCCCGCCGTCCTGCTGCCAGTAAGGCTGCCCGGGGGCAACCGTGGCGGGCCCGGTGCCGGTGGCGTAGCCACGGTACGGCACGGGCGGCGGCGCGGCAGGGGCGGGAATCACCCGGTTCAGCGCGGTGGCCAGCATGGCGGGCGTGGTGACCTGAGGGGTGCCTCCGCCCGGGTGCTCGAAGAGAACCCCGCAGGCAACGTCGTCAATGCCGGTCGGCACACCGGCCCGCACCTGGCGCGGGCTGCACAGGTGCCCGTCGATTTCCGGCGCCGGCGGCAGCGACGGCCAATCGCCGCCCGGCCAGTGGGCGGTGAGCGCGGCGTAGAGCAGCTTTCCCAGCCCGCGGGTGTCGGCCAGCTCCGGGTCGTCGGCCGTGACGCCGGACAGCGCCGCGTCGATGCCCAGACCGGCGATCTTCACCCCGCCGCCAGCGGTCCAGCGCAGCGAGTTCGGGTTGAGGCACAGGTGTGCCACGCCCGCGGCGTGCGCAACGGCGAGCGCCTCGGCGCCCTGGGCGATGATCTCCGCGCCCTGGCCCGGGTCCAGCGGCCCATCGGCGAGAAGATCCTCCAGGGAGTCGCCGGCCACCCACTCCATCACCACGTAGGCGTGGTCCCAGTCCTCCTCGACGTCGAACACCTGCGCGAGCCGCGCATCGGTGAGCCTGCTCGCCGCGCGCGCCGCGGTCACCACTTCGGTGATGCGCGGGAAACCACGCGCAAAGGTCAAGACGGTGACCGGCCGGGCGAGGGTCTCGTCGATCGCTTTCCAGGCAGCCCACCCACCGCTGGCGTTGACGCGGTCTTCGAGCCGGTACCGCCCGCCAAGGCGGGTGCCCGGCTCAGAGATGAAGGTGCTCATTGATATATGCAGTCAAGGGCGGGGCAGGCCCTCGACCCTCCTTCCGCGCCCCCGGAGCGACCAGCAGGACGACATACATCACCATGCTGCCGTCACCATGGTAGGCCGCGGATGCCGACGCGCCGAAGCCCGTGCCCAGCGCCCGCGCAAACCGTTACCTGTCGGTGACTCGGCCCTGGCCCAGCCATCCGGCACGATTCCCCGTGTCATCGTCGTGTCATCGTCTCAGCCTTGTCCGCAGCCCGCTGCCTAGTTCGGTCAGTTCGGTCACCCCGAGCGCCTTGCAGAACAGCACGTACAGCAGGAGCGCGCCACTCCCGCCGATGATCACGGTGATGATCCCGAACGCGGGCCCGGGGGCGAAGATGACCCCGACGGAGAAGGACACCGCGAGCGCGAAGATCGCCCCAGGGATGGCCGCCAGGTGCATCCTGACCAGGCTGATGGCAATCAGCCTGCCGTGCAGGCCGCGCATCCGCCGGGACAGGACGCGCCACGCGATGACCGTGCCGATCAGGTTCGCCAGCCCGAATGCGGCGGCCACGCCCTCCAGCACATGGCCGGCGGGCAGCGCGGACAGCGAGAACAGGCTCATAGCAACGTTCACGACCATCACCGCGACCCCGATGTACATCGGTGTCCTGCTGTCGTGCATGGCGTAGAACACGCGCAGCATGAGCTGGAACATCATGTACGGGACCAGGCCGAGCGAGAACACCCCGAACACCAGGCCGATGTACTTCGCGTCGGCGGCCGAGGTCTGGCCGTAACCGAACAGTGCCTCGGCGAACGGCGCGCCCAGCACCAGCAGGTACAGGGAGGCGGGCACCACGACGGCCGAGGACAGCCGGACCCCGCCGGAGAAGTCCAGCTTGACATCGGAGAACCTGCGCTCGGCGGCGTGCGCGCTCATCCGTGGCAGCAGTGCCGTGATCACCGAGATGCCCACGATCGCGTACGGCATCTGGAACAACTGCCAGGCGAAACTGTAGGTCGGGACACCGTCGTAGACGGCGTGCCGCTGGGCCGCGTTGGCCACGTTCTGCACCACCAGGAACGAGATCTGGGTAGTGAGGATGTAGCCGAACAGCGGGGCGGCCATCCGCGTGATCTCGGCCACCTCGTTGCGCCGGAAGTCGAAGCGCGGATGCCAGCGGAATCCCACCCGGCGCAGGAACGGGATCAGCGCCGCGGTCTGCAGCACGATGCCGAGCGTGGTGCCCACGCCGAGCAACTGCACCTCGGCGGTGCTGATGGTGGTCGTGGAGGCCGTGGTACCGCCGATCGCGACGAACAGCAGCAGGACCGCGATCACCACGATGTTGTTGATGACCGGCGTCCACATGGGCGCCGCGAAGCTGCCTCTGGCGTTCAGCACGCCGCCGGCCAGCGAACTCACCCCGTAGAAGAAGATCTGCGGGATGAAGAAGAAGGCGAAGATCACCGTCAGGTGGTGCTCGGCCGGCGAGAGTGCATGCGCGTAAAGCTCGACGAGCAGGGCCGCCCCCGCGGTGGCCACCACGGTCAGCGCGGCCAGCGCCAGCGTGGCCAGGGTGAACATCCGCTGGTCGTAGGCCTCACCCCCGTCGGCGTCCCGCTTGGCGGCGTTGACGAGCAGCGGCACCACGACGCTGGTCAGGATGCCGCCGAGCATCAGGTCGTACACCGCGTTCGGCAGCGTGTTGGCGTTGTTGTACGCGGTCGAGATCCCGGCGATGCCGAGCACGTAGGCGATGACGAGCGTGCGGAGGAACCCGGTGCCGCGGGACGCGAGGGTGCCCAGCGCCATGACGCCGCTGGAGCGGACGATGTTGACGTTCTCCACGCCCGGCCTTCCGGTGCCCTGGCCGTCGCCGGGCGGGCGCCCCGGAGGCTGCGCGCGGTGCGAACCCGGCTGCCGTCCGGTGCCGGCCGCCGGGGGCTGAGCGCTGCCGTACGGCCCCGGTGCCGCCCGGTCGCGGCCCTGCGGCCGCCCGGTTACGTCACCGGCGGTCTGCCCCGCCCTGGGCGGTGGCGTGCTCATCGTCCTCCTCGGCTGGCTGACGCTCGTCCGCGGTCCCCGGACCGACGCTACCGGGTTCATCACCTCCAGATGCCGGATCGCGCGGGCCGGGCATGGGGTCAAGCTCTTCCGCCTCCGCGCCAGCGCTTCCGTCCTGTGGCCCGCCGCGGCGGATCGCCCGGGCCGCGGCGGAGAGCACGAACACCACGAGGGCGACGCTGATGATCACGATCGCCAGGGTGCCGAAGTGTGTAGCGGTCACCGTCAGGGTCGCCGGCGCGCCCGGCAAGGGGGCGCCCTCGGGAGTGGCCAGCCACAGGGTGAGCGTCTTCGACCCGGCGGCTGCGGCCCGCACCGGGATCCGCACCGGTACCTGGGATTTGGCTGGCACTTTGACCAGGCGTTTGTAGGGCGCGATCGTCACCTGATCATCGGCCGACGCCCTGGCCCTCACCTGGACCGTGACCGTTTGGGACAGGTTGTTGCGTACCGAGACCGGCACGTCGCCCGCCTTGCCGCCGAGCGTGACCCGCGACGAGACGGTGATCTTGACCTGTGCCAGCTTCCCCGACACGAAGGACAGTTCGCGTCGGAGCAACTGCGCGGCAGGCCGCTGCGCCCGCCTGCCGCCACGCCAGGCCGAGGACTCCACCGCGTCCACGGCGGTGGACAGGTAACCCTTGCCGCCGGTGGTGAGAATGCTGTCCAGCAGGCGGACGTGTGTGACGAGCTCATCGCGCACATGCCGCAGCAGTGCCCCGGTCAGTTCGCCGCGGCTCAGGTTCGACGGTGGCGCCCGCCGCTTCGGCGATCCGGGCGCAGGCCCGTCGGCGACGATGCTGGCCAGGGTGGCCGGGCGTAGCCAGGGTGCGGTGGCCGTCTCGTTCAGCAGCGTGTCGGCCAGGGTCAGGGACGGATCCCAGCGGCGCGGCGGGGCCGCCACCAGTGCACGGGATGTGCTGGCCGGCTCGGCGGCGATCATCGCGGTTTCCGCGAGGAACCACTGCTCCTTGGCGAACGCGGCGGCCTGCCGGATCTGGGCGCGCACGCCGGCCGGCACCGCGCCCGGGCCGGGCACCACGCCGGGTATCTCGCTGCGCCGCAGCGACAGGATCTGGGTGAGCTCGTGATCGGACAGCAGGACGTGCATCAGGCCGGCGGACCGGTTGGGTGTGGTGGTCACCGCCGTGGGCGTGTAGCTGACCTGGGCGACCGGCGGCATCAGCTTGCTGTCCATGATCATTACCTGGACGTGCTGCTGCGCGGCCAGTTCTTCCAGGACGCCGTAGTCCGCTACCCCGCCGGCCGGCCAGGCGATCACGCCGGGTGTGGTGGGGGTGGAGCCGGGTGTGGCCGGGGTGGACCGCTGGGACCGGCCGAGAAACCGCTGTGCCGCGAGCCGGCCATCGTTGAATGCGTCGGTCAGCTCGCTGTCCATGCCGTGGTGGGCCATGGCGGCCATGTCCACGTCGGCGTAGGGGGTGGCGAAGAAGTCCTGCTCACCGGCCAGGTCCTTGACGTCGCTCAGCCAGGCGGCCGCGGGACGGCTGGCCTGCTTGGTCTTTCCGCCTGTGCAGTCCTCACGGGCGCTGACCTGGTACGACTGCCTCATCACCGCGACGTCGCTCAGCAGCGCCGGGTCGATGGCCCAGGTGATAGCGGCCCGGCGGCCGTCGGCGCCCTGGCCGGCCTCGAGCAGGGTGTTGAGCCGCCCGTTGGGCGCCACACTGGCCGCGAGTTCGTTGGACATCAGCGCCGGGCACGCGCCCCGCTGCGGGGTGTCGATGAGCGGCCAGACCCAGCCAATGGTCAGCGGCTTCACGGTGCGCGCCGCGTGCTTTCCCGGCCAGAACGGCAGGAAGGTACGCGCCGCATCCACCACCGTGCCCGCCCTGCTGAGCTGCGCGGCCAGCGGGTACACGCCGAACGTCCGCATCCCCGCCTGGGCCACGTTCAGCGTCAGCGTCCACAGCTGGGTCCCGTGCGGCGGCACCCGGCCGGGCAGGGTGAGCTGCGCACCGGGCACCTGGGCCGCCGGGCTCGCCGAGGTCTCCGCGTTCAGGTAGCCGTGCATGGCCGACCGGCTGGACAAGGGGAGGTTGGACGACCAGAGCCGCACGGTCAGGCCCTGCAGCGTCTCTGAGGTGGGATTGGCGACGATCCCGGAGACGACGATCTTTCCCTTGGGCGTCGCGGTGGTCGGGCTTAGCGACGTGATCGCGATCCACGGGTGTGACCGTGCCCCGGGCTGGCTGGCCGCCGCGGTACGGGCCGCTCCGGCGCCCGCCTCCGGCGCGGCCGCCGCGGGCACCGTGGCGAGCCACCCGGCACCCACCGCCGCGGCCGCTGCCCCGGCCCCCAGCCGCAGCCACCTCCGGGCTCCGCTAGCGCGGCTAGCCCGGGGGAGCGACCCTCCGGGCCCCCCTGCCGGTGGTCCAAAGCCCCGCTCATTCGTCGCGGGGCTCTGGCCCGGCCGCACACACGCCATGTCGAAATGTTATTGCCGATCGTCGGCTGCCGTTTACACCCCGCGATCATCGCTCGAAGATGCCCAGACGGGGCAGCGGCAGCGCCAGCATGCCGCCGATTGGCGCTCAGCTGCCTGATCCATTACCGATTGACAGCCGCGAGCCCCTACCCTCGTGCCGTGCCGGATTCCTTCGATCTCACCCCGGACCAGCGCCGGGCCGCTGCCGACCTGCTGCGCGGGCCGGTGGCGTCCATCGCCGGTCTGGCACGCCTGTTCACCGACCGCGGCTATGAACTGGCCCTGGTCGGCGGGCTGGTCCGGGATGTCTTCCTGCGCCGCAAGCGCCCTGACTTCGAGTACGACCTGGCCACGGATGCGCGGCCGGAGCAGGTCCGCCAGATCGTCGCCCGCTGGGCCGACAAGATCTGGGAGACCGGCATCGAATACGGCACCATCGGCCTGCGCAAGGGCGACGTCATCTGCGAGATCACCAGCTACCGCAGCGATAGGTACCAGCCGGCCTCACGCCAGCCGGAGGTGACCTACGGCCGCTCGCTGGAGGAGGACCTGGCCCGGCGCGATTTCACCGTCAACGCCATCGCGGTGCGGCTGCCGTCGCTGGAGCTCGTCGACCCCTTCGGCGGCATGCGTGATCTGAGGGCCAGGGTGCTCCGCACACCGGGAAGGCCGGAAGACTCGTTCAACGACGACGCGCTGCGGATGCTCCGCGCCGCGCGGTTCGCCGCGCAGCTTGGCTTTTCCGTGGAACCCGATGTGCAGGCGGCGATGACCGCGATGGCTGGCCGGCTGTCGGTGGTGTCGGCCGAACGGATCAGCGGCGAGCTGACCAAGCTGATCCGCTCGCCGGGCCCCGAGGGACCGGTGCGCGGCATCTCCGTGCTGGTGGACACGGGGATCGCGGACCAGATCCTGCCCGAGGTACCCAAGCTCAGGCTGGAGCGCGATGAGCATTTCCGGCACAAGGACGTGTACCAGCACACGCTGACCGTGCTGGCCCGGGCCACCATTCTGGAGCCCGCCTACGGGCTGGAGAACGACCTGGTGGTCCGGCTTGCGGCGCTGCTGCACGACATCGGCAAGCCCAAGACGCGCCGCAAGCTGCCCGGCCCCGGGGGCAGGGTGGCCTTCCACCATCACGAGGTGGTCGGGGCGGCGATGGCCAAGGAGCGGCTCACCGCGCTGCGCTTCCCCTCGGCCGTGGTATCGGACGTGTCCGAGCTTGTCGCGCTGCACCTGCGGTTCCACGGCTACGGAGAGGGGGAGTGGACCGATTCGGCGGTCCGGCGCTACGTGCGGGACGCGGGACACCTGCTGACCCGGCTGCACGTGCTGACGCGGGCGGACTGCACGACAAGGAACAAGGCCAAGGCGCTGCGGCTTGAGCGCGCCTACGACGACCTGGAGAAGCGGATCGCGGTCCTGTCGGCGCAGGAGGAACTGGGCAAGATCAGGCCGGACCTGAACGGCACCGAGATCATGGAGATCCTCGGCGTGCCGCAGGGGCCGATCGTCGGCAAGGCCCGCACGTACCTGCTGGAACTGCGCATGGAACATGGCCCACTGGACCGTGAGCGTGCCATTCACGAACTGCTGCGCTGGGCCGAGGAGGCCGGCCTGGACGTGCCAGAGCCCCCGGAGGAGACCGGCGAAGGCTGACGGCTGAAGACCCAGTACCCGGCCGCCGCCGCGACGTACCCGGCCGCGACCGCCCCAAGAATCGCCGGCGACTTGCCGTTGTGCGGCACGAAGGCCGCGCACACGATCGCGCCGAGGGCCAGCGAGACGTTGAACGTCACGTCGTAAAAGGCGAACAACCGGCCGCGGAAGGCGTCGTCGGTGTCCTCCTGCAGCACCGTGGTCGCGCAGATCGCCACGCCCTGCGCGGTCAGGTACAGCAGGAACCCGAAGGCCAGGTACGCGATCTCGTCGAAGCTCTCACCTAGCACCGCGGTCACCACCCCGGCCGCCGCAAGCAGCAGCGCGATGACGGCCCGCTTGGACAGCCACCGGGTGGCGGGCGGCACCACCAGCGCCGCGCAGCCATAACCGACCGCGGAGACCGTCGCCAGCACCACGACGTGGCCCTCGGCCACCGCGGCGCTTGAGGGGTAGAAGTAGTTCCGGTACAGCAGGATCGACACCACGGTCAGGATCCCGAACAGGAACTTGCCGGCACCGGTGGCGCCGAGCGCACTGGCCGGGCCGCGGTGCCTGACCGCGTACCGCGCGGCGGCCGCCAGGTCGATCGCGACCACGCCCACCTCGCCGAGCAGCCGTCCCGGCTCGGCTCCCGGCTCGAACTCCGGGCCGAGCAGGTCACGGCGCATGGTGGCGGCCACCGCGCCCGCCGCCACGTAACAGCACCCGGCCACCAGGATCGTGATGGCGGCACCGCGCTCGGTATCGCCGGTGGCCGCGTTCAGGCCGAGGGCGGCGATGCCGCCGACCGCGCCGACGATGCCACCGACGGTCGGCGACACCGAATTGGCCATCACCAGCTTGTCCTCGGCCACCACGTGCGGCAGCGCGGCGGACAGCGACGCCAGGAAGAACCTGTTCACGCCCAGTACGAGCAGCACCGCCACATACAGCGGCACGCCCCGGCCGCCGGCGGCCATCACGGCCGCGACCAGCACGACGAAGGCCGACCGGAGCAGGGCGGAGAAGACCAGGATCTGACGGCGCGACCAGCGGTCGATGAGCACCCCGGCGAACGGGCCGATGACCGAGTACGGCAGGTAGAGCACGGTGAACGCGGCCGCCGCTGCCGACGGGCTGGGGAACGAGCTTGCGTTGAAGAACACGTACGTGCCCACGCCAGCGGTGACGATGCCATCCCCGGCCTGGGAGATCAGCCGGACCGAGAACAGCCGCCGGAAGTTCCGTTCCGCCAGCACGCTGCGCAGGTCGGCCAGGAGAGAGGCGCGGGGCACCCGCTCAGCCTAACGGGTGCCCCGGGACCAGGGGTCTTTCGAACGGCGGGCGGCCACGGGGTGCGTAATGCCGCGAAAATGTCCTAGCGCTGCCGTGGCAGGCCAGGCTCTAGCGGTCCACCTCACCACGGATGAACTTCTCCACCGCGTCTCGCGCGTCGTCGTCGCCGTACTGCTCCGGCGGGGACTTCATGAAGTAGCTCGCCGCCGACAGCAACGGCCCGCCGATGCCGCGGTCCAGGGCGATCTTGGCCGCACGGATCGCGTCGATGATCACGCCGGCCGAGTTCGGCGAGTCCCAGACCTCCAGCTTGTACTCGAGGCTGAGCGGCACGTCGCCGAACGCCTTCCCCTCCAGCCGTACATAGGCCCACTTGCGGTCGTCGAGCCACGGGACGTGGTCGGACGGGCCGATGTGCACGGCCGCCTTCTCCATCTCGTGCGGGATCTGGGAGGTCACCGACTGCGTCTTGGAGACCTTCTTGGACTGGAGCCTGGTGCGCTCCAGCATGTTCATGAAGTCCATGTTGCCGCCGAAGTTGAGCTGGTAGGTGCGCAGCAGTTCCACGCCCCTGTCCTCGAACAGCTTGGCCAGCACCCGGTGGGTGATCGTGGCGCCCACCTGCGACTTGATGTCATCGCCGATAATCGGCACGCCGGCCTCGGCGAACTTGGCGGCCCACTCCGGGTCCGAGGCGATGAACACCGGGAGGGCGTTGACGAACGCCACACCGGCCTGGAGCGCGCACTGCGCGTAGTACCGGTCCGCCTGCTCCGAGCCGACCGGCAGGTACGACACCAGCACGTCGGCCCGGGCGTCACGGAGCACCTGGACGACGTCGACGTACGGGTCGTCCGACTCGGTGATCATCTCCTGGTAGTACTGGCCCAGGCCGTCCAGGGTCGGCCCGCGCTGCACGACGACGCCGGTCGGCGGCACGTCACAGATCTTGATCGTGTTGTTCTCGCTGGCCCCGATCGCCTCGGCCAGGTCCCGCCCGACCTTCTTGGCGTCCACGTCGAACGCCGCGACGAACTCCACGTCGCGCACGTGGTAGGGGCCGAACTGTACGTGCATCAGGCCCGGTACCCGGCTCTCCGGATCGGCGTCCTTGTAGTACTCCACCCCCTGGACGAGGGAACTTGCGCAGTTGCCCACACCCACGATGGCTACTCGTACCGAACCCATGAGGATTGCTCCTGTTCTTTGCCAGCGGCGCCGCGGGGGCGGCGCCGGCCTATCTCAGCTCGCGGAAGTGCCCGCGGAGGTGTCGTTATCGCCGGGTGGCGGGGACTGCCGTCCCTGCTCGCTACCCGCTTGCCGCTCGGTGGCGATCAGTTCGTTGAGCCAGCGGACTTCCCGCTCGACCGACTCAAGGCCGTGCCTGTGCAGCTCGAGCGTGTAGCTGTCCAGGCGTTCCCTGGTCCGTGCCATCGCCGCCCGGACGCCGTCAAGACGCTCTTCCAGCCTCGTCCGGCGGCCCTCCAGGATGCGCAGCCTGATGTCCGCGCGGGTCTGGCCGAAGAATGCGAACCGGACGCCGAAGCCGTCGTCCTCCCATGCGGCAGGCCCCGGCTCGGCCAGCAGCTGCTGCAGCCTCTCCTTGCCCTCCGCGGTCAGCCGGTAGACGATCTTCGACCGCCGGCCAGCCAGCGGCTTGCCCGCCAGATCCGGCTGTTCCTCCGCGATCAGGCCCTGGGCGAGGAGTTCCTTGAGGCAGGGGTAGAGCGAGCCGTAGCCGAACGCACGGAACGCGCCGAGGAAGGAATTCAGCCGCTTGCGCAGTTCATAGCCGTGCATGGGAGTCTCGTGCAGCAGGCCGAGCACGGCGAGCTCGAGCACTCCCGACCGGTGACCGCTCACGACAGCCCATGCCTCCCGCTGCGCCTTCCTGGCTCGTCCCGGTTGGACGGGCCCAAAGCGCATACCTCGAATCGATGTATCGAACCGATACATCGTCAAGATATGTCGAACCGAGAGATGTTGCAACCTCCCGTTGGGTGGCCGTTCGCCGCCATGGTGCATAGCTCCTGGCCGGCCCGTCCGGCCGCGCAGATGGCGGGCTGCCAGGTCTCGGCGCGGTCACGAATGCGTCGTACTCTGTCTGGGATGGCACCCAGGAGATCCGTGGTCGACTACGCGCTTGCCCGCAGGGCAACGCTCGCCTCGGTATTGGCCGGCCACACCACCGTCGCGGACGTCTGCGACGCGCATCCCTATCTGCTCCGTGCCGCGAAGTTCCATGGCGAGGCGACAAACACCGGATGCCCGATCTGCCGCCGGTCCCGGCTCACCCACGTGACCTACGTGTATGGGGACGAACTCGGGCGATACGAAGGCCGGGTGAAGCAGGCGCCGGAACTGGCCGAGATGGCCACGGAATATGGGGAGTTCCGGGCGTACGTCGTCGAGGTCTGCCAGAGTTGTGGCTGGAACCACCTCGCCTCGTCCTATGTTCTTGGCACGGGCGAGCCGCGCGCCCGGCGCGGCCGGCCTGGGTCACAAACAGCGAGCAAGACGAGTTAAAGTTCTGGTCCGGGCAAGATCATTCCCGGGGCGTGAGGCAGAGCCACGAGGCAAGGTGGCAAACGGGCACGACGCCGTGCACCGCCAGGTACGGTGAACCGCGGTGGGTTGACTACCCCCGCCCGGACTGGCTCATCCAAACCAGCGAGGGACGCGTGAGTAACCCAGATATTCCTTACGCCTACCGGCCAGGCCGGGGCGGTTCTTTCCCGTCCCGCGACTCTTCTGACGGCTACGCTGCGGCCTCCCAGGCCGACGGGCGCGGCCTGGACGGGCTCGGCGGATACGGCCGCGGTTCCGGGCGCTCGGGCGGTGGCGGCCGGCACGGCGGGCACTCGAACCGGTCGTCGCGAGGGTCCCTGCGTGGCGGTGGATCGCCGCGCCACGGCGGGACGGCCGCGGCCGACGGCACTCGCGGCGGGGTCCGCGAGGACTACGTTTGGCCTGACCCCACCACCCCGCCCAAGTCGCCGCGGCGGGGCAGCGGACCGGACCACGACGGGCCGTCGCGCCCGGGGAGCCGGGACGGCGGCGCGACCCCCTGGGGCGAGCGCAGCGCCCGCAGCCGCGCGACGTCCAAGTTCGGCACCGGCGTTCGCGACATCAGGGACGACCTGCGTGAGCGGCTGCGCCGCAACGGCGTTCGGGGCGACTGGGACCAGCAGGGCGGCCACCGGTCCCGGCGCAGCGGAAACGGCAGCGGCGACTGGGGCGGGCCGGACGGCCCGGGCGGCAAGGAACCGCGCCGCAAGGGCAGCTGGTGGCGCCACTGGAGCTGGAAGAAGGTGCTGACGATCGTCGCGGCGCTCGTCGGCCTCATGATCATCACAGCCATGGCGGGCGTGGCGTATGCCTACTCAAAGACCCCCATCCCCGATGTCCAGACGGCCGTCATGCAACAGGCCTCCAAGGTCTACTTCAGCGACGGCAAGACCGAGGTGGGCCAGTTCGGCCAGACCAACCGGGTGATCCTCACCTACAACCAGTTCCCCCCGAAGCTCCGCGACGCGGTGGTGGCGGCCGAGGACAAGAACTTCTGGCACGAGGGCGGCATCTCGGTGACCGGTATCGTCCGCGCCGCCTACTACGACCTCACCAGCTCCGGCGGGAACCTGCAGGGTGGCTCCACCATCACCCAGCAGCTGGTCAGGAACTACTACGACGACATCGGCACGGCGCAGACCGCGAGCCGCAAGATCAAGGAGATCTTCGTCGCGCAGAAGCTCGCCCAGGCCAAGTCCAAGCAGTGGATCCTCCAGCAGTACCTGAACACGGTCTACTTCGGCGGTGGCGCCTACGGTGCCGCCGCGGCGGCGCAGGTCTACTTCGGCCTGGACCCCAGCCATCTCAGCAAGATCACCGCGGCGCAGGCCGCGATGATCGCCGCGATGATCCAGGCCCCGAGCTACTACAAGCCCGACCCCAAGGCCGGTGCGGCGCACGCGGCCCTGGTGTTCCGCTGGAAGTACGTGCTCCGGACCATGGAGTCCATAGGCACGCTGTCCCCGCAGGATTATTCGGCGGCGCTGGCGAAGTTCCCCGCCGTGGTCCCGCCGATGAGCAACACCTGGAACGGCTACCAGGGCTACATCATGCAAGCCGTGCTGAACGAGCTTGAGTCGACCTACCACTACACGCTGGGCCAGATCAACACCACTGGCCTGCACGTGGTCACCACGTTCAACCAGAACCTGATGAAATCGCTGTACTCCACGGTCCGGCAGGCCGACACCCTGATGAAGCACTGCACAACGCCTGCCCTCCTGGCCAGCCAGGCCCATACGACCTGCACGAAGCTGCCGCGCTGGGTCCGCACCGGGGCGGTGCTCGAGGACGTGCACAACGGCGCCATCATGGCCATGTACAGCGGGCCGAACTACAACGGGAAGGACTGCCACTGCCAGTTCGACAACGCGCTGCAGTCCCGCAACCAGGTCGGCTCCTCGTTCAAGACCTACGTCCTTGCCACCGCCGTCAAGCAGGGGATGAACGTCCAGACGTCCATCCTGGACGGCGACTCGCCGCTGTGGATCCCGCCCGACTCGTCGCCGACGCTCTTCGCCAAGCCGGGTAGCCAGTCGCCCGGCCCTGGCTACTACAAGGTCGTCAACGACGAGAGCGGTACCAACAGCTTCGGGCCCACGCACGTGCAGAAGGCGACGGCCCTCTCGCTCAACACGGCCTATACCGACCTGTGGCACAAGGTTGCCTACGACCCGACGACCGGCCGGCACCCGGTGACCGACATGGCCAAGGCCTTCGGCGTGGACGTCAAGCTCAGCGGGATGGTCGGCGGGCCAAACCCGATGCAGGATGAGGCGGGGATCGCGCTCGGCCAGGCGTCGCTGACCGCCGAGGAGCAGGCGACCACGATCGCCACGATCGCCGACAACGGCGTGTACCACACCCCGCACGTCATCAAGAAGATCGTCGTCGGCAGCTCGGTCACCCCGGCGAAGGTCACCACCCGCCAGGTGCTGACCGCCGCCCAGGCGGCGGACGTGGCCTGGGCGCTGTCAGCGGACACGAGCCCCGGCGGCACCGCGGCGGGCCTTGGCCTGGACAACGGCCAGCCGGTCATCGCCAAGACCGGGACGACCAACCTGTCCCAGTCGGCGTACTTCATGGCCGCGACGCCGAAGTACGCGATGGCGGACGCCATGTTCGTCAACCACCCGAACTGCCCGCCGCGGCTCGGGTCGGCGTGCTCGGCGGACTCGGCGCTCGCGTACGCGCCGCCAGCCGGTGTGCAGACCCTGTTCGGCGTCGGCGGCATGTCCGGTTACGGCGGGCAGTGGCCGGCGTACATGTGGCACGAGTACTTCGTGAAGAACTTCGAAAAGGTGCCGGTCGAGCAGTTCCCGCCGGTCAACAACGACGGGGAGAGGTGGAACCTGTACGGCGCCCTGCCCAAGCCCAAGCCCAAGCACGACCAGAACCCGGGCAATCAGTGCCAGGGCCAGGGCCAGGGCCAAGGCCAGGGACAGCGAAAGTGCCCTCAAGGCGTGCCGACGCCGTCCGGATTCCCGACGCCGTCCGGATTCCCGACGCCGACGGGGAACCCCACCCCGACCGGGCGCCCCACGCCGACCGGGCACCACGGTGGGGCGGCCTCCCAGGCCGCCTCGGCCACCGGGTCCGGCGGATCCGGTGCGGCCGGGGCCGGGGCAGTCGGGCTGGCCCTCGTCGTGGTGGCCGGGCCGTCCCTGCCGCTGGTGACTAGGCTGCGTAACAGGCGATCGCGAGCACGAACGTCAGCGGAGCGGCCGCCGGGCAGTTAGGTCTAGCTGGCTCGCCTGGGCCGGGGCGGGAACCGATGGCTGAACACGACGGGGCGGAGATGACTACCGGGCCGCCCACAGCGACTGGCGCGCGTCCACCCGGGGCGCAGCCATGGCAGCACCGTGCAGCGATGCTGGCGGGCTCCACCACGGCCCTGGTCCTGGCCAGCCTGGCCGGCAGCGCACTCGGGTTCCTCAACAAGGCCGCGTGCCGCAGCGGTGACTGGAACATCTACCTCAAGCAGTTCCAGGCCCACTGCTACACCGACATCTACCCGCTGTACTTCAACGAGCAGCTTTCGTCGGGCAAGGTCCCCTACACCGGCCATCCGGTCGAGTATCCGGTGCTCATCGGGGCGGTGATGCAGGCGGTGGCCT
>Ga0306920_100000926_pt1 | contig 35649 bp, 33 predicted proteins | sample flu12Cox44000170_FD_204666 | JGI IMG/M metagenome (GOLD analysis project Ga0306920, IMG submission 204666) | Lab enrichment of tropical soil microbial communities from Luquillo Experimental Forest, Puerto Rico - flux4day.12C.oxic.44.000.170 (v2)... | ecosystem: Environmental > Terrestrial >...
GCAAGTTCAGTTCAGGAACTTCAAATCGATCCGCGGCACTAGAGAAACAATAATTTTCTAGTGTCCCTTTGTTTCCGAAGTTCGTGTCAGGTGATGCCGCGGGGTATCACGAACTTCGGAAACGGGACACTAGATGCCGCGTGAATCATTCACGGGAGGAGCCTATGAGCGACGCCAGGAAGCTGTCCTCAATGGACGCATCGTTTCTGTATCTGGAAACGCCGGAAATGCCGATGCATGTCGGAAGCATGGCGATCTTCCGCCTGCCCGACGATTACAGGGGCGATTTTTTTGAAGAATTCAAGGCGATGATCGCCTCGCGCCTGCACGTCGCGCCGATCCTGAAAGCGCGCCTCGAAAAGGCGCCGCTCGACATCGATCATCCTTCCTGGGTCGAGGACGACCAGTTCGATATCGACCGCCATATTTTCCGCGCCAGTCTCCCGGCGCCCCACGACCGCGCGACGCTCGAGCGCATCGTCGGCTGGATGCATGCCAAGCTTCTCAACCGCGCCCGTCCGCTCTGGGAGTTCTATGTCTTCGAAGGCATGAAGGATAACGAGATCGGGCTTTATTCCAAGATGCACCACGCCTGCATCGACGGCGGCGCTGGCGCGGCGCTGACCAACATGATCTATGACGTGACGCCGATCCCGCGCAAAATCGATCCGCCCGCGGCGCGCGTCAAGGTCGGGCAGGAGCCGCGTGACATCGCCGCCAATCTTCTGGACTCCTACCAGCAGCTCTGGCGCCAGCCGTTCGATGCTTCAGCGGCTGCCAAGGGCATCGAACTGCCGCGATCGGGAAAGAGCGATCTCGGTTCGATCCTGTTCGACAACGCCATGTTCCAGATCGAGAACGCCGTCAAATTCGTCGGCAATGTGCCGACCATGCTCAAAAGCGTCTCCGACGTGATCGGAAAGATCAGCGATCCGAAATCGCGCGACAGCATCGCGAGCATGTTGTCGCCGCCGACCATCCTGAACAAGGCGATCTCGTCGGAACGCAGCTTTGCCGGCGTCTCGATCCCGCTAAGCCGCGCCAAGGCCATTGCCAAGCAGTCGAACGGCAAGTTGAACGACGTGGTGCTTGCGATATCGAGCGGGGTGGTGCGGCGCTATCTGCTGGAGCGCGGCGCGCTGCCTGCGAAATCGATGACTGCCGCGGTGCCGATCTCGCTGCGCGAAGAAGGCAATACCGAGGCAAACAACCAGGTGTTCGGCATGATCTGCTCGATCGCCACCAATGTTGACGATCCCAAGACGAGGCTCGAGACGATCATTGCGCAATCGACCAAGTCCAAGGAGATGTCGCATCCGCTGCGGGCGCTGATGCCGCAGGTGCAGAATGTCTCGATGCTGGGAGCACCGATCCTGGTCCAGATCCTGGCGTTGCTCTACAGCCGCTCGAGCCTGTCGGATGTGTTGCCGCCAACCGCGAATATCACGGTCTCGAACGTTCCGGGACCGCGTCAGACGCTGTACGCGGCGGGTGCCGAATTGCTGCACATCTTCCCGGTTTCGATCTCGGTGCATGGGCTTGCGCTCAACATCACCGTGCAGAGCTACCGCGATCAGCTCGACTTCGGTTTCATCGCCGGCGCCAACATCATTCCGCACGTCCAGGAACTCTGCGACATGCTGCCTGCGGAATTCGCCGCGCTCGAAGCAGCATTTGCTCCGCCCGAAACCGACGTCAAGGGCGCGGCCGAGTAGGAAACGCCGATGATCGAAATGCCTCCGCTGCAATTCGCACGGACCAACGGGATTCGGATGGGCTTTTATGAGGCCGGTCCGAAAACCGACAAGCCGCCGTTCGTTCTCTGCCACGGCTGGCCGGAGATCGCGTTTTCCTGGCGCCACCAGATCAAGGCGCTGGGCGAGGCCGGCTTTCGGGTTCTCGCGCCGGACCAGCGCGGCTATGGCGCAACCGACCGGCCCGAAGCGGTCGAGGACTACGATCTGGAGCACCTGACCGGCGATCTCGTCGGTCTGCTCGATCATCTTGACATCGACAAGGCCATCTTCGTCGGTCACGACTGGGGTGGATTTGTCGTCTGGCAGATGGCGCTTCGATATCCCGACCGCGTCGCCGGGGTCGTCGGTGTCAACACGCCGCATACCAACCGTGCGCCTGCCGATCCGATCGAACTGATGCGCAAGCGCTTTGGCGAGCACATGTACATCGTGCAGTTTCAAAATCCTTCGCGCGAAGCCGACAAGATCTTCGATAGCCGGGTCGAGCAGACCTTCGACGCCTTCATGCGCAAACCGGTGCCGCGCAGGGACGTCGCGCCGACGGAGCCGCCGACCGCGGGCCTTGGGGCTTCGCCCCGGCTGAACCTTGCGTTTCCGCAAATGATCGCCGGCTACGATGCCAGGCACGACCCGCGGACGCCGATTCTGTCGGCGGAGGAAAAGAAAGTTTTCATCGACACCTTCACCAGGACCGGTTTCACCGGCGGGATCAACTGGTACCGGAACTTTACCCGCAACTGGGAACGATCGGCCGGGCTCGATCACACGGTGCGGGTGCCCTCGCTGATGATCATGGCTGAAAATGATGCCGTACTGCCGCCATCGGCCGCCAACGGGATGGAAAAAATCGTGCCCGATCTCGAAAAATATCTGGTGCGGGACAGCGGTCACTGGACCCAGCAGGAGAAGCCGGAAGAGGTCAGCGCCAGGCTGATCGAATGGCGGAGAAGGCGTTTTGGTTAGTGACCGTCATTGCGAAGAGCAAAGCCGACGAAGCAATCCAGTTGCTTCGTTCATTTTCTGGATTGCTTCGCGGAGCCTGTCGGCGGGCGCGCGTTCGCGCGACCCGTTGGCTCGCAATGACGATTCATGAGTAACGGAAAATTCGAAAATGCCGGCGAAAAAGAACCGACTGAACCCCATCCCGCATCCGCCGATGAAACCGGTGGTCGGCAATATGCTCTCCCTTGATTCGACGGCGCCGGTGCAGAATCTGGCGCGGCTCGCCAGGGAATTGGGGCCGATCTACTGGATGGACATGATGGGCGCGCCGCTCGTCGTCGTCTCCGGCCACGATCTCGTCGACGAACTCAGCGACGAGAAGCGTTTCGGCAAGTTGGTGCGCGGGCCGCTGCGGCGGGTGCGCGCGATCGGCGGCGACGGTCTCTTCACCGCCGATACTACCGAGCCGAATTGGAGCAAGGCGCATAACATTCTGCTGCAGCCGTTCGGCAACCGCGCCATGCAATCCTATCATCCGAGCATGGTCGACATCGCCGAGCAGCTGGTGAAGAAATGGGAACGGTTGAACGCGGACGAGGAAGTCGAAGTCGTTCACGACATGACCGCGCTCACGCTCGACACGATCGGACTGTGCGGCTTCGACTATCGTTTCAATTCGTTCTACCGGCGCGACTATCACCCCTTCGTGGCGTCGCTGGTCCGCTCGCTCGAGACCATCATGATGATCCGCGGCCTGCCGCTGGAAAATCTGTGGATGCAGAAGCGGCGGCGCGATCTGGCCGCCGACGTCATCTTCATGAACAAGATGGTCGACGAGATCGTTGCCGAGCGCCGTAGCAACGCTGCGGCGACCGAGGACAAGAAAGACATGCTTGCGGCGATGATGACCGGCGTCGACCGCGCTACCGGCGAGCAACTTGACGACGTCAATATCCGCTACCAGATCAACACGTTCTTGATTGCGGGCCACGAAACCACCAGCGGACTCCTGTCTTGCACGCTCTACGCGTTGTTGAAGCACCCCGAGGTGCTCAAGAAAGCCTACGAGGAGGTCGATCGGGTTCTCGGACCCGATGTCAACATCAAACCGACCTATCAGCAAGTCACACAACTCACCTACATCACGCAGGTGCTGAAGGAAGCGCTGCGACTCTGGCCGCCGGCGCCGGCCTACGGGATCGGACCGCTGGCCGATGAAGTCATTGGCGGCAAATACAAGCTCAAAAAAAACCAGTTCATCACCGTGCTGGTATTGGCGCTGCATCGTGATCCCTCGGTCTGGGGGCCCAATCCCGATGCATTCGATCCGGAGAATTTTTCCCGCGAAGCGGAAGCGGCGCGTCCGGTCAACGCCTGGAAACCATTCGGCAATGGCCAGCGCGCCTGCATCGGGCGCGGCTTTGCGATGCATGAGGCGGCGCTTGCGATCGGCATGATCCTGCAACGCTTCAAGTTGATCGACGTCCACCGCTACCAGATGCATCTGAAGGAGACGCTGACGATCAAGCCGGAGGGTTTCAGGATCAAGGTGCGGCCGCGCGCCGACAAGGAGCGCGGCACGTTTGCCGGCGCGACCGCAACGGCGGCGACGACTGCGGCAGCGCCTCGCACGCGGACCCGTCCCGCGCACAACACGCCGCTGCTTGTGCTGTACGGCTCCAATCTCGGCACCGCTGAAGAGCTTGCGACGCGTGTGGCCGATCTTGCCGAGGTCAACGGCTTTGCGACAAGGCTGGCGCCGCTCGACGAATTCGTGGGCAAATTGCCGGAAGAGGGCGGCGCGTTGATCTTCTGTGCGTCCTATAATGGCGCGCCGCCGGATAACGCCACCCAGTTCGTCAAATGGCTGGGCGGCGATTTGCCCAAGGATGCTTTCTCGAAGCTGCGCTACGCGGTGTTCGGTTGCGGCAACAGCGACTGGGCCGCGACCTATCAGGCCGTACCGCGTTTCATCGACGAGAAATTGGCCGCCCATGGCGGCCGCGGCGTCTTTGCGCGCGGCGAGGGGGATGCACGTGGCGACCTCGACAGCGAATTCGAGAGCTGGTTTGCCAAGCTCGCCCCGCTCGCGACAAAGGAATTCGGCATCGAATCCAGTTTCGCCCGCAGCGCCGATGACGAACCACTTTACCAGGTCGAGCCGGTTGCCCCATCAGTGGTCAACACCGTGGTCGCTCTCGGCGGCGCTTCGCCGATGAAGGTGCTCGCCAATGCCGAATTGCAAAACAAGGCAGGCGCCAACGCCTCGGAGAGATCGACCCGGCACATCGAGGTGCAATTGCCTCATGGTCATGCTTACCGGGTCGGCGATCATTTGAGCGTCGTGCCCCGCAACGACCCGGCGCTGGTCGATGCAGTAGCCCGCCGGTTCGGTTTTCTTCCCTCCGACCAGATTCGCCTGAAGGTCGCCGACGGCCGGCGCGCGCAATTGCCTACAAGCGAAGCCGTGTCGGTCGGGCGACTGCTGGCAGATTTCGTCGAATTGCAGCAGGTCGCCACCCGCAAGCAAATCCAGATCATGTCTGAGCACACAAATTGTCCGATGACCAAGCCGAAGCTGCTCGCCTTTGTCGGGGACGATGCCGCCTCCGCCGAGCGTTATCGCGCGGAGGTTCACGGCAAGCGCAAATCGGTGTTCGACCTTCTGGAGGAATATCCGGCCTGCGAATTGCCGTTGCATGCTTACCTTGAAATGCTCTCCCTGCTGGCCCCTCGCTATTATTCGATTTCGTCCTCGCCGTCGGTCGATCCCTTGCGTTGCAGCGTCACCGTCGCCGTGGTCGAGGGGCAAGCGAGCTCGGGCCGCGGCATCTACAAGGGCATCTGCTCGAACTATCTTGCCGGCCGCCGGGTCGGCGAAGCCATCCAGGCCACCGTGCGCGAAACCAAGGCCGGTTTCCGCCTGCCTGACGATCCCGCCGTGCCGATCATCATGATCGGCCCCGGCACGGGGCTTGCGCCGTTCCGCGGCTTCCTGCAGCAGCGAGCCGCCTCGAAGGCGAGTGGGGCGACCCTTGGGCCGGCGATGCTGTTCTTCGGCTGCCGCCATCCCGAACAGGATTATCTCTACGCGGATGAACTGAAGGCCTTTGCGGCTGATGGCGTCACCGAACTCTATACCGCGTTCTCGCGCGGCGACGGTCCGAAGACCTATGTGCAGAACCTGGTCGCAGCCGAACAGGATCGCGTCTGGAAGCTGATCGAGGACGGCGCGATCATCTATGTGTGCGGCGACGGCGGCAAGATGGAGCCGGACGTCAAGGCGGCGCTGGTTGCGATCTACCGCGAGCGCACTGGCGCCGATGCGTCCGCCGCCCAGCATTGGATCGGCGATCTCGGCGCCAGAAATCGCTATGTGCTCGACGTCTGGGCGGGTGGGTAAATTCTACCGCTTGGGCGGCAAGCGCTCGAAGCTCGGTATCCCCTCGGCGATCATGTGAAATGGCTGCTTGTCGACGGTGTAGATCGCCATCTGCGGCGCGCCGAATAGCGTGGGATCGTCGAGCGTGCCGATCTTGATGATCACGGGGGACAATCCGGGTCGCCGCGTGAGCAGATGGGTGCCGCACTCGCCGCAGAATTCGCGCGTGACGGCGCCTTCAAGGTCGCTGCGCGTGAACTGTTTGGGCGTGCCCTTGGTGAAGCTGAAGCCGTCGACAGGCATCAGCATGAACATGTTGGGAGAGCCGCCGGAAAAATATTGGCATTCCCGGCAGTGGCATTGCGCCTTCAGCTTCGGCTCGCCCTCGGCGACATATCGTATGCTGCCGCAATAGCATCCGCCTTCCAGTTTCATGAGATCTTCTCTTTTTCCTGATTTGCCGCTTTTCTGGATGCTTCCTTCGCATGATTGTCGATGGCGTCGATGATTTGCGGCCAGAACGGAATCGGCAGCGCGTGGCCCATGCCGGGGATCATCAGGAGTTTCGCCCCGGGAATCGAGGCGGCTGTGTCCTTGCCGCCCTCGGGCCGTACCAGCGGATCGACGGTGCCGTGAATCACCAGCGTCGGCGCCTTGACCGCGTGTAGCCGCTCTTTGCGGCTGCCGGAAGCGAGGACGGCGCGAAGCTGGCGTCCGGCGCCGGCAGGATTGAGGCCGCGTTCATATGTTCGCTTTGCCCGCGCGAGATCAAGCGCCTCATCCTCCGGGAAGCTGCCGACCCGCAAGACCTTCCAGGTCTTGGCGAAGCGATCGAGGTATTCCTCCCTGGTGGCGGGCGGCGGCGCCACCAGGATCGCCATCGCTTCACGACTCGCCTGCGGCAGTCGAGGATTGCCGGTGGTCGACATGATCGACGTAAGCGAGCGTACCCGCTGCGGGAACGAGATCGCGATTTCCTGCGCGATCATGCCGCCCATCGAGGCGCCAACGAGATGCGCCGACCTGATGCCGAGCACGTCCATCAGCCCGACTGTATCCTCCGCCATGTCGCGCAATTGGTAAGGCGCCTGGACCGGGATTTTCAGGAACCGCAGCTTGAGCAGTTCCATCGCGGTCAGGCGCTTGCCGCCGGAGAGATGGCTGGACTTGCCGATGTCGCGATTATCGAAGCGGATGACGCGAAAGCCGCGCGCGGCGAGCTGGCGGCAAAAATCGTCGTCCCAATGGATCATCTGGGCCCCGAGCCCCATGATCAAAATCATCGGCTCGGCGGCCGGATCGCCGAAGATTTCGTAGCAAAGGTCGATGCCGTTGGTGCGAGCGAGCTGTGGCGGTTGATGAGTTGACGGGTTCAATGCGGCATTCCCTTGTGAACGGCTTTGGAAAGGATTTCTATGACACGGTTTTTCGCGGCACAGAAGGCTCTTCAGGTTGACCGGCTAGTGGTCCGATTCTAACATTCGCATTCCGTTGCTGCGGACATCTTTTGCGAATGTTAGAATCAAAGGACCACTGGCAAATATAAGATTCTAGTGGAGTTTTGGATTTGACATTCGCTTTACGATCTCGCGATTAAGTGGGTAGCGAATGTCAAATCCACTCCACTTGGCGCAACGGTGTGGAATGAAATAACCGCAGTCCGCGGGCAGCTTGATGCTGCGACAAGCCTCGACTTTCGCGATCATGCCGGAGGACGCCGATGGCAGACAAGAGCAACGATCCAGTCGCGCTGTGGCAAAACATGATCGGCGAGATGGAAAAGGGTTTTAACGCCTTCGCCAATCAGGCGATGGCGTCGCCGCAATTCAGCAAGGTCATGAATCAGGTGGGCGGGACTACGGCGGGCGCACAAAGACAGCTCGTCGAACTCATGGAGAAGTATCTGGTATCCATGAACCTGCCGAGCCGGGCGCAGATGGTCAGCATGGCGGAGCGGCTGGCCTCGATCGAGGGGCAGCTGAACGAGATCAAGACGCTCCTGCAGCAAATCCACGGACAAACCGGAGCGCCAAACGCTCCGGCGACGCCGCGGCCGCCGCGCACCAGGCGCCCGCCTTCGCCGCCCTCACCTGGAGGCGGAGAGCAAAAATGAGCGCCGACGCCGGCCTCAATCCGCTCGGTCTCGACCTGGCGTCGATCCCCGAACGGATTCAGACCGAAGTCCAGCGCGCCATTCAACGCAGCATCAAGGGCGTCGAATATATCTCGACCTCGGGACCGTCGCTCGGTTCGACGCCCAAGGACGTATTAAGTGTCCGCGGCACGATGAATCTCTATCATTACCGGCCGATTGCCGATGAAATCTACCGCGTGCCGATCCTGATCGTGATGGCGACCACCAATCGCGGCTATATCCTCGACATGGTGCCGGGCCAGAGCTTCATCGAGTTTCTTTTGAAGCGCGGCTATGACGTTTACATGCTGGACTGGAGCGCGCCCAAACCGGAAGAAAAGCGGCTGCGGATGGAGGATTACGTCCTCGACTTCATTCCGGACTGCGTGCGGCGGGTGCAACAGGATTCCGGCGAAACCGACGTCACCGTGATCGGCTACTGCTTCGGCGGCGTGTTGTCGCTGCTTTACGGCTCGATCTTCAACGACGGGCCGATGAAGAACCTGATCTGCTTCACCACGCCGATCGACTTCCACGAAATGAAGCTGTTCCAGAATTTTTCCGACCGCCGCTATTTCGACGTCGATCATCTGATCGACAGTATCGGCAACGTGCCGCCGGAAATGATCCTGTCGTCGTTCGAGATGCTGCGGCCGGCCTCGCGCGCCGCGAGCCAGGTGCAGCTCTGGGACAACATCTGGAATGACGAGTTCGTGAAATCCTTCCGGATGTTCGATCGCTGGGCGACCGACACGCTGCCGCTGGCCGGCGAATATTTCCGCACCATCACCAAGGACCTGATGTGGGACAACAAACTCTACAACGACACCATGACCGTCGGCGGACGCAACGCTGATATCACCAACATCAGGGTGCCGATTTTGCATGCAGTGGCCGAGCACGACCACATCGTTCCCTATGATGCGGCGAAGCCGCTCATCCAGAAGGTCGGCTCGGCCGACAAGGAAGAGGTCATGCTCAAGGGCGGCCATGTCAGCCTGGTCGCCGGCGCCAACGCCATCCGGCGATTGTGGCCCAAACTCGATTCATGGTTATGCGAGAGATCAACATGAGTGACAAACGCACCTATCCGCGGCACGTCAAAACAGATGCCGGCGAGATCGAATTCCGATTGATGTCGCGTGCCGACGAGGCAGCGGTGCTTGCCTTCGCGCAAAAACTGCCGACCCACGATCTGTTGTTCCTGCCGCGCAACATCAGCCAGCCGAAAGTGCTTTCGGCCTGGATCAATGAGATCGAGCGGGGCGACATCACGAGCCTGCTCGCGATCAGGCAGGGCGTCGTCGTCGGCTGCGGCACGCTGGTGCGCGACCCGCACTCATGGTCGCCTCATGTCGGCGAAATCCGGATGGTAGTGTCGCTCGATGTCCGCGGCCAGGGCGTGGGGAGGGCGCTGTCGCAAGAGACGTTCGCGATCGCGCTCGGCGCGGGGCTGGAAAAGCTTTCGGTGCAGATGACAGTTGACCAGCAGGCGGCGATCGCGCTGTTCGAGAGCCTCGGCTTCAAGGCGGAGGCGCTCTTGCGCGACCACGTCCGCGACGTCGACGGCAAAAAGCACGATATCGTCGTGCTTGGGCACAACGTGGCGCAGGTTCGGGCACAGCTCGAGGCCTACGGGGTTCCCGGCGCCGTGGCGCACGGCTGAGGGCCGAAAATCCGCCGGTTCCCCTGCAAATCGCCCAAAATTCCATCGAGGTTTGATTGATCACGGATTTGTGATATCGCGACGCAGCATCCATATTGCGTTGCAACAACGGCGATGCCATATAAGCCGTGCCCCGGGCCAACCAGGACGGGGCGAGCCCATAGCTCAAACCCGAGGATGGAGAGACCCCCAATGAGCACCGAGAATCCAATGCTGAATAGCGTCAAGGAAGCCTTTGCGCCCGTCACCGAAGCCTTCAAGAACTTCCAGAACCTGGAAGTCCCCGAGGCCGCCCGCGAGTTCGTCAAGAAGCAGGCCGAGACTGCCAAGGAGCGCGCCGCCGATTTCTACGCCGGTTCGGAGAAGGCCACCGATGCGATCGAGTCCGCCGTTGCCGGTTCGGTCAGCGAAGTCGCCAAGATCAGCCGCAATATCCAGCAGGCGTTGTACCAGGACGCCGAGGCGTTTTTCGCCGGCATCGACAAGCTGGCGTCGGCCAAGTCGCTGAACGAGGCGGTCCAGATCCAGTCCGACCTTCTGCGCTCGCGCGGTGAAGTGCTCGTGTCGAGGGCCAAGGCCTCGACCGAATATCTGAGCAAGCTCGTGACCGAGAGTGCGAAATCGGCTCAGGACAACTTCACCAAGGTCTACAGCAAGTCGGCTTGATTGCGTTAAGTATCAGTTGCGTCAGTTCGAAGGCTCGCGTTCCGCGGGCCTTCTTTTTTAGCCCGCGCTCGTCATGTCCGGGCCTGTCTTCAGCCGGTTAAGGCGTAGATGGCCGGAATAGGCGAGCGCAAGCGACGCCGTCCCTTGGACGGCTATGCCCGGCCGTGACGACGGATAGCTGAAATAGCATTGCAATCCGAGAGCTACCATGTAACCAGCCATGACCATCTCCGGCTTGTCTTCTTTCGCTCCCGCCGATGCCGCACGCGCCGCCGACCTGCGCCGGGTCAAGGCGCTGGCGACGCTCGTGCTTGGTGGCACGCTCGCGCTTTTCGTCGTGGCAAAGCTGTTGTTGCCGGTCCACCCCGTCTTCGGCTTCATCGCCGCCTTTGCGGAAGCCGCCACCATCGGCGGCCTCGCCGACTGGTACGCCGTGGTGGCGCTGTTCAGGCGGCCGCTCGGCCTGCCGATCCCGCATACGGCGATCATCCAGAGCAATCAGAACCGCATCGCCGACAAACTCGGCGAATTCATCGAGGCACACTTTCTCGAACCCGGACCGGTCGAAGCCAAGTTGCGCCAGATCGATTTCGGTTCCTTCATCGCCGACTGGCTGCGTGACCGCAAGCGCAGCGCCGACCTCGCCCGTTTCACGTTGAGACTTTTGCCGGAAGCGTTTTCGGCGACCGAAACTTCCGGCCTGATGAATTTCATCAGCCGCCGCATCACCAGCCAATTGCAAGGCATCGACCTAGCGCCGCTCGCCGCCGGAACGCTGCGGGCGTTCGTGGCCGAGGGGAGGCATCAGGGCCTGCTCGACGATCTCCTGCGCGGCGTCCACGAGACGCTGACGCAGGCCGAGACCATGGCCATGATCCGCGAGAAGGTCCGCGCCGAACTGCCGACGCTGTTGAAGCTCTATCGCGCCGACAAGTTTCTGGTGAACAAGATCGTCGCCTCCGTAAGCGCCTTCCTCGAGGAGGTCCGCAAAGATCCCAATCATCCGTTCCGCGGCGAGTTCGACCGCATGATGCTGTCTTTCGTCGACCGGCTTTCCAATGACAAGAGCTATGCCGATCGCATTGACGGCTTGAAGCGCGACCTCCTTGCGCGCCCCGAACTCGGCGAACTTGCGCGAACCATGTGGTCGAACGCGCGCTCGTTCATCGAGCGCAGCGCCAGCGGCGAGAGCCAGGTCCTGCAACAGCATCTCGCCGGCATGTTCGTGAAAGCGGGCGAGGCGCTTGCCGCCGATCCCGAATTGCGCGGTGAAATCAACGAAGGATTCGTCACGGTGCTGCGCAGTTTCATCGCGGATCAGAAGAGCGGCGTATCCACGTTCATCGCCGATCAGGTCAAGGCATGGGACATGGGGCAATTGATTTCGCTGATCGAGATCAATGTCGGCCGCGACCTGCAATACATCCGGTTCAATGGATCGTTGATCGGCGGACTGGCTGGCCTTACGCTCTACACCTGCGAATTCCTGCTTCGTTTGTTGTGACTTTAAGATCACTGCGCTCATTTAAAGTGTCGATAACCATTGTCCCGTTTGCCCATACCCGCTTGAATGTTGGAATCAGCGCCCTAGCTCTTGAGGGATTGTTGCACTGCAGAACGACTGTGTGAGAACCGCGTTTTCCGAAAAACGACTGATTGGCCGCTTTCACGAGCGGATCATGGAGAGGAATACGATGTCCGCCACCGCCCAGACGCTGCGCCCGCCGTCCAGGACCCTGATGTTCCTCGAAGGACGTGCGATTCCCGAGTTTGGCGCGTTTCTCGGCGCGTTGCCGTTGCTGAGTCTTGCGCCGAGCGGCGACGGACATCCGGTGCTGGTGCTGCCCGGCCTCATCGCGTCCGACGTTTCAACGCGGCCGCTGCGCAGCTTCCTGGAAAACCGCGGCTATGCGGTGACCGGCTGGCGGCAGGGTCGCAATCTCGGCCTGCGCCAGGGCGTGCAGCAGGCGATGATCGATCTCGTGCGCGAACTCGCCGACACCCATCAACGCAAGATCAGCATGGTCGGCTGGAGCCTCGGCGGCCTTTACGCGCGCCAGCTCGCCAAGATGATGCCCGATCGCGTGCGCTCGGTGATCACGCTTGGCAGTCCGTTCGCGAGCCATCCAAGGGCGACCAACGCCTGGCGCGTCTATGAGATGGCGAGCGGGCGCCGCGCCGACGAACAGGACCCGCGCTTTGGCGGAAGGCTGTCGGAAGCACCGCCGGTCCCGACCACGGCAATCTATAGCCGCTCGGATGGCATCTGTGCGTGGCAAGGCTGTATGGAAAAGTCCTCCGCGATATCAGAAAGCATCGAGGTCGAAAGCAGCCATTGCGGCATGGGGCATCATCCGGCCGTCGTCTATGCCGTGGCCGATCGCCTCGCCCAGGCCGAAGGGCAATGGAAGCCGTTCGACCGCAGCGGCTGGCGCAGTCTCGTTTATCCCGATCCGGCGAGATAGAGCTGCGATCCCTTCCTTGAAAGCCTTGTTGGCGCATCCCTCGAGACGGCGCAGACCGCGCCTCCTCGGGATGAGGTCGAGTACCTGACGCTATTCATCCCTTCGCGGCGAGGAGCCGCGCCAGTTGCGCGGCATCTCGAACCATGACGCTGCCATGTGACATCTTCGACCCACCGGAATAATGGGCACGAGGTGAAGCGGCGTTTTCGAAAATCCCGAAAACGCGCTATGCGTCTTAAATGCCGCAGCCGCTTGCCCGCATCATCGACCAGCTCAAGCGCGAACCCTCGCGCACCGGGTCGATCGTCATTACCGTATTCGGAGATGCGATCGTGCCGCGCGGCGGCTCGGTGTGGCTGGGAACGCTTTTGCAATTCTTCGAGGCGCTCAATATCGAAAGCGGTGTGGTGCGCACGGCGATGTCGCGTCTTGCAGCCGATGGCTGGCTCGAACGCGAGAGGGTCGGGCGCAACAGTTTTTACCGTTTGACCAACAACGGCCGGCACACCTTCGCGGCCGCCACTACGCATATCTACGATTCCCCGCCCTCCGACTGGACCGGACGTTTTGAGCTGCTGCTGATCGGCAGAGCCGAGGATCGAGACACCTCGCGCGAGGCGCTCAAGAACGCAGGTTTCGGAAGCCCATTGCCCGGCGTCTGGGTCGCACCGTCAGGTGTTGCGATCCCCGAGCAAGCCGCATCCGCGATCCGGCTCGAAGTTTCGGCCGAAGACGACAGCGGTCGTCGTCTGCTGCGCGAGAGCTGGCCGCTCGATCGCACGGCGGAAGCCTATCTGAAATTCATGCGGAGTTTCGAGCCGTTGCACGGCTGGATCGGCCGGCGCGGTCGGCTCACCGATGAGGACGCCTTCACCGCGCGAATCCTGCTGATCCATTACTACCGCCGCGTGGTACTGCGCGATCCGCTGCTGCCGCCCGCTTTGCTGCCCGCGGATTGGCCCGGGCGGGCCGCACGCCGTCTCTGTGGCGAGATCTATCGCGGGCTGTTGCCGGCATCCGAGCAATGGCTCGACCGGCACGCCTTGAACGAAAATGGCCCGTTACCGGCTGCAGGCGTGGAACTGGGGCGGCGTTTCGGCGATTGATATGTTACAGAATTATATTGCATATTGAAATTTCTGTTATATATATTGGCGGCGATGATCCGGAAAGGTCGGCGCATGTACACCCAGGCGCTCAATACGTCGGAAGCCGAAGACCGCAACCTCGAAGATGCCGCGCGCGCTGAGCAGTTCCAGGCGCGCATTGACGCCGAGGAACGCATCGAGCCAAACGACTGGATGCCGGCGGCCTATCGCAAGACGTTGGTTCGCCAGATTTCGCAACACGCGCACTCCGAGATCGTCGGCATGCTGCCGGAAGGCAATTGGATTACCCGCGCGCCGACGCTGCGCCGCAAGGCGGCCTTGCTGGCGAAGGTGCAGGACGAATGCGGTCACGGGCTTTATCTCTATGCCGCCGCCGAGACACTTGGGTCCTCCCGCGAAGAACTCGTCGACCAGATGCTGGCGGGGAAGGCGAAATACTCCTCGATCTTCAATTATCCGACATTGACCTGGGCCGACATCGGCGTGATCGGATGGCTGGTCGATGGCGCAGCGATCATGAACCAGATTCCATTGTGCCGCTGTTCCTATGGCCCCTATGCGCGCGCGATGATCCGGGTGTGCAAGGAGGAATCGTTTCATCAGCGGCAAGGCTACGAGATCATGGTGACGCTGTCGCGCGGCTCGGAAGAGCAGAGAGCGATGGCGCAGGACGCCTTGAATCGCTGGTGGTGGCCGGTGCTGATGATGTTCGGCCCGCCCGACCAGTCGAGCCAGCACAGCGACACTTCCACCAAATGGAAGATCAAGCGTTTTTCCAACGACGAGCTGCGCCAGAAGTTCGTCGACGCGACCGTGCCGCAGGCGCAATATCTCGGGCTGACGGTTCCCGATCCCGGCATGAAATTGAACGCGGCGACCGGGCATTGGGAATATAGCGCCATCGACTGGGAAGAGTTCAAGCAGGTCCTGGCCGGCAACGGCCCATGCAATCGCGACCGCATGGCGGCGCGGCGCAAGGCGCATGAAGAAGGCGCCTGGGTGCGTGGGGCAGCCGCAGCCTACGCGGAAAAGCGCCGGCGACGCTCCGCGGCGCGCGCTGCATAAAGGAGATCGCGATGACCACGCCCAACACACCGCTGTGGGAAGTCTTCATTCGCAGCCGCAACGGGCTTGCACACAAGCATGTCGGCTCGCTGCACGCGCCAGACGCAACGCTTGCGCTGCAGGCCGCGCGCGACGTCTACACCCGCCGCGGCGAAGGGTTGTCGATCTGGGTCGTGCCGTCGAGCGCGATCACCGCCTCCGACCCGGCTGAAAAGGGCATGATGTTCGAACCGGCGGAATCCAAGATCTATCGTCATCCGACCTTTTACGACGTGCCCGAGGAAGTCGGGCATATGTGATTGCACCGACGTAATCTCGGGGATCCGTCATTGCGAGCGCAAGCGAAGCAATCCAGCTTACGACGCAAGGAGATGATGGATTGCTTCGTCGCTGCTCCTCGCAATGACGAATTAAACAGCAGGTTTTGTGTTAATGGCCACGCCGTCGATCAGGGTCTGCGAAACTCCATTGGTGCTGTACACGCTGCGCCGCGCCGACGATGCGCTGGTGCTCGGCCATCGATTGTCGGAATGGTGCGGCCATGCGCCAATGCTCGAAGAAGACATGGCGCTCGCCAATATGGCGCTCGACCTGCTGGGCCAGGCTCGCGAGCTTTATTCCTATGCGGGGAAGGTCGAAGGCGGCGGCAACGACGAAGACAAATTCGCCTATCTTCGCGACGTGAGGCAATACCGCAATCTTCTCCTCGTTGAACAGCCAAACGGCGATTTCGCGCACACCATGGTGCGGCAGTTTTTCTATGCGGCCTTCGCCGACCTCTACTGGCGCGCGATGGTGAAATCGAAGGACTCAACTCTCTCCGCGATCGCGGCAAAGTCCGAGAAGGAAAGCGCCTATCATGTCAGGCATTGCTCGGAGTGGATGGTCCGGCTCGGCGATGGAACCGAGGAGAGCCATGCCCGCACCCAGGCCGCAATCGACGATCTCTGGGCCTTTACCGGCGAGATGTTCGAGGTGGATGACAGCGAGCGTGCTCTCATCGATGCCGGTATCGCCACCGATGCGGCGGGGTTGCGGCCGGAATGGCTTAAGGCCGTTTCCGATATCGTGAGCGAGGCGACGCTTGCTTTGCCCAGGAGCGAGTGGATGCAGCGGGGCGGCCGCAGCGGGCGGCACAGCGAGCATCTCGGCCACCTGCTCAGCGAACTGCAATCGATGCAACGAACTTTTCCGGGGGTCACATGGTGATCGCGATGTTCGATGATGTCGGGTTGCGCCAACGCGCCTGGGATGTTGCGGGGCGCGTGGTCGATCCCGAGATTCCCGTCCTGACCATCGCCGACCTTGGCGTGCTGCGCGATGTTACAGTCGACGAAGGACGGATCGAAGTGACGATCACGCCGACTTATTCGGGTTGCCCTGCGATGAACATGATCACGCTCGAAATCGAGCTGGCGCTCGAGCGCGAGGGTTTTCGCGATTCGAAAGTGCGCACCGTGCTGGCGCCGGCCTGGACCACCGGTTGGATGAGCGAAGCGGGCCGCCGCAAGCTCCGGGAATATGGTATCGCTCCGCCGCAAGCGGGAAGCTCCCGCCGGGCCTTGTTCGGCAAGGATGAGGTGGCGTGCCCGCAATGCGGATCTGATGATACCGAGGTGCTTTCCGAATTCGGCTCGACTGCCTGCAAGGCGCTGTGGCGCTGCAGGACGTGCCGCGAGCCCTTCGATTATTTCAAGTGTCACTGATCTTGGTGCCTCGAGATGATGACGTCATTGCGAGCGAAGCGAAGCAATCCAGACCGCCGCCCTGGAGAGAATCTATGGATTGCTTCGTCGCTCGCGCTCGGCTCGCAATGACAGCTGGAATTCACTGATGTCCGCTGCCGCACCGCGATTTCACCGCCTTGCCGTGAGCGACCTGCGTCGGGAAACCCCTGATGCAGTGTCGCTGAGCTTTGCGATCCCCGGAGAGCTTGCTGAAGATTACCGTTTTTCCCCCGGCCAATATCTGACACTGCGAACCATGATGGACGGCGAGGAGGTTCGCCGCTCCTATTCGATCTGCTCCGGTCCGGACGACGGCGAATTGCGAATCGCGGTGAAAAAGGTCGATGGCGGTGCATTTTCGAGCTGGGCCGCCGACGAACTGAAATGCGGCGACGAACTCGACGTCATGACGCCGACCGGCCGGTTCGGGGTTGTGCCGGCGCCGGGTGAAGCGCGGCTCTATATCGGCTTCGCCGCGGGCTCCGGCATCACACCGATCCTGTCGATCGTCAAGGGCGTACTGGCGCGCGAGCCGAAAAGCCGATTCTTCCTGTTTTACGGCAACCGCTCGACTGGCGGCATGCTGTTTCGCGAAGCGCTCGAAGAACTCAAGGACCGCTTCATCGAGCGGCTGTCGGTATTTCACGTCATCTCCGGCGAGGAGCAGGATATCCCGATCCTGCACGGTCGGCTCGACGGCGAGAAGGTGAGGGTGCTGTTGCGCTCGCTGGTGCCGGCGGAAAGCGTCGATCATGTCTTCATCTGCGGCCCTGCCGGAATGAGCGTGGATATCGAGGCGACTTGTCGCGAAATCGGGATTGCGGAGAACCGGATTCACGTCGAGCGCTTCGTGTCCGAATTCGGCGGCAAGCCGCGTCCGAAGTCGGTTGTTCCGCCGAGCGCGCCACCAAAAGCCTTGGCGGCCCTCATTATCGACGGCAAGCGCCGCGAGGTGCCGGTCGCCGACGGCGAGGCCATCCTCGATGCGGCCTTGCGAGCCGGCGTCGATCTTCCCTTCGCCTGCAAGGGCGGCATGTGCTCGACCTGCCGCGCCAGGCTTGTCGAGGGCGAGGCGCAAATGGAGGTGAACTACTCGCTCGAGCCGTGGGAATTGGAAAAAGGATTCATCCTCACCTGCCAGGCGCGGCCGGTGACCGACAGTGTCGTGGTGGATTACGACCACGTATGAGGTGTCCTCATCCTGAGGAGTGGCGCCATCGCCGGCGCCCTCGCCCCGCCTGCGGGGAGAGGGTTGGGGTGAGGGGGCTCTTCCCGCAGGTTCGACTCGTGGAGACTGCCCCTCACCCGGCGCTTCGCGCCGACCTCTCCCCGCAGGCGGGACGAGGTGAATCTACCCCTTCGGCCGCTTGTCGATCACGCGCTTGGCCTTGCCAAGCGAGCGCTCCAGCGTTTCCGGCGCCACCGCCTTGATCCGCGCCGTAATTCCAATGGTGCTCTTGATGTGATGGGTGACGCGCTCGACGTGCTCGAACAGTCCCTGACCGTCCCAGTGCTCGCTCCGCGCCTCGGCCAGCACCGTCATCTCGTCCATCCTTCCCTCGCGCGTCAGTTCAATGGCGAAATGACCGCCGCACCAATCGGTCGCCAGCAGCGCTTCCTCGATCTGGGTTGGAAACACGTTGACGCCGCGCAGGATGATCATGTCGTCGGAGCGGCCGGTGACTTTTTCCATCCGCCGCATGCCCCGCCGCGCCGTGCCCGGCAACAGCCGCGTGAGGTCGCGCGTGCGATAGCGGATCACCGGGAAGGCTTCCTTGGTTAGTGAGGTGAACACGAGCTCGCCCTTTTCGCCGTCCGGCAGCACCGCGCAAGTGTCGGGTTCGATCACCTCCGGGTAGAAATGATCCTCCCAGATGTGCAGCCCGTCCTTGGTCTCGATACACTCCTGGGCGACGCCGGGGCCGATCACCTCGGAAAGGCCATAGATGTCGGTGGCGTCCATGTCGAAGGTCGTCTCGATTTCACCTCGCATCGCGTCGGTCCAAGGCTCGGCGCCGAAGATGCCGATCCTCAATGAGGATTTGCGCGGATCGAGACGCTGGCGTTTGAATTCGTCAAGAATCGCAAGCATATAGCTCGGCGTTACCGTGATGATATCGGGCTTGAAGTCGTTGATGAGCTGCACCTGCCGCTCGGTCATTCCGCCGGACACCGGCACCACGGTGCAGCCGAGTTTTTCGGCACCGTAATGCACGCCCAGGCCGCCGGTGAACAGACCATAGCCATAGGCGTTGTGGATGATCATGCCGGTGCGCCCGCCGGCGGCACGGATCGAGCGCGCCATGACCTCCGACCAGGTGTCGATATCGGCTCTGGTATATCCGACCACGATCGGCTTGCCGGTGGTGCCGGAGGAAGCGTGGACGCGGACCAGCCTTTCGCGCGGCACCGCGAACATGTTGAACGGATAGTTGTCGCGCAGGTCCAGTTTGGTCGTGAACGGGAACTTGGCGAGATCGGAAAGCTGTTTGAAATCCTTCGGATGCACGCCGGCCCGATCAAAGACTTTCCGGTAGTGGGCGACATTGTCGTAGGCATGCCCCAGCGACCAGGCAAGGCGCTTTTCCTGCAGCGCGACGATCTCGTCCCGCGATGCTTTTTCGATCTCGTCGATTTCGGCGCGATAGTTGCGGGCGCTGATTTTTTTGCCGATCGAAGCCATCGCGCGTTTCCTCTATTGTCCCGTCATTTCGGCCCGGCGGCTTCGGCCATCGGCACCAACGCGCCGCCGATGGTCCGCGAATGACCGCGCAGTTCGGCGACAACAGTATCGTTGACCGTGACGCGCACGTCGTAAATCCCGGAACGCCCGGTCCGCGAGATTTCCCGCGCGGCGGCCACCAGGGTGTCGCCGAGCTTGCCCGGCCGGATGAAGGATATGTTGCATTGCGCAGCGACCGTGCGCTGGTTGTGGGAGTTGCAGGCGAATGCGAACGCCGAATCCGCAAGCGTGAAGATGAAGCCGCCATGGGCGATGCCATGCCCGTTGACCATGTGCGGCTGGATGGTCATCGCCAGCACGGCGTGGCCGGCTTTCACCTCCAGGATCTGCATGCCGAGACCCTGGCTGGCGCCGTCCTCCTTCCACATCGCATCCGCGCAGGCGCGTGCGAGGTCGTCGGGCGAAAGTATGGCCTTGACGGTCACTTTGGTCTCCGAAAGTCGCGGATCGGAACAAGCCCCTTGTACTGTGGCGTCAGTCGGTTAGTCATGAGACCGGGCCGCGGCGCTGTCAACGATTGCGGCGCTGCCGCTAGTGGTCCGATTCTAACATTCAAATCCACTAGCAAGATCGGGAAGGTCTGATGCCAGGCGAAAATAAACAAGTCGAAGCGCGCTGCGTACGATTGTCGGCAAAAGCGGAAGCGCCGGCTTCGCTTGCACTTGAAATCGAGCGGCGACCGCTGTCGCGCGGGGAAAACCAGGTGCTGATCGAGGTCAAGGCGGCAGCGGTAAATCCTTCCGACGTCAAGGCCGCGACCGGGCTGATGGCCTACGCGGTGTTTCCGCGCACTCCCGGCCGCGACTACGCCGGGATCGTGATCGACGGGCCATCGGGCACGGTGGGCCGCGAAGTGTTCGGCTCGTCCGGTGATCTCGGAATCCGCCGCGACGGAACCCACGCCACCCATCTGGTCGTCGAAGCCGACGCGGTCGTCGAGAAACCCAAGGGCATTTCCTTTGAGCAGGCCGCAGGCATCGGTGTGCCCTTCGTCACGGCGATCGAGGGCTTTCGGCGCGCAGGCATGCCGAGGAGCGGCGAGACCGTGCTGGTGATGGGCGTCAATGGCAAGGTCGGCCAGGCCGCGGCGCAGATCGCCACGTGGGATGGCGCGCGCGTGATCGGCGTGGTCCGCAGGAACGAGCCTTACCAGGGCCATAGCACCTCTGCCGTCGAGATGATCGATTCATCGACAACCGACGTGGCGACGCGCGTGCGCGAGCTCACTGCGGGGAAGGGTGCCGACATCGTATACAACACAGTCGGTGATCCCTATTTCCAGGCGGCGCACAATTCGCTCGCGCTCCGCGGCCGGCAGATCCTGATCGCCGCGATCAACCCGGTCGTCCCGTTCAACATCCTCGAATTTTATCGCGGCCAGCACAGCTATGTCGGCATCGATACGCTCGGCCTGTCGTCGAGCGCGACCGGAGCCGTGCTCAGGGAACTTGCTCCCGGCTTTGCGAGCGGGCATCTCAAGCCGTTTCCGATCAAGCCGAATGCGGTCTTTTCCCTCGAAGAAGCGAAGCCGGCCTTTCTGGCCGTGGCAGGTTCTTCGCGCGATCGCGTTGTCCTGCGTCCAGCCTGACAGGAAAAGCGCGTGCCATCGGGCGCCAACATCGTCGTTCTCGCAGGCCTCTCGATCGGGCTCGCCTATGGCGCAGTCGGTCTGCTGAGTGGCTTCTGCCTGACGAGCAGCCTGCGCGGCTGGTGGGTTGAGGGCGATAGCCGCTTGATCCGGACGTTTGCGTTGGCGCTTGCTGTTGCAGTCGCGGCGACGCAGCTTCTGGCCGGATATGGCGCCGTCGACCTTACCAAGTCGGTCTATCTTCTCACATCGTTCTCGGCGCCGTTGATGTTTTTTGGCGGTCTCTTGTTCGGTTACGGCATGGTGCTTGCGAACGGTTGCGGCTCGCGCGCGCTGGTGCTGCTTGGCCGCGGCAATCTGCGCTCGTTTGTCGTGGTGATCGTGCTCGGCATCGCCGCGCAGATGACGATCCGGGGATTGATCGCGCCTGCGCGGGTCGCGCTGTTGCAAGCCTCTCAGGCCAAACCGGCTTATCTTTCGTTGCCGGCGCTGCTCTCGACATCGACCGGCAGTGAAATCCTTGCACGCGCCATTGCAGCGTCGGCCATCGTGGCAGCGCTCGCTATCTTTGCCTTCGCGCACGTGCCGTTCCGCCGCGCGAGGGGGCAGATCGCGGCTGGCATTGCGGTTGGTCTGTTGGTGAGCGCGGGCTGGTTTGCGACCGGCTATCTCGGCGCAGATGATTTCGATCCGGCCGCGGTCACCTCGCTCACCTTCATCGCCCCGATCGCCGATAGCGTGCAATACGTGATGCTGTCGACCGGGCTGACGCTCAACTTCGGGATCGCCATGGTTGCCGGCGTTTTCACCGGCAGCCTCGTGACGGCGCTTATCACGCGCCGCTTCCGCCTGGAGGGCTACACATCGCCCCGCCACATGCTCCGCTCGATCGCCGGCGCGGCGCTGATGGGATCGGGCGGCGCGATGGCGCTCGGCTGCTCGATCGGGCAGGGACTGACGGGAATCTCGACGCTGGCCTTCGCATCGTTCGTCGCGGCCGGCGGAATCCTCACGGGCTCGGCCGCGGGTTTGCGCGGTCCGCTGCGCGTCGCGGCGCCAAAAGAAAGGGACGGAAGGCCTGCTCTTTGAAGCGTGGCGATTTCAGTCAGCCGAGCTGGCGGGAGGTCGCGAGCCGCATCACGTCGAGATAGCCGGGACGCACTTCCATCCGCTTGATCATTCCCTTTTCGAGAAGAAGCCGGTGGGTGTCGGGCAGCCGATAGCACGGCAGATACATAAAGAGGTGATGCTCGGCGTGATAGTTCACCCAATAGGGCGCGATCAGGAGCCGCTCGACTGGATTGGCAAGCGTGGTGCGGGCGTGGCTGAACGGATCCTCGCCAGTGGACGTGCAGGCGTGCTCGGCGATGTTGCGGATGCGGGTCACCAGCGACAGCCAGGTCGCCATCGCAAAAACCCACACGCCGAAGAACCAGATGCCCGCGCCGGCCAGCCAGAACAGGCCGAACATCAGCGCATTCACGAACAGGAAACGCGCCATCTTGTCGGCGCCGCTCGTGACAAAGCTTTCATGCGTCACCTCTTCATCGGCGGCACTCGGCCTGAACAGCGACAGAAACAGCGGCAATCGCTGTTTCACGAAAGTCTGGCCGGTGAGATCGCGAATCGCCTTGCGGGTAAAACTCTCTTTCGTGATCGGGAATGGCGCCGAGAGCGAAAGATCGGGGTCTTCCACCTGCTGCGTGTATCGGTGGTGCCGCAGATGATACGAGCGGTAGCTGGCGAGATCGGCGCCCACCGGCACCGCGCAGAGCCATTGTCCGACCCACTCGTTGATCGCCCGGTTGGGATGAAGCCCGCCATGGGCGGCCTCATGCATCAGGATTGCAAGCCCAAGCTGGCGCGTGCCGACGATCATCACCGCGAGCAGCCATGTCAGGGGGTTGGGCCAAAGCGTCACGAGCGCGATGGCCGCAGCGATCGTGCCCCAGGCATGCGCCACTAGCCACAGGCTCCGCAACGAACTGCGTGAGGTCAGATAATTCCACTCCTCGGGCGAGAAGACCGATCTGGGATCGATGCGCGACACCGCCGGCATGAGCGCTCCTCCTGGTAGAGCATACGCGCCTTTGGAATCATACGCTCGCGGGTCGGTTCGTCAATCCGCAGGCCGGGTCACGATGCGGATTTCCGAGGTCAGGGTACGATGCACCGGACACTTGTCGGCGATCTCCATCAGCTTCTTGCGCTGTTCGGCATCCAGCGCACCCTCCATGGCAATCACCCGCTCGATCTGATCGAGCATGCCTTCCTTGGTTTCGCATTCGGCGCAGTCTTGCGCGTGAATCTTACTGTGCCTGAGCGTGACAGTGGTACGCTCGAGCGGCAGCGATTTGCGGTCGGCATAAAGCCGCATGGTCATCGAGGTGCAGGCCCCAAGCCCGGCGAGCAGGAAATCGTACGGCCCTGGCCCTGTATCCTCGCCGCCCGCAGCCGCCGGCTCGTCGGCGATCAGGCGGTGTGGTCCGATCGAAATGCCTTGCTGAAACTTGCTGTCGCGGGTCTCGCGAACCACGACATTGCGCGGCGCTTCGTCGAGATCCATGGCTTCTTCTGCTACCGCAGGTTCGATATAGCGCGAAGCCCAGGCGGCGATGACGTCGGCAACATAGCCGGAGTCGCGACGATCACTCAAAAGGTGGTCGGCGCCCGCAAGCGAGACGAAACTCTTCGGATGCCTGGCCGCCACGAAAATGCGTGTGGCGTTGTCGATGCCGACCGTGTCGTCGGTCGGGGCGTGCATGACCAGGAGCGCCCTGTGCAACTTGGCGACATGATCCATCAGGCTGTGCTCGGCGACATCGTCCAGGAATTCCCGCTTGATCGTGAACGGCCGGCCGGCGAGCGAAACTTCCGCCTTGCCATGCTTGCGGATGTCCTCGATGCGGTCGGCAAACAGCCCGGTGACATGCGCAGGGTCGGAAGGAGCGGCGATGGTGACGACGGCTTTCGCTTCCGGAACGCGTTCCGCCGCCGCCAAGATCGCCGCGCCGCCGAGGCTATGGCCGATCAGAAGTGCCGGCGCTTCCTTGGTCTCGCGCAGATGGTTGGCGGCGCGCACCAAATCGGCCACGTTGGAAGCAAACGTCGAATTGGCGAAATCGCCCTCGCTCGAGCCAAGGCCGGTGAAGTCGAAACGCAGCACGGCGATGCCCTTGGTAGCGAGCGCCACCGCGATCCGTTTTGCCGCCAGCACGTCCTTGCCGCAGGTAAAGCAATGCGCAAACAGCGCGTAGGCGCGAATTTTGCCTTCCGGCGTATCGAGCGCGGCGGCGAGGCGGTTGCCGCCTTCGCCTTCGAATTGGAAACGTTCGGTAGGCACGGTGCGATCCTCCATAACGCTTGGCGCCCCCTCTCCAATCGGAAGAGGGGTGGGTGAGGGGCGACGCTCATAGTAGACCGTAACCCCTTGCCCGGATTTCTCGCCGGCTCGAAATCCGACCTCTCCCGTTGGGAGAAGTGAAGGACCTCGAACTCAGTCGACGGAATAGCGCTGCTCGGTCCAGGGATCGCCGCGGTTGTGATAGCCGCGGACTTCCCAATAGCCGGGTGCATCATCAGTGCGGAATTCGATAGCTTGCAGCCATTTCGCGCTCTTCCAGAAATAAAGATGCGGCACCACAAGCCGCACCGGGCCGTCGTGATCTTGCGTCAGCGGAGCATCGGACCAGCTATGCGCAAGGAGCGCGTCTTCGGCGACAAAATCGTCGATTGTCAGATTGGTCGTGTATCCATCGTAGGAATGCAGCACCACGTGGCGCGCGTTTCCGCGCGGCTGGCAGGCCATCAGGAGGTCGCGAACCGCCAGTCCCTCCCATTGGTTATCGTAGCGCGACCATGTGGTCACGCAATGGATGTCTGAGACGGATCTGGTCTGCGGCTGGGCCGCGAACTGCGCAAAATCCCAGAAGATCGGCTGTTCGACGGCGCCGTAGACGTCGAGCCGCCAGCGTTCGCGGGAAATTTGGGGCGTCAGCCCGAGATCGAGCACCGGCCAGTCCCGGGTGAGGTGCTGTCCGGGCGGAAGGCGCTGGTTTTCCGGGCGCGAGATTTTTCCGGTGAGGAAGCGGCCTTCGCGCGCCCAGCGTTGTTTGGTCCGGGTCAGTTTGGATGTCAGGGGCTCGTTGCTGTCGTCGGCCATCGCTCACCCCATGACTTTTCTACTCGTGACGATGCATCGCCGATTCGTGCTTGGTGTCGCGCATGGTCGTGTAAATGATCAGCGAGAGGAAGATCATGCCGCTGAGGTAATAGTAAAACCAGTCCTCGTGCCCGAGCGTCTTGAAATAGAGCGCGACCGCCGGCGCAGTGCCGCCGAACAGGGAGACCGTGATGGCGTAGGGCAGGCCGACCCCGAGCGCGCGGATCTTGGTGGGGAACAATTCGGCCTTCACGATGGCGTTGATCGAGGTGTACCCGGCGACGAAAATCCAGGCCGCGCAAATCAAAAGGAAGGCGATGAACGGGGACTTCGTCTCCTTCAGCGTGGTCAGGATCGGTATCGTCGCGATGGTGCCCATGATTCCGAAGAACATCAGCACCGGCTTGCGGCCGATCCGGTCCGAGATCGCACCGTAAATCGGCTGCAGCAGGGTAGCGAAGACGAGTGAACCGAAAATGATGAACGTGGTCTGGTTTTCGGTGAAGCCGACCGACTGCCTGACGAAGGTTTGCATATAGGTCGTGAACGTGTAGAAAGCGGCAGTGCCGCCGGCGGTCAGGCCAACGACCAGCGCCAGCTCGCGCGGATAGTTCAAGAGGCCGCTGATCGATCCGGTCGGATTGACAGCCTTCTTGGCTTCCACGAACGCCTCGGTCTCGTGCAGTGTTCGCCGCATCACGGCCGCGAAAATCGCGAGCAGGGCGCCGATCACGAACGGAATCCGCCAGCCCCAGGCTTTCAGCTCCTCCGGCGTCAAAAACAGGTTTTGCAGCAACAGCAGCACGATGATCGCGGTGAGCTGGCCGCCGATCAGGGTGACGTATTGGAAGCTGGAATAGAAGCCGCGATGCCTGGCATCGGCGACCTCGCTCAGATAGGTCGCGCTGGCGCCGTATTCGCCGCCAAGGCTCAAGCCTTCGATGACGCGCGCAAGCGCCAGAATCGCGGGCGCGGCGAAACCGATCGAGGCGTAGGTCGGCGTCACCGCGATGATCAGCGAGCCGAAGCACATGCAGACCACCGACAGCGTCAGTGAAAGCCGCCGGCCGTGGTGGTCGGCGATGTAGCCGAACAGCCAGCCGCCGAGCGGCCGCACCAGGAATGTCGCGGCGAAGATCACGGCGGCATTGAGTTGCTGCACGACAGGATTGCTGTTCGGAAAAAAAGCTGGCGCGAAATACAAGGCGAACGCCGTGTAGGCATAAAAGTCGTACCATTCGACAAGGTTGCCGACAGAGCCGATGAAGATCGCCTTGACCCGTCGCTGCACGTCCTGGATATCGAGGCGGTCGTCGGCATTAAGGGTTGCAGCATGATCGATCACGTTGGTTTCCTCGGCGATTTTCGGGTCTTATCGTTGTGGACGAAAGTAGACGACAATTCAGCTCGACTTTCCGAACAAGACTGGAAGCTGCCGTGGCCCGCGCACCGTGCCTTCCGACCAGGTGACCTTGCCCGCGGGATCCAGCCTGAACTGCGGAATGCGCTTCAGCCATTCCTCGATCGCTACCGTCATCTCCATGCGCGCAAGGTTCGAACCGACGCAGCGGTGAATACCAAGGCCGAAGGCGGCGTGCGGATTTTGCTTGCGGTCGATCACGACCTTGTCGGCGTCCGGGAAGACCGCGGGATCGCGGTTCGCAGCGGGAAACGACAGCAGTACCATGTTGCCGGGCCTGACCGGGCAGCCGCTGATCACCGTCTCCTTCATGACCTCGCGTGCCATCGTCACCGGCGAATAGGCGCGCAAAAATTCCTCGACCGCGCTCGGCAGCAGCTCGGGCTCCGCGACCAGGCGCTCGCGGTCCGCCGGCGTCTTGGCCAAATGCCACAGGGAAGCGCCGATCGCACTCCAGGTGGTGTCGATCCCCGCGATCAGCAACAGCCGCAACGAGCCCTGCACGTGCGCATCCGACAATGGCTGCCCGTTCTTGTACCGCGCGTTCATTAGCGTCGAGATCAGATCATCGGTTGGATGCTTCTTGCGATGTTCGATATGGCCGACGAAATAGAGGCCCAATTCCTGAACTGCCTTCGACAGCACAGCCTGATCCTTGATGCCGAGTTCGAGAATTTCGTGGATCCAATTGATGAAAAGATCGCTGTCGGACTCGGGAATGCCGAGCATGTGGGCGATGGTGCGGACCGGAATGTGCTTCGCATAACGCGCCGCGACGTCGCATCCCTCATCCTCAATGAACTCGTCGATCAGCTCGTTGCAGATCGCACGGACCCTGGGTTCCAGCTTCTTAACGGCGTCGGGGGTGAATGGCGGCAACAGCAACTGCTTCGCCGGCTTGTGTTCCGGCGGGTCGGATGTGATGGGCGGGGCGGGTATGGTTTCCGGCCTCATATCGCGCACGATGATGCGCCGCGAGGAGAAGTGCTCGGTGTCGTAAGAGATTTGCTTCACGGCCTCATAGGTTGTCGGCAGGTAGCAGCCGAGGAAGCGTTCGGTGTGCACCACCGGACTCGTGGCGCGCAATTCTTCCCAGATCGGAAACGGATTTTCTGTCCAGCGCGGATCGGTATGGTCGAAATCGTGAACCCAATCGGTGACGGGGGCATGATCGGACATCAGGCAATTTCCTTTTTTGGTTCCGCTCGCCCAGGCGAATCTGGATCGATTTTACCGAAATTAGGGGCGGACGAGCTTATTCCTCCGTGACTTCGATCGCAATTTCGGGGCAGTTGGCTTGCGCAAGCCAGGCCTTGTCTTCAAGCCCCGCCGGAACGGTGCCGTCGCCGATCTCATGTGCATTGCCGAACCGGTCGAGTTCGAACAGTTCGGGTGCCAGCGACTTGCAGCGGGCGTGTCCCTGGCACTTATCCTGGTCGACATGAACTTTGAGCTTTCCGGACATTCTCGGGCCCCCTTCGGCCGTAGCGCTGATGGCGCTGCATTTGTCTTTCCTCAGCGATTATAGCGAGGCGGTCACCATTCACCAGCGCCCAAATCGAAGGCCTGAAAAAGCTGCGGGTGCTTGGCGGAACTTTCGACCGGCTGGTGATCTGATCCCTGTCCATTAGCGCGCCGATTTCGGCTCGATCGGAGTCGTGCTGCGCAGGCCCAGAATATCCTCCAGCACCTTCGCGCCAGCGAGAAGCGACGCTTCGCCGCGGGGCTGGGCCACCATCTGCAACCCGACCGGCAGGCCCGAAGCGGTAAATCCGCATGGCAACGAGAGCGCCGGGCAGCAGGCCAGCGTGATCGCATAGACGATGGCGAGCCACTGGACGTAGTTGTCGAATTTCTGGCCTGCGCATTCGGCGACATAGCGGTTTTCGATCGGGAACGGCGCGACGATGGTCGCGGGCGAAAGCAGCAGATCGTAGGTCTTGAAGAACTCCAGCGTGCGCGCGGTCATCGCCAGGCGCTGCGCTTCCGCGCGTTCGATCTGTTCGACCGAAAGCTTCAGGCCTTCCTCGACGTTCCAGACCACTTCCGGCTTGAGCTGATCGCGATGCTTGTGAAGCAGCCCCGCCTTGCTGACCGCGAAGTCGAATGCGCGGAGCACATGGAAACATTCGTGCGCTTCCCGCAGATCGGGATGGGCTTCCTCGACGATGGCGCCGGCCTCGGCGAAACGAAGTGCTGCCTTGCGGGTGATGGCGGCGACCTCCGGATCGACCGGGGTGATGCCGAGATCGCGCGAGTAGGCGATGCGCTTCGGCTTCTTGCCCGAGCGCGCCGCGGAGAGGAACGACGACGGCAGCGAGGGTAGCGAAAGCGGGTCGGCGGGATGCTCGCCGCTCATTGCGTCGAGCAACAATGCGAGATCCTCGACATTGCGCGCCATCGGCCCATGCAATGTCAGATTACGATCGATCTTGAAAGCTGGACTATGCGCAACGCGTCCGATGCTCGGCCGCAGGCCGACGACGCCGCAAAAGCTTGCAGGGTTGCGCAGTGAGCCGCCCATGTCGGAGCCGTGGGCGAGCCATGCCGTTCCACTGGCAAGGGCTGCGGCCGCACCTCCGGAGGATCCGGCGGCTGACCGCGACAGGTCCCACGGATTGCGGGTCGCGCCGAAAACCTCGTTGAAGGTGTTGGCGCCGGCGCCGAATTCCGGGGTGTTCGATTTGGCGTAGATCACCCCGCCATTGTCCTCGAGGCGTTGCACAAGGATATCGGAAGTTTGGGGTACCGTGTCTTTGAAGATAGGCGAGCCCTGCGTGGTCCGCACGCCGGCGACATTGGTGAGGTCCTTGATCGGGATCGGCATGCCCGCGAGCAGGCCGCGGCTGCCAGAAGGCTTTTGCATTAATGTTTGCGCCTGCTTCCGGGCGCGATCGAAGCACAGGATCGGCAGGGCGTTCACCTTGCCATCGACCTCGGCAATCCGCCGCTCCAGCACGTCGAGCAGCTCGAGCGGGGTGACTTCGCCCGAGTTGAGCCTGTCGACGACGGCGCAAGCCGTTGAGCGCATCAGCGCCTGATTGGATGACATCCGTTTACTCCCCATCACATCTTTGCTTCTGGATAGCGGATTGCGCGGCGAAGTAAAACATTTTACGACAAGGTGGAAACTAGCGTCCCGACTCTGACATTCGTATCCCATCGCGGCACCTTCGTTTACGAATGTCAGAGTCAAAGGGACACTAGCAAATATATGTTTCTAGTGTGGTTTTGGATTTGACATTCGATGTGAGAACCCGCGGCTAAACTGAATCGAATGTCAAATCCACCACACTGGCCACGCCCCCGGAGATCAAGAGCATGACGACGCCGTTCGACGCGCCCGACTGGCGCAGCATGAGCAAGCCGGACCTCGACAACGGCCTGAACAACTCCGCTGCCGTGGCCGGAAGCGGCGACATGGTCGGCGGCTGGGAGCGGCGTTCGGCCGAATTCCGCAGCGCGCAATCCGATCACCTCGACCTCAGATACGGCTCGCGCGAGCGCAATCGCATCGACTTCTTCAAGGCGGGTGCGAATGCGCCGACGCTCTTGTTCATACACGGCGGCTATTGGCAGATGCGTGCCAAGGAAGCCTTCGCGCTGTTTGCCGGCGGCCCGATGATCCACGGCATCAATGTCGCCCTGATCGGTTATACGCTTGCACCCGATGCGACGCTTGACGGGATTGTCGGCGAAATTCACGCCGGCATCGATTTTCTGGCTCGGAGCCTGCCCGAGCTTGGCGGCAACCCGGAACGGATCGTCGCGTCCGGCTGGTCGGCCGGCGGTCACCTGACGGCGATGGCGATGTCGCATCCAAAGATCAAGGGTGGCGTGGGGATCAGCGGTATCTACGACCTCGAACCGATCCGCCACAGCTACCTTAACGTCAAGCTTGGGCTGGATGAGGCGATGTCTCACCGCAACTCGCCGATCAGGCAGACCGAAAGCGCGATCAAGCCGTTGGCGCTGACGGTCGGAGCCGCGGAATTGCCGCTCCTGCGCAAGCAAACTGCGGATTTCGCGAGCCACCGCGCCAGACATGGGCTGCCCGTCAGCTATGAGGAGATTCCCGCTGCCAACCATTTCACGATCATGGACGAGATGCTGGCGCCGACGGGGCGGATCACCATGATGATCCGGCAGTTGTTCGAGCGGATTTAGAACCGGCCGTCATTCCGGGATGGTGCGTCCGCACCAGACCCGGAATCTCGAGATTCCGGATTCGATGCTTCGCATCGCTACGGAATGACCGCTGCCGCGTAGCTTCGTCGCTTGGCTCCTCGCAACGACGGGGAAGTGTCTACCCCCAGCCCGCGGCGATGCCGCCATCGACGGTGAAGATCACGCCCGAGGTATAAGCCGATCGGTCGGAAGCGAGGAACGCCATCAGGTCGCCGATCTCGCGGGCGTGCGCAGGGCGGCCGAGCGGAAGGCCTTTCTGGAATTCCTTGTAGCGGTTTTCGTCACCGAACTGGTTTCTGGCGCGGGTTTTCAAAAGCGTGATGTGGCGATCGGTGCCGACCGGACCGGGATTGATGCCGACCACGCGGATGTTGTCGGCAAGGCTCTTGCTGCCGAGAGTGCGGGTGAACGACATCAGCGCGGCATTGCCGGTAGAACCGCAGATGTAGTTGGCGTCGAATTTTTCGCCGGCAACGCCGATATCGTTGATGATCACGCCGCCGCCGCGCGCCTTCATCTGCGCGTAGATGGCGCGGGTGATGTTGATGTAGCCGAACACCTTCAATTCCCAGGCGTGGCGCCAGGTCGGCTCCTCGATCTTCTCGATCGAGCCGCCCGGAATGTCGCCGGCATTGTTGACGAGGATGTCGATGTCGGCGGCCTCTTTCACCAGGCGCGCGATGTCGTCCGGCTTGCGCAGATCGACGACATGGGTTGCGGCGTCGATCTGGTGGGCCGTTCGCAACCGCTCGGCCACGGCCTTGAGCTGATCGCCGCTGCGGGCCGCAAGGCGGAGATGGCAGCCTTCTTCGGCAAAGGCTTCGGCGGCCGCAGCCCCAATGCCCTTGGAGGCGCCGGTGATCAGGACGCGCTTGCCGCGCAGATGAAGATCCATGGGAACTACTCGCTGGAATGTGGGAGTTTCTGAATAGGGCTGTCACTTAGGCTAGTGTAGTCGAGGCGGTCAACATTGCAGTGCAGCGTTGCGCCGGGTCAAAGTTTGGCCCATTGCAATCCCATCACGAAATGGTTTTACAGAGCCATGGATATTCTTGGCACTCCTGTAAGGAATCGGTCGATGAGCAACGGAAACAAGCAATATCGGATCGCGGTCATTCCCGGCGATGGGATCGGCAAGGAGGTGATCCCCGAAGGGCTTCGCGTGCTTGAAGCAGCTGCCAAAAAGCACGGCGTCGGCATTCATTTCGATCATTTCGATTTCGCTTCCTACGATTACTACGAGAAGCACGGCGAGATGATGCCGGACGATTGGAAGGAGAAGATCGGCGGGCACGACGCGATCTATTTCGGCGCGGTCGGCTGGCCCGCCAAAATCCCGGACCACATCTCGCTGTGGGGCTCGCTGATCAAGTTCCGCCGGGAGTTCGACCAATATGTCAACCTTCGTCCGGTGCGACTGATGCCGGGCGTGCCGTCGCCGCTCGCCAACCGCAAGCCCGGCGATATCGATTTCTGGGTGGTGCGGGAAAATACCGAAGGCGAGTATTCTTCCGTCGGCGGACGGATGTTTCCCGGCACCGAGCGCGAATTCGTCACCCAGCAGACGGTGATGACGCGCGTGGGCGTCGACCGCATCCTCAAATTCGCCTTCGATCTCGCCCAATCGCGGCCCAAGAAGCACCTGACCTCGGCGACCAAGTCCAATGGCATCTCGATCACCATGCCTTATTGGGACGAGCGCGTGGAGGCGATGGCGAAGAACTATCGAGACGTGAAGTGGGACAAGTTCCATATCGATATTCTAACCGCGAACTTCGTGCTGCATCCGGACTGGTTCGACGTCGTGGTCGGCTCGAACCTGTTCGGCGACATCCTCTCCGATCTCGGCCCGGCGTGCACCGGTACCATCGGCATCGCGCCGTCCGGCAACATCAATCCCGAAGGCGATTTCCCGTCCGTGTTCGAGCCGGTGCACGGTTCGGCACCCGATATCGCCGGGCAGGGGATCGCGAACCCAATCGGCATGATCTGGTCTGGCGCGATGATGCTGGACCATCTCGGCCAAAAGCAAGCCGCCGCCTCGATCGTCGCGGCGATCGAGCGCACGCTCGGCGAGCGCACGCTGCGCACCCGCGATCTCGGCGGCAATGCTGACACGGTTGCCTGCGGCAAGGCGGTCGCGGAGATGGTGGAGTAGGGCTTTCGTTGCCGTCGTCCCTGCGAACGCAGGGACCCATACCGCGGAATCTATGCGACTAACTACGTGGTCGCGAGCCTTCGTGAAACGAGAACCTGTGGCTATGGGTCCTGGCTCGCGCTGCGCTTGGCCGGGACGACACATCCTATGCTCATGTCCCCGCCACCCTCCGGCAATGTTCCCACGCCGCATGGATCAGGTTTTCGCTCGCCTCGGGCGTGCGGAAAGCTGAATGGGCGGAAAGCGTCACGTTCGGCAATCGGGTCAGCGGGTGGTCGACCGGCAACGGCTCGATATTGAAGACGTCGAGCCCTGCGTGACGAATGTGGCCTGATTTCAGAGCATCGATCATCGCAGCCTCATCCACAACCGCCCCGCGCGCGGTGTTGACCAGGATCGCGCCGGGCTTCATTGCCGCGATGCGATCGCGCGAAAGAAAGCCGCGGGTCTCGTCGTTGAGCAACAGATGCAGCGAAACGACGTCGCTCTGCGCCAGCAACGTCTCGAGCGGGACGAAATCGATGCCTGCAAATTGCTTCGGCGAACGATTCCAGGCGATCACCCGCATGCCGCTGCCGAGCGCGATGCGCGCCACCTCGGTGGCGATGCCGCCAAAGCCGATCAGGCCGAGCGTCTTGCCCGTGAGCTGCATGCCGTCCTCGCGCAGCCAGTTGCCTGCGCGCATCTCGCGATCCATTTGCGCAATGCCGCGCGCGGCCGCCCACATCAGCGCGATCGCGCATTCGGCAACCGCCGTATCGCCATAGCCTTTGATTAGATGAACCTCGATGCCGAGCTCGCCGAGTTCCTCGGGATTCATGTAGCTGCGTGCGCCGGTGCCGAGGAAGACGACGTGTTTAAGGCCACGGCAGCGCCGGGCAATATCGGTCGGCAGCGCGGTATGGTCGATGACGACGATCTCGGCGCCATCGAGCAAAGCAGGAATCTGCTCCGAGGTGATGTCGGGATTGCGGTTAACGTGAACAGCGGGATCGCCGAGCTTGTTTTGCCGGTCGAAAATATTCGCCAGCGATTTGTTGGCATCGATAAAAACTCCGCGCACCGAAATCTCCTTGTTATTTGTGCGTGATCTCCGCGCAAACGCATTCGCGTTTGTCGCGATGCCCACTTTTCCGGATCATGCAATCAGGAAGCAACACCCGCAAGCGCCAGCACGGTATGCATCAACACATTGGCACCCGCCGCGCAATCGGCTTGCGTTGCATCCTCAAGCTCATTGTGGCTGACGCCGTCCTTGCAGGGCACGAACACCATCGCAGCGGGAATCCTGGTGTTGAGGTTACAGGCATCGTGGCCGGCGCCGGAGGTGATGCGGCGATGAGAGAAGCCGAGCTTGTTGGCCGCAGCCTCCACTGCATCAACCAGTTTTGGATCGAAACGGGTAGGTGGCTTGCGCCAGACCAGCTCGAGCGTGACCTCGACCTTGCGCCGCGCCGCGATTTCGGCGATGGCCGCCCGCAGGTCCTTATCGAGCGCATCCATGATCGCAGCGTCCGCACTGCGGCAATCGACGGCGAAGGCGACTTCGCCGGGGATGACATTGCGCGAGGGTTTTGCGATCACGGCCTCGCCGATGGTGCCCACCGCGTTGGGTCCGTGTTTGTTTGCGATGGCCTCCATCGCGAGCACGATCTCCGACAACGTTGCGAGCGCGTCTCGCCGCAGCCGCATCGGCGTCGAACCGGCGTGACTCTCGAAGCCCGTGATCTTGCCATCGTACCACGATATGCCCTGACCGGAATCGACCACGCCAATGGTCTTGCCTTCGGCTTCGAGGATCGGGCCTTGCTCGATGTGCAATTCGATGAAGCCTGAAAATTTCTGCCCGCCCACAGGACTGTCGCCGCGATAACCGATGCCGTCGAGGGCGTCTGCGACCGTGACGCCGTTGGCGTCCTTGCGTGACAGGATGTCATCGACGGTGAAATCGCCAACGTAAGCTGCGGACGCCATCATCGCAGGCGCAAAGCGCGAGCCTTCCTCGTTGGTCCAGTTGACGATGCAGATCGGAAGTTCGGTTTCGATGCCGGCGTCGTTCAGCGTACGGACAACCTCGAGCGCCGCCAGCGTACCGAGTACGCCGTCGAACTTGCCGCCGGTCGGCTGGGTGTCCAGATGCGAGCCGAGCCCGACCGGAGCCTTGCTCATGTCGCGCCCTTTGCGGAGCGCAAACATCGCGCCGAGCGTATCGACATGCACCTCGAGGCCGGCGGCTTCGCAGGCCGTTCGAAACCAATCGCGGACCTGCTTGTCTTCCGGACCAAGCGTCAGCCGCCGTACGCCGCCTCTCGGTGTGGCGCCGAATTTCGCGGTTTCGTGGATGGTGCCCCAAAGTCTCGCGGAGTCGATTTGCAGATTGGATGCGACCTGGGTCATGAAACCTTTCCAGCTGGGCCGATGATTTCAATGACGCGCCCGCCGCGGCGCGTCAACAATGGCAATGGTTTCCTGCGCGA
>Ga0306920_100000927_pt1 | contig 35643 bp, 29 predicted proteins | sample flu12Cox44000170_FD_204666 | JGI IMG/M metagenome (GOLD analysis project Ga0306920, IMG submission 204666) | Lab enrichment of tropical soil microbial communities from Luquillo Experimental Forest, Puerto Rico - flux4day.12C.oxic.44.000.170 (v2)... | ecosystem: Environmental > Terrestrial >...
CCGAGATCATCCATCCAGGTTTTCAAGACGCGCCGGCCGATCCGCCGGCGCGAGAGCGGGAGATTTTGCCATGGCCGCTGCAATCGGGGGAACGATTGGGGGAACGACCAGTTCGACAACCGCGACGAACAAGCAAACCCTGCCAATAGACAATCAGCCGGCCTCGTTTCGTTACAACAATCCAGGCGCACAGTATCCGAGCAAGGAGGCGGCCAAATTCGGTCAGCTTGGATACGGCTCGATTGACAATGACCAGTTCGAGATTGCGCTCTTCCCCAATCCGGTTAACGGGGCTGCCGCCAATTTTGACCTGCTCAATCGCAACTATACGGGGATGTCGATCGGCGAAGCCGGGACCAAATGGACGGGTTCGCATGGTTTTGGCGTGCCCGGCTACGATCCTTCGATCATCCTCACCAGGGACATGCTGGGTGACCAGGGCAAGGCGATCGACTTGCTCAAGGCCATTGCGGGGCGGGAATCCGGTCGTGGCAACAACCTGACCGAGGAGCAATGGCGTCGGGCGCACGACATGTTTCAGGCCGGTAGCGCCGATGCCTATCTCGGCGAGGCAGCGGTGCAGGTACCAGCCAATCCGGTCGCCGGTACACCATCAGGCGCCGGCCTTCTGAAGCGGGCGCGAGAACATCTGCATGAGCGCTATGACCACGTATTGGTGCCGAAGGACGACTCGAGCTGGAAAGGACCATGGGATTGCTCCGAGTTCATGTCGTGGCTGGTCTATCAAGAAGCCAACCTTCTCTATGGATGCGACGACGACCAGGCGGCGCCCTCGAAGGCGAAGGCCTATACCGGCGACTGGCAGTCGGATGTGGAGAAAAAGGGCAAACGCGTCTCCGTCGACCAGGCGGCGGCAGCCGTCGGCGGAATCCTGCTTCGCTATCCGCCTGGTCCCGGTGAAATGGGACACATCGTGCTGTGCGATGGCAGCGGCGGCACGATCGAGGCCAAGGGGAAACTCTACGGCGTCGTGGCCGACACCGTGCACAACCGACCCTGGGATACGGGAATCCTGATTCCGGGAATCCAGTACGGCCAGGGCACACTGACCAAGGTCACACCGCCCGACCTCATCTACAAGCTGGGCGCACCGGACATGGACCGGGGCGTCATCATCCGAATTCAGACAGCATTGGTGTCAAAGGGCTTCAATCCGGGCGTGGTCGATGGCGAGTTTGGCGCACCGACGCAAAGCGCCGTACTGCAGTTCCAGGAGGCGCAGGGGTTGACGGTCGACGGACAGGTCGGGCCCGAAACCGCCGCCGCGCTCGGAATTTCGCTGACGCCCGACGATACGGCCAAGCCCGGTGGACCAGAGCTCGCTCACGACGGCAGCGGTACGCCGGGCGGGCAGGACGGCACGCAAGTCAATGCCAGCCTCATGCCACTTCTCACCCTCATTCTCATGCTGTTTTCAAAGGAGAAACCGATGGCCGCCGATCCCTCGAAACCGGGACAGAACGTCGATCCAATCGGTCTGCTGATCATGCTGTTGCTGCAATCGATGCTCACCGGCAAGCAAATCGATCCGAGCCAGCTTCTCGGCGGCATTGCGACGGGTCAACTGGCCACGCCTTCGACGCCTGCCGCGCCCGCGTCCGGCACGAAGCCTGCAGCTCTGCCAGCCTCCGGCCAGGGTTCTCCGACTCAGCAGCAGCCGATGGCTGATCTGCTGACCTTGTTGCTGCCGCTGATCTATCAAAAAATCACCGGCCAGCCATTGCCGGCCACGGGCACGACAACGACGACGGCCGGCTCCACGCAAACAACGGGTGGCTCGGGCACCTCCGTCATGACCAACCCAAGCGTACAGATTGGCGCGGCGGGTCTTGCTATCACGACGATCCTTCAGGCGCTTGGGCAGCTTGGCACCCCGTTTGGCATGGGATCGGCGCCGACGTTCAACGGCACGCTTGCAACGCTGATCCCGCTCGTCATTGCCGGGTTCGGCGCCACCGGCGGCTGGGGTTCGCTGATCGGAATCGGCAGCTCGCTCCTGAGTGCGATTGCCAACGCCGCCAACAAGTCGAAATAGCGGCTTCGCTCCGGCCTCTGCCCGCATGAGCCCAAGACCGTCGCGGTGTCATCCGCGCGTGGTCGGGCCATGCCATAGCGTTTTCGAGTGAAGCGTGTAGCGGTTCGCGTGAAGAAAAGAGTTGGCGCATTCGCTGATCTAACGGCTAGGCGCTGAAACGCCAGCGGAGCCCTGCGCTACCGCGCGAAATTCCACGCCGTGCAAGCGGATCGCCGGCGACATGCCAAAGTGGTTGTCACCGAACACCTTCATGCGGCGGTCGAGCTCTTCCTTGGTGATGTCGAGCGGGATATCGCAGACCTCCTGGTAGGCGCGGCGCGAGTTTTTCTTTCCGGTCCACCGCAAGGGGCGCTCCGGCAAGGGTTCGGCCTCGCTCGCGAGCGGCCCGGCCAGCTCCCAGAACAACCTTGCCAGGTGGGCGTAGGCAAGGCCTTCGAGAGCCATCGCGCCGATGTCGGCCGGAATCGGGAACAGCATCACATCGACGATCGGACCGCTGTCGACGTGCTCAGCCATCGCATGCACTGTCACGCCAAACTCGTTTGCCTGTTCATAGAGCGCGAAATGTGCCGGCGCCCAGCCCGGATATTGCGGCGGCCCGGGGTGAAAATTGTAGGCACCATAGCCGAGTGAAGCAAGAATGCGGCCGGGCACGATCACCGGCGTGGCAAATGCGATCAGCCGGGCGCGGGCAAGCATGGTGACTTCGAAGGCTGCCAGATCCTCGAGCGGGATGAACCGTGAGCTGCGGATTGTGTCCGCGCAGCACGGCGCCCAGCGGCATTTGTTCCACCTGGCTTGTCAGCAAGATGATCGTATCGAACATCGCCGCTTCCCGCGTCTTGGAACGTCAAATCCGCTCCACTAGGTCAATCTGTCGCGATGGGCGTTAAAATCGCGTTAACCATTCGGGAGGCGAAAACCGGGAGGCGAAAACCCGCTATACGCTTCCTCGAAAAGCTATGGCGGTGTCAGTTGGTCAATGCCCCAAGATAGCGAATGGCCGCAATGCTCGGCAGGAAAGTGTATGCGCCGCCACGCGTCGTGACGAAGCGCGGCAGGCTGCGCAGGCGGATGGTTGCGCCCGACTTGAGCAGCAGATCGAACCAGCCGGTTTCGATTGCGTTCGCGCCGATCAGGGGATCGTTGGACCCGGTCACGCGCGGGTCCTGCAAGCCGACATTGACCCAGTCGCAGGACATGGCTTCGAACTGCGCCCCAAGACTGGCACCGATGAAGTTGCCGAGCAGGCCGCGCTCCTCCGCATCGGGATTCTTTGGGTCGAAGGCGCCGCCGTAGGGCATGCCGCGGCGGATGAGACGCCGGCTGAAGTTCGCCACCCGCTGCACGATCTGCGCGCCGCGCGGGTTGGTACGTCGGACATGGGACCCGTAGGGGCAGCGGGATCCATTGGGGTAGCGTATGGCGTCACCGTAGTCGAAATCGGTCCGACTGATCGAGGCGTCCGGCCGATCGGGCGACAGCGCAAGCGGCGTGCCGTCGCGCCATCGGCCGCACATCTGGGCGGCAATGACCTCGCGCATGGCGCCGTGACGCGACAGCGCAAGTGGCGGCTTGCAGGGACGCGACAGGGCGGCCGAGATCGCCACTTCCGCGTCCGGCGCCAGCAGCTCGTTGACGTCCTTGTGTCCCAGCAACTCCGTTGCGGTCCGGTCGAGATAGGCTTCGAAACCCCTGACGTCCTGCTCGAGTACGCGAAATGCGTTGAAGGTGCAGTTGTGTCCGAGCGCATCCGGCTGGGGCACGCGCCAGCTCAGCCCTTCAAAATTGGTCTCATATCCGCGTCCCACGAGGATGGTACCGAGCGGAGCCAGCGGCTGCGGGTCCGATTGGTTGTCTTCCTCATGCCCCGGGATCTCCTTGAACTTCGGTTGCGAGATGTTGTCGGCATAACCGAAGTGAACGTAGTTGCCGTCAAAGCAATAGCCCTCGCGTGTCCCGAGTCGATTGAATCCGCTGCTGCCGCCAAGAGCCTGCCGTTCGAGGCTGTCGAGCTGCGCGACCTCATCGGCGTAGATCGAGGCGATCAGATGAATTTGCGATGGCTTGTCGAACGGCTTCTTCCATTTGTCCGGCGCGCCGGCGCCGACGTCGCCAAGCTTTGTGGCGCGGGCGACCATCCCTTCCTTGAACTCCGTCGGGAAGGTGTCGAGAGATTGTTGGGTGACCCCGAGCGCCCGCAAGCCCTCGAATGTCAATCCGATATTGAACGTGGTGTCCGGCTTGGTTTTTCCCCAGGGCTCCTCGGTCGTGATCTGCGGAACGGTGTCCTTGCGGCCGGAGACGCAGGCTGCGAGCCAGCGGCGCGCCTCGTTGCGGTCGGTGACCTCGAGAATCAGATACCGCACACGCGGCTTGCGGTAACCGCGCAGGATGTTGCCCTGAACGTCGGCGGGATTGAACATGGCGCTCACCAACCTATTCCGAATTTCTGACGGACCTGGGCGACAGAATAACCGGGGTAGGCGCGGTAGCCGCCGCCAAGCGATACATTGGGATTGGCGCGTAGCTGCAGGATCAGGTCGCGCGGCAGCTTGCGCAGATCGTTGGTCGCGGTGGTGTCGCCGTTCACCGCCTCCTGGTCTCGCAAGACGTCGGTTGCCGTATCCGGTACCTGGTAGAGGTCGTGCGCGTGCACCCAATCGATGAATTTTTCCACGTTCTCCTCGGAGGGAAGGACATCCTCGCCTCCCTCGACGAGCTCAACCACGGCATCGAAAACGCTGCCGATGGTGGCGATGAAATCGCGGATGTAGTTGGTGAAGTCCCCGTCATAGACAGAGAACATGCAGATATTGTCGTCGACAATCACGAAACGCGCGAAGTGCACCGTGCCGACATTGTCGAGCCCTGCATAGATCTCGTCTTTGTTCTCTGCGATCGCCAGCGCCGCAAACGCGCGACCGACGGGCGACTTGTCCTTCAGCGGCATGATGAGGTTCATCATGCGCTGGACGTTGTCGCCGGCTTGCACCGAATAGCGGGGGCCGCCGGGCTGCGGCTTGATCGATGTCCGCGAGGCCCAGAACGGCACCAGGATATGCGCCGCGACAAACCGGAAGAAGGACGATTTCGGAAGCTTGCGGTCGACCCACTGGTCCAGTCGATCAAACAAACCTGAAGCTGCCATCGGTCTAACTCCGCTGGAATGGGCAAAGGTCGGCCTTGCGATCGGCTTGCGAAAACTCGTAGGCGTGGCGCCGGGCCAGCAGAATCGGATCATCGGAGACTTCGATGCCCGGAACCAGACGACATGGATTGAAGCCGATGCGCTCGCTCGCCGCCGCCTGGTCCGCCGCCACGTTGGTTAGCGTGAGAGTGCCCATCACGACGCGAACACGGTGGGAAGGCCAGGGCACAGTCGGATCGTTGAGCGCATCGCCGGTCTCGCCAATCGTCATCATGAGCAGGAATCTTGCCGGCCAGGCGTCGAGGCGCTCTTTCAATTCCTGCTGCAGGTAAACGTCGACCGGTGGGCTGTCGGGAGCTGTCGTGCGCACGCCCGCGACCGGCTTCCAGGAGAAACGCACGGGCCGGCGCACGCCATCCGGGGCCGTGATGATGAAGGTGTGGACCGCATGGTAGGCGGCGCGGACATAGCTTACAGGCGCACCGATGGTGCCGGCCTGGAACACGCCGAGTTGCGCAAAGCGATGTTTGTTGGCGTAGTCGAGCGTACCCGCGTCGCTGCTTGCGGTCTGCCCCGGATAGGGATCGGGCTGGGGAGCCTTGAACTGCATCATGTCGAGGATTTTCCGCCAGGGGCTCGCCTTGCGGATCCTCGTCTGCCGCGCACTGTTGGTGAAATCGAGGAATTCGTCGGTCGAGCGCACGAAGAATTCGCCGAGCGTCATTGCGATCAAATCCGTCTTCGCCCCGCTAGGCAGGTGGAATCGGCTTGCCATGCCGCGCACGTCGGACCAGCCGTCGTGCTGGACGGGACTGCCCGAGCCGTTGGAAAAACGTACCGAGACCGGAACGCGCGACGCGACGAAATGCTCCGCCGTGCAATAGTTCTTCGCGACATCGGAGGGTTCGAAATATCCGTCGACGCCGACGCCGATCGTATGAATGGGCCGCGTTCCCTCCTTGTGGTCCGGGAAATCCGATTTGATTGCAGCTACAAGTTGTTTTGCAAGCGATAAATCATCCATGAGCGCTCCCAATTTCCCCTGGTCATCTAAGTATCAGCCGCTTTCGATTGCGCGCGGCCAGCGGTCATGCCGCGCCAAACCTCGATAATGTAGCGTCTGGCTTCAGCCGGGTCAAAACGCGATCCGCGTGCGGCGGCGTCTTCGAACGCGCGATTGCCAAGTTTAGTTGCGGCCTTCTCGACCGCGTTTCGCGTGGCGCGGTCCAGGCGCAATGGCGAGCGTTTGAGCGCGCCTGCCAAAACGGCAACCACTTCATCGGCTTCCAGCTCCGACAGGGGCAGGATGAGGGAGCGAATGGTCAGCCAGGTATAGAAGGTCGCCCCGTGCGAGGGCAGCTCGATAAGCGACCGGACATGGATGTCCAGCGCTTCGGCGGGCGTGGCGTTTGACGCCAGCAGATCGGCGATCAGTTGCTTCACCCGTTGCACGCCCAGCGCGTTGCCCGCCATTCTAGCCCATTCCGCGGTGGTCTGGTACTCGTCGACGGCGAGCTTGGGATCGCGGGCGATCCCGCCCCGCGCATAGTGGATGTAACCCATCAGCGTCGGCGGCAAGAGTGCCTGTCCGGACTTGTTGACCTCGGCGGCCAGTTCACGGGCTCCGTCGAGATCGCCGGTCCTCGCCATGGTGTAGGCCATCATGCAGAGCGACATCACCTCGCACGGCGTATTTCCGGCGCTGCGTGCCTCCTTCACAGCCGCCGTCAGACTGGTGATGCAGCCCTTGATGTCGCCGAACCACTGCGCCATTTGCCCCGACACGTGGGGAAGCCATCCCTCGCTGGATAGCGGGTTACTCGCCTCGGCGTTCTTGCCGCGTTCGATGAAGGCAAGGGCCTTGGCCTTATCGCCTTCATCATGGAAAGCGTGGCCGGCGGCGCCGGCGAGCAGGATCGATGCCTGCTCGAGCCGGTCGGCGCCGGGCCGGGCCATGATGCGTTCATACCAATTGCCAGTTTCGGCGCCACGATGCCAGTAGTTGAACAAAAACAGCGGTGTGGCGAGATCGGCGGCAAGTTTCAGGTCGCGTGTGACGGCGCGATCGAACGCAGCGCGAAAATTCGGCATGTCGTCGTAGATCGCGCCGGCCGCCTTGGCTTCGTGAATGCTCGCGATTTGCTCGCCCAAATGTTTGGCACGCGCCGCATAGACCTCGCCGTGGCGGGTTTCCACGGCCTGGAGCAGGCCTGACTGGTCGAGTTTCTCCCGTCCGAACGCCTGGATGGTTTGCAGTATTCGCAAGCGGTGCTGGCTTCCGGCATCCCGCTGCAACAGCGAGGTCTCGATCAGCTGATCTATTCCACGCACCACATCGGATTCATCAGGCATGTCGCCGGCGCAGATCGCAAGGGCCTGTTCCTCGTGAAACGATCCGGAAAGGATGGACAGGTGCTGCAGAATCCGGCGGCCGTTCTGATCGAGCAGCTCGTATGACCACTCGATCGCATTGCGAAGCGTTCGGTGCCGGCCGGCGCGGCGGCGGAAACTGCTGGAGTGGAGATCGAGCGGCGTCGTCACGCCGGCTTCGATGCCGTCGAGGCCGTGCTGTCGGAGCTGGGCGGCTGCGATCTCGATCGCCAGGGGAATGCGATCGAGGTTGGTGCAGATTCTCTCGATGGCGGCAAGCTCGTCTGTGCCCGGCTCAAATCGCCGGTTGGCGAGGCGGGCCCGTTCGATGAACAGGCGTGCGGCGGTGGACTTCCCGAGGGCTTCCGGCAAACGTGAATCCAGGGAAGCGACCTCGTAAATGGCCTCGCCCTCGATCCCCAGCGTGCCGCGGCTGGTATTGACCAAAAACAACTGGCCGCAGGCGGAGCCGAGCTCGGTGACCGCGTTGGCGATCGGATCGAGCACGTGTTCGCAATTGTCCATCACCAGAATGGCGCGGGCATTGTGCAGGCGTTCCAGGAGCTGTACCCGCGGCTCCACTCCCGGCAGTGGCGACAACAAGAGCGCCTCCGCAATGGCCGGCCAAACGTCGGCGTCGCGTTCAAGCGCCGAAAGATCGACAAGCCAGGCGCCGTGGGCGAAGGACGGCTCCAGCGAGCGCGCGAACTCGATGGCCAGCCTGGTCTTGCCAATCCCGCCGGGCCCGACCAGCGTGATCAATCGCGATTCGACCGCCAGCTGCGCTAGCTCGCTCAGCTCCCGCTCGCGGCCGAGAAACGAGCTGAGGTTTGCGGGCAAGTTGCCGTTGGCGCTCTCGCGCTTGCCATCGATCGGCGGGAAAGTGCTCGGCAGGTCCGATGCCGAGACCTGGTGAACGCGGATCGGATCGATGCCCTTGAAATGATGTTCACCGAGATCGGACACATGGAATGGCGTCCGCTCGAGATCGTCTGCCAGTCGTTGCACGGTCACATCAGACAGCAGGATCTGGTCGGCATGGGCGGCACTCTGCAGTCGTGTGGCCGTCGGTAGGGCCGGGCCGAAATAGTCCTTGTCACCCCGCGAACGCGTAAGACCGGTGTGAATGCCGTACCGGACCTGAAGTCGGCCGGTCGGGCCCCACTGAACGTTGCGCATCTCGCGTTGCGCATCGACCGCCGCCATCACGGCCTCGAGCGGATGATTAAAGATCGCCAGCACGCCGTCGCCGGTGCTTCGGAAGGGATCACCGCCATGGCGGCGGATGGTGGCGTAGAGAATCCGGTCGTGCAGATCCATCGCGGCCAGCATGTCGTTGGGGTAGCGGCGGAGCAGGGCGGTGCTGCCCACGATATCCGTTGTCAGGATCGTCCGTTCACGGCCGTCCGACGGCAGGTCCGAATTCACCGATACATGTTCAACCATGCAACAGACCCTGATCCTCTCCGCCGCTAGGGATCACGTACCGAAATGCAGATCGTCCCCGCCGGGATGGGTCGAACAACCGCCGGTGTTGCAGGAAGAGGCAATCCGGTCGGACCAGGATGCACCCTAACCTCCCGGTCTAATCGTTGAAATTGTACGCAAGACCATAGCGTCCCGCAATTGGCGGGAGGTCGTCGTTGAGGCCAAGAACGAGCTTCGTGACGCTGCTGCCGCCATCCAACGCGATAGATGATGGCTGGCAGGCAGCAAATAGCCGCGGAACAAGGTACTACCAGTTCGTGCGCTTAGAGTAACATTCAACTTAGGCTCTTGCGAGTTCGGTTGCTGCGAGATACACTCTCTCGTTGTTCTTATAGTGATCTTACTACCTCTAGGAGATTAGCGTACCAACAAGGAGTTTCCGCGTAGATATTGCGAAAGGTGAATTGCCATGAAAAATATTACGTTTCGAGGCCACTACCGCGCCATTATTGCAAACGCGATCGTTCTCGGGGCCATCTTGCTGTCGGCTGGCGCCCAGGCGCAGACCCTCAACGTTGCGCTCTATCCTTATGTGCCGCGCATTGATCAGTTTCAGGCGGCAATCACCGCCGCGTGGAGCAAGGTCCACCCCGAGGTGCAACTCAATTTTCTCAAATCGGAAGTTTGGCGGGACGGCCACTACGTGAAGGTTTGGGACGGCGGCTACGAGAAGGATCCGCCGAAGGAAGCGCACGTCTATGTGTTCGACGCGATGTTTTTCGAGCAGTTCCGCACCAACAATTTTCTCGAGGCCATGAAGCCGAGTGAGATCGAGAATCCCGGAGACTTTTTGCCTTACGCGCGCCAGGCGGTCATCGTCGACGGCAACTACTACGCCATTCCGCAACTCGGTTGCGCCAATATCCTGTTTTATAACGTGAACGATACGCCGATCGCGAACGCGACGACGATCTCGCAGCTCCAATCCGCCACCAATCAATGCACTTATACGAGCGAGATCCCGCCGGACCGGCGTGGACTTATGCTGGACATGCATGGTCCGGTCACCAATGCCTCGCTTTATCTCGACATCGCGCACAGCGTGAACGGCACCTATCCGCTGCCGCAGCCCACGCAACCCGATGCCACCTTCATCGGGGACCAGAAGACGATGCTCAACATCTCGAGCTTCTGGAACATTAACTCGAAAAATCCCGACGGTTACATCCGCGGCGTCTGGTATAGCCAGGGTTACGGGCGTGCCTTCATGGGATTCACCGAGACGATGTCGGAGATGACGCCGGAGGCACTCGCGACCATTAACTTCAAGGTTATGCCGCTGTCGAACACGACGACCAAGCAGCCGTTGTTTTTCGTCGATGCCGTAGGCGTGAACAAGCCTAACGTGGTGAACCCCGTTATCCGTGCTCTCGCCGTTGAGCTCGCAAACCTCATCGCCGCGACCGGCACGGTGGTGGCGAGCTTTGAGGGAACGTCGCCCAATCAAAACCCGCAATACCTGATGTCCGTGCGCGAGAGCGTTTTTCAGAATCTCGAAAAGCGCTACCCGATCTATGGGCGGATGCATTCTCTCGCGCAGGCGAGCAATCCGCTGGCGTTCAAGCTCAACGCGAGCGCGCGCACCTGGCTCAATGAGGCGGGAACGAAAGTCCGCCAGCAGGTGCGCTCAAACTACGTCTGCGGTTGCGACGAGACAGCGGATCGCACGATTATGAACAACGTCGACGCGCAGGGCGTCTGTCCTGCGGTGTGTGCGAAGTACGGCGCGGCGTGGAACGGACAATGGACCAACCGGCCACCCGCGCCGGGCTCCGTTTGTGGTTGCAACGCCTGCCCGATTTCGCTGGCGAACTGACGAACTGGATCGGTGAGTATCGAAGCGCCGCTGGCTGGGGAACTAGGATTCGAACCTAGACAAACAGAGTCAGAGTCTGTTGTGCTACCGTTACACCATTCCCCAATGGATTGTTGAGCAGCTTCAATAGCTTAATGAACTGCTTGGCAACCGCGCCGCGCGAAGGATCACGGTCGTCGGCGCGGGCTCGTTCTACTCGCTAGCTCCCGCGCTTGGCAAGCCCGCCGCACCGCAGTTTTGCACCAAGCGCGAGGGCCGGATCGGCTTGTGACCTTCGCACGATCCGGATCACAGCCACACGCGAGTAAAATCAAGAGCCCGCCACAGATCATCGACCAACTATCTAGCCGGCGCTCGTCGCATCGAACGCCGCGCTCGCTTGCTCCTGCAAGGGGGGCATGCAATTCTGATCGCCCGTAGTGCGAAGAGAGGGCTGACGGCGAGCCATCGGCGCAACCCTCGAACACAAAAGACCAGGTATCAGGGATACGTTTTCGGAGACCATCAGATGAAATCCAGGCAATTCCTCGGATTGCTTTGCGCTGCCGCGATCTTGAACCTTCTGGCCGGTCGCGCTTTTGCTGAGGACAAGGTCGTCAAGATCGGCGCGATCTTTCCGATGACCGGCAACGCCGCCAGCGCCGGCATGCACGCGAGAAGCGCGATCGAGGTCGCGCTTGATATCATCAACAATCCGCATCCCGAGCTCGGCGCTCTGCCGCTCGCCAAGAACGGCGGTCTGGCCGGCCTTGGCGGGGCGAAAGTCGAGGTGGTGTTCGCCGACAACCAGGGCAGTCCCGCCACCGGGCAGAACCAGGCGCTGCGCCTGATCACCGAAGAAAAAGTGGTCGCGCTGACAGGCGCCTATCAATCCGGGATTACGCTGACCGCAAGCGCGATCGCCGAGAAATACGGCATTCCGTTCGTCAACGGCGAGTCGGTCGCGGCCAATCTCACCGAGCGCGGCTTCAAATGGTTTTTCCGCACCACGCCGATCGCAACCGATTTCGTCAATGTCTATTACGATTTCCTCAAAGACATGAAGGCGGCTGGTACCAGAACAGACAACATCGCAATCGTTCACGACAACACCGAATACGGCACGTCGGTCGCCAACACGCTGACCACAGGCTTCAAGGCGAAAGGGATCAACGTCGCGTTCGATATCGCCTACGTCTCCAACGCCACCGACGTGCAGAGCCAGGTGCTGCAACTCAAGGAGAAGAAGCCCGACGTCGTGATCATGATTTCATACACCTCGGACGTCATTCTCTTTGCCAGGACCATGCAGGCGCAGGACTACAAACCGCCAGTGCTGCTGGGCGACGATTCCGGCTACTCCGATCCCTCCTTCATCAAGGCGGTCGGCAAGATCTCGCAAGGGGTGTTCAACCGTTCGTCCTGGAGTGTCGGGACTCCGGGATCGCCGACGGCGATCATCGCCGAGATGTACAAGAAGAAAAGCGGTGACGACATGGACGACACCGCCGGCCGCCAGATGCAGGCCTTCTTCGTGCTGGTGGATGCGATCGATCGCGCAGGTTCGACCGATCCCGCCAAGATCCAGGCGGCGCTGCGGGCGACAGACCTCAAGCCCGATCAATTGATGATGGGCTACAAGGGCGTCAAGTTCGACGACAAGGGCCAGAACATCCTTGCCTCCGCTCTCATCATCCAGCTTCAGGACGGCGAGAATTACGTTGCGGTCTGGCCGAATTCCAATGCCACCAGCCAGCCGTTGATACCTTACAAGGGCTGGTGATTTTTTCAGGGGCGGGACCGCAAAGTCCCGCTCTTTCATTGTTTTAATCCGGCGTCACCCCTTATTCGCAACGGCGCGCGGCCAAATGTCCTTCGTTCTTGTCCAGGTGATCGTCGGCGGACTGCTCTTGGGAGCGGTCTATGCGCTGTTCTCCTCGGGCCTCACGCTGGTCTGGGGCATGATGAATATCGTCAATTTCGCCCACGGCGATTTCGTCATGCTGGGCATGTACGTGGCGTTCGTAGTGTTTTCGGTCTTCGGCGTCGGACCGCTGGTCGGCGCGCCGCTTGCCACGCTGTTGCTCGCGACGCTTGGGGTCATCGTCTATTTCGCGCTGATCCGTGGCATCATGAAGGGGCCGATGCTGGCGCAAATTCTTGGCACCTTTGGGCTGGCGCTGTTGTTGCGCTATTCCGTGTTCTGGTGGTTCGGCGCCAATTTCCTGTCGCTACCGCAGAACATCGTGGGCGGCACCCTCGTATTTGCCGGCCTGCGCATCGAGGCTGCCCGCCTTTTGGCCGGGATCGTCGCGCTGCTGGTGACGCTTGGGCTGCATCTTCTTTTGACGCGCACGACGCTCGGCTCAAAAATGCTTGCGGTTGCCGAGGATTCCAGCGCGGCTCAATTGATGGGAATTCGGCCCGACAGCATGCAGGCGATCGCCTGGGCGATCGCCGCCGGCGCCACCGGGCTTGCCGGCGCGCTGATTGCGACGTTCTTCTACATCGTGCCGACGGTTGGTGAGACACTCGGCATCGTTGCCTTTGTCACGGTGTCGCTCGGCGGCTTCGGCAGCGTGCCGGGCGCATTGGTCGCGGGGCTGCTGATCGGCGTGATCGAATCGCTGTCGGGCTACCTGATCGGCGCCGTCTATCAGGACATCGTGGTCTATGCGTTGTTCGTTTCCTTCCTGTGGTTCCGGCCGCAGGGTTTGATGGGCAAAACGTGATGCGTCGCTTACTCTGGCCTTTGGTCACGCTGGCGTTGGTGATCGCCTATCCGCTGTTGTTTTCGACGCCGTTCCAGCAGCGGCTGGGCGCGCTCGTCCTGCTCTATGCGATTGCGGCCTCGGCCTGGAACATCATCGGTGGCTATGCCGGCCAGGTTTCGGTAGGCCACGTCGTGTATTTCGGTTGCGGCGCCTATGCTGCGATGGGCGCCTATGCGCATTTCGGCTTGTCGCCGCTGGTCGGCATCCCTGCCGGCATCGTGTTTGCCGTGGTGATCTCCGCCGTCATCGGCGTGCCCACCTTGCGGCTGTCGGGACATTATTTCAGCATGGCGACCATTGCGGTCGCCGAACTGTGCCGGCTCGTCGTCAATAATACCGATTATCTCGGCGCGGCCGTGGGCTTGAGCGGGCCGACCGTGCCGCGCAACGTCTTCGATCTCTCCTTCATCTCGGCGTTGCCTTATTACTATCTGTTCCTCGTCATCCTCGCGATCACCCTTTTGATCACCTGGCGGATGGAGAACAGCCGCATGGGATTCTATCTGCGCGCGATCAAGGATTCCGAGCGCGCGGCGCGCTCGTTGGGCGCGCCTGCAAGCCGCACCAAGCTCTACGCCTTCATGCTGAGCGCCGCTCTCACCTCGGTTGCCGGCGCGCTTTATGCGATGATGTTCGGTTTCGTCGATCCGGAATCCGGCCTCGGCATCCTGATCTCGGTCAAGATGCTGATCATGGCCGCACTTGGCGGCGCCGGGCTGTTGTTCGGGCCGCTTGTCGGCGCCGCCATCCTCGTGCCGCTGGAAGAACTGTCCAACAGTCTCCTCGGCGGCAAGGGTGCGGGCCTTACCTTCGTCGTCTATGGCGCGATGATCGTCCTGATCGCGCGCTTCCAGCCGGGCGGCATCCTCACACTGGTGAAGCGATTGTCGGAACGGCGCGCCAAGGCGGCCAAGCCAGCTTCCGTTGCAGGGGCAAGCCATGCTCCTTGAGGCGCGCGACATCACCAAGGCCTTCGGCAATTTCCGCGCCGTCGACCAGGCTTCGGTTACGCTCGAGCGGGGCGATATCCTTGGTCTGATCGGGCCGAATGGCGCCGGCAAGTCCACCTTTTTCAATTGCCTGACAGGCGATCTCTCAACGACTTCCGGCAAGGTGTTTTTCGAGGGCCAGGACATCACCGCACTTTCTCCGGAGGCGCGAGCCGAACTTGGTCTGGCCCGGACCTTCCAGGTACCGCAGACCTTCGAGGGGCTGACGGTGCTGGAGAACGTGATGATCGGCGCGTTCCTGCGTCACCACCATCGTTCCGACGCCGAGACCAGGGCGCGCGCCGTGCTGGAGCGGGTCGGCATGGCAAAGCTCGCCGACGCGCCCGCCCGTTCGCTGGGCACGCCCGGCCGCAAACGGCTTGAGATCGCACGGGCGCTCGCTACCGAGCCGAAGGTGTTGCTGCTCGACGAAGCCATGGCGGGCCTCACCCAGCGCGAGGTGCAGCTTGCGATCGATCTGGTGCGCGATATCCATCGCTCCGGCGTTACGCTTGTCATCGTCGAGCACATCATGGAAGTGATCATGTCGCTGGCAAGCCGCGTCATGGTGTTCCATCAGGGCAAGGAAATCGCGCGCGGCAGTCCGCGCGAGGTGACGAGCAATCCTGCTGTCATCGCCGCCTATCTCGGCACGCGTGCGGCCAAGGCCGCGGCCGGTCACACGCCGATCGAACTGATGGGCGGGCATGCGACATGAGCGCGGCCCTCCTCAGGATCGAGCATCTCGAGGTTCGCTACGGCGACCTGATAGGGGTATCCGATGTTTCGCTCGAGGTTGCCGAGGGCAGCGTCGTGGCGCTGCTCGGCTCCAACGGCGGCGGCAAGACAACGACGCTGAATGCGATCGCGGGACTGATCCCGGTACATTCGGGCTCGATCAGCTTTCGCGGCGAGGAGATCGCCGGTCAAAACGCCTTTGCGATCGTGCGCAAGGGGCTTGCGCTGTCGCCCGAGGGTTGGCGCTTGTTCGTGCAGCAGAGCGTCGAGAACAATCTCGTGCTCGGCGCGACGCCGCTGCGCGACAGAGCACGGGTCGCAACCCTGCTTGAGCGCGTCTACGAAATCTTCCCGAAACTGAAGGAGCGGCGCGGCCAGCGTGCCGGCACCATGTCCGGGGGCGAACGGCAGATGCTCGCGGTCGGCCGCGCCCTGATGAGCGATCCGAAGCTGCTGATGCTGGACGAGCCGTCGCTTGGGCTTGCGCCGGCGGTGGTGGAGTCGATGTATGAGACGTTCGGCCGCTTGCACCGGGACGGGCTGACCATCCTGCTGGCAGAGCAGTCGATCGAACTCGCGCTGGAGGTCTCCGACTCCGCGACCGTGCTGCAGGTCGGAAGGAGCGTGTTGTCGGGTCCGGCCGCAGCACTGGCGCAGGACCCGCAGGTGCAGCGCGCCTATCTCGGTACCGCCTAGCGCCTGTTCCGCTCGATCCTTGCCGGCGGCATTCGCCCGCGATAGCAAAGCGGAGCGGCGGATCAAGGTTCGGGGAGGGATGCATGAGTAGCGGCGAAGCGTCTTTTGGCGGGACGATCGGCAAGACGATTGCGGATTCGAAGCCTTGGTGGCCACAGGCCTCGCAAGGGCCGTCCGGCGCCCCCAACATTCTGGTCATCCTTTTCGACGACGTCGGCTTTTCCGATTTTGGCTGCTACGGCTCGCCGATCAAAACGCCGACCATCGATCGGCTTGCTTCCGAAGGCCTCCGCTACAGCGGCTTTCATACCAGTGCGATGTGCTCGACGACGCGCGCAGCGCTGCTCACCGGACGCAATCCTCATTCCGTCGGCGTCGGGTGCCTTGCCAATTTCGACTCCGGCTATCCCGGCTATCGCGGCAAGATCGCGCGCGAGGCGGGGACTTTGGCGGAGATGCTGTGCGCACATGCCTATCGCAACTACATGGTCGGCAAATGGCATGTGACCCCGCTCACCGAAAGCGGCGCCACCGGGCCTTTCGACGGCTGGCCGCTCGGGCGCGGCTTCGATCGTTTCTATGGCTTCCTTGATGCCGAGACCGATCAATATGCGCCGGAGCTTGTTTGCGACAACACGCATATCGATCCCCCCGGCACTTACGCCAGTGGCTACCACCTGACCGCTGACCTCATTGACCAGGCGATTCGCTTTATCGGCGACCATATCGCCGCGCAGCCTGATTTGCCCTGGTTGACCTGGCTCGCATTGGGCGCCTGCCACGCGCCGCACCAGGCGCCTGCCGACATCATCAGGGGTTATGATGCAGTGTTCGCGCATGGCTGGGACGTCGAGCGCGAGCAGCGCCTGGCGCGACAGAAGGCGATGGGGCTGGTGCCCTCAGACACCAGGTTGCCGCCGCGCAATGACGGCGTGAAGCCCTGGGCCGAGCACAGCGAGGACGAGCAACGCGTCTTTGTTCGCCTGCAGTCGGCCTTTGCCGGCATGCTTGACCATGCCGACCGGCATCTTGCGCGGCTGATCTCCTTTCTTGGGGCTGCAGGCGTCCGCGACAACACGCTGATCCTGGTGCTGTCGGACAACGGCGCGAGCCAGGAGGGCGGGCCGCTCGGCTTCATCAACGCGATGGGTCCGTATAATCTAAGGCCGGAGCCGATCCCTGAGAAATTGCGCCGGATCGACGAGGTCGGCGGTCCCGATACGCACAGCAATTTTCCGCATGGCTGGGCGATGGCCTCCAACACGCCGCTGCGCCGCTACAAGCAGAACACCCATGGCGGCGGCATCCGCGATCCCCTCGTGATTTCGTGGCCCGCGCGGATCAAGGCCAAGGGTGAGTTGCGCCACCAGTTCGCGCACGCCTGCGACCTGGCGCCGACCCTGCTCGAGCTCATTGGCATCAGCGCACCGGCTGAAATCGCCGGCTGCGAGCAGATGCCGATCGAAGGCGAGAGTTTCGCCCGCTCGATTGCCGATGCATCCGCGCCGTCAAAAGCAGGGCCGCAATATTTCGAGATGTTCGGCCATCGCGGCCTCTGGCACCAGGGATGGAAGGCGGTTGCCTATCATCCGCCGGGCACGCCATTCGACAGCGACAAATGGGAACTGTTTCATCTCGACCGCGACTTCTCCGAGGTCGATGATCTCGCGCAAAAGGAGCCGCAGCGCATGGCCGACATGATCGAGGTGTGGTGGCGCGAGGCCGAGAAGCACAAGGTTCTGCCGCTCGACGACCGCTTCGGGGCGCGCTTTGCGCAGAACGCGGCGCGTGTTCAGGGTGCGCGCCATCAATTCGTCTTTCACGCCGGTATGGGGCACGTGCCGACCGACGTCGCGCCCGACGTGCGCAGCCGCAGCTACACCATCGAGGCCCATGTGGAGGTCGGCGATGGCGGCGCCGAGGGTGTCCTGATCGCGCATGGCGATGCCACCTCGGGCTACAGCCTCTACGTCAAGGACGGCCATCTGGTGCATGATCTTAATATCGGCGGCGGCCATGAGATCGTGACCTCCAGCCGCAGAGTGCCAGCGGGTGTGCATCGGCTCGGCGTGCGCGTGGATCGCCTCGTGCGGGAGACGCCGCCGGCCAAGGGCTCACGCACCGGCGTCAGCGAATATACGCTCCTGATCGACGGCGAGCCCGCGGGCTCACTCAAGACCGAGCTTGCCTTTCGCTCCCTTATCTCCTGGTCAGGCCTCGACATCGGCCGTGACCGCGGCAGCCCGGTGTCGCGTTACGAGGCGCCATTCGAGTTCACGGGGAAGTTGCTGCGCGTCACGGTGCGGATGCGCGACGACCAGAAGCTGGATGGAGAGAGCGTCGCCAACGCCCAGATGGCGCGGCAATAAAGGCCTAACGCGCTTGCGCCGCGATCATGCGCAAACGATGCAGGTCATTCGGCCGCTTGCTTGACGGAAGCACGTGCGTGTTCGTCCCTGGCTTCCGGTCCGCTGGAGCGCCCCCAGTTGGAGAACGCGTTGGAGAGCTTGTCGAGATAGAGATAGATCACCGGCGTCGTGAACAGTGTCAGCGCCTGGCTCACGATCAGGCCGCCGACCATCGCATAACCAAGCGGCTGGCGGATCTCCGAGCCCGTTCCGCTTCCAAGCATCAACGGCACGCCGCCGAGCAGCGCTGCCATCGTCGTCATCATGATCGGACGGAACCGGAGCAGGGCCGCCTGACGGATCGATTGCTCCGGCGACAAATGTTCGTCGCGCTCGGCCGCGATTGCAAAATCGACCATCATGATGCCGTTCTTCTTCACGATGCCGATCAGCAGGATGATGCCGATCAGCGCGATCAGGCTGAAGTCGTAGCCGAACATCATCAGGATCGCCAGCGCACCGACACCCGCCGAGGGCAGGGTGGACAGAATGGTGATGGGGTGGATGTAGCTCTCATAGAGAATGCCGAGGATCAGGTAAACCACGACAAGTGCCGCCAGGATGAGGAGCGGCACCGTGCCGAGCGATTGCTGGAACGCTTGCGCGGTCCCCTGGAAACTCGAGTTGAGGGTCGCGGGCGCCCCTAACTCTGCCATCGCCTTCTGCACGGCGTCGGTCGCCTGGCCGAGCGCAACCCCCTGGGCGAGGTTGAAGCTGATGGTGATTGCGGGGAATTGTCCCTGGTGGCTGATCGAAAGCGGGCGGACAGGAACGCTCGTCCAGCTCGCAAAGGTCGAGATCGGCACCTGTTCGCCGGTGGTTGGCGATCTGACATAGAGCTTGTCGAGCGTGTCGATCTTGCCTTGCAGCTCGGGCAGGATTTCCAGGATGACGTGGTAGCTGTTGAGCTGGGTGAAATACTGGGTGACCTGACGCTGTCCGAAGGCATCGTAGAGCGTGTCGTCGATCAGCTGCGGATAGATGCCGTAGCGTGAGGCCGTATCGCGATTGATCGTGAGCTGCAGCGTAGTGCCCTGGCTCTGCTGATCGGTCGCCACGTCGCGTAACTGCGGCAACGTCTGCACCTTTGCCAGGATCTTCGGCGCCCATTCATTGAGCTCGGCGAGGTTGGCGTCCTGCAGGGTGAACTCGAACTGCGTGCGGGTCGGCCGGCCGCCCAGTCGCACGTCCTGCGCTGCCTGCATATAGAGGCGTGCGCCCTCGACCTTTTCGAGCTTGGGACGCAGGCGGGAAATGATCTGCTGGGCGGAGGCCTGGCGCTCGCTGCGCGGCTTCAGCGTGATGAACAGGTTGCCGTTGTTGCCGGCGCGGCCGCTGCCGCCGATCGCCATTGCGACCGTTGCAACGTCAGGATCCTCCATCACGATCCTGCTCAGCGTCTCCTGCTTGCTCTTCATGGCCTCGAAGGAAATGTCCTGCGAGGCCTCGGAGGTCGCGGTGATCAGGCCGTTGTCCTGTTGCGGAAAAAATCCCTTCGGGATGATCACGAACAGGTAGATCGAAAGCGCCAGCGTCGCAAAGAAGATCAGAAGCGTCGTCCGCTTCCAGCTGAGCGCGAGGTCGAGACCGCGCTCATATGAACGCAGCATGCCCTCGAAGCAGCGCTCGCTCCATTGATAGAATCTGCCGTGCTTGATCTCGCCGTGGGCGCGCAGGAAACGCGACGCCATCATCGGCGTCAGCGTCATGGAGACCACCATCGACACGAAGATCGTCATCGCAAGCACGACCGAAAATTCGCGGAACAGGCGTCCGATGATGCCGCCCATCAGCAGGAGCGGGATCAAGACCGCCACCAGCGAGACGCTGATCGACACGATCGTGAAGCCGATTTCGCTTGAGCCCTTGAATGCGGCCGCAAGCGGTCTCTCGCCTTCCTCGACATAGCGCGAAATGTTTTCCAGCATGACGATGGCGTCGTCGACCACGAAGCCCACCGCGATCGTCAGCGCCATCAGCGACAGGTTGTCGAGCGTGTAGCCGAACACCCACATCAGCGCGCAGGCGCCGAGCAGCGCCAGCGGCACGGTGACGGCGGGAATGACGGTCGCCCAGAAGCTGCGCAGGAAGACGAAGATGACCATCACGACCAGGAAAATGGTCAACAGCAGCGTGAACTGAACGTCCTCGACCGCGGCGCGAATGGTCTGGGTACGATCGCTGATGAGCTCGATCTTGATCGCCGGGGGGATGGCGGCGACGAGCCTTGGCAGCGCCGACTTGATCTTGTCGACGGTTTCGATGACGTTGGCGCCCGGCTGTTTGTATATGACCAGGAAAACGCCGCGGTTGCCGTTGGCCCAGGCTGCCTGCTTGGCGTCTTCGGCTCCCGTCACCGCCTGGCCGATGTCGCGGATTCGCAGCGGACCGCCGTTGCGATAGGCGATGATGACGTCGTTCCAGTCCTTTGCATCCAGAAGCTGGTCGTTGGCGTAGATCGTGTAGGCGCGCCTTTCGCCGTCGATATTGCCTTTCGGACTGTCGACGGTCGTCATCACGATCTGGTTGCGCACATCCTCCAGCGATAGGCCTTTGGCCACCAGCTTCGCCGGATCGACCTGGACGCGGATCGACGGTTTCTGTTGTCCGCCGATCACGACCTGCGCCACGCCCGATATCTGACTGATCTGCTGGGCAAGCTGCGCATCGACGGCGTCGCTGACCGTTGTCAGCGGCAGCGTTTCAGACGTCGCCGATAACAGCAGGATCGGGGAGTCCGCCGGGTTGACCTTGCGGTAGGTCGGCGGCGAGGGAAGGCTTTTCGGTAGCTGGCCTGCCGCCGCGTTGATCGCGCCCTGCACGTCGTTGGCGGCACCATCGATGCTGCGATTGAGGTCGAACTGGATCGTGACCGCCGCCGTGCCGAGATAGCTCGTCGAGGTCATCTGCGCGATGCCGGGAATCTGCGCGAACTGGCGCTCCAACGGCTGCGCCACGGAGGTTGCCATGGTTTCGGGGCTCGCGCCCGGCAGCGTTGCCGTGATCTGGATGGTCGGGAAGTCGACCTGCGGTAGCGGTGCGACCGGCAGCAGGGGATAGGCGACGAAGCCGACAAACAGAATCCCCGCCATCAGCAGCGAGGTACCGATCGGATAGCGAATGAAGGGTGCCGAAATGCCGCCGTTCATTCCTGCTTGACCTTGTCTTGCGCGCCATCCGAGCTTGCCACGGCTGTCGTAACCAGCGTGCCGGGCTGCACCTTGAACTGACCGCCGGTGATGACCCGCTGCCCGGGCGAGAGGCCGCTATCGATCACGGAGCGCCCGTCGATCGACTGGCCGACCTTGATCCAGTGCAATTCCGCCTTGTTGTCGGAACCGACCGTGTAGGCATAGAGGCCATCGGTCGAATGCTGGATGGCGTCGTCCGGAACCACGACAGCGTCTTTCAGCGTTTTCACCAGGAGCCGCGTCGATACCGACTGGCCTGGCCATAGCGTATGGCTCTTGTTGTCGAACACCCCCTTCAGCCGGATCGTCCCGCTGGTGGTGTCAACCTGGTTGTTGATGACCGCCAACGTTCCCTCCGCCAGCGGTTTCTTGCCGTCCGTCGTGATCGCGATCACCTTCAGCGGCGCGACTTTTTGCGCCTCGCTTATATAGGGCAGCTGATCTTCCGGGGCCGTGAAGATGACGGCAATCGGCTCGATCTGTGCCACCGTCACAATGCCGGTTTGAGTTACGGCGTTGACGATGTTGCCGACATCGACCTGGCGCAAGCCAACCACCCCGGTAATCGGCGATTTCACCTGGGTGTAGTCGAGCTGGGTCTGCGCGTTGGTGATCGCCGCGTCGTCGGCGGCGATCAGCGCGGTCAGCTGCGCCACGGTCGAGCGCTGCGTATCGGTTTGCTGGCGCGTCGCGAACTCGCCGAGCTTGGTATAGCGCTGCAGGTCCAGATTGGCGTTGGCAAGGTTCGCCTCATCCTGAACTTTCTTGGCCTTGGCCGCATCGAGCACCGCCTGATACGGCCGCGGATCGATCTCCGCGAGGAGGTCGCCCTGGCTGACCGTCTGTCCTTCCGTGAAGGCGATCTTGTCGATTTGTCCGTCGACGCGGGTCCTCACTTGCACGGTGTTGAAGCCTTGCACTGTGCCTAGTCCGGTCAGGTAGACGGGAAAATCCGCCTTATCGACAGGCGCCACGGTGACGGGCACGGCGGGCTTTCGCGCGGCCTGTTTTTGAGCGTTCTCCACCCTGGCTTTGGCCGTTGGGCCATAAAAGTGGTCCCAGCCGAAATAGCTCGCGACCGCGAGGGCTATCACAAACAAAACCCAACGGATCGTCCGGGACATTTTCGCCAAGGCTCGTTCGCTGAAAGAATGAGAATAGTGGGTCTTTAAAAGGGTGCCCAGCTGCATATAGTATGCGTGCACATTATATGTAAACACACTAAGGCTTGATAATCCTAAACAATTGGCAAGGTCCGCGTTGTCAAATCGCTTGTCGCTCGATCTGAAACGCCAGTTGGTCGCGCAGCTCGTCGAGAGCTCGAGGCTGCTGCGCAACTACATCGATCATCGCGCCAAGGAGCGCGGCACCACGCGCGCCCAATGGATCGTGCTGTTCCGCTTGCGTCAGCAGGAAGGCCTTTCCCAGGTCGACCTCGCCGAGGTGCTGGAACTGCAGCCGATTTCTCTGGTGCGGCTATTGGATCGTCTGGTCGAGCACGGGCTTTTGGAACGACGTCACGATCCGAAAGACCGGCGCGCCAACCGCTTGTTTCTGACCGAAAAAGGCCGCCAGCTGGTCGACGATCTCGACAGCCTGCGCGAGGCGATTGCAACCGATGTGTTCGAGAAGGTCTCGGAGGAGGCCATCAAGACCAGCCTCGCTACGCTGTGCGAGCTCAAGGATCGTATCAAGGAACTGTCGGACCCTTCAGGTCACCTCGCGGCGAAGTAGCCTCGTGTTCCGGACGCGGCCCAACGGGGTCCCGGATCAGCGCCGCATCACTTCGTGCTGCGTCGCATCCGGGACACGAGAATCGGGAGCCGTATGCAGCCTCGTGTCCCGGACGCGGTGCAACGCGTCAGCAGTGCGCCGCAGATCCGGGACCCAGGCGTGGCAAATCAATGTATGAGTCCCCGACTGGCGCGCGTCATCTGAGCTACCGCCAGAAATACCTGATCCCGACATAGACCACGATCAGGCAGGCAAAGATCAGCGCGACAGGCAGCTGCGGCTTTGCGCTCGAGCGGGAAGGCGGAGACGGCCTGGATCGAGCCACCGGTCGCCGGAAGGCGGTAACATTATCTGCTACCGGTTCGGCTGGGCTCGATCGCACTTCAGGCGGCGCGCCGACCCCGCCCATTTCCTTATAATATGTCTCGTACATCAGGCGGATGGTGGCCTCGGTCGCCTCCGCCTCGTTCATCTTGCCAAGCAAGGTCTTGTAACCGGCAAGGAAGTTTTGGGCCTCGGTGGGCAGGGAAGAGGCGCCATTGAGCTTGGCGATCATCTTCCAGGTCGCAAAATCGGCGCGGGCCCTCGTGTCAGCGCGTCGCGCAATCATCATGTCCGCCGCTTTGACCAAGATATCCTCGGTTCGTTTGGCTTTCAGGCGATACCGGTTAAAACAAGAATAAACCGAATGATAAAGTCGGTCGATGTCCGTAGTACAGCGGAGATGACATCAAGATTTAGACCGAACTGCGAACCCGCGAGCGGAAGCAGGATCAAAAATCCAATCAGGATGAGCATGCCGAACGGCTCCAGCCGCGCCAGTGGAGCGGCGAGCGCGCGCGGCAGCAGGCCGACCGCGACCCTCCCGCCGTCAAGCGGCGGGATCGGCAACATATTGAAGACCGCCAGCACGACATTGATCAGGACGGCGTTTTTCAGGTTCTCGGCAACCCAATTCGCCGCGTTCGGCGGCAGCAAATCCAGGGCGTGAAAGGCGGCGGCCGCAAGCGTTGCGAGGATGAGATTGGTGGCAGGGCCCGCCAGCGCCACCAGCACCATGCCGATGCGAGGGTTTCGAAGGTTGCGAAAGTTCACCGGCACCGGCCGGGCATAGCCGAACAGGAACGGGGAGCGCGCGAGCAGCAGCATCGCGGGCAGGATCACGGTTCCGAAGGGGTCGATGTGCCGGAACGGGTTGATACTGACGCGGCCGAGCTGCCAGGCGGTGTTGTCGCCGAGCGCGTGTGCGACAAAGCCGTGCGCGGCTTCATGAAAGGTGATGGCGAAGAGCAGCGGCAACACCCAAACCGACAGAGCATACAGGTTGATATTCAAGGGGTCGGCGCTCCAACTAGAGCTTTGAAACTGTCACGGCTGCCTCAAGATGGAATGCCCTGCGGATATTGCGGTAGTCCGTCGTCGAATCTAACCCAATCCATCTTTTCCGACACCCAGATATGCTCTGTCGGCGCAAACGCGTTGCGGTCGTCGAAGGCAGCGAGGGCGACGCCGACCGCAGTGCCGTTGCGCCGCCAGGCGAACAGCCGACTGCCGCAGCTCTTGCAAAAGACCCGGTCTATCCTGTCGGAGGAGGGAAAGCGGCCTGTCTCGCCTTCGACGGTCAAGGCGCGCGGTTCGAATTGCGCGCGAGCGAAAAAGGGCGAGCCCATCGCCTTCTGGCAATTGCGGCAATGGCAGATGCGCACGTTGATCGGCTCGCCCTCCGCCTTGAAACGAACCGCACCGCACAGGCAGCCACCTTCTCTTGTCATGACACGTCCCTCAAAATATCGTCATGTTACTTGTTGAGAGCGGCCGGGGGAAAGAAGCTTGAGGATAATGAAGCGTGCACTCACCGGGATTTGTTCGATTGTCGCTATTGCATACGCGAGGAGGCGCACGCGCGACATGGCAACATCTCGTCAATCCGTCGGAGGGACGCCCGCCACCTCAATGCGGGCCGGAGCTTAAAATGAAACGCCGGTCGCGCTGTTGTACCGGACGCGCATTCATCGGGTACAACTTGGCGAAACGCGCGATATCGTCTTCATCCACCTCGATGGGGTGGGCAAGCACGATCCAGTCGACCGTCTCGCTGCAGGGCGGCGTGGTCAGCGATCCCTCGTAATGGAAGTATTCTCGCCGCGCCGGCAATAGCCGGGTGGAATGGATCGCCGGATCCGCCGGAACTGCCGGGCCCTCTTCCATGGGCATCGTCGAGACGATCTTCTTAAACGCAGCGTTTTGCCTGCCGGGGACCATCAGCACGGCGACCACGGCCAGCCCATCGGTGGCGGCGTGGACGAAATGCGCCTCCATCGCAAACCGCTTGCCCTCGACGAGGTGCTCACTCGGATGGTGGAAGTGGAACTGTTTCAGCGTGTAGGTACGGTTGCCCATCCGGAGCGTATCGCCGTTGGGGACCTCAAGCTGGATCGTGTGGCCATTGTTGATCACCGTGTTTGGCTGCTTGCTCCACTCGATCTTGAGTGTCGGCTGCCGCGCGATGATTGTGCCGGTGATGTCGATGGGTGATTGCTGGCCGCCTGCGGAGCAGGGAGCGTCGGTGGCATCGAGATCGCCCCATTTTTCCGGTCCCGTCGCGCCGTCGTAACTCCAGTGACCTTCCGAGGCGAGGCCGCGCCCGCCACACAGAGGACATAGCGCCAAGCCGGCGAAGAGCTTCAATGCCTGACGACGATCCATCATGACCTCCCCGCGAGCATTGGCTCCGCCGCACGGGCCGCTCGCGGTGCTATAACAGGCGAATAACCTTAGTCGCGTTTGGTCGAGCGTCGTTGATGACGCTCCAGCCGCACCCGTTGCTCTCTCAAGCGCTTGGTCTCTTCATTGAGCGCTTCGATTTCCTCGTCGACCTTGTCCGTCTTTGCCTTGCCCGCATCAGTCTCGCGAATCTTGTTAAGCGCTTTCTCCACCGAGAGTTTGGTTGTGTCAGCCATGTTCACCTCTCGCAATCGTTACCATTGTTACCGAAAGTGCTTGCGGTATCGGTGGCGAAGTTCGCTTGATCCAGATCAAGGCAACCTGGTGGGTTGACAATAAGGGCAGCAGGCGGTTTATTTGAGGTCCGGGGGTTGCGATCTCCCCGCGAGGCGACATGCCCAAGAATCGCGTCCTGTTTTCTCGAAAGGACGCAGCATGTCATCCTACAACTCGATCTCCATTGAAAAACTGTCTCGTCTGATCGGCACCGCCAACACGCCGACGCTGATCGATGTCCGCATCGACGAGCATTTTGCCGCCGATCCGCGACTGATCCCGGGCGCGGTACGGCGTTCGCATCGCGATATCCAGGACTGGGCAGGGGGCCTTAATGGCCAGTCCGTCGTCGTCATCTGCCAAAAGGGCGAAAAATTGGCCGAGGGAACTGCCGCCTGGCTTCGTCACGGCAATGCCGCCGCCGAAATTCTCGAAGGCGGTCATCTCGCCTGGAAGCAAGCGGAGCTGCCGACCGTTCCCGCCGACAAGATTCCGAAACGGGACGGGCGCGAGCGAACGGTCTGGGTGACACGGGAGCGGCCGAAGATCGACCGTATCGCTTGCCCATGGCTGATCCGTCGCTTCGTCGATCCAGCGGCCGTCGTGCTCTTCGTCGCGCCGTCCGAAGTTGTGGAGGTTGCCGAGCGCTTCGGCGCCACCGCGTTCGACATCGAGAATGTGTTCTGGAGCCATCGCGGCGAGCTCTGCACCTTCGACGTGATGGTGAAGGAATTCGGCCTCTCGACGCCGGCACTGGAGCGACTTGCGACAATGGTGCGCGGGGCGGATACGGCGCGGCTCGACCTCTCGGCGGAAGCGCCGGGCCTGCTCGCCGCTTCCCTTGGCTTGTCGCGCATGTATGACGACGATCTCGAACAGTTGAGCGCCGGCATGCTGCTCTATGACGCATTTTACCGCTGGTGCCGCGATGCGACCAAGGAAACCCATAATTGGCCGACCAACAAGGCCAAGTCGTGACTTGATGATTGCGTGCACGCGCGGCAGGAGCGGCCGGTCGCGCGTGCGGCCGGCGCACGTCGGCATGCAAGGCCCGCGCCGGGCCACCGGTTCTGCCAAAGGAGCTTGATGTGACAACGACTGCCGTTCACCAGCGGGGCCAGATGGCCGAACTCGCGACTTATTTCCTGCGTCTCGGCTTTCTCGGCTTCGGCGGTCCGGTTGCCCTTGTCGGGCAGATGGAACGGGAGCTTGTCAACGACAAGAAGTGGCTCAGCAAGGATCAGATGCGCGAGGCCATCGCCATCTGCCAATCGCTCCCCGGTCCGCTCGCGATCCAGGTCGGCATCTACATCGCCTGGCTTCGCTGCGGTTTCTGGGGCGCATGGTTAGGGGGATGGTGCTTCATCCTGCCCAATTTCGTGATCGTCGCCGCACTGGGCGCGCTCTATGTCTATCTCGGCGATCTCAAGCCGGTCACCGCGATTTTCTACGGCGTCAGCCCGGCGGTGATCGCGCTCATTCTGCATTCCTGCTATCGCCTCGCCAAGCTCGGCATGGAGGACTGGCTGCAATGGGCGATTGCCGCTGTGTGTCTCGTGGTCACCGTCATTTTGCAGGCCGAAGTCGCATTGTTGTTCATCGGTGCCGGTATCATCGGCATCCTCTACTACGGCAGCCTGTTCAAGCGCACGCCCGCCATCATGCCGGTCGTCGCCGTCGTGCCTGCGGCAGCGGCTCCAATCGCGCCAGTCGCGACGGCTTCGACGCTGGGCAAGCTGCTGCTGTTCTTCCTGAAAGCCGGTTCGCTGACGTTCGGCAGCGGCCTTGTGATCGTTCCGTTCCTCGAGCAGGGACTGGTCCAGCAATATGGCTGGCTCGACGAGCGACAATTCCTCATTGCGGTCGCGGTCGGCATGATCAGTCCGGGACCGGTCGTGATAACAGCGACTTTTGTGGGCTATCTCGTCGCGGGGTTCTGGGGATCGCTGGTCTCCACCATCGGCATTTTCCTGCCTTCATTCCTGCTGGTACTGATCGTTGCACCAATTCTGGCGCGGCATCGCGAGAACACAAATGTCCAGGGTTTCGTCAAAGGTGCCTACGGCGCAGCGATCGGCACAATTCTGGGTGCGTGCATTCTGCTCGGCAAGATCGCCATTGGCGACTGGTTGACGATTGCGATCGGCGCGCTCTCGCTCATTGTCCTGTTCCGCTGGAAGGTCAGCAATCCCGCCCTCATCGCCGTGACCGCGGTCGTTGGTCTGATCGCTTACCCGATCCTGCAACCTGCCTGGGTGATGGTGCACTAGGCCGACCTTGGGTCACTTGAAGCGAAGGCTGTCCAGACGTTCCGGCGCTGGCCCAAAAGTGCTAGGTTCGAGGTTGCGACCATTAAGTCAGAGTGAACTCCGTCAGATAAATGGCCCTCGAATCTCTGCGAGGAACCTTATGACTTCGGAAAATCACGCTTCCGGGATAACCGATGCTGCGAAGGCTGAATTGCACAAGACTTGGGAAAACGCTGCTCCAGGTTGGGCAAAATGGGAACACCAGTTCTCTGCAGGTCTGTCGGACGCCACTGACAGGCTGATCGAGATGGCCGGCATCCGCGCGGGAATGCGGGTTCTGGATCTGGCTTGTGGCGCAGGGAGCCAGACCATCCAAGCGGCCGCGCGTGTTGGTAGCGATGGCAAGGTGGTGGCTTGCGATATTTCAGCGACGATGCTTGCTCATGTGCGCCAAAACGCCACCGCGGCAGGCTTGCAAAATATCGAGACGCTCGAATGCGCGGCCGAAGAGCTGGATGTGACGCTGCCACCATTCGACGCGGCTATCAGCCGATTGGGATTGATGCTCTTTCCATCCCCGGGCAGCGCCTTGAAGGCCGTTCAGAGCGTTTTGAAACCGGGCGCGCGATTTGCGGCCCTGGTGTTTGCCACGCCCGACAAAAATCCCTTTATGTCGCAACCGATGGCGATCCTTCTGCGTTGTGCGGGCAAGTCACCTCCCAAACCCGGTCAGCCCGGAATATTTGCCCTTGGGGGAAATGGGATGTTGGAACGACTAATGCGGGAGAGCGGGCTTGCTCATGTTCAGACCAGGCATGTCGCGGCATCGCTCAACCTGCCCAACGCATCTCATGCGCTGGAGATGATGCGGGAAGGCTTTGGCGCTTACCGTGCGGTGGTCGCCAATCTCGGCGATGCCGAAAAATCAAAGGCGTGGAACGAAGTTTACGAGTGCCTCACGCGGTTTGAAAGTGCCGGCGGCTTTGCTACGCAATTCGATTTCATTATCGGGGTCGGTGCCAAGTCAGTCTAGTGTCCCGAACCGAAGTTGGTTGAGAGATACGGAACGAAGCGCGGTGCATTGGGTTTTATTGTGTCAGCGCGGCACAAATGCTTCGGGGGCTTGATCTAGATCAACGAACCCACCTGGATCTCATACCTACGAAGTAGAGTAGACTGGAGAGGAGAAATCCGATGGCAGACGCAGCAAACCCATTCGAGGCCGTTCAAGCCATGATGCTTGAAAATTTCGAAAAAATGCAAAACGTGACGCAAAGCTACATCGACACGGTCGAAAAGGCCATGCGAGGCATTCCGGGCGCCAACGAAGGTCAAATAACTACTTTCAAATCATACGTTGAGCGGAAAGTTGCGGCAAACCGGGACTTTGTCGAGAAGCTCTTGCGATCGAAGGATTTCCAGGAGGCCTTCCGCGTTCAAGTTGAGTACTTTCAGTCTCAACTGAAGTCGGCCGCCGAGGACGCACACCAAATCGGTACCAAAATAGCGGGCTCATTCAAAACCAGCTGAGGCGTTGGCGCGTTTCGCTGAGTTTCGGATTCGGGACGCTGGGCGGGTCCGACCTGATGCGAGTTCTTCTCTCGGAAGGTTCTGGCCTCACATCCCGCCAGGTCGCGGGCCGGTTGTCCGAACTCGGTCACGAGGTGGAAGTCCTGTCTTCGACGCCGCTGTGCCTGACGCGTTTTACGCGCCACGTGCGGGCCGTCCACGCTGTTCCGCGGTTCGGCGATGCTCCGTTTGCATGGCTCGAAGCGGCCCAGCGCCTTGCGGGCGAGCGCAAGGCCGACCTCCTGTTTCCGACCCAGGAGCAGGTCGCAGTTCTTTCCGCCTTTCAGGACAAGCTTGCCGTTCCGACCATCGTTCCACGCTTCGCAAGCCTCGCCCAGGTTCAGGACAAGGTTTCCGCCTGGCGCACGCTCTCCCAGATTGAAGCGCCCCAACCGCTTACAGCGATCATCGCGGATGCCGCCGACGGCGAGCGCGTCGACAGGTTTCCGGTATTTGTCAAACGGGCAGTCAGCACCGCAAGCTCAGGAGTACGGCAGGTAAGGGATCGCGGGGAGTTGTCGAAAGCTGTCGCCGAACTCAGCGAAAAAAGAGACGAGGGGGTCATTGTCCAGGAAGCGGTGCAGGGTCCGCTCGCCATGGTCCAAGCCGTCGCCCAGCATGGTCGCCTGATTGCCTATCACGCGAACCAACGGGCGCGGGAAGGCGTCGGTGGCGGTGCCAGCCTCAAGCAGAGCATCGTCATTCCAGGTCTCCGCGAGATTCTCGCTCGACTTGTCGGCCGGCTCTCCTGGCATGGTGGCCTGTCGATGGACGTCATCCTGTCTGAACGGGGACCGCTGATCATCGACGTCAACCCGCGCCTGGTCGAGCCGGGCAATGCGCTGCGCGCTGGGGTCGATCTCGTGGCTGCGATGCTGTCGCTGGTCGGCAGGCAGGACGCAACGGAACGCGCTCCGGGCACGCCCGGCGTGCTAACCCGCCAAAGCCTGATCGCCATTCTCGGTGCGGCCGCCCAAAGCGGAATGCGGTTCGAGATTTTGCGCGAAGCCCGCGATGTGCTTCTTGCGCGCAACGCCTATGCCGGTTCGCATGAAGAACTGACGCCCTTCCGGGGCGATCCGCTGACCGCTCTACCAGTCCTCACCGTTCTCGTGGCAACGCTGTTGCATCCCCCGCTGTGGCGGAAATTCCATGCCGGAGCTGTTGGGCCCTACGCGCTGACGCCAAACGCATGGCGACAGATCCTCGCGGAGGCGGCTAAACATTCCTAACAGGCCAAGGCCTGATTGCACGCCCCTAATAGGTCGCCCGGCCGCCGGAAATGTCGAACACCGCACCAGTCGAAAACCCGCAATCCTGCGACGCCAGCCAGGCCACCATTGCGGCCACTTCCTCCACCAGCACAAAACGCGCCTTCGGAATCTTCGACAGCATGAAGTCGATGTGCTGTTGCGTCATCTGGTCGAAGATCGCGGTTTTCGCCGCAGCCGGCGTCACCGCGTTGACCAGGATGTCATGCGCGGCAAGCTCCTTGCCGAGCGACTTTGTCAGCGCAATCAGGCCGGCCTTGGAGGCGGAGTAGTGCGCGGCGTTGGGGTTGCCTTCCTTGCCGGCAATGGAGGCTATGTTGACGATGCGGCCGTAGTTTTGCTTCAGCATCTGCGGCACGATCGCCTTGCAGCAGATGAAGGGTCCGTCGAGATTGATGCGCAACACCTTGCGCCATTCGTCGAAATCGGTTTCCCACACCGTCTTGTTGACGCCGGCAATGCCGGCATTGTTGACGAGGATGTCGATCTTGCCGAACGCTCTCAAAGTCTCGTCGCGGGCCTTCTCGACTGCAGCATTGTCGGTTACATCGACCTTGAAGGCGGACACCGCGTTACCAATTTCGTGGGCGGTCTTGTCCGCAAGTGCATGATCGTTGTCCCAGATCGCGACCCTGGCGCCGGAGGCAACGAAGCGCTCGGTGATCGCGCGTCCAAAGCCCTGTGCGCCGCCGGTGACGACCGCCGTGCGCCCGTCGAGATCGATCTTGTTCATCGGCAAATCCTCTTGTTATTTCGAATCTGTCATCGCTCTTGCGGCGGCGCAGGTCTGCTCCCTCGCCCCGCGCTTGCGGGGAGAGGGTTGGGGTGAGGGGCTCTCAATATCGGTGAAAACACGAATGAGATTTGCCTCCGTGGCTTGCCCCTCACCCGCGCTTTGCGCGACCTCTCCCCGCAGGCGGGGAGAGGTGAATGTCAAAGCGTCCAGCCGCCGTCGATGATGTGCGCAACGCCGGTCGTGAACGTGCTCTCGTCGCTTGCAAGATAGACCGCAAGCGAAGCGATTTCGTCCGCGGTGCCAAGCCGTCCCATCGGCTGACGTGACACGAACATCTCGCGCCCGGTGGGACCTGCGGTCGCCGCGCGCTGCAGCATCGATGGGGTCTCGATCGTGCCCGGACAGATGCAGTTGCAACGTATGCCCCTGGTGATGAAATCCACGGCAACGGCGCGGGTCAGTGCAGCGACCGCGGCCTTGGTCGCGCCATAAACGTAGCGGTTTGGCGCCGCCTTGAACACGCCCGCAGCCGACGAGATGTTGACGATCGAGCCGCGACCCTGTTCGAGCATTCCCGGCAGGAAGGCGCGGATGGTCCGGTGCATCGACTTGACGTTGAGATCGAAGGAAAAGTCCCAATCCTCGTCCGAACAGTCCAGCACCGTACCATGATGGACGAAGCCGGCGGCATTGAGGAGGATATCGACCTTGCCCACACGCTTGGCGATGGCGGCAACGGCCGCGCTGTCACGGGCATCAAGCCGGGCCACATCGGCGACGCCCTCGCTCTTGAGGGTGCTCAATCCTTTTTCATCGATGTCGGTTGCGAACACACGAGCGCCCTCGCGCGCAAAGGCGATCGCGCAGGCGCGGCCGATGCCCGCTGCCGCTGCGGTCACGAAGGCGTGTTTGCCCTTGAGGCGGTCTGACATATAGATCCTCCCTGGCTCCCCGAGTTGTTTCACCGCCCGCGTGTCCCGGATGCGGCGCAGCACTTCCCCGGCGATGCGAAGCATCGTCCGGTGTGATGTGACGCTGATCCGGAACCCATGCTGCCCTTGACCGTCCAAGTACGGGTCCCGGATCTGCGGTATACCGCCAAAGCGCTGCACCGCGTCCGGGACGCGAGGTTGTTCTTTAATGATTATCCCTCGCCACCCCAACCTTGCCGGCGATATCGTGGTAGCGGGTTGCGAACTCCATGCAAGCGCCGGTGGCCTGCTGACCGACGGTTTGTCGATAGAGCTCCTGCCACGGGGTCTGGTTGGCGGGATAGGGGAAGCCGCCTTTGGCCTTGAGCTCGGCGTGGCGGCGCTTCAGCTCATCGTCGGCGATCAGGATGTTGGCGGTGCCTTTGTTGAGGTCGATGCGGACCCTGTCGCCGGTGGCAAGAACCGCAAGCCCGCCGTCGGCGGCCGCTTCCGGCGTCGCGTTGAGGATCGATGGCGAGCCCGATGTGCCGGATTGCCGGCCGTCGCCGATGCACGGCAGCGACAGGATCCCGCGTTTGATCAGCGCGGCCGGCGGCTGCATGTTCACCACCTCGGCGCCACCGGGATAACCGATCGGACCGGTGCCGCGGATGAACAGGATGCAGCGTTCGTCCATGTCAAGCGCAGGATCGTCGATCCGCGCGTGATAGTCCTCCGGCCCCTCGAAGACGATGGCGCGGCCCTCGAATGCATTGGGGTCCTTGGGGTTGCTCAGGTAACGGTCGCGGAACTCCGCTGATATCACGCTGGTCTTCATGATTGCGGAATCGAACAGATTGCCGCGCAGGACGAGGAAGCCGGCATCCTTCACCAGCGGCTTGTCGTAGCTCCATATCACCTCACCATCCGGCTCCGCCGCTTCGCGGCAGTTCTCGCCCATGGTCCGCCCGTTGACGGTGATCGCATCCTCATGGATGCGCTTGTGCTTCATCAGCTCGCCAATGACAGCCGGCACGCCGCCGGCGCGATGAAATTCCTCGCCGAGATAGATGCCGGCCGGCTGCACGTTGACCAGCAGGGGAATTTTGTGACCGAACTCCTGCCAGTCGTCGATCGAGAGCTCGACCCCGACATGACGGGCGAGCGCGTTGATGTGGATCGGGGCGTTGGTCGAACCGCCGATTGCCGAATTGACGACGATGCAGTTCTCGAACGCCTTGCGGGTCAGGATGTCGGAGGGCTTGAGGTCCTCCCAGACCATGTCGACAATCCGCCGGCCGGTCTCATAGGCGATCTGCCCGCGCTCGCGATAGGGCGCCGGAATTGCCGCGCAGCCCGGCAACGACATGCCAAGCGCCTCGGCCAGCGAGTTCATGGTAGAAGCAGTTCCCATGCCATTGCAGTGGCCGATCGAGGGCGCCGAGGAGGCCACGATAGTAATGAACTCCTCATAGTCGATCTCGCCGGCGGCCAGCCGTTCGCGCGACTTCCAAATCACGGTCCCGGAACCGGTTCGCTCACCCTCGTACCAGCCGTTCAACATAGGTCCGCCCGAAAGCACGATGGCGGGCAGATTGACGGTTGCCGCCGCCATCAAGCAGGCCGGCGTGGTCTTGTCGCAACCCGTGGTCAGCACCACGCCGTCGAGCGGATAGCCAAACAGCACCTCGACCAATCCGAGATAGGCGAGATTGCGATCGAGTGCTGCGGTCGGGCGTTTGCCGGTTTCCTGGATGGGATGGGTCGGAAACTCCATCGCGATGCCGCCTGCGGCCCGGATTCCCTCGCGGACGCGATGTGCCAATTCGAGATGGTGGCGGTTGCAGGGCGAAAGATCATTGCCGGTCTGCGCAATTCCGATGATCGGCGCGCCCGATTGCAGTTCCCTGCGAGTGAGGCCGTAGTTGAGGTAGCGCTCGAGGTAGAGCGCGGTCATGCCGGGGTTATGTGGATTGTTGAACCATTCGACGGAACGAAGTTTGCGCCTGGTGACGCCCGTGAGCGGCTTGTTCATGGTTTCTCCCGCAGCGCACACGCCCATTTTTGTGCGTCATTTTGTTTTGGGGGCCGATGTTTACATGATGCTACCCACTTCGCAAATCCGGCCGTACTAGTGCCGCCCATTTGAAGTCCCTGCACCACAAGCGGCGAATTCCGTTCAGGAACTTCAAATAGAAAAGCGGCACTAGAATCATAGATTTGCTAGTGCCCATAACTTTCCGAAGTTCGTGAAAGGTGGATGCTGAGACGTAGCACGAACTTCGGAAAGTGGGCACTAGGCAAGCTTTACGACTTTGATCCAACGACACCGTGGTAAAAGTCTGATAAGACCGCCCCCGATAAAAGCGGACCTCGGGCGGCGGCCGCAAGGCGCGCATGAGACCAAGCGGGAGCTGGCAAGCGGGAGGAAGTGTATGTCGTCCGTCCACATTCGCGACGTGCGGAAGTCGTTCGGCAGCTTTGAGGTGCTGCACGGCGTGACGATCCCGATCGAGG
>Ga0306920_100000930_pt1 | contig 35571 bp, 28 predicted proteins | sample flu12Cox44000170_FD_204666 | JGI IMG/M metagenome (GOLD analysis project Ga0306920, IMG submission 204666) | Lab enrichment of tropical soil microbial communities from Luquillo Experimental Forest, Puerto Rico - flux4day.12C.oxic.44.000.170 (v2)... | ecosystem: Environmental > Terrestrial >...
ACGCCGGCGTCGGCGACAGCGTGGTGCTGATTGCACCCGAAGGGATCGCCACACCCAGCGGCGTCGTGCCGCGCATGCGCCGTTTCCGTGTGGTGGGGCTGTTCAAGAGCGGCATGTATGAGTTCGACCGCGGGCTGGCGCTCGTGCATCTGGAGGATGCGGCGCGGCTGTTCCGCAGCGGCGCCGGGGTCACCGGGTTGCGCCTGGCGTTCACCGACCCGTTGCGCGCGCCACTGCTGGTGCGTGAGGTGGCACGGCGCGTTTCGCAGCAGCTCGGCGGCCCCGGCTACTACGTGACGGACTGGACTCAGGACCACGCCAACTTCTTCCGCTCCATCGAGATCACCAAGTCGATGCTGTTCTTCATCCTGCTGATACTGGTCGCAGTGGCGGCCTTCAACATCGTGGCAACGCTCGTCATGATCGTGAAGGAGAAGCAGACGGACATTGCCATCCTGCGCACCCTCGGCGCGGCGCCGCGCAACGTGCTGCTCACCTTCGCGGTCCAGGGCCTGCTCATCGGGCTCGCCGGCACGCTGGCCGGGGCGGCGCTCGGTACGCTGCTCGCGGACAACCTCGAAACACTGGTCGCAGGGCTCGAGCGGTTGCTCGGGACACAGTTCCTCGATGCGCGGGTCTACTACATGAGCGACCTGCCGGCGTACGTCGAGCTCGCGGATGTGCTGAAAGTGTGTACGGTGGCGCTGGTACTGTGCGTGCTCGCCACGCTCTACCCCGCGTGGCGTGCCGCGCGTACGGCACCCGCTGAGGCGCTGCGCCATGAGTGATGCGGCGCTCGAGGCCCTCGAGGTGCACAAGAGCTTCCGCCAGGGGCCGGTGGTGCTCGAGGTACTGCGCGGCGTGGCGCTCGCGGTGGCACCCGCCGAACGTGTGGCGATCGTCGGTGCCTCGGGCTCGGGCAAGACGACGCTGCTGCAAATTCTCGGCGGCCTCGATCCGCCGAGCGGCGGGGTGGTGCGGGTGGCCGGGCGCGACATCCACGCGCTCAGCGAGAACGAGCGCGGCGTGCTGCGCAACCGCACGCTCGGCTTCGTCTACCAGTTTCACCATCTGCTGCCGGAATTCTCGGCGCTGGAAAACGTCGCGATGCCGTTGCTGGTGCGCCGCACCGAGAGCGGCGCGGCCAGAAGTGCTGCCCGTGTCCTGCTCGAGCGCGTGGGCCTCGGCGAGCGGCTCGACCACCGGCCCCACCAGCTCTCGGGCGGTGAGCGCCAGCGGGCGGCCGTGGCGCGCGCGCTCGTCACCGCACCGAGCGTCGTGCTCGCCGATGAGCCGACCGGCAACCTCGATGGCGCCAATGCCGAGAGCGTGTTCGCGCTGATGCTCGAGCTCAATCGCGAGCGCGGCACGAGCCTCGTGGTGGTGACGCACGATGTGAGACTCGCAAGCCGCATGGAGCGCATCTACGAGCTCGTCGACGGCACGCTCACTGCGCGGGCCTGAGCGACGCGCTCCTCAGCCGGCGGGCTGCGCGGCGTGCCTCGCGTGGCGCGTCCGGTAGCGGCTTCTCACGTGCCAGCGCCACAGCAGCTCGAGTGCGATCCATCCGAGCACTCCGCCCACCACGGCGCAGGCGATGCAACCGACCACAAAAGGCTCCCAGACCGGAGCGAGACCGTGGCGAAACCACTCCCAGGTGGGGTGGAATTTGAAGTGCCGGACGGGTGCGCCCAGGAGCGCCGCCCCCACGCGATAGGCAAGGTAGTAGACCGGCACGGCGGTAAAGGGATTGAGCAGAAAGGTAGTGCCGCAGATGACCGGAATGTTCAGCCGCCAGACCATCGCCAGGGTGCAGGCCGTCACCAGGTGTACCGGCAGCGGAATGAAGCAGATCGCGAGCCCCGCGCCGAAGGCTGCGGTCACGCCGCGCCGGTGCAGGCACCAGAGCTGGGGGTCGGAGATGCGCGCGCCGAACAGCCGCAGGAACCAGCGATCCTGCAGCGACTGCGGGGGCGGGACGATCCTTTTCAGCAGCTCGCGCGGCATGGGGTCGGGAAATGTACCAGAACGGTCTTACAGGTGATGTGCGGCACGCCCGCGCGACGCAGTTCCTTGAGCCCCAGCGGCCCTTCGGTATGATGCCGCCTTTGCATTTTGCGGCTCGTGTGGGGATTCTGCGCCGATGTGGGAAATAGTGCGGGCGGGTGGCCCGCTGATGTGGCCGATTATTCTATGCTCGATCACCGCCGCCGCCATCATCCTGGAGCGGCTGTGGACCTTGCAGGATAAGCGGGTGCTGCCGCGGGAGTTGCCGCAGAAAGTGTGGCAGCTCATAGAGACCAACCAGATCAATGACAAGGTGATCGCGGCGCTCGAGCAGAACTCGCCCCTCGGTCGGCTGCTCGCGACCGGACTGGCGAACCGCCATCGCCCGCGCGAGATGCTCATGGAGCGCCTCGAGGACACCGGGCGGCACGTGGTGCACGAGCTGGAACGGTTTCTCAACACGCTGGGCACGATCGCCGGGGTCTCGCCGCTTCTCGGGCTGCTCGGCACGGTGACCGGCATCATCCGCGCGTTCAATGCGATCGAGGCCGGTGGCATGGGCGACCCGCGCGCGCTCTCCGGCGGCATCGCCGAGGCGCTGATCGCGACCGCCGCGGGGCTGTGCGTGGCAATCCCGGCGCTCATCTCCTATCGCTACCTCCGCGGCCGCGTCGACGGCATCGTCGTCGAGATGGAAAAGCACGCCATCCGCATGGCGGATGCGCTCGAGGCGGTGCGCTCGCGCGAGCGCACCGCGCCGGCGGCCGTGCACGTGGCGTGAGCCTGCGCCGCGATTTGCGATGAATCTCAAGCCTCGCCGCCACGAAGAGCCGGAGATCAACGTCGTCTCGCTCATCGACGTGGTGCTGCTGCTGGTGGTGTTCTTCATACTGTCGAGCAAGTTCACCGACGAGGGACGGCTGCGCGTGCACCTGCCGCAGGCGAGCGCCGTGCCGACGCAGAAGGTGAGCGGCGAGCCGCTGGTGGTGAGCGTCACTCAGCAGGGGAGCTACCTGGTCAACCAGCACGAACTGATCAACTCGAGCCCCGAAACGCTGCGCGCGGCGCTCCTGAAGGAAGCCGGCAGCAACCGTGGCATGCGCGTGACGCTGCGCGCCGATGCGCGCGCCACGCATCAGTCGGTCATCACCGCCATGGACGTGCTCGGGCGTCTGGGCTTCGTCGAGGTTAATATCGCGACGGTCAAGGAAGAGCCGGCGGGCAAGCCTTGAACGACACGAGCCGAGCGGCGGGCGGGACTGGGAGCATGCGGCCCCTGGCCACCGAAAGTGCGCGCTCCACCTACCGCCGCCTGCTCGGCTACCTCGCGCCGCACCGCGGCCGCTTCATACTCGGCATGCTCGGCGGCGCCCTGTTCGCCGCCACCATGACGAGCTTTGCCTGGTTCGCCAAGAAATTCGGCGACGGCACGCTCGTGCATCAGGACCCGCGCACCATCGTGTGGATTCCACTGGCTCTGGTCGGACTTTTCCTGCTGCGCGGCATCGGGGAATTCGTCCAGACTTACAACATGGGTTACGTCGGCCGGCAGATCGTCAGCCGGCTGCGGCGCGACGTATTCCGCCACACTCTGGAGCTGCCCGTCGGCTACTTCGACCGCAGCTCTTCCGCGGCGCTGCTCTCGCGTCTCACCTACAACAGCGAGCAGATCGGCCAGGCGACTACCGACTCGATCAACCTGGTGGTGCGCACGACGCTCACCATCGTCGGCTCGATCGGCTTCATGCTGTGGTTCAATTGGCGCCTCACGCTGATTGCGCTCGTGGTGACTCCGTTGATCGGGAAGCTGGTCTCGATCATCAACTTCAAGTTCCGCCGTTACAGCCGCCGCATCCAGGACTCCATGGGTGACGTCACGCGCGTCGCCAAGGAGGGTTTCGAGTCCGCGCGGCTCATCAAGGTGTACAACGCGGAAGGGCATCTCGCCGGGCAGTTCGATGCGGCGGACGCTCACAACCTGCGCTCCAACATGAAGCTGATCCTGACGCGCGGCATCTCCAACCCGGTGGTGCAGCAGGTGACTGCCATCGGCGCTGCCATCGTGTTGTGGATCGCGATTGCCGATGCGATTCATGGGCGCATGAGCATGGGCGACATGCTGGGCTTCATCGCCGCGCTGGTCGGCATCGCGCAGCCCTTGCGCGACCTGGTGGGGGTCGCTGGTCCGCTGCAGCAGGGGATCGCCGCGGGACAGAGCCTCTTCGAAGTGCTCGATGAGCCGCCCGAGCCGCAGGGCGGCACATTCCGCGCGGCGCGCGTCCGTGGCGCGGTGCAGTTCGAGCACGTGTCGTTCAGCTACCCGACGGAAGACAGCCGGGGATCTGACGCACCCCGGCGGCCCGCCGCGCTCACGGATGTTTCGCTCGAGGTGGCGGCCGGGGAAAGCCTGGCGATCGTCGGGCGCTCGGGCAGCGGCAAGTCGACACTGGTCAACCTGCTGCCGCGCTTCTACGATGTCGCCGCCGGCAGCGTGCGCATCGATGGCCGCGACGTGCGCGCGTTCGAGCTCAAGAACCTGCGCGAGCAGATCGCCGTGGTGAGCCAGGAAGTGGTGCTCTTCAACGACACCATCCGCAACAACATCGCCTTCGGCCGCGAGGTGCCCGATGACGAGATTCTGCGGGCCGCGGAAGCCGCGCATTGCCTCGAGTTCATCCGCGCTCAGCCCGCCGGTCTCGACGCGCTGGTGGGGGATCGCGGCATGCTGCTCTCGGGGGGACAGCGCCAGCGTATTGCCATCGCCCGCGCACTGCTCAAGGACGCACCGATCCTCATTCTCGATGAGGCCACATCGGCCCTCGACACCGAGTCCGAGCGGCACATTCAGGCCGCGTTCGCACAACTGTTACTCCACCGCACGACCTTCATCATTGCTCACCGGCTCTCCACGGTCGAGCAGGCGGATCGCATCGTGGTGCTCGATGCCGGCAGAATCGCCGAGTGCGGCACACACGCGCAGCTGCTGGCCCACGATGGCCTGTACGCACAACTGCACCGCCTGCAGTTCTCCGACTGACCTTCCGGCCGATGGAGCGAGCGCTCACCGAGCTGTGGTATCGCGAGCACGCGGGTCCTTCGCTCCTGCAGCCGCTCGCGATGTTGTATGGCGGTTGGGTCGCGCTGCGTCGGCATGCCTACGACAGCGGCTGGGCACGGACTGCGGGCGCCGGCCGACCCGTGGTGGTGGTCGGCAACCTCACCGTGGGCGGCACCGGCAAGACGCCGCTCACCATCTGGCTGGCGCGCGCCTTGCGAGCGGCCGGCCTGCGCGTCGGGATCGTCGCGCGCGGCTACGGCAGCCGCGCCGGGCGCGGCCCGCGGCGTGTCGCGCGCGACTCGCTCTGGCAGGAGGTCGGTGACGAGCCGCTCATCCTGGCGCGACGCAGCGCGTGCCCAACGGTGGTCGGCATCGACCGCCCGGCGGCGGCACGTCTGCTCGCTGCCGAGGGCGTGGACGTCATCCTGGCCGACGATGGTCTGCAGCACCTGCGCCTCGCGCGCGACTGCGAGATCGTGGTGATCGACGGCGCGCGCGGTATCGGCAACGGCCGTCTGCTGCCGGCCGGTCCGCTGCGCGAGCCAGCAACGCGGCTGCGCCAGGTGGATGCGGTAGTGGTGAATGGCGCCATGACACGCGGCTCGCTCGCACCGCTGCTGCCTGGCGTGGCGCTCGGCATGCAACTCGAAGCTACGGAGGTCGTGAGTCTGGACGAGCGCTCGCGACGACCGCTCGCGGCTTTCAACGGACAGCGTGTGCACGCCGTGGCCGGCATCGGCAACCCGCAGCGCTTTTTCAGCGAGCTGCGTGCGCACGGCCTGGACGTGATCGAGCACGCCTTTCCGGATCACCATCCCCTGACGGCGGCACAGGTGGCGTTCGCCGACACTCTTCCGGTGCTCATGACCGAGAAAGATGCCGTAAAATTCGACTCATCCGCGAACCCGCAACTGTGGTACGTGCCGGTCACCGCGCAGCTCACGGCGCCCGATGCGCAGGAGCTGCTGATGCGCGTTCTCGCCAAGGTGCGTGGCACTGCGACCGCCGGAGGTCATCCCTGATGGATGCACGAATGCTGGAGATACTCGCCTGCCCGGTGTGCAAGGGACCGCTGCAGTTCCGCCGAGAGGCGCAGCTGCTCATCTGCCGCCTGGACCGGCTCGCCTACCCGATCCGCGACTCGCTGCCGGTGATGCTCGAGGAGGAGGCACGCCAGCTCGCCGCCGACGACCCGCTGCTCGAGCGCTGAGCGGCGCGGCGGGCGAGAGGTTGCCGGTTGTTCCGGGTCGTAATTCCAGCGCGGTTCGCTTCGACGCGGCTCCCGGGCAAGGCGCTGCTGCCGATCGGCGGCAAACCCATGCTGCAGTGGGTCTACGAGCGCGCCTCATCCGCCGGTGCGCACGAGGTGCTGGTTGCCACCGACGATGAGCGCATCGCCAGCGCCGCGCGCGCGTTCGGGGCAGCCGTCATCATGACTGCCGGCACGCACAGCTCCGGGACGGATCGCATCGCCGAGGTCGCGCGCTCACGCCAGTGGGCCGGGCACGAGGTCGTGGTGAACGTACAGGGAGATGAGCCACTCATTCCCGCGGCCGCGATCTCACAGGTTGCACGGCTTCTGCCGGCGCACCCGGCGGGAGACATCGCGACACTCGCCACTGCGCTCGAGTCACTCGAAGAGCTGCTCGATCCCAACGTCGTCAAAGTGGTGACGGATACCAACGGCATGGCGCTGTATTTCAGCCGCGCGCCCATTCCCTGGAATAGCGACAGCGCACCGGCCGGCCGCGCGAGCCAGAGCAATTTCGCTGGTGCGCGCCGTCATCGCGGCATCTATGCCTATCGCGTCGCCGCGCTCCTGCGCCTCGCGCAGTTGCCACGCGGGATGCTCGAGCAGCGCGAGAAGCTCGAGCAGCTGCGCGCACTCGAACATGGTTTGCGGATCTATGTTGAGGAGGCGCTCGAGCGTCCCGGGCCAGACGTGAACACCCTCGCAGATCTCGAACGAGTCAGGGCGCAGATCGCCGCCGCTGGACATAACGGCTAAACTGAACGTGTGGTTCAGGGAAGCCGTGCGGCTCACAATTGCTCACAGTGAGCTCGCGCCGCGCGGCGTGCCGCGCCTTGGCCGGGGCTTTGAACTTGTCCCGCGGCCGCGGCGTCAAAATCCCAGGTAGTTCTGTGGTTTGCACCTGTCAACGCCGGGGTTGCAAAGTGCGTTTTTTGGCGAGGAGCTTTTCCGGCCTGGAGCTGTCGTGATGAAGATTGGAATCGAGAGAGGCATTCGCAGCGTCATTCTGACGATGACGCTCGCGGGCGCTGCGGTGTTGGTTGGTTGTGCCACGACTCCGCCGCCCGAGCAGCACCCGGCGCCACCGCCGCCCCCGCGCGGGACTGTGTATCAGCAGCCGGCCCCGCCACCGGTCAATTCCAACGTGTATGCGTATCCGACGCGCGGTCAGACGCCGGAGCAGCAGGATCGCGATCATTACGAGTGCAGCATCTGGGCGACGCAGCAGACGGGCTTCGACCCGAGCGCGCCAGGCGTACCACCGCAGCAGCAGGTGCGCATCGTGAGCGGGCCCCCGCCGGGCTCGGGAACGGCTGCCGGTGCCGTGACCGGTGCCATCCTGGGCGCGGTCATTGGCGGTCCGTACCATGGACCGGGCCCGGCGCTCGCGGGTGCAATTGTCGGCGGTGCGATCGGCACGGCCGCGGAGCAGAATGCCCGGCAGTCACAGACGGTTACCGTGACCGACCAGCGCGCACTCGCGCAGATCCAGCAGAAGGCGGGCGACTACCGGCGTGCACTCGGGGCCTGTCTCGATGCACGCGGCTACAGCGCGAAGTGAGTCTATGAGGATGCGGAACACGAGTTGGACGCTCAGCGCCGCCGCGGGTGTGCTGTTGTTCTTGATGACGGCCGGCGCCGGGGCGCAGCAGCCCGAGCACGGTCATGGCAGCTACACGCGCGGGGCGCCGGCGCCATACGCGGCGCACTACGACTCCCAGTTCAATCACAATCATTACTACACTCAGCATGGCGTGCAGGTCGCCACGGTCCCGGGCAGGCCCTATGTCGTCGCGCATGGGGGTGTGCACTACTACTATGCAGGTGGCGTCTGGTACGCACCGCGCGGTCCGTACTTCGTGGTGGTCGGCCCGCCAGTCGGGGTGTTCGTGCCGGTGCTGCCACCGTTCTACACGACCGTGTGGTTCGGCGGTGTGCCGTACTACTACGCCAACGAGACTTACTACACCTATGCGGGCCCGCAGGGCTACGAGGTCGTCGACGCTCCCAGTGATCCAAGCGCCGCAATCACCGGCCCGCAGGGACCCGCCTATCCTGGCGCGCCGGCCCCGTCCTCGAACGGCCCGCCGCCGGAAGGCGAAAATATCTTCGTCTATCCGCAACGCGGCCAATCGCCGGAGCAGCAGGCGAATGACCGCTACGAATGCCATCAATGGGCAGCGACGCAGACCGGGTTCGACCCGACCCAGGCGGGCGGTGGCGTCGCCCCGGACCAGACCGTGGCGAAGGGCGAAGACTACCGGCGCGCCATGCAGGCCTGCCTCGAGGGGCGGGGCTATAGCGTAAGATAGGATTCCGTGCGGATCCTGTTCGTTTGCCTGGGAAATATCTGCCGATCACCGACGGCCGAAGCGGTGGTGCGCGCGCTCGCTGCGCTCGAAGCGCCCGAGCTTGGACTCGAAGTGGATTCGGCCGGCACCGCGGGCTATCACGTCGGCGAGGCCCCCGACCCCCGCATGCGGGCAGCCGCCGCGCGGCGCGGTTATGACCTCAACACACTGCGTGCGCGGATCGTCGAGCCTCGGGATTTCGAGCAGTTCGACCTCATTCTCGCCATGGATCGCGAGAATCTGGCGGTGTTGCACCGGCGTGCGCCGGAGCAGGCACGTGAGCGGGTGCGGCTGTTTCTCGAGTTCGCACCCCACGGCGAGCCCGAGGAAGTACCCGATCCGTACTACGGCGGGCCGAACGGCTTCGAGGAAGTACTGGACCTCGTCGAAGCCGCTGCGCGCGGACTCCTCCGCGAACTCCGTCAGCGCGCCCGAGCCGCCTGACTGCACCCCGCGATTCCGCGGGGACCCCTGCCGCTCTATTCCTCCGGGCCGCGGCTACCGCTGTCCTTGTGGGAAGGCGTCGAAGACCACACCACGTAAGGCTTGTTCGGCGTGCTACCGGCCTCTGGCCGCGGGGTTGGCTCGAAGTGCGCGATCGGCACGCTCTCGTGCGACCCGCCCGGCTCACCTGACTCGGCGTGGAATTCTCGTACCGCCGGCTCCGCCGCCTGGGGCTGCGATTCCCGGGCGGGCTCGTGCGATTCATGCTCGGCGCGCGGCGCAGGCTTGTCGTGCTGTCCGTTGCCGGAGGTTGACGCGCCCGGCGCGTCGTCGGGCGCTGCGGAAATTTCGCTCGTGCCCACCGTAGCGGCTTCGCGTACAGCACCACTGCCACCACGACGTCCACGGCGCCGGCCGCGCCGGCCGCGGCTACGGCCCTCTGGGCGCTCCGAGCGGCCTTCCGCAGGGGGTACTGAGGCAGTCGTGGCAGTCGCTCCCCCGGCCGCGTCCTGGCGTGATGTCTCGGCAGTGTCGCGATCAGCCTGATGGCGATCGACAGCCTGGCGCTCGGTGCCGTTGCGGTCTCCCCCGCCGCCGCGTTCGCCGCTGCGCTCCGGGGGCGCCTCGTGGCGTCGGCTTCGGTCGCGATTGCGATCCCGATCGGGATGATCCCGCCCGCGATCCCGATCGCGGCCCTCGCGGCGGCCATCGCGCTCGCGTCGGGCACCGTCGGCATAGCGCGAGTGGCGCGGATGTTCGCGCCGGCCTTCGCGTCGCTGTCCCTCTTCTCGCCGTGCAGGCCGCGCCGCGGTGGCGACGCTGGCTTCGGGCGTTGGCACCGAATCCGCGGGGGCGGTCTCCGGCTCGCCCGCCAGGATTCTCTTGACGCGCGACCAGAAGCCGCTTTGTGCGGGCGCGGCGGCCGCAGCCGCGGCGGCCGCAGCGGCCGGGGTCGCTGCGGAGGATGTTGCGATCGGGGCTGAAGTGGCTGGCAGAAGCGGCGCTACCGCTGCGGCTTCCTGCGGCGGCTTGCGTTCCTGCGTGCCGGGCTCCGTCACCTCGGGTGCCGTCGGCATGAGGTAGGTGGCCTGGCGCTGCTCGGGCAGCTCCAATTCATCGTCGCGCACCCGCCTGATCGAGTACTCCGGCGTCTGGATGTTCTCATTCGGCACGATGATCAGCTCCGCCTCGCTCTTGTCCTCGAGCGTGCGGAGCCATTCACGTTTCTCGTTGATGAGATAGGTCGCCACGGGAACCGGCACCTGTGCGATCACCCGCGCGGTGCGATCCTTGCGCAGCTCCTCGCCGATCAGACGCAGGACGGCGAGTGCCATGGACTCGACGCTGCGGATACTGCCGATCCCGACACACCGCGGACAGACGATGTGACTCGATTCCCCGAGCGATGGGCGCAGGCGCTGGCGCGACATCTCCAGCAGACCAAAGCGCGACAGGCGCCCGATCTGGATGCGGGCGCGGTCCATCTTCACCGCATCGCGCAGCCGATCCTCGACCTCGCGCTGGTTCTTGGGGGACTCCATGTCGATGAAGTCGATGACGATCAGGCCCCCGATGTCACGGATGCGCAACTGGCGGGCGATCTCGTCGGCGGCCTCGAGATTGGTATTGGTCGCCGTGGTCTCGATATCGCTGCCGCGCGTCGCGCGCGCGGAGTTGATGTCGATCGATACCAGCGCCTCGGTGTAATCGATGACGATACTGCCGCCCGACGGCAGCTGGACCTTGTGCGCGTAGGCGGACTCGATCTGGCTCTCGATCTGGAAGCGTGTGAAGAGCGGAATGTCGTCGCTATAGAGCTTCAGGCGCCGCTGTACATCCGCCGGCATGAAGCGCTGCATGTACTCCTGCGCCTTCTGGAAGGCCGCCGTGCTGTCGACCAGAACCTCGCCGATGTCGTCGGAAAGGTAATCGCGCATGGCGCGGGTGACGGCGTCGCTTTCGCGAAACACCAGGAACGGTGCCGGACGATCCTTGGCAGCGGCCTCGATCTGCTCCCATTGTGTCCTGAGATTGTCGAGGTCCCACTGCAGCTCCTCGACCGAGCGGCCGACCCCGGCGGTGCGAACGATGGCTCCCATCCCGTCCGGGATCTTCAGCTGGCTCATGACCTCACGCATCTGGTCACGGTCTTCGCCCTCGATGCGGCGCGAGACGCCCCCGGCACGCGGGTTGTTCGGCATGAGGACGAGGAAGCGGCCCGCGAGACTGATGAAGGTGGTGAGTGCGGCACCCTTGTTGCCGCGCTCTTCCTTCTCGACCTGGACGATCACTTCCTGGCCCTCGGAAAGGAGCTCGCGGATGTTCATCCGGCCGCCCTGCGCGGGCTGCCGGAAGTACTCCTTGGAGACCTCTTTCAGTGGCAGGAAACCGTGGCGCTGCGCACCGTAATCGACGAAACACGCCTCGAGCGAGGGTTCGATGCGCGAGATGCGCGCCTTGTAGACGTTGGCTTTCTTCTGTTCGCGGGAAGGTAACTCGATACTCAGGTCAAACAGCTTCTGTCCATCAACCAGAGCGACGCGCAACTCCTCTTCCTGAGTTGCATTCACTAGCATTCTCTTCATGTGCCCCTACTGTGCGGTGAAGGGCCGACAAGCACACCTCGGGAGGCCACGGGAACTCCTGCCCGCGGCAACGAAGATTTCCTAAACCTGACGAATGAGAGCGAGTCTCGTTATTCACGTTGACGACCGCGATCCAATGGAGCGGTCCTAAAGGTAACCTTCGGTGAACTCAACCGATGGCGCCCACTGCGGAAATGCGAAGCTCGGTATTCGACGCAGCTGGCGCGATCTTGGCGGCCCAAGCGATGGCCTCTTTCAGGAGACCAACTAAACGGGTGACGGCTACTGCCGCCACCGATTGGCGTGTCCGCTTGGCGGACCACCGCGATAGTATACTCGACAGACTATTGTAGAAACAATGCCTTACAACAAAATCCCCGCGCCTGAGCCACAGCCCGGTGAAACCCGCACCGAAGTCCAGCATTTCGAGGTGGGTGAGGAAGAAGTCGGCCAGCGTCTCGACAACTGCCTCCAGCGGCGGCTGAGAACGGTTCCGCGCAGCCGCATCTACCGAGTCATACGCAAAGGCGAGGTTCGGGTGAACGGCCGCCGGGCCGGGCCCGAGCTGCGCCTTCAGCTGCACGATCGGGTACGTATCCCGCCGATGCGACTGGCACCGATCGCGCCTGTGCCCGGGCCTGGTCCTGATCTCGCCCGGCGCATCGAGAGCTCGATCGTGCACGAGGACGAGAACCTCCTGGTACTCGACAAGCCGGCGGGCGTCGCGGTCCACGGGGGGAGTGGCGTGAGCTTCGGCGTCATCGAGGCGCTGCGCTCGGCGCGCCCTGGCGAGCCCCTCGAGCTCGCGCACCGCCTCGACCGGGATACCAGCGGCTGTCTGCTCATCGCGCGTCGCACCGCGGCGCTGCGGGAGCTCCACGCCCTCATGCGCGCGAATGCCTTCGAGAAACGCTATCTGGTGCTCGTCAAAGGTAAGTGGGACCTCGGCGCCAAGCGCATCGACGTGCCGCTGCGCACCGACACTCGGGTAGGCGGTGAGCGCACCGTGCGAGCTGGTGCCTCAGGCAAGAGCTCGGTGAGCGATTTCCGGCCGGTGCAGTTCTTCGGCAGGACGGCGACGCTCATGGAGGTGACGCTGCACACCGGACGCACACACCAGATCCGCGTGCATGCAGCCCACGCCGGTCACTCGGTGGCAGGCGATGAAAAGTATGGCGACGCCGCGTTCAACGAGGCGCTGCGAGAGCTCGGCTTGAAGCGCATGTTTCTGCACGCACACAGCCTGAGCTTCTCCTGGCCGCGCGGCGGGGAATTCAGCATCAACACACCGCTCCCGGCAGAGCTGGCGGCGTTCGTCGATGTACTCACTGCCGGCTCGAGCCGGGGACGGAGCTCCGCTCTCACGGGAGGGAGAAGCCGGCGTCACGCAGCGCCGCGGCGAGCCAAATGAGCGGCAGCCCGATGAGCGCGGTCGGGTCGCGGCTCTCGATGCGCTCGAACAGCGAGATGCCGAGGGCCTCCGCGCGGAAGCCGCCGGCGCAGTCGAATGGCCGCTCGTGCGCCACATAGCGCTCGATCTCCTCGAGACTCAGCGTGCGAAACACGACGGTCGTCGTGTCGACGTGCGTGAGGCGCGCACTGCCGCCGCTCCATTGCACCGTGCAGGCCGTATGAAAGAGCGCCGTGCGGCCGCTGAGCGTTGCGAGCTGCTCGAGGCAGCGCGCCGCATCGCCCGGCTTCTCGAGCACCCGACCCCCGCACGCCGCGACCTGGTCGGCGCCGATCACGACCGCCTGGGGGTGCGCGCGCGCCACCGCACTGGCCTTCTCGAGCGCCAGTCGGAGGGCCCGGTCGGCGGGCAACTCGCCCGCGAGGTGCGTCTCGGGCACACCCGGTGGCAGCGCTTCGAACGGCAGACGGAACCGTGCGAGCAGCTCGCGCCGATACACGGAGGTCGAGGCGAGGATCAGCGCACTCACGGTAACCCCGAAGCTTTCGAGGCGATGCAGAATCGCCTTCAGGAAACAATGATTTAGCCCAAATGCTGTTTTGACTTGGGCGAGGTCGATACCTATTATACGCGCCCCATGCGGGGCCCCCGGGAATTGGTGCGTCTTCCGAAACGAAGCGTGCTGACCCCGCGGGGGTGAGCGCTATTTCGCGGGGTGCTAGTTGACGCCCTGGTCCGAGCCGCTCGAGGTGGACCGGTTGGCCGACGCCGGAGCCGAGGTCGACTTTGCTGTTCCGCTCGCCGACCTTGCGGGATTGAGCTCGCTGCGTGCCGGAGTGGGCGGTAGCGTGCGTGGTCACGCGCACTTCGCACGCGAGCAGGGCATGCCGGTCGCCGATCTGGCTTTCAGCGGCACGGTCGCCCTGCAGTGTCAGCGATGCCTGCAGCCGATGGAGCGGCCGCTCGAGAGGGTGAGCCGCATCGCGCTCATCGCCTCCGAGGATGAGGCGGGTCGCGTACCGGTAGAGCGCGAGCCGGTGCTCGCCCCGGGTGGGCGGATCAGCATCGGCGAGCTGCTCACGGAGGAACTGCTGCTGCTGCTGCCGATCGTGCCGTTGCATGAGGAGCGCGAATGCGCAAGCGAGCTCGCGCCGGCTGAGCGCGCAGCCGCCGGTGGCGAAACGCACCGGCCATTTGCGAACCTCGCGGACCTGTTGAAACGCTAGTGTTGCCAGAATTCGATTTCAGGAGCTGATCCATGGCCGTTCAGAAAAGCCGCAAGACGCCTTCGCGACGTGGCATGCACCGCTCGCATGACGGACTCGCGAAGCCGGCGCTGTCGAGCGATCCGCAATCCGGTGAGACTCACCTGCGTCACCGCATCACCCCCGATGGGTTCTATCGTGGTCGGCGGGTGCTCGAGAAACCCGCCGAGACGGAAGACAAGGACTGAGCCCGGCCGCAAGCTCCGCACCCTCCGGAATCGGCGTGCTGCCCATCGCCATCGATGTGATGAGCGGTGATCATGAGCCGCGCGAATACCTTGCCGGCGCGCTGCGTGCGCTCGCTGAGGACCCGGACCTCCAGGCACTGCTGATCGGTGAGCCGGCAATGATCGGCGCCGCACTCACTGCGCTGCCGGCCGCTGTGCGCGACCGCGCCACCGTCGTCGCCGCCACGCAGGTTGTCAGCATGGACGAGACGCCGCGCGAAGCAATCCGCCGCAAGAAGGACTCCTCGATGCGGATCGCCGTCGATCAGGTGCGCGTCGGGCGAGCCGGCGCTTGCGTGAGCGCCGGGAATACCGGCGCGCTCACCGCCATTGCGCATTTCGTGCTGAAGACGCTGCCCGGTGTCGAGCGCGCCGCCATCATCTCGGCAATTCCTGCCGCGCACGGCCACACCTACATGCTCGACCTCGGCGCCAACACCAAGGCGACTCCGGAGCAGCTGCGCCAGTTCGCCGCCATGGGCGCAATCGTCGCGCGCGATGTGTACGGTGTAACGACCCCGCGTATTGGGCTGCTCAACATCGGTGAGGAGGACATCAAGGGACACGAGGTGGTCCAGGCAGCACATGCGCTGCTCGCCACCAGCGGCCTCAACTACGTCGGCTTCGTGGAGGGCGATGACATCTTCTCCGGCGATGTCGATGTCGTGGTGACGGACGGCTTCACCGGCAACGTGGCGCTCAAGACCATGGAAGGGGTCGCGGGTCTGATCGCCAACCGCCTGCGCCAGGAATTTCAGGTGTCGGTGCTCGATCGCTTCGCCGGCCTCGTCGCCCGACCGGTCCTGCGCCGGGCGGCTGCCAGTCTCGATCCGCGTCGCTATAACGGTGCCTGCATGGTCGGTCTCTCCGGGATCGTGGTAAAAAGCCACGGTCGCGCCGACGGTGTCGCCTTTGCGCGCGCCATCGGCACCGCGGCGCTCGCAGCCCGCCGCGGACTCACGTCACATATTGCGCAGGCTCTGCGGGTGGAAGGGGCGGTGAATTGATTTATTCGCGCATTGCCGGCACGGGCTCATATCTGCCGAAGAAGATCATCACCAACCAAGACCTGGAAAAGATGGTCGATACCACCGACGAGTGGATCCGCACGCGCACCGGCATCGAGCGGCGTCACGTGGCGGCGGACGGTGAGACCACGGTCGATCTGGCGGAGCACGCGGCGCGACGCGCGCTCGAAGCCGCCGGGATGAGGCCGTCCGAGGTCGATTTCATCGTTTTCGGTACCACCACGCCGGACCTGATCTTCCCCAACTGCGGCACACTGTTGCAGCAACGCCTCGGCTGCCGCGGCGTCCCCGCCTTCAGCCTCGAGACGGCGTGCGCCGGCTTCATGTACGCACTGTCGATCGCCGACAAGTACGTTCGCTGCGGCGAGGCGCGGCGAGCGCTCGTCATCGGCGCTGAGACCCTCTCGCGTATCACCGACTGGAGCGATCGCGCGACCGCGGTGCTGTTCGCCGACGGCGCGGGGGCGGTAGTGCTCGAACCTGCCGCTGCGCCGGGAGTGCTCTCGACACATCTGCACTCCGATGGTGAGTACCACGACATGCTCTATTGCGGTAGCGGCGTCTCGAAGGGCTTTGAGCCGAAGCTCGCGATCAGCATGGCCGGGAGCGAAGTCTTCAAGATCGCCGTCACGAAGCTCGGGCAGGTGGTCGATGAGACGCTGGCCGCGAACGGACTCGAGCGCACCGCACTCGATTGGCTGGTCCCGCACCAGGCGAACATCCGCATCATCCAGGCCACTGCACGCAGACTCGAGATACCGATGGAGCAGGTAATCGTCACGGTCCAGGAGCACGGCAACACCTCCGCGGCATCGGTGCCGCTGGCGCTCGATGTTGCGGTTCGCGATGGCCGCATCCGCCGTGGCGAGCTGCTGTTGCTGGAGGCCTTCGGCGGTGGCTTCACCTGGGGTTCGGCGCTCGTACGTTACTGACAATAAAAGCGCATCATTGCCGGCGTCAGTGAATGGGCGTTGAGTCCGACGCGTGATGGGCGATCCAACTCAACGGCAGGAGGACGCGAATCAGGAGCCTGCGTCCGGGAGATGAGCTGGATTTCTGGGTTCCAGACTCAAAGACAACGGCCGGGGAGATGCCGGAACCCACTTGGCAGACGTGGCAGGTCCTGCCGCCGCTCGAACCGCGGCAGCAGTAGCCCCGGACGACGGCGGCCTCCGGGCAGGCGCAGAAAAGAACGCCGCGCAGATGCGCGGCGTTTCGATGTTGTCCTGAGACCGGTTTTACTTCGATACCGACCGCTTGAACATGCGGTCGATCTTCTCGTTCGTCGCGTCGCAGCAGGACTGGCTGGCATGTGCTGCCGCCAGAGCCTGATTGGCAGTGCTCTGCGCACCACTGGCAGCCTGACCCGCTGACTGCGCGGCACTGTTGGCCGCATCAGCCGAGCTCTTGGCGCCTGCGGTGTCACTCGCGTTCTTGGCCACCTGGGCCTTCAGATCATCGATCTGTGCCTGGATGGGCTTCAGATCCGTGCAACCTACGATTCCGGCCACCGCTGCAACGGCAGCCGCTACCTTCACAACGCTCGCGCACTTCATAAACGTCCCCTTTGGGTTGTTGATTCGGGATCCCTTAATAACGGATGCGACTCCGGTGAAGCAAGTCGGTATACGCCGGCCGCAACTGCACCAAATTTGACTCGGGAATGCAACTCCAAACACGAGACTGTCTTTTCCACGCGACAGCGTATACGTACTCGTGTCAGGAAGGAGCGTGCAGGAGTTGGAAGCGCATTTGTGCAGAATTTTCTGGCTGCAGCGGTAGCGCGGGCGCAGGGGAGTTGCGACAAGCAACGATGTTGGTGACGCTTCGTTAAGAATTTTTAATCGCCGCGCACGCGTCACATCCGAGCTGCAACTCGAGCCTCGCCGCACCAGTTGATGTCGGTCAGCTCCCAGTGTGATGTCGGCCAGCCCCCCGGTGCCCGCCCGCAGCGGCTATACGGCCGACTTCAGCGCCCCGGCGGGTGGGCGAGGTTTGAGGTCTTGCTGCAGCCGTGGATCTGGATATAATCACAGTAGCTGTATATATAAACAGGCAGGCTCAAAATGTCCGACCTTACCCCCCGGCAGACCCAGATCCTGCGCCTGATCCAGCGGTTCATTGCCGAGACCGGCATGCCCCCGACGCGGGCTGAGATTGCGCATGAGCTCGGTTTTCGTTCGGCCAACGCCGCCGAAGAGCATTTACGGGCGCTCGCCCGCAAGGGCGTCATCGCGCTCGTTCCCGGCACCTCACGCGGGATACAGCTGAAAGACACCATGCGGGAGCAGATGGGATTGCCGCTCATCGGGCGGGTGGCCGCCGGCAAGCCCATTTTCTCGGAGGAAAATTTCGAGGCTCGTCTGCAGATCGACCCCGAAGTGTTCCAGCCGCGACCGCACTACCTGCTGAAGGTGATCGGCATGAGCATGAAGGATGCCGGAATCCTCGATGGTGACCTGGTCGCCGTGCATCGCACCTCGGAAGTGCGCAGTCGCCAGATCGTGGTCGCACGGCTCGAGAACGAGGTCACCGTGAAGCGCTACCGTCAGGAAGGCTCGGTCGTGTGGTTGCTGCCCGAGAACAGCGAGTTCGAGCCGATCAGAGTGGATCTGAAAGAGGAGCCGTTGCTCATCGAAGGGGTCGTCGTGGGTGTGGTACGGCGTGGTCGTGCGAGCGGCTTGATGTGAGTGCGTGCCGCTGCCCTGCGGCAGCGTCTCTCCCGCCAGAGGTTCAACTGAAGTTCTTACATGGACTGGCATGGTCGTCGGCGATGCGAAAATCGCTCGGCTGCTCGAGCACCCCGCCATCTGGCGCGGCCGCAGCGCCGCGCAGCGGTCGGGCTTGCCCACCGGGTTTGCGGCGCTCGATGAATACCTGCCCGATGGCGGCTGGCCCCGTACCGGTCTGATCGAAATCCTGACTTCCCGTTTCGGCAGCGGCGAGCTGACACTGCTCGTGCCGGCACTCGCCACGCTGACGCGCGTCGCCGCGGCACGTTGGTGTGTATGGGTAGCACCACCGCTGGTGCCGTTTGCACCGGCGCTCGTCTCCTGCGGAGTGGTGCTTGATCGGGTAGCCGTCGTCGGTGGTGCGCGCCCCTTAGACCACCCCACGAAATCGCGCTCACCACTTCTGACGACCTTCAGCGTCCGGCAAGACGCGCGATTTCGTGGGGACCCCGGTGCGTGGGCCTTCGAGCAGACTCTCGGCTCGGGCGCCTGCGATGCGGTGCTCGGCTGGGTACGGCAGGCAAAACCGCGCGACATCCGTCGTCTGCAGCTCGCCGCCGAGCGTGGCCGCACGCTCGGTGTGTTGTTCCGTCCGCGTCGCGCAGCGCGGGAAGCCTCCGCCGCCGTGCTGCGCCTCAGTGTCGAGCCGCTGGTGGCCGGAGTGCGCCTGACGATTCTCAAAGGACGCAGCGCCCGTCGCGAGGCGCTCGATCTTCCCTGGCCCGGCAGTTGACTCATGCGTCCGCACTTGATCCGCACCGCCGCCAGCACGGCAGATCTGCTGTCCACCCCAACCCCCACAGCGGCAGCGCCACTGCGCGGCGTGCCGAGCGCATGGTGTCCCGCCGCGACGGCACACGAGCTTTGGGCCGGGGTGCACCTGCGCGAATTCGACCCGGCGCAGGGACTCGAAGCGCTGGCGATCCGCGCCCAGCGCTTCACACCGCGTGTGAGTCTCGAGCCGCCCGATGGCCTGCTGCTCGAGGTCGCGGGGAGCCTGCACCTGTTCGCAGGCGTCAGCGGGTTGCGGCGTGAGCTGACGGCGGAGTGTCTGCGTCTTGGCATCCGGCCGGTGCTCGCGTTCGCACCCACACCGCTTGCGGCACTCACCGCGGCGCGCGCCGGCCAGCCACTGATAATCACCGACCCCGCGCAGCTCGTGGGTCAGCTCGCACAGCTCCCGCTCGGCGCGCTGCGCTGGCCCGAAGAAACCTGCGCCCGCCTGGCACGCGCCGGCGTGCGCACCATCGGTGCGGTGCTGCGCTTGCCGCGTGCCGGTTTCGCGCGCCGTTTCGGTGTGGCGCAGCTCGCCATGCTCGATGCGCTCACCGGGCGCAGCCGCGATCTGCGGGCGGCTTTTCAGGCGCCCGTGCGTTTTCGCCGCCGCCGCGAACTCGATTGCGAGCTCAGCGATCGCGGCCAGCTGCTCGAGGCACTCGCACCGCTCCTCGCCGCGCTCGGAGCTTTTCTCACCGCACGGCAGTACGGGGTGATGGAGCTCGAATGCCGACTCGTACATCGGCAGGGCCCGCCGACCCGCTGCGTGCTCGCGCTCGCCGCGCCCTGCGCGGACGAGCATCAGCTCGCGGCACTTTTCAGCGAGCACCTGAATACGCTGCAGCTGCCGGCACCGGTGCGAGCCTGCGAGCTGCGTGCCGATCAGCTGCTGCCGCAACTGCCACCCGACCGCTGCCTGTGGCAACCCGGTGAGCACGGCGGCGAGGCGGGTGAGCGAAGCGGTGGCCTCATCGATTGCCTGTGCGCGCGCCTCGGTCCTGAGGCGGTGTATGGCCTTTCGCTGCGTCAGGAGCACCGGCCGGAAGGTGCCTGGACAGTAACCCGTCCGCCACCGGTCCCTGTGCGGCACGCAGCGCGCGGTCGCGCTCCTCCGGCGCCGTGCGGGACGGGGCCGAAGCGCCCCTTGTGGCTTCTGCCGGCACCGCAGCCGCTCGCTGCGCAGAACGGCTTGCCGCGCCGTCGCGGGCCGCTGCGCCTCATGAGTGAGCCCGAGCGCATCGAGACCGGTTGGTGGGATGGAGGAGAGGTTGCGCGCGATTACTACACCGCCATCGACGGCCACGGTGTGCGGCTGTGGGTGTTTCGGGAGCGGGCTGCGCCGCATGGTTGGTTTTTGCACGGGGTGTTCGGGTGACTGTGTCCAACACAGCCGCGATCGCAAAAAAACCTTTTCGGGACCGCCGCAAGTACATCCTTGTAGAACCACCCCGGGAAATCGAGCTTGCCATGATTGGCGTGCAAGACCCTGTCAGGAAGACACTCGATTTCCCGGGGACCCCGGGCTGCGGGCGCGCCATCCCTGGCGCGCACGCTCCCGAAAAGGCTTTTTTGCACTCGCGGCTGCCCGAGTGACATGTCACTCCCGACGACACCGTGCGAGCCCGAGGTTGGAGAAGCACAGTTGCCCGCGTACGCGGAGCTGCATTGCCTCTCGAACTTCACCTTCCTGCGCGGTGCGTCGCATCCGCACGAGCTCATTGAGCAGGCCGATGCGCTCGGTTACAGCGCGCTCGCGATCACCGACGAGTGCTCGGTGGCGGGCGTCGTGCGGGCGCACATGGCGGCGAAGCGCCGGCAGCTGAAACTCATCATCGGCGCGGAGTTCCGCCTCGGCTGCGGGTTGAAGTTCGTCGCACTCGCCATCGACCGCCAGGGCTACGGGCAGCTGTGCCGTCTCATCACTCGCGGCCGCCGCGCAGCCGTCAAGGGGCGGTACACACTCACGCGTGATGATCTTCAGGCACTCGGCCCCGAGCAGTGTTTCATCCTGTGGCTGCCGGCAGCACAGCCGCAGCCTGAGGAGCTGCGCTGGCTTGCCGCGCGCTTCCCCGGCCGGGTACGGATCGCCGTGGAGCTGCTGCGCGATGGGGAGGACGGCAAGCGCCTGGCCACGCTCACACGCATCGGCGCCGAATGTGGCATCGGGCTCGTCGCGAGCGGCGATGTGCACATGCATCTCCGCGCCCGCCGCCGCCTGCAGGATGCACTCACCGCCATCCGCCTGAATGAGCCGATCGCACAGCTCGGCCGGCGGCTCTACGCCAACGGCGAGCGCTATCTGCGCGAGCGTGCACGGCTCGAGCGGCTCTACCCGCGCGAATTGCTCGCGGCCACCGTCGAGCTGGCGCAACGTTGCCACTTCAGTCTTGATGAGCTGCGCTACGAGTATCCACACGAGCTGGTGCCACCCGGAGAGACCCCGACGAGCTACCTGCGGCGCCTGACGGAAGAGGGCGCGCGCTGGCGCTGGCCGGGCGGTGTACCTGCGGCCGAGCGCATTGCCATCGAGCACGAGCTGGCACTCATCGAGGAGCTGCACTACGAGCCTTATTTTCTCACCGTCCATGACGTCGTCGCTTTCGCGCGCCGCCAGAGAATCCTCTGCCAGGGGCGCGGCTCGGCGGCCAACTCGCGCGTGTGCTATTGCCTGGGAGTCACTTCGGTCGATCCGCAGCGCGGGGCGTCGCTCCTGTTCGAGCGCTTCATCTCGCGCGAGCGCAACGAGCCGCCGGACATCGACATCGATTTCGAGCACGAGCGGCGCGAGGAGGTGCTGCAGTACGTCTATAACAAGTATGGCCGCGATCGCGCAGCGCTCGCCGCCACCGTCATCATGTACCGCCCGCGCAGCGCGCTGCGCGATCTCGGCAAAGCCTTCGGGCTGACGCCCGAGGAGAGCGGCCGCCTGGCGAAGGTCATGCAGTGGTGGGACGGCAGCGCCACCATTCCCGAGCGGGTGCGCGAGGCCGGCTTCGATGCCGACAGCCCCTGGCTCCGACGCCTGCTGCCGCTTGCCGCAGCGCTCACTGCTTTTCCTGGCTTTCCCCGGCACCTGTCGCAGCACGTCGGCGGCTTTGTGATCGCACGGGGTCTGCTGGAAGAGATGGTCCCCATCGAAAACGCCGCCATGCCCGAGCGCAACGTGGTGCAGTGGGACAAGGACGACCTGAACGATCTCGGCCTTCTGAAGGTGGACTTGCTGGCGCTCGGTATGCTGACGGCGCTCAAGCGTGCCTTTGCGCTGGTGAACGACTATCGCGGCACGAGCTACACCCTCGGTGAATTGCCCGCCGAGGATCCGCAGGTTTATGACATGGTCTGCCGCGCCGACACCATCGGTGTCTTCCAGATCGAGTCGCGCGCGCAGATGGCCATGCTGCCGCGACTCAAGCCGCGCTGTTACTACGATCTGGTGATCGAAGTCGCGATCGTGCGCCCGGGGCCGATCCAGGGCGACATGGTGCACCCCTATCTGCGCCGCCGTTCGGGCGCTGAGCCGGTCGATTATCCCGGCGAAGAGGTGCGCGCGGTTCTGCATCGCACGCTCGGTGTGCCGCTCTTCCAGGAGCAGGTGATGCAGATCGCGATCGTCGCCGCGGGCTTCTCGCCCGGGGAGGCGGATGCGCTACGCCGCGCGATGGGTGCCTGGAAGAGAACGGGCGGACTCGATCCCTTTCGCGAGCGGCTGCTCGAGGGCATGCGGGTCAAGGGCTATTCGCACGATTTCGCGCAGCGCATTTACCAGCAGATGCTCGGCTTCGGCGAATACGGTTTCCCCGAGTCTCATTCGATGAGCTTCGCGCTGCTGGTGTATGACTCTGCCTGGCTCAAGTGTCATGAGCCCGCCGCCTTCACCTGCGCGCTGCTCAACAGCCAGCCGATGGGCTTCTACGCCCCGGCGCAGCTGGTGCGCGATGCGCGCGCACACGGCGTCGAAGTGCGCCCGGTAGATGTGTGCGTCAGCCACTGGGACGCGACGCTCGAGCGGCGCGCGGAGGGTGAGCCGACACTGCGCCTCGGTCTGCGCCTGGTAAAGGGGCTGTCGGAGGCGGGCGCTTCGCGCCTCGTGGCCGCGCGTGCCGGGCGGCCCTTCGGGGGCATCGAGGATCTCGCCGCGCGTGCCGCGCTCGACCGCGGCGATCTGGAAGCACTCGCTGCGGCCGGCGCGCTCGCCGCCTTGAGCGGCAACCGGCATCTCGCCTTCTGGGAGGTTGCCGGGACGGAGCGTCCCCTGCCGCTCGCAGCGACGGATGCACGCCCGGCGAGCGCGCTGGAAGGGCGGCCGCTGCTGACTGCTCCGACCGAGGGCGAGGCGATCGTGGCGGACTATGCCTCACTGGGACTCACGCTCGGCAGACATCCACTGGCACTGTTGCGCGAGCGGCTGCGCGCCGCGGCGCTCGTTCCCGCGGCCGAGCTGGTCGCGGCCGGCAATGGCGCCCGCGTGCGCACCGCCGGCATCGTGCTCATGCGCCAACGCCCCGCGACCGCGAGCGGCGTCACTTTCCTCACCCTCGAGGACGAGAGCGGACAGGTGAATGTCATCGTGTGGGAGCGTATCGGCCGCGAGCAACGTCGCGCCCTCATCGAGTCGCGTCTGCTCGAAGTGCACGGTGAGCTGCAGCACCAGGAGGGGGTGACGCACATCATCGCCCACCAGCTCATCGACCGCTCACGGCTGCTGGGTGAGCTCACGACGCGCTCGCGCGATTTTCACTGATACGAAGAGCGCCAATGATTTAACGCATCGTGGGAACACCGCCCGCGCATGCGGCCAGCGCACTGTTATGTTCAGCCACGCCGCCCTGCAACGCGGTCGCGGAACGACATAACAACAGCGTACCTCGATGTTGCGACGTAGATCGCACTTGCGGACGCCAGGTGTCCCTGTCTGGAGACACGCGCGTCAAGCACAATGCCCGCGAGCACCAACAGCAGAATTGGATGCGGTCATGTCGATGAAGGATCAGACCGAGCGTTGGTTGCTGGCGGCGTGCACCCTCGTGCTGCTGCTGGCGCTGGTGATCTGCATGAACGCCGAGCCGCCGGCCACCACGGTTGCGGCCGCGCGCGCACCAGCGCCTGCGGTGACCTCCGCGGCGCAGGCGCCCGCGGCGAGCACCCCGCGAGCATCGCGCCCGGCCGCCGCGCCGGAACGGCAGCGCTACATCGTCCAGGCACGGACCGCCGGCGAGGCCGCGGGCGCCGTGGTACGTGCCGGCGGCCAGGTGACCGGCGATCTGTCCATCATCCGCGCAGTCACCGCGGAGCTCGCGACCGAGGAGCTCGAGGCACTGCACCACGCCGACGTACCCGCCCTGCAGGTCTACGTGGATGCACCCGTCACCGCGAGCTCCACGGGCGGCAGCCTCCCCGAGACCTACTACCCGAGCGAAGTGGCAGCGCAGCCGTTGCAGCTCGGCGGCGTCACCGGTCAAGGCGTGACGGTGGCCGTAGTCGACTCGGGAATCTGGAGCCAGCTCGGACCCGATCAGAGCGCTCCGGGCCAGACCCGGAGCCGCGTGCTGGCGCAGTACGATGTGATCGCCGCCAGTCAGCAGGCGGCGCTGACGCAAGTGCTCGGCGGCGTCACCGCGGCGGTCGCGAGCAACAGCACCAGCATCAATGATCTCTTCGGGCACGGCACGCACGTGTCCTCGATCATCGCGAGCAGCGGCGTTGCCACCACCGGCAACTTCCAGGGCGTGGCCCCGGGCGTGAATCTCGTCTCGGTGCGCGTGCTCGATGCCAACGGCGTCGGCAGTTACTCGAACGTCATCAAGGGCATCCAGTGGGTGGTGGCGCAGAAGCTGCGCTACAACATTCGCGTGATGAACCTGTCGCTGAGCGGACCGCCGAGCTCGTTCTACTGGCAGGACCCGCTCGATCAGGCGGTGATCGCGGCATGGAACGCCGGCATCGTGGTGGTCGCGGCGGCCGGCAACCGGGGACCCAAGCCGATGACCGTCGGCGTGCCGGGCAACGTACCGTACGTGATCACGGTCGGCGCGGTCACCGACAACTATCACCCACTGCAGCCGAGCCACTACGCGCTGGCCTCCTTCTCCTCGGTCGGCCCGACCTTCGAGGGCTTCGTGAAGCCCGAGGTCGTTGCCATGGGCGGACACGTCCTCGCGTACGCGCCGGACAATGGCACGCTGGCCCGCGAATTTCCCCAGTGGGTCAACGCGACCTTCGATGACTTCACCATGTCGGGAACGTCGCAAGCGACGGCGGTCACGAGCGGCGTAGTCGCCTTGATGCTGCAGGTGAATCCCTCGCTCAGTCCGGATGACGTCAAATGCCGACTGATGTCCGGGGCGCATCCGGCGGTGAATGCGAACGGCACGCTCGCCTACTCGGTGTTCCAGCAGGGAGCGGGCCTGGTGAACGCAACCGGCGCGGTTTACAGCACGGCAAGCGGCTGCGCCAACCAGGGATTGAACGCGACGCTCGATCTGCTGGGCCTCCAGCACTACGGTGGGCGCGCGAATCAGGACCCGACGACGGGCGAGTACTACATCATGGTGACGACGGCCGCCCCGACGGGGGGCGGTGGGCTCATCGGGGGCGTGGTGTCGCTCGTCGGGCAGCTGCTGTGGGGCGTCGAGGCGCTCGGCGACGGTCTGGAGTGGAACGGCAGCTACACCGGCGGCAGCGGCTACAGCTGGAGCAGCGGTTACAGCTGGAGCAGCGGTTACAGCTGGAGCAGCGGTTACAGCTGGAGTAGCGGTTACAGCTGGAGCAGCGGTTACAGCTGGAGCAGCGGCACTACGGCGAGCGCCGGCTATACCGGGATCTCCGACATTCCCGCCCAGCAGTAACTCTCATGAGAGCCGCCGTCCAGGAAGCGCGATGCGCGCCCCCAGTCCCTTCAGCCTTCTCATAATAACGGGCGCACTGCTGTGCGCGCCCGCCGGTCTCGTTCAGGCGGGCGCCCCCTCGCCAGCGGTGCGGCCGGTGTACTTCGAGCACCTGACGATGCGCGACGGGCTCTCCGAGAGCACCGTCGAAGGGGTCCTGCAGGACTCGCAGGGCTACCTGTGGTTCGCGACCGAAAGCGGGCTGAACCGCTACGACGGCTACAGCGTGCGCGTCTACCGTCGCGAGCGCGGCAACCCTCACGCTCTGCCGAGCGACTACATCTGGACGATCGCCGAGGACTCGCAGCACGATCTGTGGCTGGCGACCATCGGCGGTGGCGTCGTGCGCTGGGAGCGGGCCACTGACCAGTTTCGGCAGTTCGGCCACGATGCCGCGCGAGCCGACTCGCTCGCCAGCGATAATGTGCGCACGCTGCTCGTGGACGCCGACGGGCGTATCTGGGCCGGCACCCTCGATCGCGGTCTCGACCTCCTGGATCCGCGCACGGGCGTTGCCCGGCACTTTAGACACAGCGATACCGACCCACATTCGCTCGCCGCCGACCGCATCTACGCGCTCTACCGCGATCACCTCCGTCGCGTCTGGGTGGGAACCGATGCGGGCCTCGGCTGCTATCAGCCCGCTACGGGCAGCTTCGTCAACTATGGCGGCGGCAGCGACAGGGCCGGGCTCCCGGACCTGCAGGTCCGCGCGATCGGCGAGGATCACACCGGCGCGCTCTGGATCGGAACCCTGCACGGTGGCCTCGAACGGCTCGACCCTGGCACGGGGCGCCTGACCTCCTTTCGGCACGATCCCGCGAACCTGCACTCCCTCAGTCACGACCGCGTGAATGCCGTTCTCGAGGACGGCGCCCAGCGCCTTTGGATTGCCACCGCCGACGGGCTGAATCTCTTCGACCGCGCCACAGAGGGTTTCGTGCGCTACGGCCGGGATTCCGACAATCCGCACAGCCTGAGCGACAACGACGTCATCGCGCTCTATCAGGACCGCGGCGGCGTTCTGTGGCTCGGCACACGCTCGAGCGGGGTGAGCCACTGGAACCCCAACAGCTGGCTGCTCGGTCACTACCGCAGCGCCGCGTTCGCCAACACGCGCGTGATCAGCTTCGCCGACGACGGCGCCGGGCGTGTCTGGGTCGGGACGGAGGGCAACGGTCTCATTGAAATCGACAAACTCGGAGGCCGCGAGCGCCACTACGGCAGTCACACCGATCCAGTGCGGCTGACGGACGATCGCGTCATGGCTCTGCTCTATGACCGTGGGCAGGGGCTGTGGGTGGGCACCATGTCCGGTGGTCTCGACCGCATCGATTTTGCCAGCGGCAGAGTGCACGTATGGCGCAACTCCCCTGCAGACGCCCACACCCTGCCGGCCGATGGCGTGATGGCTCTCTATCAGGACCGGCGCGGTACGGTGTGGGTGGGAACCTTCGGCGGCGGCGTCGCGAGCATCGATCTGGCAAGCGGACAGGTGACCCGCTACCCGTACGGCGCCGAGGACGGCAACGCACTGAGCGGCCCGCGGGCGAGCGCCATCGCCGAGGACACGCTCGGTAACCTGTGGATCGGTACGATCGGCGATGGGCTGAATCTTCTCGATCGCAGCAGCGGGCGCTTCTATCACTTTCGCCGCGATGACCGCGATCCGCGCAGCCTGTCAGACAATGCCATCTACGCACTTCACGTCGACCGCCGTGGAGAAGTGTGGGTGGGCACCGCCGACGGCGGTGTCGATCACATCGTCGGCAGCTCGGCTACGCCTGCCACCGTCCATTTCGAGAGCTTTGCCCAACTGCTGCCGAGCCGCGAAATCGACGGCATCGAGTCAGACGGCGAGGACCGGCTCTGGATCAGCACCACGAACGGACTCGTGCGCCTCGATCCGCGCACACGCGCGGTGCGTGTGTTCCACGAGTGGGACGGCCTGCAGAGCGAGGACTTCGACTCCAACGCCTACTATCAGGACCGCGACGGTACGCTGTACTTCGGCGGCAACAACGGCTTCAACGCTTTTGCGCCCGCCGCGGTCGACTTCACCGCGCCGCCGCCGCACGTCGTGCTGACCGGCGCCGCGCGGCTCAATCGCTCCTTGCCCGAGCGCGAGCTTCCGGGGCCGGCGCAGCCGCTCATGCTCGGCTATGACGACAAGCTCGTCAGCTTCGAGTTCGCGGCGCTCGACTTCACCTCTCCGGCCAACAACCACTATTCGTACCGCCTGGATGGCTTCGATAGCGGGTGGATCGATTCCGGCGCACTGCACCGCGCCACCTACACCAACCTCGGCGCCGGCGACTACCTCTTCAGGGTGCGGGCAACCAACGCCGAGGGCGCCTGGAGCCCCGAGGAGCTGCGCGTGCCGTTGCACGTGGCACCGGCGCCCTGGAACACGGCGGCCGCGCGCGCCGTGTACGTCGCCGCGGCGTTGCTGCTGCTCGCCTACATCTGGCGCCGCGTGCACGCGCGCCGCCTGCTCGCCCGCCGCTACAGCCGCCATCTCGAGGAGACCGTCCGGCAGCGCACCCACGAGCTGCAGGAGCGCAATGAGCAGCTGCAGGTGCTGGCGCGCGCCAAAAGCGATTTCGTTGCGCGCATGAGCCACGAGCTGCGCACGCCCATGAACGGCGTGCTCGGCATGACGAGCCTGCTGCTCGACACGCGCCTCGATGCGGCGCAACGCCGCTTTGCCGAGGGCATCCACCGCTCGGCCGACTCGCTGCTCGCCATTGTGAGCGACGTCCTCGATCTCTCGAAGCTCGAGGCGCGCAAGCTGCAGCTCGATCCCACCGAGGGCGATCTCGTGGAGCTCATCGAGCAGACCGCCGAAGTGCTGGCGGCGCGCGCCGCGGGCAAGGGCATCGAGCTGCTGTTCGATGCGCCGCTCGCACCGCTGCCGCCGGTGCAGGTGGATGTGGTGCGCCTGCGCCAGGTCCTGATCAACCTCGGCGGCAACGCCGTCAAGTTCACCGAGAAAGGCGAAGTCACTTTCCGCCTCGTGCCACTGCCGGACGCGGGCGGGAGCCTGCGCGCACGCTTCGAGGTCGCAGACACCGGCATCGGCATTGCGCTCGAGAATCAGCGCCGGATCTTCGAAGAGTTCGCCCAGGAGGATGCCTCCACGACCCGGCGCTTCGGTGGTACCGGCCTCGGGTTGGCGATTTCGCGCCAGATCGTGGAACTCATGGGCGGGCAACTGACGGTGGCGAGCGCGCCGGGTACGGGCTCCACCTTCTCGTTCGAGCTGGCGATGCCAGTCGCGGTCGGCGCGGCGCGCGCTGCGGCCGCGCCGATCCGGGTCGACGGCACGCGGGTGCTGATCGCCGACGACAACGCGGTCGCGCGCGTTCTCATGGCGAACGCGCTGCGCGCCTGGGGCGCCCGCGTGACGCTGGTATCCTCTCTCGAGTCGGCGCTGGTGGAGCTGCGCGGCGCCGCCTACGAGGCGGTTCTCATCGATGACCCGCTGCCGGATGGCGCCGGGCAGGACCTGCTGCAGGCGCTTCACGCGCTGCAGGCGGTGCGCCCGCGCGTCATCCGCCTGGTGAGCTTTACCAGCCTGACACCGGTCGCCGCGGGCGCGAACCGTTGGTTCGACGCCGAAGTCACCAAGCCATTGCGGCTCGGCAGGCTCCACGCGGCTCTTACCGGCTTCCGGACCGCAGGCGACGACACGGTGCGTGCGGCGCGCTTGCGCGAGCTGCCGCCGCTCAGCGGTCGTGTACTGGTGGTCGAGGACCAGGCCCTGAATCGCGAGGTGGCTGAGGGCATGCTGGCCGCCATCGGTGTCGACTGTGACGTCGCGGCAGACGGCGGTGAGGCTCTCGAGAAGCTCGCCCGCGAGCGCTTCGATGCCGTGTTGATGGATTGCGAGATGCCGGTGATGGACGGACTCGCCGCCACGCGCGCGCTGCGCGAGCGTGAGGCAGATGGGACGCGTCTTGCGGTAATTGCGCTCACCGCCGACGGCACCCACGCGGGACGCACCGCCTGCGTCGCCGCGGGCATGGACGACTACCTCGCGAAGCCGGTGACGCGCGAGGCATTGCATACGACGCTCGCGCGCTGGCTTCCTGCGCCGGACGGCGCCGTGCCGGTTCGGACCGCAGGCGCGGCAGACACCGTAGAGAACGCCCGGGTGGCGGAGACGCTGCTCGATCACGCCACCCTCGATGCCCTGCGTGCGCTGCCGCCGCGCGGCGAGCGCGACATGCTCAGCCACATCGCCGAGAGCTATCTCGCGGACTCGCAACGCCTGTTCGCGACCATCGAGCGCGCCCTTGGCGCAGACCAGGCGCCGGAACTCGCGCGCGCCGCGCACGCCTGGCGTTCCTGCAACGGCCACATCGGTGCGCTCAGCCTGGTGAGACTCTGCCGCGAGCTCGAGGCCTGCGGGCGCGCCGGCGACCTGCGCGGCGCGCCGGCGCTGCTGGCGCAGATTCGCAGTGTCTACGCCCGCGTGCGCGAGGAACTGCAGCGCGAGATCCGGAGATCCGCGTGAGCGACGGCGAACTCATCGTGCGGGTGCTCGTCGCGGACGACGACCGGCTGCTGCGCGAGATCGCCGGCGCGACCCTCGAAGGCGCGGGCTTCAGCGTCGAGACCGTGCCGGGCGGCGATGCCGCCGTGGCCGCTTGTGCACGACGTATGCCCGATGTCGTGCTGCTCGATGTCGAGATGCCCGAAGGCGACGGCTATCAGGCCTGCACCAACATCCGCACGCTGCCGCGCGGCTGCGACGTGCCGATCGTGATGGTGACTGGCCTCGATGACCCGAAGTCGATCGACTTCGCTTACGACGCCGGCGCTACCGACTTCGTGGTAAAGCCGATCAACTGGGCGCTTCTGGTCCACCGCATCCGCTACGTGCTGCGCGGCGCGCGTACCATCGAGGCGCTGCGCCTGTCGGAGCAGAAGAACTCCGCGCTCCTCAGGGCGGTGCCCGACGGCATCTTCCTGGTGAGCGCCGCCGGCACGATCAGCCATTGCTTCTCGCCCATCGCGGGCCTGCCGGCCGCGCAAGCGCACGCCACCGACGCGCTGCACCTCAGCGAACTGCTGCCGCGCGAAGCGCGGGTGCGCGCCATGCAGGGCTTCGCGGCCGCGCTGCACGGCACGGCGGAGGCTTTCGAGTTCGCGCTGCCCGGTGATCCGGAGGCGAGCCGCCATTTCGAGTGCCGCTTTCTGCCCAACGGCAGCGGTCAGGTGCTCGCCATCGTGCGCGATATCACGCAGCGCAAGCAGACCGAAGCTCACATCCATCGCCTGGCGTACTTCGATGCGCTGACCGGACTGCCGAACCGCGAATGGATCGGGGAGTTCCTGGCACGCTCGCTGAGTGAGGCGGCCGAGCGCAAGCGCAACGTCGGGCTGCTGTTCGTCGATCTCGACCAGTTCAAGCGCATCAACGACACGCTCGGCCACGAGACCGGCGACGCGTTGCTGCGGCAGGTTGCGGAGCGGCTCCGGGCGGCACTCTCGTACGCGGGTGCCGGCGGGCAGCTGGCCCGCGTCGGCGGGGACGAGTTCATCGTGGTGCTGAGCGACAATCCGGCGGTGGCCGATGCCGAGCAGGCCGCGCAGCACATCCAGGCGGCGCTCGCCAGCCCCTTCCTCCAGGGCGGCCTACGAGTTCGTGGTGACCCCGAGTATTGGTATCGCGATATGCCCCGAGCACGGCACGGACGCGCAGACATTGCTGAAGAATGCCGACGGCGCGATGTACGAGGCCAAGGCAAGCGGCCGCAACCAGTTCCGCGTGTTCACGAGCACCATAAATGCCCGCGTCGCCAAGCGCCTGTCGTTGGAGATCGAGCTACGGCGTGCCTTCGAGAGCTCCCAGCTGCAGGTCTACTACCAGCCGCAGTACGACGCGCACAGCCTGGGGGTGGCGGGCGCGGAAGCACTCCTGCGTTGGTTCCACCCGCAGCGCGGGCAGATCTCCACCCCCGACTTCGTTGCCGTCGCGGAAGAAACCGGGTTGATATCCGACATCGGCCGCTGGACGCTGCAACAGGTGTGCCGCGACCTGCAGCAATGGCGCGCCGCGGGCCTCACGGTGCCGTCGGTCGCGGTGAACGTGTCGGGCCGCGATTTCCTGCGCCAGGACGTGCTGCTGCGGATTTCCGGGATCGTCGAAGAGGCGCACCTGCCCGCCTCACTCATCGAGCTCGAGCTTACCGAAGGGGTGCTGATGCAGGATGTCGGGCAGCGCTCGCTGCAGGCGCTCAAGGAGTTCGGCTTCGCGCTCGCGGTGGATGATTTCGGCACCGGATATTGCTCGCTGAATTACCTCAAGCGCTTTCCCCTCGACACGCTCAAGATCGATCGTGCCTTCCTCAAGGACATTACCGTCGATGCCGAAGATGCGGCCATCGTGCGCACGATCATCGGCCTCGGGCACAACCTCGGCCTGAGGATCGTCGCCGAGGGGGTGGAAACGCACGAGCAGCTGCAGTTTCTGCGCGCGGAGGGCTGCGACGGTATCCAGGGTTTCCTCATGAGCCGCGCGATTCCGGCCGCGGCTTTCGCGGAGCTGATCCGCGGCGGCGTCACAGCGGGCGGCACCGCGGCAGCGCTCACACGCGTCGCTGTGGGCGCCGGCTAGGACCCCTCACGAATTTGCGGGCGGTCTAACGCGGCTTGCGGCGCTTGCGCGAGCCGTCGGGCTCGTCCCCGATCTCGTAGTCCTCGAAATCGCTGGTGAGCTCAGCGGTATGCTTTTCCTCGAGCAGCCGCTCGAGGCGCCGCCACGCCGGATCGCCCGCCTTCTGGCCACGGCGCTTGGCGAGGTCGAGGTCCTTGATCACCTGGTCGAGATCGACGTCCCCGTCCTCGATGACGGGCTCATCGGCTTCTTCGTCCTCAAATTCGTCTGATTCCGGCTTCTCGCTCATGCGGGATAGCAGTCTGCGGGAATTGGACGGCCGGAACTTAAATCACAGACGGCAGGATGGCAATGTCGTCCTTGGGGTTTGTGAAACACTCCCCTTTTGAGCGGGCCCCGGCGATGGCGTCCCTCAGTGGATCAATTGGTTGAGCTCGAAGATCGGCAGCAGCATGGCGAACACGATCCCCATGACGAACAGGCCCATGAGCACGATCAGCAGCGGGCCGAGGAGACCCACCAGGGCCGCCAGCAGGCCGTCGAGCTCGCGTTCCTGGCTCATGGCCGCCCGCTCCAGCATGTTTTCGAGCTCCCCGCTCGACTCGCCGCTGGAGATCAAATGGATCGTCATCGGCGGAAACAGCCGGCTGGCCGCGAGCGAGCGGCCGATCGGCGCGCCCTCGCGGACACGGGCGGCCGCCTCGCCCACCGCATCGCGCATGGGAAGATTGGTGACCACCTCGCCCGCGATGCGCAGTGCCTCCAGTACCGGTACCGCACTCGCCGTGAGGATGCTGAAGGTGCGCGTGAAACGCGCGGTGTTGAAGCCCCGTGACAGCTTGCCGACGAGCGGCAGGCGCAGCTGCAGGCGGTGAAAGCGGCGGCGGGCCTCGGGGTTACGCAACCAGCGCCGGAACAGCACGACCGCGAGCACGACGCCGATGAGCAGATAGATACCATAGGAGCGCAGGAAGCCGCTGACGTCGATCAGCACCTGCGTCATCAGAGGCAGCTTCGCCTTGCTCGACTCGAACACCGACACGACCTGCGGCACGACGTACACCAGCAGCGCCGACACGATCGCGAAGCACAGCACGCTCAGTACAATCGGATACAGCATCGCCGCCACAACTTTCTGGCGCAGCTGGTCGCGATTCTCGGTGTAGTCGGCGAGCCGCTCGAGCACGTTGTCGAGGTGCCCCGCCTGCTCGCCGGCGGCGACCGTGGCGCGGTAGATCTCCGGGAAGACGCGTGGAAACTCGGCGAAGCCGTCGGCGAGGGTGTGTCCCTCCATGACGCGGGCGCGTACGCCGAGCACGATGCTCTGTACCCGCGGCTTCTCGGTCTGCTGCGACACCGCGAGCAGCGATTCCTCGAGGGGCAGCCCGGCGCGCACGAGGGTCGCGAGCTGCCGCGTGAACAGCGCCAGGTCCGTCGCCGAGACCCGGCGCATGAGGCTGAAGGAGCGCTGGCGCTTCGCCTCCTTCTGTGCGACCTCGGCGACCGCCACCGGCAGCAGTTGCTGCTCGCGCAGCAGCTGACGGATGTGCCGCGGGGTATCGCCTTCGAGGATCCCCTTGCGCTCCTTGCCGGCTGCATCGAGCGCGGTGTATTCGAACGCGCCCATTCTTAGATTGGCTGAAAGACGCCTGCGGCGCTTTCAGCGGAGCGAGGCCTAAGTTTCATTCAGCTTCGGGGCGAAAGGCGTGGCTTTCGCCCCTCCGGGGCAAGTCGCGCGCGTAGGCTGTCAATTCGTCAGTCCTCGCGCGTGACGCGCAGCACTTCCTCGATGGTGGTCTCGCCGCGCAGCACGCGCGAGCGGCCGTCATCGCGAATCGAAGGGGTGCTGAGGCGCGCATGCCGCTCGATCTCCTGCTCGGAGACGCCGTCGTGGATCATGGTGCGCATGGCGTCATCGACGATGATGAGCTCGTAAATTCCAGAGCGGCCCCGGTAGCCGCCGGCGCTGTCGCGCCCGGGACGGTAAAGCGTCGGCGAGGCCTCATTGCTGCGCAGGTTGAGCAGGCGCCGTTCGTATTCTCCGGCGGGGAACGGCTGCTTACTGTCGGGATTGAGCACACGCACGAGTCGCTGCGCCAGCACGCCGATCAGGCTCGAGGAGAGGAGGAAGGGCTCGATCCCCATGTCGCGCAGGCGAGTGATGGCGCCCGCGGCGGTGTTGGTATGCAGCGTCGAGAGCACCAGGTGCCCCGTGAGACTCGCCTGTACGGCGATCTGCGCGGTCTCGAGATCGCGGATCTCACCGATCAGCACCACATCCGGATCCTGGCGCAGGATCGCGCGCAGTCCGCGCGCAAAGGTCATCTCGACCTTGGTGTTGACCTGCGTCTGTCCGATACCGTCGATGTAGTACTCGATCGGATCCTCCACGGTCATGATGTTCTGGGTGTTGTCGTTCAGGCGCTCGAGCGCCGCGTACAGCGTCGTGGTCTTGCCCGAGCCGGTGGGACCGGTGACGAGAATGATGCCGTGAGGCTTGTGGATCAGCTCGTCCATGGCGGCCTGGGTGCGTGGATCCATGCCCAGGGAATTCAGGTCGAGCCTGCCCGCCTGCTTGTCGAGGATACGCAGCACCACGCGCTCGCCGTGCCCGGAGGGGATGGTCGAGACGCGCACGTCGACCGCTCGACCTGCGATCTTCAGGCTGATGCGGCCGTCCTGCGGCAGGCGCTTCTCGGCGATGTCGAGACGCGACATCACCTTGACGCGCGACACGACCAGCGGCGCCACCGCGCGGCGCGACTGCAGCACTTCGCGCAGCACGCCATCGACCCGGAAGCGGATCACCAGGCGATTCTCAAAGGGCTCGATGTGGATGTCGGAGGCGTTCTCCTTGACCGCCTGGGTGAGCACGGCGTTGATCAGGCGGATGATCGGGGCATCGTCCTCGCTGTCGAGCAGGTC
>Ga0306920_100000931_pt1 | contig 35565 bp, 34 predicted proteins | sample flu12Cox44000170_FD_204666 | JGI IMG/M metagenome (GOLD analysis project Ga0306920, IMG submission 204666) | Lab enrichment of tropical soil microbial communities from Luquillo Experimental Forest, Puerto Rico - flux4day.12C.oxic.44.000.170 (v2)... | ecosystem: Environmental > Terrestrial >...
ATCGCCTCGGTGGTCGCGGGCTGCGCCCAGGAAATGCCGAGGCAGATCTGGAACATTCCCGGCGTCTTGATGTGGCCGCTCTCGATCAGCCGCTTGGCCAGCAGCAGATGGCCGGTCTCGAACACTTCCAGTTCGGGCATCACGTCGGCATCGCGGATCGCGACGGCCATGGCTTCCAGATGCGTCGGCGTATTGATGAAGACGGTCGGACCCATGTTCATGCTGCCCATATCGAGGCTGCAGATTTCGGGCTTGAGCGCGACAACATGTTGCACGCGCTCGGCCGGCGTTCTCATCGTCGTGCCCGGGCCGGGCTTTTGCGGGTCATCGGCGGCCGGCACGAAGCGCGCTCCCGGCCCGGTGGTGAGATTGATGATGACGTCGCTGCCGCTGCCTTTGATCCTGTCGACGACTTCTCGATAGAGCGAGATGTCCATGCTGGGCCGCGTCGTCTTGGGATCGCGCACGTGGATGTGAACGATCGCCGCGCCCGCCTTGGCGGCATCGATCGCGGATTGGGCGATCTGCTCGGGAGTCACGGGCACAGCCGGGTTCCGGCCTGGCGTGTCCGCCGAGCCCGTCACCGCGCACGAGATCATCACCTTGCGTTGCATACCGCCCTCCCTGGGCACCGAACCCCGTTGGCGGCAGAGCCTAGCGCGAGCAGGGGGCCGAAGCCCAGCGATTCGCAGGCAAGCGGAGCAAAGGCAGCGACATCAATTGATGCCGGCCTTGTCGAGGGTGGCTCGATCTCGCACCAGCCAGCAAAGATGGCGAGCCCTGGCAGCCGCTGGCTTGCCTCGCATTGTGCACTGCGCTAAGGCTCCCTTGCGCCCGAACTGGTAGAATCCAATCTGTGGCGAGGGCGATTTCGCAAGCGCCTACAGCGCGTTGGCTGCAGGGCGTGCTTTCCATACGAGGCCGGAACGTCGGGGGTGAGGTCGCCGATGAACGCACTATTGTTAGATTACTTGCCCCTGGTGATCTTCATTGCGGTCGCCCTCGGCATCAGCATCGCGCTTCTGATCGTGCCGTTCCTGATCGCTTTCAAGGCGCCCGATCCGGAGAAGCTTTCCGCCTACGAGTGCGGGTTCAACGCCTTCGATGACGCCCGCATGAAGTTCGACGTGCGGTTTTACCTCGTCGCGATCCTGTTCATCATTTTCGATCTCGAAGTGAGCTTTCTCTTTCCCTGGGCCGTCGCACTGCGCGATCTCGGGCTCTACGGCTACTGGTCGGCGATCGTGTTCCTTGGCGTTCTGACCATCGGCTTCATATATGAATGGCGTAAAGGAGCGCTTGAATGGGATTAGAGGGCAAGGCCGTCATCGCCCCGCCCGCCAAGGGCATTGTTGATCCGCATACCGGCAAGCCTGCGCGGGCGGACGATGCTTTCTTCGCCGGGCTCAACAACGAGCTCGCGGACAAGGGCTTCCTGGTCACGGCGAGCGACGATCTCATCATCTGGGCGCGCACCGGCTCGCTCATGTGGATGTCGTTCGGGCTTGCTTGCTGTGCGATCGAGATGATGCAGATGTCGATGCCGCGCTACGATGCGGAGCGGTTCGGCTTTGCACCGCGCGGGTCGCCGCGGCAATCGGATGTGATGATCGTGGCGGGGACGCTGACCAACAAGATGGCGCCGGCGTTGCGTAAGGTCTATGACCAGATGCCGGAGCCGCGCTACGTCATTTCCATGGGCTCGTGCGCAAACGGCGGCGGGTACTACCACTATTCCTACTCGGTCGTACGCGGCTGCGATCGCATCGTGCCGGTCGATATCTACGTGCCCGGCTGCCCGCCGACCGCGGAGGCACTGCTCTACGGCGTGCTGTTGCTGCAGAAGAAGATCCGACGCACCGGCACCATCGAGCGCTGATGGGTTTCGTGCAATGGATGACAGGCTGGATAAACTCGGCGGGATCATCGCCGGCGCGCTCCCGGGTTCGGTCACCGGGTACGCAGTTGCGAATGGCGAGCTGACGATCACCGCACTCGCCCGCGACATCGTGAAAGTCGCCAACTTCCTGCGCGACGACGAGGGATGCCAGTTCTGGTGCATCATCGACGTCACCGCGGTCGACTGGCCGAGCCGCGAGCGGCGCTTCGATGTCGTCTATCATTTCCTCTCTCCCAAGCAGAACCTGCGCGTGCGGGTGAAGACCGAGGTCGACGAGGCGACGCCGGTCCCCTCGATCATCGGCGTCTTTCCCGGCGCCAACTGGTTCGAGCGCGAGACTTACGATCTCTACGGGGTGCTCTTTACCGGGCACCCCGACATGCGTCGGCTGCTTACCGACTACGGGTTCGAGGGTCATCCGCTGCGCAAGGATTTTCCCCTCACCGGTTTCGTCGAGGTGCGCTACGACGACGAGCAGAAGCGCGTCGTCTACGAGCCGGTCAGGCTGACGCAGGAATTCCGCAACTTTGATTTCCTGTCGCCGTGGGAGGGTCCGGGCTATCCGCTGCCGGGGGACGAGAAGGCGGGGAACGGGAAAGATCAGTGAACAGCGGGTCGCACGTATCCGTCTCATTACCCCGCATTCGGATTGGGTCCCATGGCTGAAACTAATCTGCGCAATTTCACCATGAATTTCGGGCCGCAGCACCCGGCGGCGCACGGCGTGCTGCGTCTCGTTTTGGACCTCGACGGCGAGGTGGTCGAGCGCGTCGATCCGCATATCGGGCTCTTGCACCGCGGGACCGAGAAGCTGATCGAGCACAAGACCTATTTGCAGGCGGTGCCCTACTTCGACCGGCTCGATTACGTCGCGCCGATCAACCAGGAGCACGCGTTCTGCCTGGCGGCCGAGAAGCTGCTCGGCATCGCCGTGCCCAAGCGCGGGCAGCTCATTCGCGTGCTCTACTGCGAGATCGGACGCCTGCTCTCCCACCTCCTCAACGTGACGACGCAGGCGATGGACGTGGGCGCGCTGACGCCGCCGCTCTGGGGCTTCGAGGAGCGCGAGAAGCTGATGGTGTTCTACGAGCGCGCGTCAGGATCTCGCCTGCACGCGAACTATTTCCGCGTCGGAGGCGTGCACCGGGATTTACCGCCAAAGCTCCTCGACGACATCTGGGCATTCTGCGATCCGTGCCTCAAGGTATGCGACGATATCGAGGGGCTCTTAACGGACAACCGGATCTTCAAGCAGCGCAACGTTGACGTCGGTGTGGTTACGCTGGCCGATGCCTGGGCGTGGGGCTTTTCCGGCGTGATGGTGCGCGGGTCTGGTGCGGCGTGGGATCTGCGCAAGGCGCAGCCTTATGAATGTTATTCCGAGCTCGATTTCGACATTCCCATCGGCAAGAACGGCGATAACTACGACCGCTACTGCATCCGCGTGGAAGAGATGCGGCAGTCGATCAAGATCATGAAACAGTGCCTTGAGAAGCTATACGCCGCCGAAGGACAGGGGCCGGTGGCGGTCGAGGATCACAAGATCGTTCCGCCCAAGCGTGCTGAGATGAAGCGCTCCATGGAGGCGCTCATCCATCACTTCAAGCTCTACACGGAAGGCTTTCACGTGCCGGCTGGCGAGGTCTATGCCGCGGTCGAGGCCCCCAAGGGCGAGTTCGGCGTCTATCTCATCGCCGACGGCGGCAACAAGCCGTACAGATGCAAGATCCGAGCGCCCGGCTTCGCTCATCTGCAGGCCATGGATTTCCTCTGCCGGGGTTACATGCTGGCGGACATATCGGCGATCCTCGGTTCGCTCGACATCGTGTTCGGGGAGGTCGATCGCTGATGGCCGTGCGTCGCCTCGCCGATCCCGCGCTCCAGCCCAAGAGCTTCGCCTTCACGGTCGAGAATCTCGATTGGGCCAAGGGCGAGATCGCCAAATATCCGGAAGGGCGGCAGCATTCCGCGATCATCGCGCTGCTGTGGCGCGCACAGGAGCAGGCCGGCGGCTGGCTGCCGCAAAAGGCCATCGAGCACGTCGCCGATCTCCTCGGCATGCCGAAAATCCGCGCGCTCGAAGTCGCGACCTTCTACACCATGTTCAACCTGGCGCCGGTTGGGCGCTTTCACGTCCAGCTTTGCGGCACAACGCCTTGCGTGCTGCGCGGCGCGGATAAGCTGATCAAGCTCTGCCACGAGCGGATCGGCGAGCCGCTCGAAGTCACCTCCGACGGCAAGCTGTCCTGGATCGAAGTCGAATGCCTGGGCGCCTGCGTCAACGGCCCGATGGCGCAGATCAGCTGCGCCAACCCCTCCGCTACGCAAGTCAATTATGATTATTATGAAGATCTTAGCCCGGAAAGCTTGACTAAAATATTGGACGACCTCGTGGCCGGCAAAACTGTCAAGGGAGGCCCCCAGGTGGACCGGCAGCTGTCCGCGCCCGTCGGCGGCCCGACGACACTCACCGATCCCGCGCTCTATCGGCGCGGAAGCGGCGGGCCGAGACGGGATCAGGCCCTGCGCGATGCCGCGACCAAGAAACCCGGCGAGCCGGCGAATGTGCGCGAAGCGGTCACGCCGAAACCTCAGATCGATGATTCATCGAGGCGGCGCTGATGCTCCAGGACAAGGATCGCATCTTCACCAACCTCTACGGCCTGCACGACTGGGGCCTCGAGGGTGCGCGTGCGCGCGGCGCCTGGGACGGCACCAAAGCCATCCTCGAGAAGGGGCGCGATGGGATCATCAACGAAGTGAAGGCCTCGGGGCTGCGCGGCCGCGGCGGCGCCGGCTTCCCCACCGGACTGAAGTGGTCGTTCATGCCCAAGCAGTCCGACGGGCGGCCGCATTATCTCGTGGTCAACGCCGATGAATCCGAGCCCGGCACCTGCAAGGACCGCGAGATCATGCGCAACGACCCGCATCTGTTGGTCGAGGGCTGTCTGATCGCCGGTTTCGCCATGGGGGCGCATACCTGCTTCATCTATATCCGTGGCGAGTTCGTGCGCGAGCGCGAACGCCTGCAGGCGGCGGTCGATCAGGCCTACGCGGCCAATCTCATCGGCAAAGACAACGTCCACGGCTTTCCCTTCGACATCATCGTGCACCATGGCGCCGGCGCCTACATCTGCGGCGAAGAGACGGCGCTGTTGGAGAGCCTGGAAGGTAAGAAGGGCCAGCCGCGTCTGAAACCGCCGTTCCCCGCCAATGTCGGCGTCTACGGCTCTCCGACCACGGTCAACAACGTGGAGTCGATCGCCGTGGTGCCCGACATCATGCGGCGCGGCGCCCACTGGTTTGCCGCCATCGGGCGGCCTAACAACACTGGCACCAAACTGTTCTGCATTTCCGGGCATGTGGAGAAGCCCTGCACGGTGGAAGACGCCATGGGCGTCCCGCTGCGCGAGTTGCTCGACAAACATTCTGGGGGCGTGCGCGGCGGCTGGGACAACTTGCTCGCCGTCATCCCCGGCGGCTCTTCGATGCCGATGATCCCGGCGTACCAATGCGAGCATTTGCTCATGGATTTTGACGGTTGCCGCGAGTTCAAGTCCGCGCTCGGCACCGCCGCCGTGATCGTGATGGACAAATCGACCGACGTCATCCGCGCCATGGCGCGCATCTCTTATTTCTACAAGCATGAGAGCTGCGGCCAGTGCACGCCCTGCCGCGAGGGCATGGGTTGGATGTGGCGAGTCCTCAGCCGCATGGCCGAAGGCCGCGCGCATAAGCGCGAGATCGACATGCTCATGGAGGTCACCACCCAGATCGAGGGCCATACGATCTGCGCCTTCGGGGATGGCGCGGCCTGGCCGGTACAGGGCCTGCTTCGCCATTTCCGGCACGAGATCGAGCGGCGCATCGACGAGTACAGCGCCAACCCGCATCCGGAGCCGGTGCGGGTGGCGGCGGAGTAATGGAGAGCATGTTCCGATGACAACGCTTCATCTCGCGCAGCTCAACATTGGCCGCCTACGCTACGAAGTCGGCGATCCGCGCATGGCGGACTTCGTCGACAACCTCGCGCTCGTGAACGGCTTGGCCGAGCGCAGCCCAGGATTTGTCTGGCGCTATCAGGACGACAGCGGAAGCGCCATCGACACCCGCCCGTTTGCCGGCGATCCGCGCATGGCGATCAACCTGTCGGTATGGGACAGCGTCGAGGCGCTCGAGCGGTTCGTCTGGCAGACGGTACACAAACGCTTCTACGGCCGCCGCCACGAGTGGTTCGAGCGGATGGACGAGCGCTACTTCGTGATGTGGTGGGTGCCGGCCGGACGTCGGCCGACGGTGCAGGAGGCAATCGAGCGGCTGCAACATTTGCAGCAGCACGGGCCGAACGAGCACGCCTTCGGCTGGGAAAGCCTGCCGGCGGCGCAATTATGGAAAGCGGCGCGTTGTGCCTGATGGGCAGAGGATCTCGATCGCCACATGGATCGTCAGGGACGCAGCATGAGCAACCTCAGCGACACGAATGACGCTAGACCGGTCGTGACTTTCTCGAATCGCGTTTGGCATCGCGTGGCATGGTTGGTGCGGCTCGACATGGCAGTGGGCGTCGTCCTTGCCATCGCTCTGCTGATTTGGCTGCAGTGGAATTGAGATGACCAAGCTGATCGTCGACGGCAAAGAGATTGACGTCCCGCTGGACCACACGCTGCTGCAGGCGTGTGAGGCGGCGGGCGCGGAAATCCCGCATTTCTGCTTCCACGAACGGCTCTCGATTGCCGGCAATTGCCGCATGTGCCTGGTCGAACTCAAGGGCTCGCCCAAACCGGTGGCCTCCTGCGCCTGGGGCGTGCGCGATTGTCGACCAGGGCCGAACGGCGAGCCGCCCGAGGTCCTCACCAAGACGCCGATGGTGCGCAAAGCGCGTGAAGGCGTGATGGAATTCCTACTGATCAACCACCCGCTTGATTGCCCGATCTGCGACCAGGGCGGGGAGTGCGATCTGCAAGATCAGGCCATGGCCTACGGCGTGGATTCCAGCCGGTTCGAGGAGAATAAGCGCGCGGTCGAGGACAAATATGTCGGCGTCCTCGTCAAGACCGTCATGAACCGCTGCATCCACTGCACGCGGTGCGTGCGCTTCATGACCGAGGTCGCCGGCGTGCCGGAGCTCGGCGCGATCGGCCGCGGCGAGGACACGGAGATCACAACCTATCTGGAACAGGCCATGACCTCCGAGCTGCAGGGCAACGTGGTCGACCTCTGCCCCGTCGGCGCGCTCACGTCCAAGCCTTATGCCTTTGCCGCGCGTCCATGGGAGCTCAACAAGACCGAATCGATCGACGTCATGGATGCGCTCGGCTCGGCCATCCGCATCGATACCCGCGGACGCGAAGTCATGCGCATCCTGCCGCGCGACAACGACGACGTGAACGAGGAGTGGATTTCCGACAAGACGCGCCACGTGGTCGACGGCCTGCGCACGCAGCGCGTCGATCAGGCCTACATTCGCGAGGACGGCCGGCTTTATCCTGCCTCGTGGCGGGATGCCTTCGACGCCATCGCCGCCAAGGTCAAGCAGACGCAGGCGAAGCGCATGGGCGCGATCGTTGGCGATCTCGCCGCAGTCGAGGAGATCTTTGCGCTCAAGGATTTGATGACGCGACTTGGCGTCGCCAACCTCGATTGTCGGCAGGATGGCGCGGCGCTCGACCCGGCAGCGGGGAGGGCGAGCTACCTCTTCAACGCCACCATCGCCGGAATCGAGGAGGCGGATGCCTTGCTCATGGTCGCTTCGAATCCCCGGCGCGAAGCGGCCGTGCTTAACGCGCGCATCCGCAAGCGCTGGCGCACGACCGGCATTCCAATCGGCCTGATCGGCGAGCGGGCCGATCTCACCTATCCTTACAGCTATCTTGGCGCGGGGCCGCAGACGCTCTCCGATGTGGCCTCGGGGACGCATGAGTTCGGCGCCGTGCTCAAACGGGCCGACCATCCGCTGGTGATCATCGGCATGGCGGGGCTGGCGCGGCCGGACGGCGCGGCAGTCGCCTCGCTCGCGGCGCGCGCCGCGCAGGGTAGCGCCAAGGAGGGGTGGAACGGCTATTCGGTCCTGCATACGGCGGCGGCGCGCGTGGGCGCGCTCGACCTCGGCTTCGTTCCCGGTCCGGGCGGCCGTACGGCATCAGAAATGGCGGCACCCGGCGCGCTCGACCTTGTCTTCCTGCTCGGCGCTGACGAAATCGACATCGCTCCGGGAGCGTTCGTCGTCTATATCGGCACGCACGGCGACGCTGGCGCACAGCGCGCCGACGTCATCCTTCCCGGCGCGGCTTACCCGGAGAAATCCGGCATCTACGTCAATACCGAAGGGCGCGTGCAGATGGCCGGCCGCGCCTCCTTCCCGCCGGGCGAGGCGCGCGAGGACTGGGCGATCCTGCGCGCGCTGTCGGATGTGCTCGGCCGCAAGCTTCCCTATGACTCGCTCGCACAGTTGCGCCAGGCGCTGTTCAAAGCGCACCCCCACCTGCAACGGCTGGGTCAGATCGCGCCGGGGCAGCGAGCGGAGATCGCCGCGCTTGCCGCGCGCGGGGGCGCGGTCGAGAAGGCTGCGTTCGGCCGCGCGCTCGACGACTTCTACCTCACCAATCCGATCGCGCGGGCTTCCGCCACCATGGCGGAGTGCTCGGTGATCGCCGAGCGCCAGGGCGCCCTCACGGCGGCGGAATAGCTGACAATGGCCGAAGTGTGGACCAACTACATCTGGCCGCTGATCATCATCCTCGCGCAGAGCGTGCTTCTGCTCGTCGTCCTCCTCATCATCACCGCCTACGTGCTTTACGCCGACCGCAAGATCTGGGCCGCGGTGCAGATCAGGCGCGGGCCCAACGTGGTCGGACCTTGGGGTCTGCTGCAATCCTTCGCCGATCTCTTCAAATTCGTCGTCAAAGAACCGATCATCCCGGCCGGCGCCAACAAGGGCGTGTTCCTGCTGGCGCCGCTCGTCACCGCCGCGCTTGCCCTGTCGGCCTGGGCCGTGATCCCGGTCAATGCCGACTGGGCGATCGCCGACATCAACGTCGGCGTCCTCTACATCTTCGCGATCTCATCGCTCATGGTTTACGGCGTGATCATGGCGGGCTGGTCGTCGAACTCCAAATACCCGTTCCTCGCGGCGCTGCGCTCGGCGGCACAAATGGTGTCCTACGAAGTCTCGATCGGTTTCGTGTTCATCACCGTGCTGCTCTTAGCTGGCTCGCTCAACCTCTCGGCCATCGTCGAGGCGCAGGCGGGCAGGTTGGGAATCTTCAACTGGTTCTGGCTGCCGCTGCTGCCGATGTTCGTGGTCTTCTTCATCTCCGCGCTCGCCGAGACCAACCGCCCGCCGTTCGACCTGGTGGAGGCCGAATCCGAGCTGGTCGCCGGCTATTCGGTGGAATATTCCGCGACGCCGTTCATGCTCTTCTTCCTGGGCGAGTACATCGCCATCCTGACCATGTGCGCGATGGCGACCATTCTGTTCCTCGGCGGTTGGCTGCCGCCGTTTCCGGTGGCGCCGTTCACCTGGATCCCGGGAGTGATCTGGTTCGTGCTCAAATGCCTATTCATGTTCTTTCTTTTTGCCATGGTGAAGGCGATCGTGCCGCGCTACCGCTACGACCAGCTCATGCGGCTGGGCTGGAAGGTCTTCCTGCCGCTTTCCCTGGCAATGGTGGCGATCGTCGCCGGCGTCTTGCAATACGGCGGATTGATCGCGAAATGACGGAGCAACGGCATGATAGATCTGTCGCTGGCCGGGCTCATCGGAGCCGTCATCGGCACGATCGTTGCGGCGCTGGCTTACGTTCCACTGGTGAGCTTCGTCGAGCGCGGCTTGCGCGCGCGAGCCGACAGCGTGGCCGAAGGCGAGACGCTGGAGCAGGAGATATCGTTGCTGCGCCGCGCCGTGCTCGCGGCCGACATTATCGTTTTCGCGGGCATCGGCTATTGGCTGGGCGGGATGATTGGGGACTAAGCGACATGCCGCGGCAAAACGCAGTAGCCGAAAGGATCGCCGCATGAAATTGGATCAGGCCGCCCGCGCGTTGTTCCTCAAGGAGTTCGTGTCGGCATTCGTGCTCGGCCTTCGCTATTTCTTCAAGCCGAAGCCAACACTCAATTATCCGTTCGAGAAGGGACAGCTCTCCCCGCGCTTTCGCGGCGAGCATGCGCTGCGCCGCTATCCGAACGGCGAGGAGCGCTGCATCGCCTGCAAGCTGTGCGAGGCGATCTGTCCGGCGCAAGCCATCACCATAGAGGCGGGGCCGCGCCGCAACGACGGCACGCGCCGCACCACGCGCTACGACATCGACATGGTCAAATGCATCTATTGCGGACTTTGCCAGGAGGCCTGCCCGGTCGACGCCATCGTCGAAGGACCGAACTTCGAGTTCGCGACCGAGACGCGGGAGGAGCTCTACTTCGACAAGGAGCGGCTGCTTGCCAACGGCGACCGTTGGGAGCGCGAGATCGCCAAGAACATCGCCCTCGATGCGCCGTACCGGTGAGGCCGCGGAATGATCTTCCCCGCGCTGTTCTTCTACTTGTTCGCCGGCGTGTGCATTGCCGCTGCGGTCATGGTCGTCGCAGCCAGAAATCCCGTGCACTCGGTGCTGTTTCTCATTCTCGCCTTCGTCAACGCGGCGGCGTTGTTCATCCTCCTGGGCGCGGAATTCCTGGCGATGATCCTCATCATCGTCTATGTCGGCGCGGTCCTGGTGTTGTTCCTGTTCGTGGTGATGATGCTCGACGTGGATTTCGTCGAGCTGCGCCAAGGTTTTCTTCAGTATTTGCCGATCGGCGCGTTCATCGGCGGCATTCTGCTGATCGAGCTGGTAGTCGTCCTGGTCGGCTGGACCACCGGCGCCAGCGTGGCGCAGGCGATCGCGGCGCCGATGCCGCCGAATGCAAGCGTGGTCAACGTCCAAGCGCTCGGCCACGTGCTCTACACGCGCTACGTTTACTTCTTCCAGGCGGCCGGCGTGGTGCTGTTGGTGGCCATGATCGGGGCAATCGTGCTCACACTGCGGCACAAGCCCTACGTCAAGCGGCAGAACATCGCCGAGCAGGTTGCGCGCAGCAAGGCGACCTCCATCGAGATCGTCAAGGTGCGGCCGGGCCAGGGCCTCTAGCGCACAGGAAGCGACATGACCATCGGTCTCGCCCACTACCTCACGGTCGCCGCGATCCTGTTCACGATCGGCATTTTCGGCATTTTCCTCAACCGCAAGAACGTGATCATCATTCTCATGTCGATCGAATTGATCCTACTTGCGGTCAACCTCAATCTCGTCGCCTTTTCCGCCTTCCTCGGAGATCTGGTCGGCCAAGTCTATGCCCTGCTGGTGCTCACGGTTGCCGCGGCTGAGGCGGCCATAGGGCTTGCCATTCTCGTCGCCTACTATCGCAATCGCGGTTCGATCGCGGTCGAAGACATCAACCTGATGAAGGGCTGAGCGTGTATTACGCGATCGTTTTCCTGCCGCTGCTCGGTGCCATCATCGCCGCGCTCATCGCGCTCGCCGGCGCGCGAGCGCGCTATCCCGGCGGGCCGCCGGATGTCGGCACCGAGAGCCACGCGCACGGTCCGGTCGACGAAAGCCATCCGCGCGGCGCGCCGTCTCCGCACGAGACGCATGCCGTCATCGAAGCCTCGCACGCCGAGCCGCAAGCGCCGGAACCGCCGGCTGCGGGCTCCCGTTCCGCCGAGTTCGTCACCACCGTGTTCCTGTTCGCCGCCATGCTGCTGTCGTGGTTGGCTTTCATCGACGTCGGATTTGGCCATCACGACGCTCGTGTGACGCTCTTTCCTTGGATCGTCTCCGGCGACCTCAAGGTCGATTGGGCGCTGCGCGTCGATGCGCTGACGGCGGTCATGCTGGTCGTCGTCACCACCATTTCGGCCTTCGTCCACCTCTATTCCGTCGGCTACATGGAGGAGGATCCGTACCGACCGCGCTTCTTCTCGTATTTGTCCTTGTTCACCTTCGCCATGCTGGCGCTGGTGACAGCGGACAATCTGGTGCAACTGTTTTTCGGCTGGGAGGGAGTCGGCCTGATGAGCTATTTGCTCATCGGCTTCTGGTACCACAAGCCGGAAGCAAACGCCGCCGCGATCAAGGCCTTCATCGTCAATCGCGTGGGCGACTTCGGCTTCTCACTCGGCATTTTCGCCGCGTTCATGATGACCGGTGCGGTCGACCTCGACACCGTCTTCGCGCAGGCGCCCGCGCTCACCGGCAAGACGATTCATTTCCTCTCCTGGGATGTAGACGCGCTGACGCTGATCAGTCTGCTCCTGTTCATGGGCGCCATGGGCAAATCGGCGCAGTTTCTGCTGCATACGTGGCTGCCGGACGCGATGGAAGGTCCAACCCCCGTGTCCGCGCTCATTCATGCCGCCACCATGGTGACGGCGGGCGTGTTCATGGTGGCACGGCTCTCACCGCTGTTCGATCTCGCGCCCACCGCGCAAGCCTTCGTCACCTTCATCGGCGCGACCACGGCTTTCTTCGCCGCCACCATCGCCCTGGTGCAGAACGACATCAAGCGCATCATTGCCTATTCGACCTGCTCGCAGCTTGGCTACATGTTCGTCGCCATGGGCACGGGCGCCTATTCGATCGGCATGTATCACCTGTTCACGCATGCCTTCTTCAAGGCGCTCCTCTTCCTCGGTTCCGGCTCCGTGATCATTGCCATGCACCACGAGCAGGACATCCGGCGCATGGGCGGGCTCAAGGACAAGCTCCCGATCACCTATTGGACGATGGTGATCGGCTCACTCGCATTGAGCGGCTTTCCACTCACCGCCGGCTATTTCTCCAAGGATGCCATCATCGAGGCCGCCTATGTGAGCAACAAACCGATGGCGCTCTACGCTTTCGGGCTGACGGCGATCGCTGCGGCGCTCACCGCGTTCTATTCTTGGCGGCTCATCTTCCTGACGTTCCACGGCGCCCCCCACGATCAGCATCACTACGACGCAGCGCGGGAGAGCCCGATGGTGATGCTCATTCCCCTCTGCTTCCTTGCCACCGGCGCGATTTTCTCCGGCTATCCCTTCCGCGAGCTGTTCGTCGGCCACGATGTCGGTGAGTTCTTCGGCGACTCGCTCAAATTCGCCACGGGCAGCCATATCTTCGAAATGATGCACCAAATCCCGTTGCTGATTGCTATGATTCCAACCCTGGCGATGGGAATTGGCTTCGTCATCGCCTGGGAGTTCTACATCCGCCGGCCCGAGCTGCCGGTCGAGCTCGCGCGCCAGCAGGAGCCGCTCTATAAGTTCCTGCTCAACAAGTGGTATTTCGACGAGATCTACGACTTCCTGATCGTTCGCCCGACCTTGTGGCTGGCGCGCGCGTTGTGGAAGTACGGCGATGGCTGGACGATCGACGGTCTCGGCCCTGACGGCGTTTCGGCGCGCGTGCTCGACGTCACGCGCGGGGTAGTGCGGCTGCAGACCGGATATCTCTATCACTACGCCTTCGCCATGCTGATCGGTGTCGCGGCGCTGGTCACCTGGTTCATGTTCGGCGCGCGCGTGGGGTGACGATGAGCTGGCCGATCCTCTCCGTCACCACCTTCCTGCCGCTCGTTGGCGCGCTGTTGATTATGATGATGCACAGCGACGGCGAGGCGGAGAAGCGCAACGCGCGCTGGATCGCGCTGTGGACGACCCTGGTCACCTTCGCGATCTCGTTGATCCTGCTCTACCGCTTCGATCCCACCTCGGCGGAGTTTCAGTTCGTCGAGAAACGGCCGTGGCTCGCGGGCGCGATCACCTATCACATGGGCGTCGACGGCATCTCGCTGCCGTTCCTCATCCTCACCACGGCGCTGATGCCGGTGTGCATCATCGCGAGTTGGCTGCCGATCCAGCACCGCGTGAAGGAATACATGGTCGCGTTCCTGGTGCTCGAGACGTTGATGGTCGGCACCTTCGCCGCGCTCGACCTGGTGCTGTTCTACCTGTTCTTCGAGGGCGGCCTCATTCCGATGTTCCTGATCATCGGCGTGTGGGGCGGCCCCCGCCGCGTCTACGCCAGTTTCAAGTTTTTTCTCTACACATTCCTCGGTTCCGTGTTGATGCTGCTCGCCATCATGGCGATGTACTGGGATGCGGAAACGACGGAGATTCCCGCGCTCCTGCGGCACGGATTTCCGCTCGGCCTGCAGACCTGGGCTTGGCTGGCGTTTCTCGCTTCTTTCGCGGTGAAATTGCCAATGTGGCCGGTGCACACGTGGTTGCCGGACGCTCATGTCGAGGCGCCCACCGCGGGCTCGGTCATTCTCGCCGCCATTTTGTTGAAGATGGGCGGCTACGGCTTCCTGCGCTTCTCGCTTCCCATGTTCCCCGCCGCCTCGCACGATCTTGCGCCGCTTATCTTCGCGCTTTCGGTCGTCGCGGTGATCTACACTTCGCTGGTGGCGCTGGCGCAGGAGGACATGAAGAAGCTCATTGCCTATTCCTCCGTCGGCCACATGGGATTCGTCACCATGGGCATTTTTGCCGCCACCGCGCAGGGCGTCGCGGGCGGAATCTTCCAGATGATCTCCCACGGCATCGTGTCCGCGGCTTTGTTCTTGTGCGTCGGTGTGGTTTACGACCGCATGCACACGCGCGAAATCGCCGCCTACGGGGGTCTCGTCAACCGCATGCCGTTCTACGCCGCCGCCTTCATGGTATTCACGCTCGCGAATTTGGGGCTGCCCGGCACTACGGGTTTCATCGGCGAATTCCTCACGCTCATCGGCACGTTCCGGATCAATACGTGGGTGGCGACGCTGGTGACGACCGGCACCATCCTCTCGGCATGCTACTCATTGTGGCTCTACCGCAAGGTCATCTTCGGCCCGCTCGTCAAGCCGAGCCTGGCGGCGATCAAGGACCTCGATTACCGCGAGATCATCACGCTCGGCCCGCTGGTCGCGCTGACGATTCTATTCGGCATCTATCCCAAGCCGGTGCTCGACCTGTCGGCGGCATCGGTTACGCAGCTGCTCGAGAATTATGACCGTGCGATCGGCGCGGCCAAGACCGCCGCTCTGTTGGCGCATTGAGCATAGGCGCGGACTTCGGCATGAGCGACACCTTCCAAATGCCAACCCTTTTGCCGGTCCTGCCGGAAATCGTGCTCGCAGTCGGCGCCATGGTGTTGCTGATGGTCGGCGTGTTCCGTGGCGAGCGGGCGGCCAAGAGCATCGAAGGCGCGGCGTTCCTGCTATTGCTCATCACGGCCCTCATCATTGTGTGGCTGCCCGCGGGCAAGCTCGTCACCTTCGACGGCAGTTTCGTGGTCGACGGCTTCGCCCGCTTCCTCAAGCTTCTCGCGCTTGCCGGATCGGCGACGACCATCGTGATGTCGTCGCACTATCTAGCGGTCGAGAAGCCAGAAACGTTTGAATATTCGGTCCTCATCCTGCTCTCGACCACCGGCATGATGATGCTCATCTCGGCTGCCGACCTCATCGCGCTTTATCTCGGCCTCGAACTGATGAGCCTTGCGCTCTACGTGGTCGCGGCGATCGACCGCGATTCGGTGCGCTCGACCGAGGCGGGACTCAAATATTTCGTGCTCGGCGCGCTGTCCTCCGGGATGCTGCTTTACGGGGCGTCGCTGGTCTACGGCTTCACCGGCACGGTTAGTTTTGCCGGCATCGCCAAGGCGGCGACCCACGCAGGTGGCGGAGCCGCAAGCCTCGGGCTCGTGTTCGGACTTGTCTTCCTGTTCGCCGGCTTCTGCTTCAAGGTTTCGGCGGTGCCGTTCCACATGTGGACCCCGGACGTCTACGAGGGTGCGCCGACGCCGATTACCGCCTTCTTTGCCGCCGCGCCCAAGGTCGCCGGCATCGCCATGTTCGTGCGCACGACCATCGTGGCGTTTCCAGGGATCTTGAGCCAGTGGCAGCAGATCGTCGTCTTCGTCGCCATCGCCTCGATGGCGCTCGGCGCCTTCGCGGCCATCGGCCAGCGCAACATCAAGCGCCTGATGGCCTACTCGTCGATCGGCCACATGGGTTTCGCGCTCGTCGGGCTTGCTGCCGGAACGACCGAAGGCGTTCAGGGGGTCCTGGTCTACATGGCGATTTACATCACCATGACGCTCGGCGCCTTCGCCTGCATCCTGGCGATGCGGCGCGACGGGCAGATGGTCGAAAATATCGCCGATCTCTCCGGCCTCGCCCGCACCAAGCCGACCATGGCGTTCTTCTTCGCAATGCTTCTGTTCTCACTCGCGGGCGTTCCGCCGCTGGCGGGATTTTTCGCCAAATTCTACGTGTTCCTGGCTGCAATCAAGGCGGGGCTATTTGCGCTTGCCGTGATCGGCGTGGTCACCAGCGTCGTGGGGGCCTATTATTATCTCACGATCGTCAAGACGATGTATTTCGATGAGCCGGCCAAGCCATTCGAGCCGATGCCGTACGAGCTCAAGGCGGTGCTCGGGCTCACGGGCCTGTTCAATCTCCTGTTCTTCGTCTATCCGAGCCCGTTGATCGACGCGGCGAACGCGGCGGCAAAATCGCTGTTCTGAATGACGCATTACGCTGAATGAAACTCGAGCCCAGGGCGACCGCGGCGGGCGTGCGGCTGATCGCGCACGAGGTGCTCGGCTCGACCAACGCCGAGGCTTTGCGCCTGGCACGCCAAGGCGAGCGCGGACCGCTCTGGATCGCCGCCGACCGGCAGACCGCCGGCCGCGGCCGGCGCGGCCGCGCGTGGATATCGCCGCGGGGCAATCTTTACGCCAGCTTGTTGCTCACCGAACCGGCGGCAGCCGAGCATTGGCCGCAGCTGTCGTTCGTTGCCGCGCTTGCGATGCACGATGCGGTCGTGGAGGTTGCCGCCGAGCTTAAGCCGCTCCTGACCATCAAATGGCCGAATGATCTTCTGCTCGCCGGAGCAAAGCTCGGCGGCATTCTGATCGAAGCGGAAAGCGGGATTAGCGCGGTCGCCGTCGGGATCGGTGTCAATTGCGCGTCGCATCCGGCGGATACCGACTTTCCCGCGGCCAACCTCGCCGCGGCCGGCGCGGCGGTTTCCGCCGCCGCGCTGTTCGGCGCGCTCTCCGTCAAGATGGTCGGGCGTCTCGCGCAATGGAACGCCGGCGCCGGCTTTTCCACCATCCGCGCCGACTGGCTCGCCCGCGCGGCGGGTGTGGGTGAAAGCGTGCGGGTGCGTCTTGCCGAAGGCGAGCTTGTCGGCCGTTTCGAGGCGCTCGACGAGTCCGGCGCCGTGGTGCTGCGCTTGCCCGACGGCAATGCCACGACCATCGCCGCGGGCGACGTGTTCACGTCCGCGGCCCCTGAGAAGGCGACTTGACGGATCTCGCCGCCATGCGCCCATCCGATGAACTCGTATTCGCGCCGCTCGGCGGGGCCGGCGAGATTGGCATGAATCTCGCGATCTACGGCTTCGGCGACGAGCAGCGCCGGCAATGGATTGCGGTCGATTTTGGCGTTGCCTTCGCCGACGATGCGCTGCCGGGCATCGATCTCATCATGCCGGACATTCGCTACCTGGTGGAGGAGCGGCGCAATCTTTTGGGCCTCGTGCTCACGCATGCGCACGAGGATCATTTCGGCGCGCTACTCGATCTGTGGCCGCGGTTGAAGCTCCCGGTTTACGCGACGCCGTTTACCGCAGCGCTCATCGAGGCGAAGCGGGAGGGCGAGCCGGGCGCGCCCGAAATCCCGCTGAACATCGTGCCGCTGAGTGGACGCTTTACGCTCGGGCCTTTCGACATCGAGCTCGTGTCCATGGCCCATTCGATCCCGGAATCGAATGGGCTCATCATCCGCACGCCGGCGGGCGCCGTGCTCCACACCGGCGATTGGAAGATCGACCCGACGCCGGTCCTCGGTGCGCCGACCGACGAAGCCAAACTGCGGGCGCTCGGCAACGAGGGCTGTCTTGCGCTGATCGGGGACTCCACCAACGCCTTTCGCGAGGGACGCTCTCCTTCCGAGGCCGACGTTGCCAAGTGTCTCGCCGAACTCATCCGCGGCGCCCCGGCGCGGGTTGCGGTCACCACCTTCGCTTCCAACGTGGCGCGGATGCGCGCGGTCGCGCAGGCCGCCGCCGCCTGCGAACGCGAGGTCGTCCTGGTGGGCCGCGCCATGGAGCGCATCGCGCAGGTCGCGCGCGAGACCGGCTATCTCGACGGCATCCAGGACTTCCGCTCCGTCGAGGTCTACGGCCATCTCCCGCCGGACAAGGTGCTGGCGCTCTGCACCGGCAGCCAAGGCGAGCCGCGCGCGGCGCTCGCCCGCATCGCCCAGGAGGATCATCCCGAAGTGGCGTTTTCGCGGGGCGATCGGGTGATTTTCTCCTCGCGCGCAATTCCCGGCAACGAAAAGGCGGTCATGCGGGTCATCAACGGCCTCGTCTCCCAGGGAATCGAAGTCATTACCGACCGCACCCATCTCGTGCACGTCTCCGGGCATCCGCGGGTGAGCGAGCTGACGGACATAATCGGCTGGGTGCGGCCGCAGATCCTGATCCCCGTGCACGGCGAGGCCTTGCACATGGCCGAGCATGCGGAACTCGCGCGCCGTTCCGGCGTCGGCAAGGTGGTTCTCTGCCGGGATGGAGAACTTGTTCGGCTCGCGCCAGCAGATCCGGGAAAAATCGACGAGGTACCGGCGGGACGACTCTATAAAGACGGCTCGCTGATCGTCAGCGCAGAAGAACGCACCGTCGCTGATCGCCGCCGGCTCGGCTTTGCCGGCATAGTGTCGGTTGCGCTGGCGGTGAGCGAGCGCGGCGATCTGGTGAGCGACCCGCAGGTGCGGCTGATCGGTATCCCCGAAGCCGACGCGCTGGGACATCGCATCGAGGAGATCGCTTATGACGCGGCGATCGAGGCCTTCGAGTCGATGCCGCGCGGACGCCGACGCGATCCCGACGCGGTCGTCGAAGCGATACGCAACGCGGTGCGTGCGGCGCTGAGCGCCGCCTGGGGCAAGAAGCCCACATGCCACGTGCATGTGCTGGAGGTTTGATCGAAGTGCAGGAGACGAGCACATGATCGGACGGCTCAATCATGTGGCGATCGCGGTGCGCGACCTCGCCAAGGCCACGGACGTCTATCGCCGCACGCTCGGCGCGCAAGTCTCCGAGGCAGTACCCCAACCCGATCACGGCGTGACGACGGTTTTCATCACCTTGCCTAACACCAAGATCGAGCTTCTTGAGCCGCTGGGCGACGCGTCCCCGATTGCGAAATTTCTTGAGCGCAATCCCGACGGCGGCATTCATCACGTCTGTTATGAGGTCGACGACATCTGCGCCGCGCGCGACAGGCTCAAAGCGCAAGGTGCGCGCGTGCTCGGCGATGGCGAAGCCAAGATCGGCGCGCACGGCAAGCCCGTACTTTTCCTGCATCCGAAGGATTTTTGCGGCGCGCTGGTCGAACTGGAGCAGGCGTGAGAGGGGCGTCGCGGGTGAAGCGGGGTAGGCAATGTCGCTATCCACCTCGATCGCGATCTATTTTCTGATCTGGTGGGTGGTGCTGTTCGCCGTGCTTCCGTGGGGCGTGCGTAGCCAAGAGGAGCACGGCACGATCAGCCGCGGCAGCGATCCCGGCGCGCCGGCGATTCCGCGCCTTAAACGCAAGCTCGTTTGGACGACGATCGTCGCCGCCGTGGTGTTCGCGATCTGGTATGTCGTCTTCACCTATCGCCTGATCGCGCTCGACGATCTCGCTCGATTGCTCGGCGTCACGCCACGCTAGCGCACGTGAAGCCGAACGAGAGCGGAAAACCGAAGCCGATCGCACGCGCCTGTGACTGCGTAAGCTGCCGAACAAAAAAAATCGAGCAGGGCCGATAACCCTGCTCCCAAGACGCACGCAACGCTACGCTTACACCTCGAATTTTTTGAGCTATCGAGACCGCTGCGGCTTTACGCCGGCTTGTTCCTCCCAAGACTCGGACCGCGTGGCCGATGAGGCTGCGCGCCCCTCGACCTCGCTGACTGGACGCTACCGCATCCCGCGTGCCTTGTCATCAAACCAAAACGCCGCACAACGATGTGAAATAGTGTCTTTGCCGCTGTTGCGCCGCGTCATAACCCTGTGACTGCGGGCCCGTTAACAACCCACACCGAAGGCTAAGCCGAAGGCTTTGACAGCCCTTGTCTTTTTGCCACCGATCCGGTTTCACTCGGCAGACCTCAAGGTTTGTGAGTCTCGACCATCATGCGCCTGTCCCGTTACCTCCTGCCGATCCTGCGCGAGACGCCGAAGGAGGCGGAGGTCGTCTCCCATCGCCTCATGTTGCGGGCCGGGCTCATCCGCCAAGAAGCCGCCGGCATTTACGCCTGGCTGCCGCTTGGCTTCCGGGTGCTCAAGAAGATCGAGCAGATTGTACGCGAGGAGCAGGACCGCGCGGGGGCCATCGAGCTTTTGATGCCGACGTTGCAGCTCGCCGATCTCTGGCGTGAGAGTGGCCGCTACGACGCCTATGGGCCGGAAATGTTGCGCATCAAGGATCGCCATGAACGCGACATGCTTTACGGTCCTACCAATGAAGACATGATCACCGAGATTTTCCGTGCCTACATTCGCTCCTATCGCGAGTTGCCGAAAATTCTTTATCACATCCAGTGGAAATTCCGCGACGAGCAGCGTCCGCGCTTCGGCGTGATGCGCGGCCGTGAATTTTTGATGAAGGACGCCTATTCCTTCGATATCGACGAAGCGGCGGCGCGGATTTCCTACAACAAGATGTTCGTCGCCTATCTGCGCACCTTCGCACGCATGGGGCTCAAGGCCATTCCGATGGCGGCGGAAACCGGACCGATCGGCGGCGATCTCTCGCACGAATTCATCATCCTAGCGGAGACCGGCGAGTCCGGCATCTTCTGCAACAAGGACGTGCTCGATCTGCCGATCCCGGGCGAAGACGTCGATTACGGCGCAGATTTGATGCCGCTTATCCGCCCGTGGACCAGCCTCTATGCCGCGACCGAGGACGTGCACGATCACGCCTGCTTCGAGCGCGAGGTCCCGGCAGAGAAGCGTTTGCACGCCCGCGGCATCGAGGTCGGGCAGATTTTCTATTTCGGCACCAAGTATTCCGAACCGATGAAGGCGGTCGTGGCGGGCCCGGACGGAATCGAGCGCCCAGTTCACAGCGGGTCCTACGGCGTCGGAGTCTCGCGTCTGGTCGGCGGCATCATCGAAGCGTTCCACGACGATGCCGGCATCAAATGGCCGGAGGCGGTCGCGCCATTCAAAATCGCGCTTCTCAATCTCAAGCAGGGCGGCGCCGACACCGACGCCGCCTGCGAGCGGCTTTACCGCGAACTCACCGCCAAAGGCGTCGATGTGCTCTACGACGACCTCGACCAGCGGCCAGGCGCGAAATTCGCTACCGCCGATCTCATCGGCATTCCTTGGCAGATCCTGGTCGGGCCGAAGGGCCTGGCCGAGGGCAAGGTCGAGGTCAAGAAGCGCGCCGACGGCAGCCGCGAACTCATGACAGAAGCCGATGCGAGCAAACGGCTGGCGGGATGAAGCCGCCTCGTCTTGGCCGCGCACGCACTTGCGGCGGCGCGCGCGCTCCCCCGGCGGGGAGAGGGCTACTCGTGGGGGAGGGAAGGGGTTGAGAGGGCTCGGTTCCATCAGCAGTGCCGGGAACCCCTAACCCTCTCCCCCAAACAGGGACAGAGAGACCACCGAGTTTGCCGGCCTGAAACGGCCAGAATCGTGTGAAAATCGGGGGGCGGGGAACAAAGAGCGATGGACGAGCCGATCCGAACCCACCCGTTCGCGCCGTTCGAATGGATGCTCTCGCTGCGCTACCTGCGGGCGCGGCGGCAGGAAGGCTTCATCTCGGTCAATGCCGGATTTTCCTTCCTCGGCATCATGCTCGGCGTCGCCACCCTGATCATCGTGATGGCGGTGATGAACGGCTTTCGCAAGGAATTGCTGGACAAGATTTTAGGCATCAACGGTCATCTCCTGATCCAGCCGCTGGAACAGCCGCTCACCGATTGGGAGATGGTTTCTGAGCGCGTGTCGAAAGTGCCCGGCGTTATCCTTGCGGCGCCGGTCGTCGAGGGACAAGCACTCGCGTCCTCACCCTTCAATGCATCCGGCGTGCTGGTGCGCGGCGTGCGCGCCGCCGATCTCGCCAAGCTTCCTTCCGTCGCCAGCAACATTCGCCAAGGCACGCTCGAAGGCTTCGATGAAGGGCAGGGGGTTGCCATCGGCAAGAGGCTCGCCGATCAATTGTCGCTGCGCGCGGGCGATAGCGTGACGCTCGTTGCTCCCCGCGGCGCGATCACGCCGATGGGCACGACACCGCGCATCAAGGCCTATCGCGTCGCGGCCGTGTTCGAGGTCGGGATGTCGGAATACGATTCCGCCTTCGTATTCATGCCGCTCCCGGAAGCACAGGCCTATTTCAATCGCGCCGGCGACGTCACCGCGATCGAGGTCTATGTCGAGCAGCCGGATCAGATCGATTATCAGCGCAAGCTTGTCACCGAGGCCGCCGGGCGGCCGATCTTCATCATCGATTGGCGCCAGCGCAACGCGACCTTCTTCAATGCGCTGCAGGTCGAGCGCAACGTGATGTTCCTCATTTTGACGATCATCGTCATCGTGGCGGCGTTCAACATCACCTCCGGGCTCATCATGATGGTGAAGGACAAGGGCCGCGACATCGGCATTCTGCGCACCATGGGCGTCACCCAGGGCGCGATCATGCGGGTATTCATGGTCACCGGCGCCTCCGTCGGGGTGGTCGGCACGTTGGTGGGCTTCCTGTTGGCGCTGGTCGTGTGCCTCAATATCGAATCGATCCGGCGCTTCCTATCGTGGATGACGAATACGGAGTTGTTCTCACCCGAGCTTTATTTCCTCTCGAAGCTCCCCGCCGACCTCGATGCCGGCGAGACCACCGCGGTGCTGGTGATGGCGCTTGCGCTGTCGCTGTTGGCGACACTCTATCCGGCCTGGCGCGCGGCGCGCCTCGATCCGGTCGAGGCGCTGCGTTATGAGTGAGACGATCAGCGCCGAGAGGAGGCCGCGAATCGGCGCTCACGAGGAGCAAGAGCCGCCGATCCTGTTCCTGCACGGGATCGACCGGCACTATCGCCAAGGCGATGTCACGCTCGACATCCTCAAAGGCGCGGAGCTTGCCATCTGGCCGGGTCAGTCGGTGGCGCTGATTGCGCCCTCCGGCGCCGGCAAGTCGACGCTGTTGCATATCGCAGGCCTGCTCGAGCATCCCGACTCCGGCGAAGTCTATATCGATCAGATCGCGACCTCCGCGCTGTCCGATGCCGAACGCACGCGACTGCGTCGCATCGAGATCGGTTTCGTCTATCAGTTCCATCATTTGTTGATGGAATTTTCCGCGATCGAAAACGTGATCATGCCGCAGATGATCCGCGGCCTGCCGCGCAAGGAAGCCACGCGCCGCGCGAGCGACCTGCTGAGCTATCTCGGCTTGAAGGAGCGCCTCACCCATCGCCCGGCGGAGCTTTCCGGCGGCGAGCAGCAGCGGGTCGCCATCGCCCGCGCGGTCGCCAACGCGCCGCGCATTCTGCTCGCCGACGAGCCGACCGGAAATCTCGACCCGCGCACCTCCGAGCACGTGTTCTCCGCGCTCACGCAGCTGGTGCAGGCCTCCGGCCTCGCCGTCGTCGTGGCCACCCACAACATGGACATCGCCGCGCGCATGGACCGGCGCGTCACCATTAAGGATGGGTTGGTGGTCGAGCTGGGCTGATGCCGGACCGGCCGGGCCTCGCACCCTACGCTGGCCGACAATTTGCAGTGCGAATTTCACCGCAGTGGCAAGTGTTTAGCGCAGACGGCGGGCGCGCCCTTGACATGCGAACATAACATGAACTATGTTCATGACTTGTTCTTATCGTTCGGGAGTGATTTGTCATGGTTCGCGCCGTTGTTGAAGAAGCCGCCACATTGACCTCGCTGGCGTTGTTTTTGGGCATGGTTGCGATCTGGGCGCAGGTGATCGCCTCGCTTTGAGTGCGCGCAGCGCCGATGAGTTCGTCGGCCTCCCCTTCAAAGCGATGATGTTGGGGACAAGCCGTCGGCGTCATGCCCGCTCGCGATGGACAGCACCTGCGCGCGCCCTCACATTCGCAAGCGCCTTGAGAATCGCTGAGGGTTTGAATGCCCGGCTTCATCCATCTACACGTGCACTCGTCCTATTCGCTGCTCGAAGGCGCGCTCACGATCGCGCGGCTGTGCGAGCTCGCCAAGGCGGATCGCCAACCTGCGCTCGCGCTCACCGACACCGACAACATGTTCGGTGCGCTCGAATTCTCCGACAAGATGGCGGCGGCGGGGATTCAGCCGATCGTCGGCTGCGCGCTCGCTATCGACTTTGCCGACCATGAGGCACTGCCGCATGCCGGGAGCGCCGCGCAACTCGAACGCCCGCGCATCGTTCTTCTGGCCGCGCGCGAGAGCGGCTATCGCAGCCTGATGCGGCTTAACTCCCGCGCCTTTCTCGAAACCGCGCCCAATGAGCCACCGCATCTGCGTCTTGCCTGGCTCGAGGGAGAGACCGAAGGCTTGGTGCTGCTGACCGGCGGCCCCGGCGGACCGCTCGACGTGGCAATCGCCGCCGGACAGGGCCATCTCGCGCAGACACGCTGCGCCGCGCTCGAGGGGCTGTTCGGCGACCGGCTCTACATTGAACTGCAGCGCCATAGCAGCAGCGGCGAACGCAAGGTCGAGCCGGCGCTCATCGCACTCGCCTATGAGCGCGGGATTCCGCTCGTCGCCGCGAACGAGCCCTTGTTTGCGACCCAGGACGACTATGAGGCGCACGATGCCCTTATCTGCATCGCCGAGGGCCGCTTGGTGGCCGAGGCCGATCGGCGTCAGCTCACGCCCGAACATCGGTTCAAGACGCGCGCGGAAATGGCCGCGTTGTTTTCCGATCTGCCCGAGGCGGTCGCCTCCACGGTTGAGATCGCGCGGCGCTGCGCGTTCCGGCCGCGCGTTCGGGCGCCGATTCTGCCGCGCTTCTCGGTCGGCGCCGACGGCGATGCGGTCGACGAAGCCGCCGAATTGCGCAGGCGCGCCGAAGGCGGGCTCGAAAGTCGCATCAAGATTCACGGCATCTCCGCCGGCCACACGGTCGAAGAGTATCGCGAGCGCCTCGCCTTCGAGCTCAACGTCATCGAGGGCATGAAATATCCGGGCTATTTTTTGATCGTTTCCGATTTCATCCAGTGGGCGAAGGCGCGCGGTATTCCGGTCGGGCCGGGACGCGGCTCGGGCGCGGGCTCGCTGGTTTCCTACGCGCTCACCATCACCGATCTCGATCCGATCCGCTTCGGACTGCTGTTCGAGCGCTTTCTCAATCCCGAGCGCGTGTCGATGCCGGATTTCGACATCGACTTCTGCCAGGACCGGCGCGATGAGGTCATCAACTATGTGCAGGAGCACTACGGGCGTGACCGCGTGGCGCAGATCATCACCTTCGGCACGCTGCAGGCGCGGGGCGTTCTGCGCGACGTCGGCCGCGTGTTGCAGATGCCGTACGGCCAGGTCGATAAATTCTGCAAGCTCGTGCCGCAGAACCCGCTCAATCCGGTCACGCTCAGCCGGGCGATCGACGACGAGCCGCGCCTGCAGGCGGCGCGCGATAGCGATCCACTGGTCGCACGCGCCTTCGACATTGCGCAAAAGCTCGAAGGACTGCACCGCCACGCCTCAACACATGCCGCCGGCATCGTCATTGGCGAGCGGCCATTGACCGAGATGGTGCCGCTCTATCGCGACCCCAAATCCAACATGCCGGTGACTCAGTTCAACATGAAATGGGTCGAGCAGGCGGGCCTGGTGAAGTTCGACTTTCTCGGCCTCAAGACGCTCACCGTGCTGGAAAAGGCGGCGGCGTTGCTGCGCAGGCGCGGGGTCGAGATCGATCTGGCGGCGATCCCGCTCGATGACGAAAAAACCTATGCCATGCTCGCGCGTGCCGAGGCGGTCGGCATCTTCCAATTGGAAAGTCAGGGCATGCGGCGCGCTCTGCTCGACATGCGGCCGGACCGCTTCGAAGACATCATCGCGCTCGTTGCGCTCTACCGGCCCGGCCCGATGGCCAACATCCCGACCTACTGCGCGCGCAAGCACCGCATGGAGGAACCCGACTATATCCATCCCCAGCTCGAGCCGATCCTGCGCGAGACCTTCGGCGTCATCGTCTACCAGGAGCAGGTGATGCAGGCGGCGCAAATCCTCGCCGGCTACTCGCTCGGCGAAGCCGACCTGCTGCGGCGCGCCATGGGAAAGAAAATCCGCAGCGAGATGCAGAAACAGCGCAGCCGTTTCGTCTCCGGCTGCGTCGAGCGCGGCATCGAACAGGGACAGGCGGAGGCGATCTTCGAGTTGCTCGCGCGTTTTGCCGATTACGGCTTCAACAAGAGCCACGCCGCCGCATACGCGCTCGTCGCCTATCAAACCGCCTTCATGAAGGCGAACTATCCGGTCGAGTTTCTCGCCGCGTCCATGACCCTCGACATGGGCAATACCGACAAGCTTTCGGAATTCCGCGCCGAGGCCGAGCGCCTGGGCGTGAAGGTCGAGTCGCCGTCGGTCAATCGCTCCGGCGTCGATTTCGAAGTCGATGGCTCGACCATCCACTACGCGCTCGCAGCGCTCAAGGGCGTGGGCCGCCAGGCCGTCGAGGCGATCGTCCAAGCCCGCAGCCAGCGGCCGTTTGTCGACCTGTCCGATTTCGCCGCGCGTATCAATCCGCACGCGGTGAACAAACGCGCGCTGGAGAGCATCGTCGCGGCAGGAGCCTTCGACGCGCTCGAACAAAACCGCGCGCGCGTGTTCGCGGCCGTCGACGCCATGCTCGCGAGCGCCCAGCGTGCCCACGATGATCTTTCCGTCGGGCAGTCGGAACTGTTCGGCGGCACCGCGGCGCGCACGCCGCTCGCGCTCGGCCAGGTCGAGCCGTGGCTTCCGGCGGAGCGGCTGCAGAAGGAGTTCGCCGCCATCGGTTTCTTCCTCTCCGGCCATCCGCTCGACGACTATGCCGCCGCGCTCAAACGCATGCGGGTGCACTCCTGGGCCGAGTTTGCGCGCGCCGTGCGCGCGGGCGCGAGTGCCGGCCGCGTCGCCGGCACCGTGGTGGCGCGCACCGAGCGGCGCACGCGCACGGGAAGCAAGATGGGAATCATCGAATTGTCCGATCCCACCGGCCACTACGAGGCGGTCGTGTTCTCCGAAGGGCTGGCGCAATTCCGCGACCTGCTCGAACCCGGCGCCGCGGTGTTGTTGATGCTCTCGGCAGAGCTGCAAGGCGATGACGTGCGCGCGCGCATCCAGATGGTCGAGCCGCTCGATCAGGCGGCGGCCAAGCTCGCCAAAGGCTTGCGCGTCTTTCTGCGCGATCAGGCGCCGATCGAGAGCGTCGCCAAACGGCTCGAAGGCCCGGCCCGCGCGACGAACGACAACGGCGAGGTCGCGTTTGTCCTGATGCTGGGCGAGGGCACCGAGGTGGAGGTGAGGCTTCCCGGCCGCTTCAAGGTCTCGCCCCAGATCGCCGGCGCCATCAAGGCGGTGCCCGGCGTGGTCGCGGTCGAGGCGGTGTAATCAGGGCGTTGCCTCCGCCGTCTGCGTAGCCTCTCGGTTTCTATCCGTTCGCCGTCGCGAAAGCGGACCCAGTCTTTGACCCTTGGCTTCCCGCTTTTACGGGACTGAGCAGAGGGTGATGCGCGGGCGTCTTGCCGATCCTTGCATCGGCGGATTCATGCCTATATAAGCCCGGTCATCTCACACGCGGACCTTGGCCTCACAGCCGTCCGGTGGCTTGCTCTGACTGCAAGGTCGGGACGAGCTCACGGGTCCGCGGCGGCTCAACCGGAGAATAGACTATGACGGTTCCAGACTTCTCCATGCGCCAGCTGTTGGAGGCTGGCGTCCACTTCGGCCATCAGGCTCACCGCTGGAATCCGAAGATGTCGGAGTACATCTTCGGTACCCGCAACAACATCCACATCATCGATCTCGCCCAATCGGTGCCGATGTTGCACCGCGCGTTGCAGGCGGTAAGCGATACCGTCGCCAATGGCGGGCGCATTCTCTTCGTCGGCACCAAGCGCCAAGCGCAGGATGCCATTGCCGACGCCGCCAAACGCTCGGCGCAGTACTACGTCAATTCGCGCTGGCTTGGCGGCACGCTGACCAACTGGAAGACCATCTCACAATCGATCTCGCGGCTGCGCAAGCTCGAGGAGATGCTCTCCTCAGGCGAGGCCACGGGCTACACCAAGAAAGAGCGGCTTACGCTGCAGCGCGAGCGCGACAAGCTCGACCGCGCCCTCGGCGGAATCAAGGACATGGGCGGGCTTCCCGACCTCCTGTTCGTGATCGACACCAACAAGGAGGACATTGCGATCAAGGAGGCGCGGCGCCTCAATCTGCCGGTCGCCGCCGTGGTCGATACCAATTGCGACCCCGACGGCATCACCTATGTCGTGCCGGGCAACGACGACGCGAGCCGGGCCATCACCCTCTACTGCGATCTCGCCGCCAAAGCCGCAATCGACGGCATTTCCCGCGCACAAGGCGAACTCGGGGTGGACACCGGGGCCGCGGCGGAGCCGACGATCGTGGAAGAACTGCCGGCGGCCGCCGAGGGCCCCGGCTACGAGGTGCTGTCCGGCCCGCGCGGCGTGGCCGACGATCTCACGAAGCTGCACCATGTCTCGCCCACCATCGAGAAGAAGCTCAACGATCTCGGGGTCTTCCACTACTGGCAAATCGCGGGACTCGGGCCGGAAGCCGCCCACAAGATTGCCGAGGAAGTCGGGCTGCCCGGCCGGGTGGAAGGGTGGATCGCGCAGTCGAAAGAGCTGACCGCAGAGTAGCAGCGGCGTCATGCCCAATACGCTCCCGCCGTCGAACTCTCTGCCGCGCCGGAGGGTGATGGCAGCGGATGGTGTGCGGGTAGCGCGCCTCGCTGCGGCGCTTGAGAAGAGGAGCGCGGAGAGGACAGAGGACCTATAGATATGGCCAATATCACGGCGCAAATGGTGAAGGAGCTGCGCGAGCGCACGGGCGCGGGCATGATGGATTGCAAAGCGGCGCTGCAGGAAACCGCGGGCGAGATGGAGCAGGCCGTCGATTTGCTGCGCAAGCGCGGTCTCGCCAAGGCCGCCAAGAAGGCCGGCCGGATCGCCGCTGAAGGTCTTATCGGGGTGGCGGTGGAAGACTCCAACGGCGTCGTCGTCGAGGTCAACTCCGAAACGGATTTCGTGGCACGCAACGAATTGTTCCAGGGCTTGGTGAAAATGATCGCCAATGTGGCGCTGTCCGTAGGCACCGACGTGGAGAAGATCAAGGCGGCAAAAATCGGCGACATCACGCTGGCCGACGGCATCGCCGACACCATCGCCAAGATCGGCGAGAACATGTCGCTGCGGCGCGCATCGTCGTTGTCGGTCGCCAAGGGCGTCATCGGCAGCTACGTGCACAATTCCGTCGATCAAGGTCTCGGCAAGATCGGCGTCATCGTAGCGCTTGAATCGAGCAGCAAGGGCGACGAACTCAAGCGCTTCGGCCGCATGCTCGCAATGCATGTCGCCGCCTCCAATCCGCAGGCAATCGATCCCTCCGGCCTCGACCCGGACTTGGTGCGGCGGGAGAAGGAGGTGCTCGCGGACAAGTACAAGGCGCAGGGAAAACCTGCGAATGTGATCGACAAGATCGTCGAATCGGGGCTCAAGACTTTCTACAAAGAGGTCTGCCTGCTCGATCAGGCCTACATCCACGATCCGGACAAGACGGTTTCTCAGTCGATCAAAGAGGCCGAGAGACAAGTAGGCGCCCCGATCAAAGTGACGGGCTTTGTGCGTTATGCGCTCGGCGAGGGCATCGACCGGCCCGACAGCGATTTCGGCGGCGAGGTCGCAGCGCTGGTCAAATCGAACTGAACGGGCCGGCGATAGCCGAGCCACGCGCGCCGGCGGTGCACCGCGGGGATTGCCATGACCAAATCCACCTACAGGCGCGTCGTGGTGAAGGTCTCCGGCGAGGCCCTCATGGGCCCGGACGAGTTCGGCATCCATCAGCCGACGTTGGAGCGGATCGCAGCCGATCTTTTGGCCTCGCGCACGCTCGGCGTGGCGATCGCCGTCGTGGTCGGCGGCGGCAACATCTTTCGCGGCGTCCACGTCTCCGAAAAAGGCACGCCGCGCGTCACCGGCGACATGATGGGAATGCTCGCGACCGTCATGAACGCGCTGGCGCTCGAGAGCGAGCTCGAAAAGGCGGGCCTGGCAGCCCGGACCATGTCGGCGCTGGACATGCCCCAAGTGTGCGAGACATACGAGCGGCGCCGCGCTTTGCGCCACATGGAAGAGGGCAGGGTGGTGCTGCTCGCGGGGGGAACGGGCAATCCGTTCTTCACCACCGACACAACCGCCGTGCTGCGGGCCGCCGAACTCGGCGCCGAAGCGGTGCTAAAGGCCACCAATGTCGACGGGGTCTATAGTGCCGACCCGAAGCAAGACAGAGATGCTAAACGCTACGACCGGCTGACCCACCAGGAGGCGATCGAGCGCAACCTGAAAGTGATGGATACCGCCGCCTTCGCGCTTGCCCGGGAAAACCGTATGCCTATCATCGTGTTCTCGATCCGCGAAAAGGGAGCGATCGCAGCGGTGCTGCGCGGAGAAGGGCGCTCCACCGTCGTCGGCAATTGACGCAGTGCCGGCACCGTATCCGGCGCAAACTAAAGACCCGGATCGACCAATTCGATCGAGGGACGCCATGGCCAATCCGACCCACGATATCAATGAGCTCAAGCGCCGAATGCAGGGTGCAATCCAGTTGTTGAAGCAGGAGCTGGGGGGACTGCGCACCGGCCGTGCTTCGGCGAGCCTGCTCGAACCGGTGCAGGTGGAAGCTTACGGCACCCATATGCCGCTCAACCAAGTCGCAACCGTGAGCGTGCCGGAACCCCGGCTCATCTCCGTGCAGGTGTGGGACAAGTCCATGATTCATGCCGTCGAAAAGGCGATTGCCGCGTCCAATCTCGGTCTTACTCCCTCGACCGAAGGGCAAGTGCTGCGGCTGCGCATCCCCGAACTCAACGAAGAGCGGCGCAAAGAGCTGGTTAAGGTTGCGCACAAATACGCCGAGGCAGCGCGGGTCGCCGTGCGTCACGTACGGCGCGACGGGCTCGACGTGCTCAAGAGGCTCGAAAAGGAGCACAAAATCAGCGAAGACGACGGCAAGCGCTCGTCCGAGCAAGTGCAGAAAGCGACGGACGACGCGATCGGCGAGGTCGACAGGATGCTCGCGACCAAGGAAAAGGAAATCCTCACGGTGTGAGGTTTAAGCGTATGTCGGAGAGCGCGCCGCTGCGCACTGCCGAGATCGGCGACTTCGCCGTGCCGCGGCACGTTGCCATCATCATGGACGGCAACGGGCGCTGGGCCGCCGCGCGCGGACTGCCGCGCGGAGAAGGGCATCGCCGGGGCGTCGAGGCCTTGCGCCGCACCGTACGCGCCGCCGCCGATCTCGGAATCGGCTTTCTCACCATTTTTTCGTTCAGCGCCGAGAACTGGTCGCGACCGCCCGCGGAGATTCGCGAGCTGATGGGGCTGTTGCGCCGCTTCATTCGCCACGATCTCGCTGATCTCCATCGCCGTGGCGTACGCGTGCGCGTTATCGGCGAGCGGGAGGATCTCGATCCCGACATCCGGCGGCTGCTCGATGAAGCCGAGGAGCTGACCAAGGACAACAGCAGGCTCGTCCTGGTGGTAGCCTTCAATTACGGTGCTCGTCAGGAGATTGCGCGCGCCGCGCGCCGCGTGGCGGCCGCGGTCGCGGCCGGGGAATTGGCGGCCAGCGCGGTGACAGCCGACAAGCTCGCGGGCTATTTCGACGCGCCCGACGTGCCCGATCCAGACCTCATCATCCGCACCAGCGGCGAGCAACGGCTCTCCAATTTCCTGCTGTGGCAAGCGGCGTATAGCGAGCTCGTATTCGTCCCCGCCTATTGGCCGGATTTCGACCGCGCGGCGCTCGAGAGCGCGATCATCGAATATCGCCGGCGCGAACGTCGCTTCGGCGGTCTCGCCGCGCGGACCGGGTCGTAGTCCGTGGCGGGCGCGGACCAGCCCTTGCGCGCCGGCGCCTTTCGCGGCAGCCAGCTCGCATTGCGCGTGGGCTCGGCACTGGTGCTCGCGCCGCTCGCGATCGCAACCGCCTATCTCGGCGGGTGGCCGTTCGCCTTGTTTTGGGGCGTCGCGGCGGTGGGCGTGCTGTGGGAATGGACCTCGCTGGTAGCACCAGGCGACCAGCGCTCCGTACTGCTGGCGGGGGGCGCGGCGCTTGCGTTGACGATCGCGCTTGCGGCCAGCGGACATATTTTGGCGGCGCTCATCGTATTGGCCATGGGCGCGCTTGCCGCGGCCGCACTGGCGGTGGCCGAGCGGCGGGCGTGGGTCGCGGGCGGCATTCCCTATGCCGGCGCGCTTGCAATCGCGCCGATCGTCTTGCGCAGCGACGGCGAGGAGGGTTTCCTCGCGCTCATCTTTCTCTTTGCCGTCGTGTGGACGACCGATATCAGCGCCTATTTCGTGGGGCGCGCGGTCGGAGGTCCCAAGCTCATGCCGCAAGTGAGCCCGAAAAAGACCTGGGCCGGTGCGCTCGGAGGCTTGCTCGCGGCGGTCGCCGTCGCGATCGCCGTCGCGAAATTGGCGTCGCTGACGGCATGGTTCGCGTTTGCCATGCTCGCGGTCGTGTTGTCACTCTCCGCGCAGGCCGGAGACCTTTTCGAGTCGTTCCTCAAGCGCCGGTTCGGTGCCAAGGACTCGAGTCATCTCATACCGGGACACGGCGGACTGATGGATCGGCTCGATGGGTTTGTGACCGCCAGCCTCGCGGCCGCGCTGATTGGATTGGCGCGCGGAGGCCTCGAGGCACCGGGCCGCGGCCTGTTGCTCTGGTGAGCCATGAAGCCCGACATCATACGCGCTGCGTTGAATCGCGCGCCGGCGGAGCGTACCGTCACGTTGCTTGGCGCCACAGGCTCGATCGGGGCGAGCACCATCGATCTGCTCAAGCGCGCGCGCAGCCGCTTTCGCGTCGAGGCAGTCAGCGCCAATAAGAACGCCGCCGCGCTCGCCGCGCTCGCGCGTGACCTCGGCGCGCGGTTTGCCGCCATCGGCGATCCCGACGCCTACGGCGAACTCAAGAGCGCGCTGTCGGGAACCGCAATCGCGGCGGCTGCCGGCGAAAGCGGCTTGCTGGAGGCGGCGCAGCGGCCCGCGGAATGGGTGATCGGCGCGATCACCGGGGCGGCCGGGCTCAAGCCGACGCTCGCTGCAGCCGAGCGTGGCGCGATCGTCGCGCTCGCCAACAAGGAGACGCTGGTCTGCGCCGGCGGCCTGTTCATGCGCCGCGCGGCGGCGGCAGGCGCGACGGTGCTCCCGGTCGATTCGGAGCATAACGCCTTGTTTCAAGCCATGAGTGGGAGCCGGCGCGAGGACGTGCGGCGCGTAATTCTCACTGCCTCGGGCGGCCCATTCCGCACCGCCAGCCCCGAGACGGTGAAGACGGCAACCGTCGAGCAAGCGCTCAAGCATCCCAATTGGTCGATGGGGGCGAAGGTTACGATCGATTCGGCAACTCTGATGAACAAAGGCCTGGAACTTATTGAAGCACATCATCTCTTTGCCCTCGCGCCCGAGCAAATCGACGTCCTCGTCCATCCCCAATCGATCGTCCACAGCCTGGTTGAGTTTTGTGACGGCTCGCTCATTGCCCAGCTGGGGAGCCCGGACATGCGCATCCCCATTGCCTATTGCCTGGCTTGGCCGGAGCGAATCGACGGGCCGGCACCACGGCTCGATCTCGCGCGCGCGGCCACGCTGACCTTCGAGGAGCCGGACCTTGCACGCTTTCCCGCCTTGACGCTGGCCCGTCGGGCGCTGGAGGCGGGTGGGGCCGCGCCCACCGTTCTCAACGCGGCCAACGAAGTGGCGGTCGGCGAATTTCTCGCCCGCCGGCTGGGTTTTGCGGGGATATCCGCCCTGGTCGAGGCCACTCTCGAGGCCGCATTGTCGCGAAATTGGACCGCGGAGCCGCAAAGCGTCGACGAAGCACTATCTATTGACCATAATGCCAGATTGTTGGCGCGCGCGCTTTTGCCCGAAATTGCCGCAAAGGCACCGTAGAGTTTGGTGTTCGCCCCAACTGGGTCGGGACGGGCGGGGAAAGGCCTGATGAACTTCGATTTTCTATCCGGGATCAACGCGCTGGGGGGCGGCGTGCTCGCCTACCTTGTGCCCTTTTTGTTCGTGCTGACGCTGGTGGTCTTCTTCCACGAGCTCGGCCACTTTCTGGTCGCCCGACGATGCGGGGTGAGAGTGTTGGTCTTCTCGATCGGATTCGGCCCTGAGCTTTTCGGCTTCAACGACCGGCACGGCACGCGGTGGAAGCTGTCAGCTATTCCGCTCGGCGGATATGTGAAATTCTTCGGCGACGAGAACGCTGCGAGCGTTCCCGATCAAGCCGCGCTCGCCGCCATGAGCGAAGAGGAACGCCGCCACAGCTTTATCCATCAGCCGGTGGCGCGCAGGGCGGCCATTGTGGTGGCGGGCCCGCTGGCCAATTTCCTGCTCGCGATCGCAATCTTCGCCGCCCTTTTCATGATTTTTGGCAAGCCGAGCACGTCGCCGCGAGTGGACGCGGTGCAGCCCGGCAGCGCCGCGGAAGCCGCGGGATTCAAGCCCGGCGACATGGTTCTGACCATCGACGGGCGGCCAATCGAGAGCTTTCCCGATATGCAGCAGGTCGTCAGCACCAGCGCGGGCGAAGCGCTAACATTCGAGGTGGACCGCGGCGGTGTCAAAGTCACCCTCAAGGCCACTCCCACGCTGCGAGAGTCGAAGGATCGGTTCGGCAACGTGCATCGCATCGGCGTCCTTGGCATTACCCGCTCGCCTTCGCCGGACGACACGCACTTCCAGCCGGTTGGCCCGCTCAAGGCGGTCGAGCTCGGCGCGCAGAGGACGTGGTTCGTGGTCGACAGGACGTTGTCCTATATCGGCGGCGTCATCTCCGGTCGCGAGGCGGCCGATCAGCTAGGAGGGCCGATTCGGATCGCCCAGGTCTCAGGGCAGGTGGCGACCGAAGGACTCCCGTCCTTATTCAGCCTCGCGGCGGTGTTGTCGGTCTCGATCGGCTTGCTCAACCTGTTTCCAGTTCCGCTGCTCGATGGCGGGCACCTGCTGTTCTACGGCATCGAGGCAGTGAGGGGAAAACCGCTCTCGGAGCGGGCGCAGGAGGTGGGATTTCGGATCGGCCTCGCCATCGTCGTCATGTTGATGATCTTTGCCACCTATAACGACCTGCTGCATCTTGCCGCCCAATGGACGGCGTCGTAGGGAGGCTGAAACTTTTCGGGGTTAAGGGGAGCAAAGGCTGGGGGAAGCAAAGGCTGGGCAAGCGGTCCGACCGATGGAGGCCGTAACGGCGGCGGTGCTGGTGTAGGTGCGTTCGGGGAATAGGGACGACCTTTCTCGTGTGGTACCCGACTTCGCGGTACCCGAAGGGGGACGACAAAGGCGCGTGGGGGATGAAACTTCGTAGGTGGCTTATTCGAGGACTGGGCCTCGTCTGCCTCGTCCTCGGCGGAGGTTTATT
>Ga0306920_100000932_pt1 | contig 35556 bp, 30 predicted proteins | sample flu12Cox44000170_FD_204666 | JGI IMG/M metagenome (GOLD analysis project Ga0306920, IMG submission 204666) | Lab enrichment of tropical soil microbial communities from Luquillo Experimental Forest, Puerto Rico - flux4day.12C.oxic.44.000.170 (v2)... | ecosystem: Environmental > Terrestrial >...
GTTGCCAATGACAACTATGCTGAGGCTGCTCTCGCTGCGTAACGCGGCGCGAAAAGCCTGAACTTGAAGCCCTGGCGTCTAGCCACGCCAGGCGCGGTCTCGGAGGGCACCGGGCAACAGAAGCCCTCCACTTCCTTGCGCCACGGGCCTTCCCGTGGTCTTTTGTTGGGCATGACGGCCGAGCGAGAAATCGATTACCAAGCGCTGGCGCAGACCGCGATGCGGGGTATCGTGCGCACGGTGCTCGTGCGCGTCGCCAAGGCCGGGCTCCCCGGTGAGCACCACTTCTACATCGCCTTCAAAACCGATGCGCCGGGGGTCGTGCTGTCAAAGCGATTGCGCGAGAAATACCCCGAGGAGATGACGGTCGTTCTGCAGCACCGCTTCTGGGACCTGGTGGTGACCGACGACCGCTTCGAGGTGAAGCTGACCTTCGACAGCATTCCTGAACGGTTGGTGGTCCCCTTTGCCGCCATCAAGGTTTTCTTCGATCCGAGCGTGCCATATGGCCTGCAGTTCGAAGACATGGAGGCCGAGAGCGAGGGCGAGGCTGCCCAAGAGCTCGCAGCGCCGCGTGCCCGGGGCGGCGAGGCATCCAACGCTGCCGCAACACTGGAGGGACCGCGCGCGGAGAAGAAGCCGCGCGCCCCCCGCCGGTCGGGCTCTGAGAAGGGCGCCGAGCGTCCGCAAACCATCGGCAAAGCGCCTGCCAAGCTTCCCGCCCCCAAAGCCCCCGAGCCAGGCCCGAGTACCAAACCGAGCACCGGACCCAGCATCGGACCGAAGGTCGTAAGCATCGACGCCTTCCGAAAGAAGTGAACCCAAGACGTGCGCCCGCAGAAATGCGCCCGGCATTGTTGGCGCCCGGCGTGAAGCGCCGACCTTCGCCATCCGATGTTGCTGAAGCGGGCCGCCACCTCGCCAGAGGCCTGATCAACGACGAACGTCCCGCGCCCTTGCCGGGGATCCACCAGCCGGTCGCCCTGGCTGTCGAGCGCCTTGCGCACGGTGCCGGAGCTCACGCCGAGCTCGCGCGCCAAATCGAGCTCGTTGGGCGGCACCGATCCGGCGGCCAGACGCCGCCGACAATCCCCTGCGCCAGTCCGCGGCGCCTGGCAGTCAAAGGGTGATGCTCGATGGCAACTCCAATGGCACTGATGCTCGTCTGCAGCGCCAATCGCAACCATTCCCAAGCACCTTGAGCCGTCGCTTGCGGCGGTGCACTCAAGCCACACTATGAATTGCAATGCTGCGAACTGGCGGCATTTCCGTGCCGGGCGGCGGCTTCGGCGCCTGCCGGTACAAGCGTGGCGGCGGACGGCGGCATCGCCCTCTAAAATTGGATCCCGCTGCCGACGCAGTGATAGGCTTGCGCGCTCGACGCCGGCCGCGGCTGGTGGCTAAGGTCGCTCTCCGCGTCGCCGTCGCGCCACATGGGCCCTACACAAGGACTTGTCCCTGCACTGGGGGGAGGATGACGCTGCCCAGGAGCGGCCAATGCTATTTCGGCAACTCAAGCGTATCTCCCAGGCGTGCTATGCCTTGTTCGCCGACAGCGGCTTCGCCATGGCCGGCGCCGTGGCGTATTCTTTCGTCCTGTCACTGTTTCCCTTCTGCATCTTCCTTGGCGCGCTCGCCGGCTATTTTGGCGGCAAGCCTCTGGCCGAGGAGGCGGTGGCCCAGCTGTTCGAGCTGGCGCCCGCGCCGGTCGTCGAGGCCATTGCCCCTGAGGTGCGAGCGGTGATGGCGCAGAGCCGTTTTGGCTTGCTCACGATCGGTGCACTGATCGCGCTCTTCTTTGCCACCAGCGCCATCGAGAGCCTGCGCGCCGCGCTCAATGTGGCATACCGCGTTAAGGAAAAGCGATCGTACCTGTGGTGCCTATCGGAGAGCATGCTGTTCGTAGCGGTGAGCGCTGCCGGCATGCTGGTGCTGACGTGGGGCGTAGTCGTCGGTCCGCAAGTGGCGGCGCGCTTCAAGCCCAACTGGCTGCGCTGGCTCGCCGATACGGGTTGGGTGGCCTTGATCACCCGCTACGGCATCGTCATCGCGGCTATCGGCCTCCAGCTCACGGCCTACCATCTGTGGCTGGCGGCGGGACGCCGGCGCGTCGCCGACGTGTGGCCTGGCGTACTGCTCAGCATTCTGCTCTGGTTGGTTGCCGCGCAGCTGTTTGCGTCCTGGCTCACCATCAACGACTACTCGCGCTTCTATGCCGGGCTGACGCGCATCATGAGCGCGCTGGTGTTCTTCCAAGTGAGTGCCATCATCGTCATCCTAGGGGCCGAGCTCAACCGCGGCATCGTCGAGATGAAGCGTCGGCGCGCTGTGGCCGAGGGTCTCAACGACGATGTCACCACCCTGCCCCTGCCGCCCACGCGCGCGAGCTATCGCGCGGATGGATAGAGAAGGTCGGCAATTGCCGATTTTCGCCGTCCCTATCGGCGGCGCCAATGTGCGGTCAGCGGGGGATCTGACCCATGCACGGGGTCGGTCGCTGGAAACGGCACGCGGGCGATGCGCAGGACCGTCTCCGGCGTTGCTGGGCCGCGGCATAGATCGGCGTTCTGACCCGGCGGATAGGCGCCGACGACGAGGAAATCGCGCGTGGCCTGCAGGCGGAAATGACCTGTGCCGGCCGGCAACAGGGCCACATCGCCCGCGGCAACCGCAACCTCGCGTCCGCCCGGACCGCCGAGCACGAGCCGCGCACGGCCGGCGGCGAAGCCCAGCACCTCGTGGGCATTGGAATGATAGTGGTGGAACGCGTAAACGCCGTTGCGCCATTGCGCCGGCCAGCCGTTGCGCTGGAACAGCTCCTCGAAGGCCGCCGCGGGGTCGCTGTGCGCGATGGCAACGGCTTGGCGGTAGAGCAGCACCGGCAAGCGCGGATTGTTCGGCATCCAGCCGTTGGCTTCAAGCTGCAGGGCTTCGGGCATGGCCACGATCCGCCGCAAGGGAGCCATCCATATGCCCGCCCGCTCGCACGCGAGCTCGAGGCGGGGCTTCTCAACATTGGGTTTGAACATTGCGTGAAAGGGCAGCGTCGCTCAACCCCCCGCTTAACCCCCCTTGCAACCGCTTGACCCCATGTGCGTGCGCGCCCGCCGGCCTCACCCGCGCGGTGCATCTTGGAGGCATGCCACCGCCTGCGACCGCGCGCCCCCCGGGGGTCGCCGTTGACGCCTAGGCTCGCCTTTTTCACGTGAAGAGCGCGAAAGCGCCGTCAATCGCCGTCGGCCAGGCCGCCTGCTGCTGGTCGCGGTTGAGAGAGCCCAGCACCTCGGCGGTGTGCTCGCCTAGACGCGGCGCCGGCCGGCGCAGCGCGCCCGGCGTGTCGGAGAGCTTCACCGGGATCCCCAGCGTCTTGACCCTACCCGCGGCCGGGTGCTCGGTGCCCACCACCATGCCGCGCGCCATCGAACTCGAGCACCGGGCCCCACCGGAATGCCGGCGGCATCGAGGGCATCGAGCCAATGCGCCGATGGCTTCTCCCTGAAGCGGCGCTAGAGCAGAGGGACCAGCGCCTCGTTGCTGCGCACGCGGGCCGCGTTGCTGGTAAACCGTGCGTCGGCCTTGAGCTCGGGCACGCCCAAAAGATCGCACAGCCTGACCCAGAAGTTGCTCTGCGCGGACCCGAGCGTGATCCAGCCGTCGGCCGTGGGGAATACCTGGTAGGGCGAACTGCCGCGATGGGCCTGGCCCAGTCGTGGCGGCGGCTCGCCCGTGGCAGCCACGTGCGCGGCCTCGTAGACGCCGAACGACAGCGCGGACCCCAGGAGCGAGGTTTCGACCAGTTGTCCGCGGCCGGTGTGATGGCGAGCCTCCAGCGCCGCCAGAATGCCGACGGCCAGGTGCATGCCAGCGGCGATATCGCAGATCGCAATCGGCAGGCGATGCGGCGGGCCGTCCTTGGGTCCGCACACGCTCATCAATCCCGACATGCCCTGCGTGATGAGGTCGAAGCCGCCGCGCGCCCGGTAGGGACCGGTCTGGCCGAAGCCCGATATCGCCGCGTAGATCAAGCGCGGGTTGCGCTCTTTGAGACACGGCCAGCCAAGCCCCAGCCGATCGAGCGTGCCGGGTCGGAAATTCTCGATCAGCACGTCGGCGCCATCGATCAGTGCCAAGAGCTGCGCCTTGCCCGCCGCGCTCTTGAGATCGATGACCACCGAGCGCTTGTTGCGGTTCCAGATCATGAATGGGGCGCTCTCGCCCTGCATGAAGGGCGGCATGCCCCGCGCCTCGTCGCCACCATCGGGCTTCTCGATCTTGATGACGTCGGCGCCGTGGTCGGCGAGCAGCATCGCACAGTAGGGCCCCGACAGATGGCTCGACAGGTCCACCACCGTGAGCCGTTGCAATGCGCCCGCCATCGGCGTTCCTCCTTACTTGCTTGCGGATTCAGGCTATTGTGCCCGCCGTGGGTGCGTCATGCACGCGCTTTCTCCCGAGGACGCCTGGTGGACACAGCGCAAGACATTCTGGTCGAGATCGAAGCGAACGGCGTGGCGACCATCACGCTCAACCGCCCGGCCAAGCGCAACGCCGTGTCGCTGTTGATGTGGCGCCGGTTGGCCGAGATCGTGCCGGAGCTCGCGCAACGCGACGACGTTCGCGTCGTGATCCTGACCGGCGCAGGCGGACATTTCTGCGCCGGCGCCGACATCTCCGAGTTCCCAACCGTCCGCGCCGACGCCAAATCGGGGCGCATCTATGAGGCCGCGAACGAGGCGGCGACCATCGCGCTGCGCGACTGCCGCAAGCCGACCGTTGCCGCCGTCTCGGGCTACGGCATGGGCGGCGGCTGCGCGCTGGCGCTCGGGTGTGACCTGCGCGTCGGGGACGCCACGACGCGGATGGGCGTTCCGGCGGCGCGGCTTGGCGTCGTCTATGGCGAACTCGACTGCGCGCTGCTTCTGCGCCACCTCGGCCTCGCCAACGCCAAGCGCGTGCTCTACACGGGCCGCGCCTTCGACGCCGACGAGTGCGCGGCCATGGGACTGCTCGATATGCTGGCCGCCGGCCCGGCGCTCCAAAAAGCCCGCGCCCTGGCGGCGCAGATCGCGAGCAATGCGCCCCTCTCCCTGGCCGGCTCGAAGCTCGTGCTCGATGCGCTGGCGGACGGCAGCATCGCCTCTCGCCGCACCGAAATCTCGGCCGTCATCGAAGGCGCCATGAACAGCGCGGACTACCGCGAAGGCGCCCGCGCGTTCCTGGAAAAGCGCGCGCCCGTCTTCGAGGGCCGATAGGACTGCCTCGATGCTGTGGCTCGGCGTTGACGTCGGCGGCACGTTCACCGATCTGGTGCTGTTCGACCCAGCAGCCGGCACGCTGCGGATGCTGAAGACGCCGTCCACCCCGCGCAAGCAGTCGGAGGGCGTTCTGGCCGGCATCGGTCGGCTCGGCGTGCAGCCGAGCGCATTCCAGCGCATGGTGCACGGCACCACGGTGGCGACCAACACGGCGCTCGAGCGCAACGGCGCGCGGCTAGCCGTCCTCATCACCACCGGCCACAGGGACGTGCTGGTCGTGGGGCGGGGCAACCGCACGGCGATGTACGATATCAAGGCGCCGCCGCCGCGCCCGCTGGTGGCGCGCTCGCACATCATCGAGGTGCGCGAGCGGCTGCGCGTCGACGGCTCGGTGCTGACGCCGCTCGACACTGCGCAAGTGGAGGAAATTGCCGAGCGGCTTGCCGCCGAGGGTGTCGAGGCGGTGGCGATCTGCTTCCTGCACGCCTACGCCAATCCCGACCACGAGCGGCGCTGCGCTGCGCTGATCGCCAAGCGGATGGCAGACACAATCGTGACGACCTCGGCCGAGGTGCTGCCCGAGTTCCGCGAGTACGAGCGCTTCTCCACGACCGCGCTCAACGCCTACGTGGCCCCGCGCATGCGCCGCTACCTTGGGGATTTGCGCACCGAGCTGTCTGCGGCTGGAGTGTCCGCGCCCCTCTCCATCATGACCTCCAACGGGGGCTCGCTACCCGCGCCCCGCGTGGAGGCAATGCCGGTGCTGTCGATGCTGTCGGGACCAGCGGCGGGCGTGATCGCGGCTGCGCACATCGGCTCTGTTTGCGGCTGCCCCGATCTCATAACCTGCGACATGGGCGGCACATCGAGCGATGTGTGCCTCGTGCGTGGCGGCCAGTACGGCTTGACCACGGAAGGCCGCGTGGGTTCCTTCCCGGTCAAGATCCGACAGATCGATATCAACTCGATCGGCATCGGCGGCGGCAGCATCGCCGCGCTCGGCTCGGGCGGCTACCTGACGGTCGGTCCGCGCTCGGCCGGAGCCCTGCCGGGCCCCTGCTGCTACGGCCGCGGCGGTCTGGAGCCCACCATCACCGATGCCAACGTGCTGCTCGGCCGGCTCGGCGTGGCGCGCCGGCTCGGCGGCGAGATCACGCTCGACCGCGGCGCGGCGCGCGATGCGGTAGCTGGGCTGGCCGCGCAGGTGGGCTTGAGCCCCGTGTCGATGGCGGAGGGGATCTTGCGCATTGCCGCCGCTGCACTGGCCGCGGCGATCAAGGAGGTATCGGTGATGCGCGGCATCGATCCCCGCGATTTCGCCCTCTTCTCGTTCGGTGGCGCGGGGCCGATGCATGCCGCCGCCGTGGCCGACGAGCTCGGCATGCGCAGGGTGGTGGTGCCCCCACTGCCCGGCAATTTCTCGGCGCTGGGACTGCTGATTGCCGACGTGCGGCGCGATTTCGTGCGCACGCGCGTCTCGGACGCGGCGCAAACCTCGATCGAGGACGTGCGCGCGGCATTGCGCGAGCTGATCGGCAGCGGCGCGGCCGAGCTGGATAGGGCCGGCTTCGCGCCTGATCGGCGGAGCTTCGCGACCAGCCTCGACATGCGCTACGCCGGCCAGTCCTTCGAGCTCTCCGTGCCGGTGGCGGCGGAGGTTCGAGGCATGGCCGAGATCGAGCGGGCCTTTGAGGATGTCTACGCAGCGCGCTATGGAGCCCGACCCGGACGCCCCGTCGAGATCGTCAGCTATCGCGTGGCAGCGTGGGGGCTCGTCGACAAGCCGCACCTGCCGCCGATCGATCCTTCCGGCCGCGCGCTAAAGAGCGCAGTGCTCGGCACGCGCGCGGTCGTGTTCTCGGGCGGCGAGCTGCCGGTCACGGTCTTCTGCCGCGACCGTTTGCCGACGGGGGTGGCCGTCAAAGGCCCGACGCTGATCGAGGAGGAAGGCACGACCACAGTCCTGCCGCCCGGCTGGGTTGGCGAGCTCAGCCCCTTCGGCTGTCTGGTGCTGCGCCGGAGCTGAGGCATGGCATCCACCTCCACGCTCGATCCGATCACGCTCGAAGTGCTGACGCAGGCGCTGATCGCCACGGTGCGCGAGATGCGCGCCACCGTGTGCCGCACCGCCAGCTCGGTGGCGATCTGCGATGCCAAGGACTTCTCGTGTGGCCTCTTCGCGCCCGACAGCCAGGTCATCGCCCAGTCGGAGGACATCGGCTCGCACGTGGTGCCGTTGCCCTGGTCGGTGCGCGCGGCGATGGAGAAGATGGGCTCCACGCTGGCCGCGGGCGACGCCATCCTCCTCAATGATCCCTACACCGGCGGCACGCATCTCAACGACGTGACGGTCATCTATCCCGTGTTCCGCCATGGCCGACTGATCTTCTTTCCTGCCGTGCGCGCCCACTGGGCCGACGTCGGCGGCATGGTGCCCGGCAGCATGTCCGGCACGGCGACGGAGATCTACCAGGAGGGCGTGCGCATCCCGCCGCTCAAGATTCTTGAGGGTGGGCGCACCAACGAGGCCGCACTCGATCTCCTGCTCGCCAACATGCGCGTGCCGGACGAGCGCCTGGGCGACTTTCAGGCGAGCCTCGCCGCGTGCCGCGTGGCGGAGAAGCGCCTCAATGAGATCTGCGCCCGCTACGGTGTGGACACGTTGCTCGAAGCCGTACGCCTCGATCTCGACCGCGCGGAGGCGCGCATGCGCGCCTCCATTGCTGCTCTGCCGGACGGCACCTACTTCGCAGAGGACTATCTGGAGACCTTCATGGGCGGCCGCTTCGAGCCGCTGCTGCTGCCGCTGGCGCTTCGGGTGAGCGGCGACCGCCTGACCGCCGACTTCACCGGCGCCTCGCCGCAGGTGCCGTTCCCCGTCAACTCCACTGCCGCGGTGTCGGCTGCGGGCGTCTTCATCGCCGTGAAGTCGGTGTTCGATCCCCAGGCGCCGCTCAACCAGGGCTCGTTTCGCCCCCTTGAGGTGATCACCCCGCCCGGCACCATCGTCAACGTGCAGCGTCCCGCACCGGCCGGCTCGCACGGCGAGATCCGCAAACGGGTGATCGCCACCATGGTTGCCGCGCTCGCCCAGATGGTGCCCGACCGGATAGCGGGCGATCTTTGCCGCACATCCTTCCACAACCTGATCGGCGGCTTCAATGCGCGCTCCGGCCGCGAGTGGGTGCACTACGAGTGGTCGGCCGGCGGCAACGGCGCCTTCGCCGAGGACGACGGGCCGAGCGCCATGGCTCCCATCGATTGGGGCGATCTCGTCACCGTGCAATCCACCGAGGTGATCGAAACGCGCATGCCGCTCATGGTGGAGAGCTCACGACTGGCCGTCGACTCCGGCGGCGCCGGTCGCACGCGCGGTGGCCTGGCGATGGAGCGCGCGCTGCGCGTGCTCGTCCCGGGCGCACGCTACTCCCTGCTCTCGGACGGCGCCGTGCTGCCGGCCTTTGGCGTTCTCGGCGGCTTGGCCGGCGTCCCCGTCAGTGCCCGGATCGAGCGGCAGGGAGCCGTCGAGGAGTTCGAGATGCCCGGCAAGGTCGCCGGGCACCTGCTTGAGGATGGCAGCATCGTGATGGTGCGCTCGGCGGGGGGAGGCGGTTACGGCGACCCGCTCGACCGCGACCCTGAGCGCGTCGCGCTCGATGTGCGCGAGGGCTACGTGTCGGCCGCGGCGGCACGCGAGTCCTATGGAGTGGGGCTGGACGCCGTGGCCAGCGTTAACCCGACATCGACCGCCCGCCTGCGCCAGCGCTTGCGGGCCGGCCGTTTCCGGCTCCTGGCAGTGCTCGATCCGGACGTATTCGAGGCGGGCGCGGTCAGCCGCCGGCGCGTCTGCCGGCTCAACCCGGCGGACGCGCGCGCCGCCGGCGTCGGTGAGGATGCGGTGGTAGAGCTCGACCTGGGGCGCGCCGCGCCCTTGCGGGCATGGGCAAGACTGGATGCGAGCGTGAAGCGCGGCACGGTGCCGATCGATGGCCGCGGCCTCTCCATCCTGCGGGCCGCCGCGGGTGAACGCGTAGGCCTGCGGCGCATCGCCCCCGCGACGCTCAGATGACCCCCTTGTCCTGGAGCACGCCCATCTCGTGCTCCGATAGGCCGAGCAGACCGTGGTAAACGTCGGCGTTGTGCTGGCCGAGCCGCGGCCCCAACCATTCGATGGAGCCCGGCGTGTCGGAGAGCCGCGGGCATACGTCGGGCATGGCGATCTCGCCCACCCGCGGGTCTTTGACGAAGGCGATGTTCTCGCGCGCCTTGTAATGCGGGTCGGCGAAGATTTCGGCGATCGAGTTGACCGGCCCGCACGGCACCTCGAAGGCATTGCAGCCTTCGATCAGCGCCGCCAGCGTTTGCGTCTGGGTCCAGCGCGTCACCCAAGCGTCGACCTCAGCCCGATCGCGCTCCCGGTCCTTCACCTTGCCCCACTTGCCATCGCCGGCCAGCGAAGGCTCACCCAAGAGCTCCGCCAGCCGCGCGAAGATCTTGTCGGATGTGCAGGCGATGGCGATCCACTTGCCGTCCTTGGTGGGATAGTGGCTGTGCGGCACCACGTTGACGGTGCCAGGCCCCATGCGCTCACGCACGTAGCCGTTATAGTGATAGGCCGCCGCCAGCTCGTCGAGAATGCGGAAGACCGGCTCGTAGAGACCGATATCGATGAATTGACCACGCCCGGTCATCTCGCGGGCGCGCAGGGCGAACATGACGCCCAGAGCCCCGTAAAGCCCCGCGAGGTAGTCGGGGATGGTGGCCGAGCCCGGCGTCACCGGCGGTCGATCGGGATAGCCCGCAAGATAGGAGAGCCCGCCAAAGGCGTTGCCGATACGACCGAACCCTGGGCGCGGGCTATAGGGGCCGGTTTGGCCGAAGCCCGAGATGCGCACCATCACGAGCCGGTGGTTCACCGCCTTGAGCACCTCCCAACCGAGACCCCACCTCTCCATGGTGCCCGGCTGGAAGTTCTCGACCAGCACGTCGGCCCGCGCGACGAGCCGCCGCAAAAGCTCGGCGCCCTCGGCCGTGCGCAGATCGAGCGTGGCCGACTTCTTGTTGCGGCACTCCTGCAGCCAGGCAAGCGAATCGCCGCTCTCGGTGATGGTGCCGAACTTGCGCAGCGCGTCGCCCACCTTCGGCAGCTCGAGCTTGATGACCTCGGCGCCGAACTCGGCAAGCTGCGTCGCGCAGAAGGGGCCGGCCAGAAAGCTCGACACATCGATGATGCGAATGCCCTGCATCGGCTTGACGTGAGGCGCGGTCGCGTCGGTCATGGCGGTGGTTTCCGTCTGCTGCTGTTGGCGGCCCTATCCGCGTCGGGCGATGTGCTCGATCGCCTCCAGCACGCGTCGCGCCCGGTAGACGATGGGGTAATCGATGAACTTGCCGTCGAGCTGGATAGAGGCCGAGCCCGCCGCTTCGGCCGCCTCGAAGGCCAGCACAACCTTGCGCGACCATTCGACCTCCGCGGCGGAGGGGGTGAGGATCTCGTTGGCCATCGCCACCTGGTCCGGGTGGATGCACATCTTGCCCTGAAAGCCCAGGCCCTTGACGTGGCGCGTCGAGCTCCGGAAACCCTCGGCATCCCTGAGATTGACCCACACGGTGTCGAGCGGCGCCTCGATGCCGGCGGCGCGCGAGGCGAGCACGCATTCGCTGCGGTACGCCAACAGCTCGGTCTCGGTGCGGCTCCACTCGATATTCATGTCGAGCGTAAAATCGCCGGCCCCGAAGGCAATGCGCTTGACGCGCGGTCCTGCCGCCGCGATGGCGCGGATGTTGGCCATTCCCCTGCCCGTCTCGACGATGGGAATGACGTCGCACGCACCGGCCGTGAGCCCGTGCTCCCGCTCCAGATTCGCAATCACCCAGTCGACGGCCCTGATCTCATCGGCGGCTTCCACCTTCGGCAGGATGATGCCGTCGACACCCTTCTGCACGACGGCGACGATGTCGCCGTAGCCGAATTCGGTGGTTGTGGCATTGACGCGGATGTAGCCGAGGTTCTTGCGCGGGCGCTGGCAGGCGGCAACGACGACCGCGCGCGTTGCCTTCTTCGCCGCGATCGGGCAGGCGTCCTCGAGGTCCAAGATCACCACGTCGGCATCGAGCGCCAGCGCCTTTTCGACGCGTCTTGGATGATTGCCGGGCGCAAACAGCAGCGAGCGATAGACAGCCATCACACCTCTCTCGCCCTGGCCTGTGCGGGCGGAGAGCGACGGTAACGCAAGTTCGCATGGCCGACGAGGGCGCGCGCTGCTGGCGAGCCCTCACCCGAGTGCCGCCCCGTTGCTCTCCTCAGGCGGAGCTCTTCGAGCGCTTTGGGGCCGTTGGGGGGCGCTTTGGGAGACCTTTGCCGAACCTGTGGGGAAGCGGGCGACAGTTGCCGGCTGCAAGGCCTAGGGCTAGCGTGCCTGCGTCCTCCCCCCTGCTTGGCTTCATGACCTGAAGGGAGCCTCCAACATGGCACAGCCGGACACCGCCAGGCTGAGGAATCCCGTCAAGGAGACGCTGAAGGCGGGCGGCGTTTCGCTCGGCATGACCGTGCGCCTCGGCCGCTCGCCAGACATTGCGCGCATCGCCAAGGCCACTGGCCACGAGTTCATCTTCATCGACACGCAGCATTCGATCTTCGACCTCGAAACCATCGCGGCGATCGCCCACACGGCCCTCGCCATCGGCATCGCCCCGCTCGTGCGCGTGCGCGGCATCGACGACCCCGACGTGTCGCTGCTGCTCGACAACGGGATCACCGGCATCATCTACCCGGATATCGCCAACGCCGGCGAGGCGAAGCAAGCCGTCGATGCCTGCAAGTTCGCGCCCATCGGCAAGCGCTCGGTGGTGGGCGGATATCCCCACTTCAATTACCGCGCTGTGCCCCTCACCGAGAGCGTGCCTGAGCTCAACGACGCCTGCCTCCTCGTGTGCATGATCGAGACCATGGAAGGTCTCGACAACGTGGAGGAGATCGCGGCGATCGACGGCGTGGACGTGCTGCACGTCGGCAGCAACGACTTGCTCGTCAACATGGGAAAGCCCGGCAAGTTCGACGATCCGGCCATCATCGCCGCCCAGGACCGGGTGATTAGCGCAGCAAAGGCGCACGGCAAGTTCGCCGGCATCGGCGGCAACCGCGACGTGGGTCGCCAGGCCGCCGCCGTCCGCCGCGGTGCCCAATTCGTCACGACACAGACCGACATCGCCTTTCTCGCCGCTGCGGCGCGGGAGTGGACGCAGGGCGTGAGGGCGTTGGTCTAGTCGGCACCTGGTCATGGCTCAGAATCGCAATCGCTCGCGCATCGCCATCGACGGCCTTGATCGCACGCCGCATCGCGCTTTCCTGCGTGCCTGTGGCCTTGACGACGATGACCTCGGCAAGCCGCTGGTCGGCATCGTCAGCACGCACGCTGACAATACGCCTTGCTCCATGTCGCTCGGGCCCCAGGCCGACGCGGCGCGGCTGGGTGTGGCTGCCGGCGGCGCCGTGCCCATAGGATTTGCGACCATCTCCGTCTCCGACGGCGTGTCGATGAACCACAAGGGCATGCGGCTGAGCCTGGTGTCACGCGAGCTCATCGCCGACTCGATCGAGGCCGTCATGCGCGGCCACGCCTACGACGCGCTTGTGGGTTTCGCCGGCTGCGACAAGACGCTACCCGGCATCATGATGGCGATGGTGCGGCTCAACTGCCCCTGCGTGTTCGTCTACGGTGGCGCGATGCTGCCGGGCCGCTGGCGCGGAGGGGATGCTACCGTGCTCACGGCTTATGAGGGCGTGGGCGCGGTGCTCGCAGGCTCCATGGATGAGGCGGAGCTGGCCGAGCTTGAGCGTCAGTGCGCACCGACGGTGGGCGCCTGCCCCGGCCAGTTCACCGCCAACACCATGGCGATGGTGTCGGAGGCGATGGGTTTGGCGCTGCCGGGATCGGCCATGTTGCCGGCGGTCTATTCCGAGCGCCTCGCGCTCGCCCGCCGCGCCGGCCGGCGGGTGACGGAGATCTTGGCGAACGGCGGACCGCTGCCGCGCGACCTCGTTACCCGCAAATCGCTCGAGAATGCCGCCGCAGCCGTGGCCGCGACGGGCGGCTCCACCAATGCCGGCCTGCACCTCCCGGCCATCGCCCACGAGGCCGGCATCCCCTTCACGCTCGACGACGTGGCGGAGGTGTTCCGGCGCACGCCATTGATCGCCGACCTGCAGCCGGGCGGACGCTATCTCGCGGTGGACCTCTTTCGGGCCGGCGGCGTGGACGCCGTGCTGAAGGCCCTGCTCGACGGCGGCTTCCTCCATGGCGAGGCGCTGACCCTGTCGGGCCAGCCGCTGGCCCAGCATCTCGCAGGACATGCGGGTGCCGATGGAAAGATCGTGCGGCCGGCGTCGCAGCCTCTGCAGGCCAGCGGCGGTCTCGTCGTCCTGCGCGGCAATCTCGCGCCCGACGGCGCGCTGATCAAGATCGCCGGTCTCAAATCTCTGCTGTTTGAGGGCCGCGCGCGCGTCTTCGACGGCGAGGAAGCCTGCTTTTGCGCCGTCTCGGCGCGGCAATATCGAGCAGGCGATGTGCTGATCATCCGCAATGAGGGGCCCAAGGGCGGACCGGGCATGCGCGAGATGCTGGCCGTCACGGCCCTCATCTACGGGCAGGGCATGGGCGAGAAGGTGGCCCTCGTCACCGACGGCCGCTTCTCGGGCGCCACCCGCGGGATGATGGTGGGTTATGTGGGGCCGGAGGCGGCCGTCGGCGGCCCCATCGCCCTCGCGCGCGAGGGCGATGGGGTGCGCATCGACTGCGCCCAGCGCACCATCGATCTCATGATCGGCGAGGCCGAGCTCGCCCTGCGCCGCGCCGCGCACAAGCCGCCCGCGCCCCAACGGCTGGCCGGGGTGCTCGAGAAGTACGCGCGGCTTGTGGGGCCGGCGCGCGAGGGTGCCGTGACCCATGCCGGGGCCGCGGATTGGCCGCAGGAGTAATGCGAGAGGCTCGGCGCATCGACTGGAGAGATCGTTTGCGGCAAAAGGCGCGGCGCGATATGCCGGCAGGCAAGGACTCGAGCCCGCGCGCCGCCGAGCCCACCCTCACGCCGAGCCCCAGCCATGACCGACAGCCCCCCTGACCGACTGTCCGCCGACCCCACCAGCCCCTACTACGACGCCGCCCTGCTCGAGCGCGGCGTCGGCGTGCGCTTCAAGGGCGTGGAGAAAACCAACGTCGAGGAATATTGCGTCAGCGAGAAATGGGTGCGCCTCTCCGTCGGCGCCACACGCGACCGCAAGGGCCGGCCCCTCACCGTCAAGCTGCAGGGCGAGGTTGAGCCCTATTTCCGCGATCAGGCGGACCCCGCGCCACGGCCGTGATGGTGGCTAGCCGGCGGCCTCGCAAAAGCCCTGGTACTGAGTGACCAGCGGCTGACCAAAGAGGCCGAAGTGGCGCGAGTGTACGGCCGGATAGGCGCCCTTGGCCTCGTCCTTGTCGTAGACCGTGGTGAGGTGCAGGAAGCCCTCAGTCACCACTTCAATGAAATGCATGGCGTTGACGGCCTGGACGATGCGCAGCTGGCCGGTCCCACCTCGGGTCTTGAGCTCGGCGTTCTGGGCCTTGGCGTCGATGTTGGCGATGCCAAACGTCAGCGGTGATGCCTTCTCGGCCTTGAACACGCCGTGGTCGTAAGAGTGGGTGACGCCCTCGACAAACGTGCAATTGAACGCTTTGGGCTCCTCGGCCTCCGCCGCGGAAGCGAGCAGGGTCAAGAGGCCAAACGCGGCGACTGGTCGGCTGATCATGGCGATACTCCCTCAGGCCCTCAGCGATCCTCGCCTGCGCGCGCATTGAAGGCTGCCGGCCGGCAAAGCGCAAGGGAGGCGGGGAGCGCACCGCGGGGCCTCGAGGGAGCAGCCTCACCGGCGGGCAAACTCGTGGCCCCCCATCCCATGGCGATGGGTCGATGGTGCGATGGGCCCATGGCGATGGGCGGCCCGCTGCGCACCAAGCGCCGGCCCCGGTAATCGGCTTTCCAACCTTCGATGCCTGGCGCCGTCCTCTTCCGAGGGGCGGCAGCGCCGTCGGCCTTTGGCGCACCCCCATCTGCCGCGCGACGCCCAAGCGAGGGTGCCCCTTGGCCGCGCTTCGCCGTCCCAACCCCACCGCGTCGGCCATGCGTCATTGCCCCCCGACCGAACCCTTGGCAAAGCCCAACTTTCCCAATTGGAGGATACCTTCAGGACTCCACGACATGACAGATGCATGACAGATACATGACAGATTGGCTGGAGCCCGCGATGGCGCCGGCGGCGGTGATGCCCCGACGCCTAGGGGCCTCCCTGCCGGTTGGGCTGTTGGCGGAACCTGCCGCCTTGGTTCGCTTGGACCCCCCTTGCTTGGCGGGCGCCATCCAAGCGGTAGCGCCACTGGTGGGACCCATCCCAACAACGCCGCCTCCCGGTTTGTGGTTGCTCTCCCAACGCCTCCATCACTAGGCTTGTGCCAGCGACCACGCCTGTCACGGAGCCGGGCCATGGCCCACGCCGCTGTCGGTTTGCTGGACAGCATCTCGGAATTCTGCCGCCGGGCCGGCATGGCCGAGTCGACGTTCGGGCGGCGCGCCGTCAATGACGGCAAATTCGTCTCGCGCCTGCGCGACGGCGCCCGCATCACGCCGGAAACGCTCGAGCGCGTGAGCGCCTATCTCACCAGCCAGGGCGTGGAGGCGCCCGCCGCGCCGCGCGAGCTGATGCAGCTTCTGCGCGTCACCGGCCTGCCCCGCATGGACGTGCGGCAGGTCAGTGCGGAAGGCGCCCCGTCGCGCAACTTCCGCTTCTTCGACAATCGGCAAAAGTACCTGTTGTTCGTCAACACCTGCAGCGAGAAGGAGATGGTGGCGCGGCGCGTCGCCCTGGAGCTCGCACACCTGCACCCGCAGCCGCCAGCCGTGCGGCTCTTCGACGCCGGCATGGGCGATGGAACCGTGCTCACGCGCGTCATGCGCGAGCTGCACCGCCGCCTGCCGACCCTGCCCTTCTACGTGGTGGGCAAGGAGATCAGCCTGGAGGACACGCGGCTCTGCCTCGACAAGATGGCCGACCGCTTCCACGAGCACCCCGCCACCGTGCTCGTCGTCACCAACATGTACTACACCGAAGCGCCCTGGCTGGCGCCCAAGTCGGTCTCCGGCGCCACCTCCCTCGTCTGGCACGAGGTGGTGCTGACGGGCGGCACCGCCGCCGAGTTCAGCGAGCAGATCGAGGCGCTGGAGCCGTTTCTGATCAAGGTCTGGCAAGCGCGGCATTCGCCCAAGACCGGCAACCCGGTCTACGAGCGGCCCGCAGCCCTGGTCATCCATCGCGACGACTACCGCTTCCTGCTCGACGACATCATCCCGCGCCAGGGCCGGGCGCGGGCCGACTACGACATGGTCATCGCCTCGCAGCCCTACCGGGCCCGCGTCCCCGTCGAATTCAAGGCCGCCAAGATCATTGCCCCGCTCGTGCGCTCCTTGCGGCCCGGCGGCCGGGTACTCGGCATCCACTCCTGCGGCCGCGACCCGGGCATGGAGATCATCCGCAAGATCTGGCCCGGCGAAGATCCCTTCAAGACCTCCCGTCACGACATCCTGCGCGCGGTGCGCGCCGAGCTCGGGCGCGAGGCGCGCCGCTACAATTTCAACGCCTACGCCGACCAGCGCGCCGAGTTTCGCTATGCCATGCACACGCTGCCAACCGAGATCGCCGCCGGCATCGGCACCTCCACCCTGCTCGCGGCCTGGAATGCCGCCGTCTACGTGGCCCAGATCGACGACGAACGGCTCGCCGCTGAGCTCGGCGCGCGGCGCTACATCGACGCCACGCGCGAGGTGCTGCAGGCGCATGGCAGCCTTTGGTTCCTCGACGAATCCTATGTCATCTCACGCAAGAGAGGTTGAGGATGTCTCCCCTTCCCGCCGACCTCGTCAGGGCGCGTAACGCGGCGGACGCGCGGGACATCGCCGCCGCCGCTGCCGAGCTCGTCGCCTGCGGCTCGCTCGAGATGGGTGCCGATGCCCCGGAAGACGCCCAGCGCATCGCCTCGCTGCTGCCCGCCGGCACGCCGGTCTACGTCAACCACCTGCCGCGCCGCGAGCTTGCCCACACGCTGCCCGCGCTGGTGGCGCTCAGCGAGGCCGGGCTCGAGCCCGTGCCCCACGTGGCCGCACGCCGCATCGCCTCGCGCGCCGAGGCCGAGAGCTTTCTCAGGCAGGCCGTGCGCCTCGCCAGCGTGCGCAAGGTGCTCCTGATCGGCGGCGACGTCCTCGACCCTCTCGGCCCCTATGCCGATGCCGCCGCGTTCATGCGCGATGCTCTGTTGCCCCAATGCGGCGTCGAACAGGTGGGACTGGCGAGCTATCCCGAGGGCCACCCGCGCGTCGCCTCGGTCAGGCTCGCCGCCGCGCTCGCCGACAAGCTGGCGCTTACCAGGGCTCAGGGGCTTGGCGTGCACATCGTCACGCAGTTCTCCTTTGCGCCCAACCGCATCGTCGAGCACTGCGCCGATCTCGCGCGCCGCGCGCCCGACGTGCCCCTTTATGTCGGTCTGCCGGGCCCAACCAGCCCGCGCACGCTCTGGCGCTACGCCCAGCGCTGCGGCGTGAGCGCCTCTTTGCGCGCGTTGCAGGCGCAGGGCATGGGCGCGGTGCGGCTCTTTACTCACGTCGACCCCACCGACCAGCTCACCGCACTGGCGCGCCACGTGCACGCTGGCTCCGCCAACAACGTGGTCGGCGTGCACCTCTACAGCTTCGGCGGCGTCGCCACGACGGCCCACTGGATGAACGCCCGCATCACCGCGCGGGCGTGAGGCATGGGCCGCCAACTACTCCGTTGGCGGGGTCTCGATACTGTAGAGATCGGCCGGGTGCACCACGAGGCTGAGCGCCATGCGCACGGCCACGGCCAGGACCAACAGCGCAAGCCCGGCGCGCAGCTGCTCGGCCTTGAGCCGTTCGGCGAAACCCACGCCGTACTGCGCCCCTACCACGCCTCCCACAATCAGCGGCAGGGAGAGCAGCACATCGACGCTCTGGTTCTGCATGGCTTGCAGCACGGTGGTGAAGGCCGTCACGCACACGATCTGAAACGTTGAGGTGCCGATCACGGTGCGGGTCGGCATGCGCAGAAGATAGATCATCGCCGGCACCATGACGAAGCCGCCGCCCACGCCCATGATGGCCGTCAGCCAGCCGACGAAGGCGCCGATGGCGATGGGGGGGATGGCGCTGATGTAGAGCTTGGAATGGGGAAAGCGCTGCTTGAGCGGCAGGCGCTGGATCCAGGTGTGCTGTCCCGCCCGCCGTGCCGAGCCTCCGGGCCGCGTCGGCCCCGCGCGCAGGGTGCGCACGCTTTCGATCAGCATCAGCGCGCCGATCACGCCGAGCAGGATGACGTAGGTGAGAGACACGAATAGATCGAGCTGGCCCAGCTGCTTCAGGGCGTAGACGATCTTGACGCCGGTGATGGCGCCGAAGACGCCGCCGCCGATCAGGAAATAGCCCATCAGCATGTCGATGTTGCCCCGCCGCCAGTGGCCGACGGCGCTGGAGACGGAGGCGGCCACGATCTGACTTGCCCCGGTGCCCACCGCCACGGCCGCGGGCACGCCCAAGAAGATCAGCAGCGGCGTCATGATGAAGCCGCCGCCCACCCCGAACATGCCGGACAGGAAGCCGATCGCCAGGCCGATGCCGGCCAGCAGCAATACGTTGAGCGACAGCTCGGCGACGGGAAGGTAGATTTGCATGATGCCCGCGTTTGTACAGGCTGCCGGCAGGCCGCGACAACCATGAGCTTGCGAGGCGCGCCGCATTCGAGGCAAGCGTCGGGCCGGGGCTAGCGCATCAGCTCCTTTATGGCCTGGTCGAGACCGCCCAGGGTGAGCGGATACATGCGCTTCGACATGGTATCGCGCATGATCTTGATCGACGGCGTCCAGCCCCAATGGCTCTCGGGTACGGGGTTCAGCCATACGCAGTGCTGGTAGATGTCGGTGACGCGCTTCATCCACACGGCACCCGGTTCCTCGTTCATGTGCTCGACCGAACCGCCGGGCACCGAGATCTCGTAGGGGCTCATGGAGGCATCGCCGACGAAGATAACTTTGTAGTCGGCGGGATACTTGTGCAGCACGGCCCAGGTGGGCGTGCGCTCCGTCCAGCGACGCGCGTTGTCCTTCCAGACGAACTCGTAGAGGCAGTTGTGGAAGTAGAAGTACTCGAGGTGCTTGAACTCGGTGCGCGCGGCCGAGAACAGCTCCTCGGCCGTCTTGATGTGCCAGTCCATGGAGCCTCCGACGTCGAAGAACATCAGCACCTTCACGGTATTGCGCCGCTCGGGGCGCATGTGGATATCGAGGTAGCCCTTGTGCGCCGTGCCCTTGATGGTGTTGTCGAGGTCCAATTCATCGGCCGCCCCCTCGCGCGCGAACTTGCGCAGCCGCCTGAGCGCGATCTTGATGTTGCGGGTGCCGAGCTCGACCTTGTCGTCGAGGTCCTTGTACTCGCGCTTGTCCCACACCTTGATGGCGCGCCCCTGGCGGCTTTTCTTCTGTCCGATGCGCACGCCGGCGGGGTTGTAGCCGTCGGCGCCGAAGGGCGAAGTGCCGCCCGTGCCGATCCACTTCTTGCCGCCCTGGTGGCGCCCCTTTTGCTCCTCGAGGCGCTTCTTTAGCTCCTCCATGATCTTGTCCCAGCCGCCCAGGGCCTCGATCTTGGCCTTCTCCTCCTCGGTCAGGTAGAGCTGCGCCAGCGAGCGCAGCCACTCCTCCGGGATCTGCGCCTCGATGGCCTCACCCATGAGCTCCAGGCCCTTGAAGACGTGGCCGAACACCTGATCGAACTTGTCGAGGTGGCGCTCGTCCTTCACCAGCGCCGCGCGTGACAGGTAGTAGAAGTGCTCGACATTGCGCTGGGCGAGGTCCGCCTCCAGCGCCTCCAGCAGGGTGAGGTACTCCTTCAAGGTGACGGGCACCTTGGCGGCTTTCAGCTCGTGGAAGAACGTGACCAACATTGCTGCCTGACCGCCCCTGGCGTGAGGTCGTTGGGTCCTCGCCTCGGCAGGGGGACGTTGGAGGAGGTCTCGCGTCGCGTCAACACCGCGTTTTGGCCGAGGAGAACATCGGCTTGAGCACCTCGCCCAACACGTCGCGCACTCTGGGCGGCTTGACGGCGAGGAACGGCAGGGGGCGGACCACGTCGATGGCGGCGATGCCGATGCGGGCGGTGAGCGCGCCGTTGAAGGCGCCCTCGCCCAGCCGGCGCGACAGGCGGCGCAGGATGTCCTGGCCCAGGAACTGGCCCAACAGGTCGTCCGTCAAGGCCACGCCGCCGGTGGCGAGGAGGTGCGCCAGCACCAGGTGCGCCAGCCGCATCAGGCCAAAGAACCCCGGTCTTCCCCCATAGAGCGCGGCCAGTGCCCGCATCAGCCGCAGGTTCTCGATCAGCACAAAGCTCACCGCAATCAGCGCCATCGGGCTCATGGCCGTTACGGTGGCAACGCGCTTGGCCGAGCGGGTGATAGTGCGGCGCGCCTCGTGGTCGAGTGGCGCCACCATCTCGCGGTCGGCGAGGGCGAGAAGCTCGCCCGCATCGTGCACGTCGCGAGCGTGCTCGCGAAAGCGGCGCACGTTCCAGGCCTGCTCCGGCCGGCGCGCGTAGCGGCCGGCCAGCCGCAGCGCGGCCCTGCGCTCGCGCTTGGGGTCGCCGTCGGCGACGGCCTTGACGATGTCGGCCCGGATGCGGTTGAGGCGCGCGAGCTGCATGAAACCGACGATCTCGCGCAGCAGGAGCACGAGGCCCGCCAGGGCCGCCACCAGCAAGAGAGCGAGCGTCGTCCAACCGATCCAGTCCTCCCGCACCAGCGCCGCCGAGACGAGGCGCGCGCAGGAGGCAGCAGCACCCAGCGCCGCCGCGCCCGCCAGCGCACAGATGAGCACCGCGCCCCACCGCAGGCCGCGCTGACCAAGTTCGGCGAGCGTCGGCCGGGTGACGCCCGGCGCATCCGCTGCGGCAGGCGCTCCTTCGCCGACGCTCGCCTCTGGCGCGCTGGCGAACGGCTCGGCCACGAGGCTGGGGTCGTCAGGATCGAACGCGCGCGGCTGACGGGGCTCGGCGGGCGTGCTCATGTCGTTCTCATATCGTCTCATACGAGGCGGTCCCCCAGCAGGAACTCGATCGCCCGGTCAAGGCGGATGTGCGGCAGGGCGGGCTCATCGCCCGCGGGTGTCTCCAGCGTCACATGCGGGGGCCGGAAGCGCAGGAAATGGACGCTGGCATTCCGGCGGCCGCGACCGGTCGGTGCGGTGAGGCTTGCGGGATCCTCCGGCAAATCGCCCGGGAACAGCGCCGCCTCGGTGCGGCCGTCGTAGATCTTCGAGCCCAGCCGCTCGCCGGCCATCGGCACGCCGACGATGCAGGGCAGCCGCTGCCGCCCCTGCCGCGCCTCGGCCTCGCGCGTGGCCCGGAGCGCGGCCAACGCCATCACCTTCACCTCGGCGCCGGCGAAGGCGGCCCGGGCGATGGCCTTGTCGGCGACCAGCCGCAGGATGGCTTCGAGCCGGTCGTGGCTCGAATGATGCAGATGATCGGCCTTGGTCGCGGCAAACAGCAGCCGATCGATGCGACGGGAGAGGATGCTCGCGAGCCAGGTGTTGGCCCCCGGTCGGAAACACTTGAGGATCGCCTCGATGCTGCCCCGCAGGTCGCTCAGCGCGTCGCTGCCTGCCTCGACCGCCGCAAGCGCGTCGATGAGCACGATCTGCCGGTCGAGGCGGGCGAAGTGATCGCGGAAGAAGGGTTCGACCACGCGTGTCTTGTAGCTCTCGAAGCGGCGCGCCAGCATCGCCCCCAGGCTGCCGCGCCGATAGCTGTCACCCTCGACGGGCGGCAGGGGGAAGAAAGTGATGAGGGGCGTCCCAGCAAGTTCGCCCGGCAACAGGAAGCGGCCGGGTCCCGGCGCCGTGAGCTCCGCGTCCGGCGCACGGGCGGCCCCAAGGTAGCCCGTAAAAAGGCCGGCGCCCCTCAGCACCAGTTGCTCGTCCGCGGCCGCGTTGGCATCGAGGGTGGCGATGAGAGCAAGCCAGTCCTTGGCGGCGAGGAGGCGCTGCGGCGCGCGCGCCTCCGCGACCGCTCGGCGCGACCACTGGGCGAAGCTGAGCTCCAGCAACGGCAGGTCGATCAGCCACTCGCCGGGATAGTCGACGATATCCACATGCAGCCGGCCAGCGCCCAGCGCGCGCCTGAGGGCAGTGGCCGGCGCGTACTCGATGGTGATGCGCAGCTGGCTGATGCGGCGCGTGCTCTCCGGCCACTGCGGCGGGTCCTTGGCGAACTCGCCCAGGTGCTCCTCGTAGGCGAAGCGCGGCACGCTGTCGTCGGGCTGTGGTTCGAGGTAGGCGCGCGTGATGCGACCCTCGGCCATGGCAGCAAAGAACGGCAGACGCCCGCCGGCGACGAGGTTGCGCACCAGCGCGGTGATGAACACGGTCTTGCCTGACCGCGCCAGCCCCGTGACCCCCAGCCGTAGGGTTGGCGTCATCAGATCGAGGAGGGCCGTGCCTGCGTTTCTGAGGGCGTCCGCCGTCGCGCCGGTGAGTTCGGAGAGCCGCACCGAGGTTGCCTTTCCTTGCCCTACGTAGGGCGAAGGAAGGGGCCGCGGCAAGGCCCGGACGCCCCGCGATGTCAGGCCCTCGGGCGATGCTTACGTTGCCAAGCCGTCGGGGCGGCCGGGGGTGAGACGCCGGGGCGGGCTAGAGCGGCCTGCCGAGCGACGTGGTGACAAAGCAGTCCTTCCGCGTCAAGCCGATGTCGGTACACACCTTCTCGGCGTCCGCCTTGCTGGCGAGTGGCCCGGCGACAAGGCCGAAGGGGCCATTGCCGCCGCCGCGCGGTGACACATAGCGCGGCTGCAGCGGCCCCAGCGCGTCGCTGTGCTGGTCGCGCAGCACGCGCCAGCTCGAGCGCAACGCGTCAAGCGACGGCCCGGACGCCAGCTGCACGCCATAGCCATGGGCCGGCGTCACCTCCGGCGCGCCAAACGTTATGTTGGAGGGGGGCGCCGAGATGCTGCCCGTCTCCAGCTTGGGAGCCGCGGCCGCGGGAGCCGGCGAGCCCGCCTTGGCCGCCTCCATGACCGAAACGATGCGCGCGGCAGCCTCGCGCTGCTTCTCGGCCGCGGCCTTGGCCCTCTCGGCTGCCTTCTGCTGCGCCGACGGCGCGGTTGTCACGACCGGCGCCGGCGGCGGTGTGGCAAGGCTCGTGACCCGCTCCTCGAGGGCGGCAAGCCGCGATTGGGCCTCCTTGTCGTGCTGATCGTGCTGGTCGACCGTGTCCTTTAGACGGCCCAAGTCCTGCTGCATCTCGCCCACCGTGTGCTGCACGCTGTCGATCTCCTCCAGCGCTTTGGTGGCGAGGCGCTCGCCTTGCGCTGGGTCGATGGCGGGTTGTGCGAGCTGCGGCTGCCGGAAGGAACCGATGTCGAGGGGAAACGCCAGCGATGCCAGATACGTGAGCCCGCCGGCCGCCAGCACCCCCCAGGCCAGCAAGTAGACCCGAATGAAGCGTCCGGATTGACCAACCTGAAGAGCCTGAGCCGACATGACCAGGTCCATCCTCGTTGTGAGTTCGACGCTGTGGTAGAACCGGCTCCTCCGCGGACGCTCGGACTGGGCGGGACTCGAATCGTGGCTAACGGTCTCAAAGCGGGAGGGGCCCGGTCAACGCACGTGCCTTGGAGTAGCCAGCCTGGTTGTGGACATGTGCTCACGGCGCCATAGCCGGTTGCCCGGAAACTGCCCTCTACACCCTCCAACCTCCCGACCTCACACGCTTTTTTGAGACACGGGCGATGGCGCCCCCGAAGGTGTTGCTATTCGATCTCAGCGCCGTCGACGGGATGGGTTGCCAGAGCAACCGCGGCGTCGGGAGCCGGTGTGGGGCGTGCACCCGGTTCGCGGCTGCTGGGAAAGCGTTCGCGTTTCGGCCAGGCCAGCGTGGCGACCGAGCCATGGGCGCCCCACCTCGCCAGGGGGTTGGCGTGCCTCAATTTCCACTGCGTGGGGTGGGCTCAGGGTGCGCAAGACCAGGATCAGCGCCCGTGCGCCCTGCCCGAGGCCTCGGCGCGTCCGTCAAGGCGCGAGGGGCCGGTGGCGGCACGCGAGCGCGATTGCGGCCTTGGCGATGGACCGGCACATTGACGGGGCCGCGTGGGCTGGTTTATCGCCACACCAGGCCGCAGGGCCCATCCCATTGCGCAGCGTGCTGCAAGAGCTCGGTCTGCTCTAGCCTCCGGCACGCAAGTTGCGTGGCAGGGCCACTGTGGAAGCGGCACAACAGCAAATTGTTGCCGCGACAATCGACAGTCTGGACACCGACATGGCATCGCCCCCCCTGCTGATCGTCGTCCTCGCCGCCGGTAAGGGCGTGCGCATGCGCTCGGACCTGCCAAAGGTGCTGCACCCCATCGCCGGCCGCTCCATGCTGGCCCATGCGCTGGCCAACGCCCGCGCGGCAGGGGCCGCACGGCTCGCTGTCGTGGTGGGGCCCGATATGGACCCGGTGCGCACCGAGGCGGAGCGCATTGCCCCCGGCATCGAAGCGTTCGAGCAGTCGGTGCCGTCAGGCACCGCCCACGCCGTCCTCAGTGCGCGGCCCGCGCTCGAGCGGCACCGCGGCGATGTGATCGTGCTGTTCGCCGATACGCCGCTGCTGGCCCCCGCCACGCTGCGCCATCTCGTTGCTCTACTCGACGCCGGCGCGCAGATCGCGGTGCTCGGCTTCGAGACGCCCGACGCCACCGGGTACGGTCGCCTGCTGCTCGATGCGGCAGGACGGGTGATGGCCATCTGTGAGCACATCGACGCCAGTGAGGAGCAGCGTCGCGTCGGCCTCTGCAACGCCGGCGCCATGGCCTTCCGTGTGCCGGATCTGGCCGCGCTCTTAGCGCGGATCGACAACGATAACGCCAAGCGCGAGTTCTATCTCACCGATGCGGTCGCATTGGCCGCCGGCGACGGCCTCGTCACCTTGCCGGTGCGCTGCGCACCCGAGGAGGCGCTCGGCGTCAATTCCCGCGCGCAGCTCGCGGCCGCGGAGGCCATCTGGCAGCAGCGTGCCCGGCGCAAGGTCATGGAGGCGGGGGCGACGCTGGTGGCGCCGGAGACGGTGTGGCTCGCCTTCGACACGGTGATCGGCCGTGACGTGACGATTGAGCCCAACGTGTTCTTCGGACCGCAAGTGGTGGTGGAGGACGGCGCCCACATCCTGGCCAACTGCTATCTCGTCGGCACGCGCATCGGCAAGGGTGCCCGGGTCGGTCCCTTCGCCCGCATGCGCCCCGGCGCCGACATCGCCGAGCGCGCGCACATCGGCAACTTCGTGGAGATCAAGAACGCCAGAGTGGAGGCGGGTGCCAAGGCCAACCACCTCGCCTACATCGGCGACGGGCGGGTGGGCGAGGGGGCCAACATCGGCGCTGGCACCATCTTCTGCAACTACGACGGCTTCAACAAGCACTTCACCGACGTCGGCAAGGGCGTGTTCGTGGGCTCCAACTCCTCGCTGGTGGCGCCCGTGAAGATCGGCGATGGGGCCTACATCGGCTCCGGCAGCGTCATCACCCGCAACGTGGAGGCCGACGCCCTGGCGCTCGGGCGCGCCTCCCAGCTGCAACGGCCGGGCTGGGCGGCAAGGTTCCGAGCCATGATGGGCCGGCGCAAAAAGCCGGGCCGTTAACCGCGAAAGAAGAGGAAATAGAGTTTGAATTGTCGGCCGCCCGCCGATTGGCGTACCAACGACTCGTTGGTCTCAGCGATTCCAGCGTAGCTGCCAGATCTTCCGGATCGGCCTCCGGGCCGGCACGCGGCTTGCACGACTTTTGCCAGGTTGCGTTTGCCAGGTTACTTCTGGGCTGCTCCTATCAGGTTACTTCTGCTGGCGTTTTGCTGTTGTCGGAGCAAGCTCTGCCTGGCGATGAGCGATTGGAGGCGAGGAAGGAAGCATGTGCGGCATCGTCGGCATACTTGGAAAGGCAGCGGTGGCCGGCGATCTCGTCGACGCGCTGCGCCGGCTCGAATACCGCGGCTATGATTCGGCGGGCGTTGCCACCGTCGAGAACGGACGTCTCGACCGCCGGCGCGCCGAGGGCAAGCTCAAGAACTTGGAGCTGCGGCTCTCGAACCATCCCTTGCAGGGGCGCACCGGGCTCGGCCACACGCGCTGGGCGACCCACGGCAAGCCGGTCGAGCGCAATGCACACCCGCACATGAACGAGCGCGTGGCCGTCGTGCACAACGGCATCATCGAAAACTTTCAGGAGCTGCGCGAGGAGCTCACCGCCAAGGGCCACGCCTTCCAGACCGAGACCGACACCGAAACGGTGCTGCATCTCGTCACCGACTATCTGGATCAGGGCCTGGCGCCTGACGGCGCGGCCAAGTCCGCGCTGCGACGGCTCCAGGGCGCGTTTGCGCTCGCCATCATCTTCGCCGGCGAGGACGATTTGATGATCGGCGCGCGGCAGGGCCCGCCGCTTGCCATCGGTCATGGCCAAGGCCAAATGTACCTGGGCTCCGACGCCATTGCGCTCGCCCCCTTCACCGACACGATCACCTATCTGGAAGACGGCGACTGCGCCGTGCTAACCCGCGAGATGGCGCAGATCTTCGCCTTCGACGGCCGCAAGGTCGAGCGCCCGGCCATCAAATCGGTGGCAAGCTCGCTGTTGGTGGACAAGGGCAACTTCCGCCACTTCATGGCCAAGGAGATCCACGAGCAGCCCGAGGTCATCAGCCACACATTGGGCAGCTTTGTCGACTTCGCCGAGGCCCAAGTGCATCTGCCCGATCTCGGCATCGATCCAGCCCACATCGGCAAGGTGTCCATCTCCGCCTGCGGCACCGCTTTCTTTGCCGGCATGGTCGGCAAATACTGGCTGGAGCGGTATGCGCGCGTGCCCGTCGAGATCGACGTGGCCTCCGAGTTCCGCTATCGCGAGCCGCCGCTGGAGACGGGCGGGCTTGCGCTCTTTGTTACGCAGTCGGGCGAAACGGCGGACACGCTGGCGAGCCTGCGCTACTGCAAGGCGCAGGGCCAGCGCATTGCCGCCATCGTCAATGTGCGCACCTCCACCATCGCGCGGGAATCGCACGTCGTCCTGCCGACGCTGGCCGGACCCGAGATCGGCGTCGCCTCCACCAAGGCGTTCACCTGCCAGCTGAGCGTGCTCGCCTGCCTCGCCATCGCGCTTGGCCGCGCGCGCGGCACCATCAGCGCGGCCGAGGAGAGGGAGCTGACGCGTGCGCTGGCCGAGGTGCCGCGCCATGTGACGATGCTGCTCCACAACGAGGCCCAGTACGAGCGTCTCGCCCACGAGCTCTCCAAGGCGCGCGATGTGCTCTACCTCGGCCGCGGCATCAACTTCCCCTTGGCGCTGGAGGGCGCACTGAAGCTCAAGGAGATCTCCTACCTCCATGCCGAGGGCTACGCGGCAGGAGAGCTCAAGCACGGACCCATCGCCCTCATTGACGAGAAGGTGCCGGTGATCGTCGTGGCGCCGGCCGACGAGCTATTCGACAAGACCGTGTCCAACATGCAGGAAGTGGCGGCCAGGGGCGGCAAGGTCATCTTGTTGTCGGACGCCCCAGCCGAACGGGCTGGTTGTGTTCTGGAAGCGCATATCCGGGTTCCGGCCGTACACCCCTTCGTCAATCCGCTGCTCTACGCGGTGCCGGTGCAACTCATTGCCTATCACACGGCGGTGTTCATGGGCACCGACGTGGACCAACCGCGCAACCTCGCCAAATCCGTCACGGTGGAGTAGGCGGAGGGCCGGCCTGCGCAATTGCCTAGGGCGCGCCAAATGGCGTAGCGTAGCGGCCGGGAGGGGCTCCGCGTCGACGCAACGTTAATCGGGGGGTCAACCGGGGGAACAAACGCATCATGAGGGGCGATTGGCACAGGCTGGCGTTGGCGGCTGTGGCCGCGCTCATCATCGCCGCGGCCGGCACAGCCCCCCTCAAGGCGCAGGCGCCCGACGCCAAGGCCGGCGCCAAGAAGGCGCCGACCAATGAGGCAGGCGGCGAGGCAGATGGCCGCGGAGGGGAAGCCAAGAAGAAGCGGCAAGACCCCGACGAAGCCCAGCGCACCATCGACGCAGCCTTCCAACAGCTCGGCGCCGGCAAGCCGGCCGAGGCCGCCCACGCCCTCACCCGGGTGCTCAATGGCGGCGGCCTGCCGCCGGCCATCATGGCCAAGGCATTTCTCTATCGCGGCATCGCCTACCGCCAGCTGAAGAAGCCGGCACAGGCCATCGCCGACCTGACGAGCGCGCTCTGGCTCAAAGGCGGGCTTGGCGAGGCCGAACGCGGCGACGCCTTGAAGCAGCGCGCGGCGGCCTATCAAGAGGCGGGATTGGCCGACAGCACAGAACCGATTGCTCCGGCGGTGCCCAATGCGACGCGTGGGCAGCGCACCGCATCGGCCGGCGGAGCCGCGGCCGAGACGGCCGCACCGCCGCCGTCGAGCAGCATCTGGTCGAATCCGTTTGCCGGCTGGTTTGGCGGCTCCTCTCCCGCCCCGGCGAGCCCACCGGCGCAACCATCAACCACCGCCTCGATCGAGACCCCGTCGCAGGCGCGTGCCGCGCCTCAGCCGGGCCCCAAGACCAGCGCCTGGACCAGCACTACGCAGATGCGCGGCGGCTCCGGTTCGGTGGGGGAGAGCCCGGCGGCTGGCAAGCCGGAAGGCCGGTTCCGCATCCAGATCGGCATGGTGCGCACTGAGGCCGAGGCACAGGCCCTCTCGGAGCGCGTCAGGCGCGAGCACCCCGATGCGCTCGCCATGCGCGAGGCCGAGATCGATGAGGCCGTGGTGGGCAACATGGGATCGTTCTACCGCGTGCGGGTCGGCCCGTTCGCCAGCGCCCAGGAGGGCCAGGCTGCCTGTGCCAAGCTGAAGGGCAGTGGCATAGACTGCCTGGTGGTGACCCCCTAGGCCCCACCGGAAAACCCCAAAAATTTGCATGCTATAAGGAGCCCTGCAGGCGCCGCTCTCCACCGTTGCGAAACGATTGGGCTTTCGGCGACCTTGCCTCGGTGCCATCTCTCATGACAATGGAGCGCGAAACCGACTCTGGCAGCGCATTGGCGTGCAGCGCGAGTTGCAGGAGGGGCAGCCGTCGCACGCTGAGCTTTTGCGACCACGGACAACGCCAGACCGACCAACCGTGAACCGTCATGCACCAGCAACCAAACCCGTCGGGGTCACGCCAAGGCGAGGACGAGGCCCACGATCTTAAGCTCGACCTTGCCAAGCTCGCGCAAGACCCCGCAGACGACCTCAAGGCCGGGCTCGCCAAGCTTGCGCTCGAGGCAGCGCCCGAGCCGTCCCATCTGGGCGCGCGCCTGCGCAACTATTTCCTCACCGGGCTGGTCATCGTGGGTCCGGTGACCATTACGCTCTACACGGCGTGGTACTTTATCAACATGGTGGACGCGTGGGTGAAGCCCTACATCCCCCGCATCTACAATCCCGAGTCCTACCTGCACTTCCCCGTCCCCGGCGTGGGACTGCTGTTCGCCATCGTCGGCCTAACCCTCATCGGCGCGCTGGCCGCCAACCTGATCGGCCGTTCGCTGATCAGTGCCGGCGAGCTGATGCTCGGGCGCATGCCGATCGTGCGCAACGTCTATCAGGGCCTGAAGCAGATCTTCCAATCAGTGGTGACGGCCTCGGCGCCGAGCAAGGGGTTCCAGAAAGTCGCGCTGATGGAGTTTCCCTCCAAGGGCATCTGGTCGATCGTGTTCGTCACCGGCGAGGCCGCCGCGCAGATCGCCGCCGAGGTGCCCGGTGAAGAGCTCCTCAGCGTCTTCATGCCGACCGGCATGCTGCCGCCGTCGGGCTTTGTGTGCTTCGTACCGCGCTCCAGCGTGATGCCCATGCACATGACCGTAGAGGACGCCGCCAAGATCATCATCTCCGCGGGCATGGTGAACCCCGAGACCCAAGCCCGCCTCAAAGAGCTCGCCAAGGGGAAAGCGGCAGGAAAGCGTGCACCGCTCGAAGCCGCGCAGTAGCTCGACGCAAAGCCCGCTTTACCCCTCGCCTGTGCCGCGGCGCGCGCATTGACATCCCATAGCCGGGCCATTAGACCCCCGCGCCGGGACACTCCTCCCCACCGAGGAGCAGCTATCTGCAAGGATAGGCTCATGCCGACGGCGACGAAGCCGGCCAAACCGCCGGACAACGTGCTCTTTTCCTCCGGCCCCTGCGCCAAGCGCCCCGGCTGGTCGCTGGCAAACCTCTCCCAGGCGTTCCTCGGCCGGTCGCATCGCGCCAAGGAAGGCAAAGCGCGCCTCAAGCTCGCCATCGACAAGACCAAGGCGCTCCTCAACCTGCCCGCCGGCCATCTATGCGCCATCGTGCCAGCCTCCGACACGGGCGCCTTCGAGATGGCCATGTGGTCATTGCTGGGCGCGCGCGGGGTTGATGCGCTGGCGTGGGAGAGCTTTGGCAAGGGCTGGGTCACGGACACCGCCACGCAGTTGCGGCTCAAGGACCTGCGCGTCATTGAGGCCGAATACGGCAAGCTGCCCGATCTCAGCAGCGTCGATTTCGAGCGCGACGTGCTGTTCACCTGGAACGGCACCACGTCGGGCGTGCGCGTGCCGAACGCCGACTGGATCCCGCTGCAGCGCGGCGGGCTCACCTTCGCCGATGCCACATCCGCCATCTTCGCCCAAGCGATCGACTGGGCGAGGATCGATGTCGCCACCTTCTCCTGGCAGAAGGTGCTGGGTGGGGAAGCCGCACACGGCATGCTGATCCTCGGCCCCCGCGCGGTTGAGCGCCTCGAGGGCTATACGCCGCCCTGGCCGCTGCCCAAGATCTTCCGGCTCACCAAGGGCGGCAAGCTCATGTCGGGAGTGTTCGAGGGCGAGACCATCAACACTCCGTCGATGCTGTGCGTGGAGGACTATCTCGACGCGCTCGACTGGGCCGAGCGCATCGGCGGCCTCCAAGCGCTGATGGCTCGCGCCGACGCCAATGCGCGCGTGCTGTTCGACTGGGCGGAGCGCACGCCATGGCTGCAGAATCTCGCCGTCGATCCCGCGACGCGGTCCAACACCTCAGTGTGCCTCAAGATTGTCGATCCGGCCGTCGTCCGGCTGCCGCTTGACGCGCAGCGCGCCTTCGTCAAGCGGTTGGAGGCGCTGCTCGACAAGGAGAATGCCGCCCGGGACATAGCCGGCCACCGCGACGCACCACCGTGCCTGCGCATCTGGTGCGGCTCGACCGTCGAAGCCTCCGACCTGGCGGCGCTCACGCCCTGGCTCGACTGGGCCTTCGCCGAGTGCAAGGCCGCACTGGCTGAGGCCGCGTGATTTTGTGTTGTCCCCGCCGGTGTCATCCTTTCCCCGATGAGGTTGTTCGTTTGTCGGCATCACTGTGTGCCAAGAGCCGACGCCGGCGCATGGATACTTGCCCCCCTGATCGCTAGCGGGCCACCGAGGATGGGGGCGCAAAACGCATTTCACGGAGCCATTCCCCCGCGACCGCGCCCGAGGCTTGCAAGCAGCACCGCCAAAACGGCGGTAAGGAATATGCCATCGAAGGTTCCCGCTCCGCCTATCGACGCAACCGGTGCACCGAGCCCTTGCAGTTTGTCGAGATTGAGTAGATCGGCACCTATCAGCGTGGCTAGGCTACCTGCAATGTACGCCAGCGGTGCGGTCTGCTCGCGCGACAGCAACAGTGCGACCGCAGTGGTAGCGATGGCCGGTACAATTACCGGCAAAGCGATGCCGAGACCCGGTATTGGTCGAGCCAGCATGTAGCACACTGCGGCGACGCAGGCTGTCGCCACAGCGCTCTTCAACCACAGCCGATGCTTGGCCAACAGATAGAGTGACGTCCCGCAGGGGATCACCGCTCCGCCTACATTCACCGCAACCACCGTCCGAGGCCAGTCGACGACTACCGGCACGACGTACCGCATGCCGAAGAAATCAATCTCCTGGCCCGCCAGGATCTGCCGTTGGGGAAGCTCCATTATGGGTATGTTGAAGTAGCTGCCGAGGAGCGACGCAAACAGCAGGACCAACGCGGAGCGTGAGCTCATGCCAAGGCGCAGGTAAGCGTAGCGTAGAGCTCGCACCTCCAAGAGCACGAGCAAAAACACGAAAAGCCCGACGAGAACCGCGAAAAACGGCAGGGAAAGTGGCAGATAATGCAGCTGGCTGAGACGCATCGATGGGGTCCTCTCGGTGGCGTGTCCGATGAGCCTGGTGCGAGCGATGTACCACGAGGTGCATCTGCTCGCCCCAGCAGGCGGCGTGCCATTCCGACCAGTCGATCGCGCCCGCCTCGGGGAATTAGTCGGATGCTGACACGGGCGTAGGCCAAAGTGTTCGGACCACAAGCTTTCTGCGTTGCTCGGGCCCTATGCCGGCCGCTCACGGCGCAATTTCCGAAAATGACATGCGCGCGTCGCCTACTTGATGCGCGCGGCCGCTTCCTTGACGATGGAAAGGTCCGTGTGCTGGGCCAGGTCCACCTTGCCCTTCACGAAGCCGAGGTCGGTGGTCATGTCGAGGTTTCTTTGCAACGCCTCAAGGTTGGGCAGCATATCGGGGTCGCGGTAATAGTCCTTCTTCGTGAATAGCCAGCCGAAGCGCTCTGCCGGCTGCTTGGTGACGCTGGAGGCGATCTCGGCGGCAGCCTTCTGGTTGGCAGGGTCGAGATACCAGCGCACGATCCGCAGCGTATCCTCCATGAAGTCGACCATCGCGGTGCGGTTCTTGTCGATGAAGGGCTTGCGCACCGCCCAGATGATCATCTCCGTCTCGCCGATCGCCTCGCGCTGCGAGAAGATTGGCCTTGCGATCTTCCGCAGCTCAGGGTCGAGCGAGAACGGCAGCACGCCGGGGATCATGTCGACCTTCTTCTCGGCCAGCATGGCCCGCATGGCCGGGAACGGCGCCTCAAGTACGGTGTAGTCGCGCTTGTCCTCCAGGCCAGCCTTGCGCAGCATGGCCCGGGTGGCCACGTCGACGGCGCTGCCTGCGGCATTGGTGGCGATCACCCTGCCCTTGAGGTCCCTCACGGTCTTCACCGTGCCCTCGGCCAGCACCAGGTACTCTTGTGAATAGTGGCCGGTCACGCCGTCGCGAAACTCGTGGGCGATCACACGCAGATCATCGATGCCGGCATTCCCGATGGCGATGCCGAGCGTCGAATAGGCGATGTTGGCGACCTCCAACTCGCCGCTCGCCAGCGCCGTCACCATCGGCGGCGTCCCGGCATAGCGCACCGGCTCCATGGTGTAGGACTTGCCGAGGTGGTTCGCCAGGTCCTTCTTCTCCAGCCAGATGGAGGCCCAGTTGGATACCGGCGCCACCCACGATACCCGGATCTTCACAGGTTGCTGGGCCGTCCCAGCCGGCGCGCCCCACAGGGCCATCGCCCAAAACCCAGCGAATAACATCCTCAGGACATGCCTCATTTCTTCCTCCGGTATTGGCCAGAGCTTCGCCTGCAGCATCATCACACCGAGCTCGGCACCAGCGCTTCCTGGTGCCAGATCAGGAGCCAGCGGCGCACGCGCGTCATCGCCCTGACGAGGGCGTAGCCGACAATCGCAATTTCGACGATGCCGGCGAACACGCCGCGCGAATCGGCGAAGCGTGAGGCGTGCACCATGGCGCCGCCAAGGCCGTAGCCGCCCATCAGCATCTCGGCGACGATGGCGACGATGAGGGCGATTGGTAAAGCCACCTGCAGCCCGGTCATGATCTGTGGGGAGGCGGCGGGCAGCACGATCTGCCAGACGACCTCGCGCTGGCTGGCGCCCATGTTGCGGGCCGACCAGAGGAGGTGCCGGTCGACACCGGCGATGCCGGCGACCGTCGCCGCCACGACGGGGAAGATGGCGTCGAGCACGACCATGGCGATCTTGGAGAGGTCGTAGACGCCGAGCCAGAGCATGACCACCGGTAGGAAGGCGATCTTGGGCATGGGAAAGCCGACCGACACGATCGGATCCAACAGCCAACGTACGGCGACGTTGCGCGATATGGCCACGCCGAGGACGACGCCAGCCAGGGCGGCGATGGCGAAGCCGGTGAGGGCGCGATAGAGAGAAAGCGCGGTGTTGAGCGCAAGATCGCCGGCCACTGCATCGGTCCAGATGCGGGCCAGCACGGCGCTGAGCCGCGGCAGCTGGAAGGGTGTAACGGCGCCGCTTGCCGCCAGAGCCTCCCAAGAAAGTGCTAGCGCCGCGATGGGGAGCGCGCGCGCCAGGGCCCAGCCGATGGCGCGAAAGGCCTGCAGCTTATGCAGCCTCGTCTTCCCATTGATGCTGGCTACGCGCGCCATAAGAGCAGCCTTTCCACCAGAGCCTGATAGGCGCGGTCGGCGGCGAAGCCCAGGAACGCCACGGTCAGCACCACGGCGAACATGGCGTCATAAGTGCCATTGGCGCCGAGGTAGCCGATCAGGTAGCCAAGCCCTTCGCGCGCCACGATCAGCTCGGAGCTGACCAAAAGGATGAAGGCGAGCGCCAGCGAGGTGCGGATACCGTTGAGGATCTCCGGCAGGGCGCTCGGCACCACCACGTCCAAGAGCATGCGCAAACGGCTGGCACCCATGCTGCGCGCCGACCAGACCAGCGCCTGGTCGCTGCCGCGGGCGCCATTGAAGGCGCCCATGGTCACGGGCAGCATGCAGCCAAGAAAGATGAGCAGGATCTTGGAGCCGTCGCCGAAACCGAGCCACAGCACCGTGACGGGGATCAGCGCCGACTTGGGCATCGGATAGAACATCTCGACCAGTGGGCCGAGCGCGGCATTGACCGGGCGCCACCAGGCCATGGCGATGCCCAGCATGGCGCCGACGGCGATGGCAAGCGCGAGGCCCGCGCCTGCCCGCCACAGCGAGGCGGCGCCATTGCTGATCAACTCGCCGCTCCGGATCATCTCGATCCAGGCGAGCAACACGTGGCTCAGCGGTGGCAGGGCCAGCTGCGAGACGACCCCTGAACGTGCGGCAAACTCCCACCCGGCGCCCAGCAACAGAAGTGGCAGATAACGGACGAGTGCGCTCACGGTGAAACGCGCACCTCCTGCGCCTTAATGGCCTCATCGCGCACCAGGCCCCAGATCTGGTCCACGGCGTCGATGAAAGCCTTGGACTTGGCAATGCCGGGGTCGCTCTTGTCCAGGGAGATATCGACGATGGTCTTGATGCGGCCGGGGCGCGCCGTCATCACCGCCACTCGGTC